>Ga0247727_10001680_pt1 | contig 51866 bp, 43 predicted proteins | sample WisWelCaveWW1625_FD_202498 | JGI IMG/M metagenome (GOLD analysis project Ga0247727, IMG submission 202498) | Biofilm microbial communities from Wishing Well Cave, Virginia, United States - WW16-25 | ecosystem: Environmental > Aquatic > Deep subsurface > Groundwater > Cave microbial mat | place... | reverse complement strand
GATTCGATGACAACGTGGCTGATGGCGATCGCCGCCGTCGTCGCGGCCGAACGCCTCACCGCTTCCGCTTCGCCGTTGATCCGCATGCTCGCGATTTGCGCAGCGCTCTTCTACGGGATGAAGGGCGTCGTGCTCGCGCGCGGGCCGCGCCTCCCGCTGCTTCACGCCATCGCCTTCACCTTCGGCTGGTTCGGCATGCGGCCTGGACTCTTCCTCGATCGACGGCCTCGCGGGGGCGCGGTTGAGCTCGGCCGGCGGGGCGCCATCGAACTCGCCATCGGGCTTGCGCTGGTGGGCGCCGCCCGGCTCCTGCGCGACCACGCCATCATCGCCACGCTCCTGCTGCTTCCGGGCTTGAGCCTGACCGTACACTTCGGCCTCTTCAACCTGCTGGCGGCCCTGTGGCGCCGCGTCGGCTTCGACGTCGGCCCGCTCTTTCGCGCGCCGCTGGCCGCGGCCGGGCTCGGCGAATTCTGGGGGCGACGCTGGAACCTGGCGTTCTCGGAGATGACCGCGATCGCCGTCTATCGCCCTCTCAAGCGCCATGGGACCCTGGCCGTACTCGCGGCGTTCCTCTTCTCAGGCATTCTCCACGAGCTCGCCATCAGCCTGCCCGTCCGCGCCGCGTTCGGGCTGCCCACGCTCTACTTCCTTGCCCACGGTGCGCTCGTCGCCCTTGAGCGGCGGTGGCCGCTCGGCCGGGTCGTGACGCTGGCGGCCATCATCCTGCCGCTGCCACTGGTCTTCACGCCCCCGTTCGTCACGCGTGTGCTCTGGCCGATCGTCGCTATATCCGCCTTCGCCGTCCCGTAGGGAAGCGAAGGCGAATGATCACGCCGAAGCCCATGAATCAGCGACGGCGTTGCAAAGGCTACGGCGCGACAAGCTCGCCACGCTGCCTCACAGGACGGCGCAGGCGGATATACTCCGCGGATGAAACGCTGGCTCCTCCTGCTGCTCGTCGGCTGCTCCTCTCCTCCTCCCCCGCCCCCGACCGTCCGCGTCGTCATCCTTCACACCAACGACATCCACGGACAGGCCTACGCCCGCAAGGACCGCGACACCCAGCAGATGGTCGGCGGCCTCGCTGCCGTCGCCCACTACATCCGCAAGACCCGCGCCGCCGAGCGCGCCAAGGGCGCCCGCGTCCTCGTCGTCGACTGCGGCGACTTCTTCCAGGGCACTCCCGAGGGCAACCTCACCATCGGCAAGCTCATCGTCGACTACTTCAACGCCGTCGGCTACGACGTCCTGTGCGTCGGAAACCACGACTTCGACTTCGGCCCGGCCGTCACGCGGATGCTCGCCGAGCGCGCGCGGTTTCCGTTCATCGCGGCGAACGTTCATCTCAAGGGCTCGCGCGATCCGCCGCCGTGGCTCGCGACTTCCGTCTCGTTCGACGACCTCAAGCTCGAGTTCCTCGGCCTCCTGACCTCCGACATGCCCAACGTCACGATGGAGCGGGCGCGCGTCGGCCTCGACTTCGAGCGCGAAGAGGACGCGCTCAAGCGGCTCGGCTGGTGCGAGAAGGGCGACCGGGCCCGCGTCCTGCTCACTCACGTCGGCATCGAGCGCGAGCGGCAGCTGATCGCGGCCGCGAAGATCGACGCGCTCTGCGGCGGCCACAGCCACACGGCGGTCGCGGAGAACATCGGCGCCACCGCGTACGTGCAGTCGGGATCGAAGACGTCGCACGTCGGGCGCGTAGACCTCGTGCTCCAGGACGGCCGCGTGCTCGAAGCGAAGTCGTCGCTGCACGTGCCTCTCGTCAGCGAGGGCGAGGATGCCGACATCGCGGCGATCATCAAGAAGTACGCGGTCGAGATCGACAAGGTCATGGACGAGGTCGTCGGCGAGCTCGCGGTCGACCTGCCGCAGGGCAAGGGACCGGTCTCGTCGCCGCTGGGCAATTACATGTGCGACTGCATGCGCGACGCGACCGGCGCGGAGATCGCGATCCACAACCGCGCCGGCATTCGCTCGTCGCTCTCGAAGGGCGTCGTGAAGCGCCGCGACGCCTTCCAGGTCTCGCCGTTCGGCAACACGCTCTACACGATGAAGCTCAAGGGCTCGGCTCTCACCGAGCTCTTCGAGACGGCGCTGAAAGAGGATCGGCACTTTCTCGAAGTCAGCGGGATGGAGGTCATCCACGACAACCGGGCGATCGTCTCGATCAACGTCGGTGGGAAGGCGCTCGACCGCGACCGCGCCTACACGGTTGTCACCAATTCGTTTCTTGCGCCCGGCGGCGACGGGCACACGGTCTTCCTGGGCGGGACGGACCGAAAGGACACCGGCATCGACATGATGGAGGCGCACATCGCGGACTTGAGGAAGCAGAAGCCGCGAAAGTTCGAGTTCGTGGAGCGCGTGCGGATGAAGTAGCGGGTGGGCTTTCGAATCGTCCTTCACAAGCACCTCGGGACTGAAGTGGGCGCGGACGCCTCCGCCTTCGGGATCCGCTGCGTCGTTCAGAATGGTCGGTAGTCCGCTCAGTCGGAGCGCGGCATCAACCAGAACCTCGCGCGCAGGAAAGGACGCGAATAGTTCAGTTTTTCACGAATTCCTGTTCAACTTTCTTGCATGCAGGTAGGATTCCCTCGACACCTCCCGAGGGAATCAGCATGCGCGGCGTCGTCGCCATCGTCGCCTTCGTCGCACTCCTTCTGCCGCACTCTCCGCGTCGCGCCGCCCTGCATCCGGCGCGCGTCGCGGCGCCCCAGCCGACAGTGATCACGCCGCTGGAGACCGCGCTAGGTTCCTTCAAGCCGCTGACGGAGGCGAAGCTCACGGAAACCGCCTCGCGGCTCTCGTTTGATCGCGAGTCGTTCCACCTCTCGCTCGATCGCCGCGCCCCTGTGGTTGAGGTCGGCCCGATTCGAATGACCTCCATCGGCCACTTCGAGGGCGCTGAGCCCCGCGGCGCGATGGTCTGCTACCGCGGCTCGGCCGGTCGCACCGCACTCGTTTACCGCCCGACCCATCACGGAGTGAAAGAGGACCTCGTCGTGCTCGACGAGGCCGCGTTCGGCGACGGCGCCTTCCCCTGGGTGATTGAAACGCCGGAGGAGATGGAGCTACGGATCGACGATGATGGATCGATCGGTGTGTACGGCCCGGATGACCTCCTGCAGCGCGTGACCGTTGGTGATTCGAAGAGCGCGGCGCTCGTCGCCAAGGCGCGCACCAACGGTGCCACGACGTGCCTCGTGGCGCGGCTGCCGGCACCCGTTGCGTACGACGCCGACAATCGGCCCTTGCGCGCGCACTATGTCCTGCACCGGCCGCTCCTGAGTGTCGTCGTCGAGCGCGCTCCCGCGATGCGGTATCCGGTCGTCGTCGATCCGACGATCACGCTGACGCTGGACAGCCAGTTCCGGCTCGACGGGACCGACGAGGGGCTCGTCAAGTTCGGCAACGACCAGGTGCAGCGCGGCAACATCAGCGGCTGGCATGTGCCGAGCTGGGCGTCGGCGGGGACGCTCGGAACCGCGCGCTATACCCACGGGACCGCCGTGAACAACAAGTACTTCTACGTCGTGGGCGGCCACACGGGCGGCTCTTCGCTCAGCAGCGTCGAGGTCGCCCTGATCAACGACGACGGCACGATGGGACCCTTCTCCACCACCACCGCATTCCCGGGCCCCCGCCACCTCCTGGGCGTGGCGGCCTGGAACGGGTATCTCTACGTGACGGGCGGCACGGACGCCACGGCGCCCAACACGGCGGTCTTCTACGCGAAACTCCAACCCGGTGGGACGATCTTGCCGGGCGGCTGGCAGACGGGATCGGCACTCCCCGGGGGTGGCCGGCGCGACCACGCCTGCGTCGCGCACAACGGCTTCCTCTACGTCGTCGGCGGCACCGACCTGGCGGGCGTGACCTCAAACGTCCTCGCCGCGGCCATCCGTGGGGACGGATCGCTGGGGCCGTGGGCGAGCGTGAGCCCCCTCACGGGCTTCCGCAACTTTCATGGCGCCTTCGCCCACGACGGCTTCCTCTACGCCGCGGGTGGGAACAACGGCATCTTCGACATCGCCACCTCCGAGTACGCCAGGATCAACGCCGATGGCACCCTTTCGGCCTGGACACTCACGACGTCGCTGCCGAGCGCGCGGAGCGCGTTGAAGGTCGCCGCTGTCGGGGGTTACGCCTTCGCCGTCGGCGGGCTCTCGGCGGCCCAGACCAGCGTCGTCTCGGCGCCGATTCTTCCAGGGGGCGGGCTGGGGCCGTGGAGCGCCACGACCTCGATGACCATCGGACGGGAGCACCCCGGCGTCGGCTCGTACAACGGCCGCCTCTTCGTTGCAGGGGGCTTCAGCGGTTCGACGACCCCCTCGGTCATCAGCGGCCTGCCGGCGGCGGGACAGTCGCAGAGCTGGACGACGAACGCGACGAGCCTGCCCGCGCCCCGCACCTACCATCGCTCGGTCGCCTACAACGGCTTCCTCTACGCGGCAGGCGGTGTCGTCGGCGGCGCGAAGGTGAACGACGTGCTCGTCGCTCCCATCAACGCGGACGGATCCGTGGGCGTCTGGAGCACCGCCGGTACGTTCACGACGGCGCGCGACGCTTTCGGCTGCGTCGCGGTGAACGGCTACTTCTACGTGATCGGCGGCTCGGACAGCGCGACGGCCCGGCTGGGAGATGCGCAGGTCGCCACGATCAACGCCAACGGCACGCTTTCAGGGTTCACCGTCACGACGGCGCTCCCGGCCCCGCGCTTTGGGGTTGTCGCGGTCGCCCGCAACGGGTTCATGTACGTCCTCGGCGGCGATCTCCCCGGCAGCGCCGGCTCCACCGACTGCCTCTTCACTCCGATCAACGCCGACGGCACCCTGGGGGCGAGCTGGACCTTGACGTCGTTGATGGTCTCCGGTCACACGGGCGGACATGCGGCGGTGGCCTGGGGCGGCTTCATGTACGTCCTCGGAGGAAACGAGTTCTTCGTCGGCATCACCAACAAGGTGGAGTTCGCTCCCATCAACCCCAACGGAACGCTGGGAACCTGGGCCTCCACGACGGGCCTGCCGGGCGGGCACAGCAGCCATGCCGCCGAAGTCCACGACGGATACCTTTACGTGACGGGCGGCTCTCCGAGCGGTCCGAACTACGACACCACCCGGTTCGCGCCCATGAACACGAACGGAACGCTCGACGCCTGGCAGACCAGCGTCGCCACGATGCCGGGAGGCCGGCAGTCGCACGGCTCCGCGATCGTGAACGGACTGCTCTACTGCATCGGTGGCCATGATGCCGGCCCCTACAGCCAGGTCATCTACGCGCGTGTCAACACGCACGGGACAGTCGGCGCCTGGACGGCGACGACCTCCTTCTCGCCCGCCCGCCACAACCTCGCGTCGGTGGCGCATGACGGCTACCTGTACCTCCTGGGCGGGCGCACGGACGCCGGGGGGGCGCTCAACGACGTCCAGTTCGCGCTCATCAATGCTGACGGCACGGTGGGTCCCTGGACACCCACGGCCGCTTACCCGACTCCGCGCTGGGGTGCCACGGCAGCCGTGCACAACGGCTTCATGTACGTACTCGGCGGCCGCGACGGCCCCACCGACTACGACCTTGTCAGCTACGCGCCGATCAGCGGGAACGGGACGGTCGGCCCCTGGACCGCGACGACGCCGCTTCCAACCGCCCGCCAAGGCCACGCCACCGTCGTGCACGGAGGACGAATCTACGTCCTGGGCGGCTCCCCACTGACCAACGATGTTCAGTTCGCGACGCTCAACGCCGACGGCACGGTGGGCGCGTGGACGGCGACGACGTCCTTTCCAACCGCCCGAGCCAACATCGTTTCGTTCGCCTACAACGGCAAGCTGTACGTGAACGCCGGCAGCAACGCGGCGGGTGCGCTGGCTGACGCGCACTTCGCGTCGATCAATCCGGACGGCACGGTCGGCGCGTGGACGGCGACGACGCATTTGCCCCGCCCCCGGACCGCCGCTCGAGGGTTCGCCCGGGAAGGCTTTGCCTACATCATTGGGGGCACTCACCAACCGGGCTTCACCAACGAGGTGCTCTCGGCGCCGATCCTCGAGAACGGCGCGCTCGGCGCGTGGCAGAGTACGGCCGGATGCATTACGCCGCGCCAGGGCAGCGGCTTGGCGGTCAACGGCGGCACCGTGTACCTGCTGGGCGGGGTGGTCAATCCCGGCACCGGGGCCGGCGACACCGTCGTCCAGTTCGCCCCCCTCCGCACCCCCGCCTCCCGCGCCACCTACTCGCGTCTCATCGACCTCGGCGTCGACGCGACCATCTCCACAATCACCACCAACGGCGGCGGCTCCAACGGCACCGCCAAGCTCGAGATCCGCACCGCCACGCAGGCCGATCCAGCCTTCGGCGCAGCCACCACCGTCGATCCGCTGACCTTCGGCACTCCCGTCGCCAGCGGCGCCACCGCGCAGTACCTCTTCCTCCGCTACACGCTCGACGACTCGATGAGCGTCACGCGAAACCCCGACGCGACCGCCCACCTCGCCATCGACGACATCACGATCGCCGCGGGCTCGCCGCCGAGTCCGCCCTCCAACCTCGAACAGCGCCAGGACGACGACTTCGTCCTCGTTCCATTCGGCGGCGGCACCGACACCACCACGATGTTCGTCCACGCCGACATCAGCGATCCCGACGGCGATGACGTGCGCCTTCACGTCGAAGTCAAGCCGGTCGGTGTCGCCTTCACCGGAACGGCGACCGCCTCCAGCGCCTTCACGACCAGCCCGAACTCCCTGAGCGTGCAAGTCACCAGCCTCACCGCCGGCGTGCAGTACCACTGGCAGGCGTGGACGGAGAGCATCGATACCGCCACCAGCTCCCCCGTCTCGTTCGGCGGCAACCCCGATCCCACCGGCGTCGACTTCTTCGTCGACCAGGCCCCCACGGCGCCGACCATCAACCAGTTCCAATCCGACGGCGTCACGCCGATCCTTGACGGCGGCAACACCTCCTCCAGCACCGTCGTCCTGAAGGGCGACCGCAACGACCCCGACGCGCTCAGCCTCGTCCTGGTCGAACTCGAGATCCAGCCCGCCGCCACGCCTTTCTCCGACACCGCGACGAACACCTCGCTCTTCGGCGCCCCCGGCACGACCGCCAGCTTCACGCTCTCCGGCCTTGCCACCGGCAGTTATCACTGGCAGATGCGCTGCGTCGACGACAACGGCAAGGTCTCCACGCCCTGGACGCCGTTCAGCGCGAGCGGGACGCACTTCATCGTCCCCAACCCCAACGTCCCGCCCGATCCGCCCGCGAACCTGCTCCAGTTTGAAAATAACGGCACCACCTCCATCGCGTTCGGCAGCCCGGCGGCTGCCGCCGCCGTGAAGTTCGAGGCCCTCCTCAGCGATCCGAACGGCCTCGACACCGTGAACCTGCAGGTGGAACTCCGCCCGACGGGAATCGCCTTCACCAGCCCCGGCACGGTAGTGCCCGACGGCGCGATCTTCTTCGAAACGGGACTCCTGCCGCTGGGCACGCAGCAGATCGCCATCACGATCCCCGCGGACGGCAACTACCACTGGCAGGCACGCACCGTCGACAACTCCGGCGCCGCATCCGTCTGGACCTCCGCCGGCGGGAATCCCGATCCCGACGGAATCGACATCTCCCTCGACCTCGTCAACGACCCGCCGATCGTCACCACCGTCGGCCAGTTCCAGTCCGACGGCACCACCTCGATCGCCGTCGGCGGCAATGCGACGACCTCCGGCGTCGTCTTCAAAGCGACCGTCACCGACCCCGACCTCGCGCCGGCGACGGTCACGCTCGAGATTGAGCTGCGCGACACCGTGACGGGCCTCTCGGCAAGCGCCACCCACACCGCCGGACCGTTCGCCAGCGGCTCCGTGATCTCCGTCAGCGCGACGCCCGCCATCGGCGCCTACCATTGGGCCTACCGCTCGACGGACGGCGTGACGTTCAGCGCGTGGACGAGCTTCGGCGGCAACGTTGAGAATCCGCCGACCAGCCCCGCCGACACCGACTTCGACGTCACCACCAACGGGGGACCGACGGTCGCGAGCCTCGCCCAATTCCTCGCGGACGGCACGACTCCTCTGCCGATCGGGCAATCGACCGCGGCGACGGTCGTGCTCCAGGGCCTCGTGACCGACCCCGAAGGGCAGACAGTGAGCCTCCAGGTCGAAGTGAAGCCGGTCGGCACCGCTTTCGACGGGACGACGAACCTCACCACGAGCGGGCTCTTTGTGTCAGGCTCCACGATCCAGGTGACCGTCAGCGGCCTCGCGGACGGCGCTTACCACTGGCAGGCGCGAGGCCAGGACGTCCAGGCGACGTTCGGGTCGTTCGTCAGCTTCGGCGGCAATCCGGAAGCCGACCCGGACTTCCGCGTCGACGTGAATAACGACCCGCCGACGGCGCCATTCTCCATCGGCCAGTACGTGCCGCCCGGCACCGTCGGCCTCGCCCTCGGCGGCGCACCCTTCGGCCGCACCGTGATCATCCGCGCCCTGACCACCGACGAAGAACTCGGCGAGGTCGCCTTCGAAGTCGAAGTCCAGCCGATCGGCGTTCCCTTCACCGACGTTCGGACCCATCCAACCACCCTGTCGTTCGGCCCGCCCGGCGCCTTCGGCATCGTCACGCTCGACGACCTATCCGGCGGAGCGTACCACTGGCAGATCCGCGCAACCGACGCGCTCGGCCAGCCCTCCGCCTGGGTGAGCTACGGTTCCAACAGCGAATCGAGCGCCGACTTCGAAATTACGGCGACGACCGCCGCGCCGCCCAACGACCCGCTCAATCTCCAGCAGCGGACCTCGAACGATCTTGTCGCCATCAACGCGGGCGACACGATCGCGCAGGCCGCGGTGCGCGTGAAGGCGCTCGTCGTCCACCCGCGCACCGAGATCGTGAAGCTCCAGATCGAGGCCAAGCCTCTTGCGCAGCCGTTCACCGGCATCGCGGACAAGGAGTCAGGCTTCGTCAATTCCGGCACCGTCGCGGAAGTCCTGCTCTTCGGATTTCCCAACGACAGCTATCACTGGCAGGCGCGCACCGTCGACAGCAAGGGCACCACGTCGTCGTGGACCTCGTACGGCAGCGGCACGGCCGACTTCATCGTCGCGGTCCCCGTCAACAACGCGCCCGATCTGCCGCCGTATCTCCTTCAGCACCGCGCCAACGGGATCACGGTCCTCGCGGTCGGCTCCACGACGACGCAATCCACCATCGCCTTCCACACGTTCGTTGCCGATCCCGACGGGGATGCCGTCCGCTTCGAGGTCGAGCTGAAGCCGGTCGGCATCGCGTTCGACGGAACGCTGACCGGCGTCACGGCGTTCGCTTCCAGCGGAATCGACCTCTTCCTGAGTGTCGGCGGCCTCCCCGACGGCCGTTACCACTGGCGCGCGCGGACGGTCGACGCCAACGGAGCGTCCTCGGCCTTCGTCTCCTACGGCGGCAATCCGGAAACCGACGCCGACTTCATCGTGAACGGCGCCAGCAACACCGTGCCATCCGCCGCCGCCGCGCTCCAGCAGCTGCGGGACAACGGCACCGTGGCGATGGATCCAGGCGCCCTCGCCGGCCCCCTGGCCCTCACCTTCCGCAGCGACGCCGACGACGCCGATGCCGGCGACCTCCTCCGCCTCGAAGTCGAAGTCCGCCCCACCGACCAGCCGCTCGCCTCGGTCGCGACCCACACCGGCGATCTCGTCCCGGCCGGCTTCGTCGCCGACGCGGTGATCGACCGCTTCGTCATCGGAACGAGCTACCACTGGCAGGTGCGCATCGTGGACGTCAACGGCGCGACCACCGGCTGGATCGAGTTCGGCGGCAACCCGGCCGGCGAGACCGATTTCACCGCGACGTTCGCCGCGGGCGTCGATCACAAGAAGAAGAAATGCGGACTGACGGGAATCGAGCTCCTGCTGGTGCTGGCGCTCGTCGCGATTCGCAGACGCCGCCGCTGATTCGGTCTTCCGGCTATCGGCTATCCGTTGCGATGTGCGCCGCACAACCGGGGCGCATCGCAACAACGAGCTATCCCCTCTTCTCCTCGTGCCTTCGCAAGAACTCCGCGACGCCGCTCTTCTGAAGCGTGCCGGCGATCACCTCCAGCACGGTCTTCACCAACGCTTCGTTGCTGGCCCGGATCCCGATGCCGTTCAACTCCAGGAAGACGAGAGCAGCCGTCGCTCCCACCCGCTTGTTTCCATCTACGAAGGCGTGATTCTTCACGATGTGGAACAGGTAGGCCGCCGCCATCTCGAAGAGATCCGCTTGGAAGTAGACGCCCTGCGATCCCGCGGCCGGCATGGCAAGGGCAGACTCCAGCAGTCCCATATCGCGAACGCCGGGACGCCCGCCGTAACGCTCGATCATGTCGCGATGAATCGCCAGCGCCTCGTCCAGTCCGAGGAAGAGCGGCGGCACGCGCTACTCCGCGAGCTTCTTGAGCGCACGGCCGTATCGCTTGTTCACCTTCGCCAGCGCGGCGCGGAACGCCTGGCGCCGCTTTGCGCTGCGGACCGGCGCGACGACCAGGCACCGGCCGTCGGTGGTCAGCGAGAGCGGCGTCTCGGCGTCGATTTCCAGCAGCTCAAGCACCCCCCGGTCGATCACGAGGGCCAGGCTGTTCCCGTGCTTCGTCAGGCGCTTGATCATGGAAGGCTCCGGAGGTATCTCACTGTGATCACAGTGTATCACCCGAGTCGCCACGGCGGCAACCGGCTACCCGCCTTCGCCTTACGTGGGGCCGTTCCGGCCCGGCGGCCCCTTCGGGCCGGCTTCGGCGCGATGAGACCGGTCGCCGACTCCGTCGGTGTCCGCTCTCACTTTCCTCTCGCAAAGCCCATCGCTATCGCCGCCATCAGCTTCATGGTGTCCCCCTGGTTCTCACAGATCGCCGAGAAGAACGTCAGCGCCATCTCGTTGGTCGTCTGCTCGCCCCACCGCACCCGCACCGGCGGCGTCGCGGGATTCTTCGGATTGTCCGCCGAGTTGTCGTACGTGTAGATCATCTTCACCGTCGTCCCCTTCGGGATCTTCACCGGCGTCTTGAACTGGTATTGCTCCTGCCAGTCGAAATCCCAGTCCTTGATCCACACCAGCGGGATCTCCTTCTTGTCCGGCGTCACCGCCCACACCTTCATCTCCTTCGCGATGTAGTGCGCGTGCGGCGTGATTCCGACGAACTCGACGTCCACCGGCGTCGTGAACTGCGCCTCGACCTTGTAGTTCTTGTCCCCGGGCGCGATGTCGAGCTGGCGGTTCCCCATCGGGACCATCGAGACGAGCTTCTTCGGCTTCTCCTTGCAGAACCAGATGCCGATCTGCGACAGCTCCTTCTCGACTTTTCCCGACGGATGGAAATGCAGCTGGAGCAGCAGGTCGCTGTTTTTCTTGATCTGCTTTCCGATCCCGTCCGGCATCGGCTGCGTCACGCCGCCCGGCGCCCAGCCTCCGAGGCCGCCGCCGGAGACGGCGCCCAGGCCGAGCCCGCCGCCGCCAAACCCCGGCTTCGGATCCTGCTCGTCCTTCTTCCGCGAGTCGCCGGTCGTGTCGAGGAACATCAGTGCGTGGTGCACGACCTTCTTGTTCCCCGGCCGGAATTGCACCGCCCGGACGTACTTCTCCTCGGTCAGGTTGAGCGGGATCGCGAAGTTCCGGTAGATGTCGCGCCCCTCCGCGGGCACCGTGTACTCCTCCGCCATCTTCACGACGAGGTCGGGCTCGCCGAACGCCCAGCCGTCGCCGAACTTCGGCTCGGGCGGAAGATCCTTCGCGTCGCCCTCCGCGCAGCCGCCATCGACCCACGCCTTGATCGTCGCGATCTGGTCATCGCTCAGCCGCCGCTCGCCGACAAACTCGCCGTAGTTCTTCTCCGGCTTCCACACCGGCATGGTGCGCGCGGCGACCGAAAGCGCCATCTCCTTCGACCGGCGCTTTGCGTCGCCGTACGTGAGCAGCGGGAACGGAGCGACTTCGCCGGTCCGATGACACGACGCACAGTTCTGGTAGACGATCGGCGCCACGTCCTTCGTCCACGTGACGACTTTGACTGCCTTGTCCTGCCCGTCCCTGCCCTGAGCGAGGCCGCAGGCCGAGTCGATGGGCTGCGCGACAACTGACCCGGTGAGCAGGATCAAGCAAAGCAACGTCCAGCGCCCGACATCGAACATCACATCGAACATCGAACCTCGAACATCGAACATGTTGTTCACTCCGGAATTGAGCATCCGACCGCCCTTGTCTCTGCGACACGCACGTGCCGTCCGCCCAGGATGTCCTCCAGCGCGTCCCGCAGGTCGCGCGTCGTCGGCTGGAACCGCCACTTGCCCAGGTCGTAATACCGGTCGTCGATCCGCCCGCGATACCGCACCGCGCCGTCGACCGTGACGATCGCCTCGGGCGTCGTCGTCGCGCCGAGGAGCCGTGCCAGCGCGTGATCCTCGTCGCGCAGCGCCGACGGGAAGCCGTACTCGCGCGCGTGACGATCCACATCGCCTCCGTCCTCGTAGACGATCCGGAACTCGATCTGCGGGTAGGCCCCGATGATCCGCCCGATCTCCGGCGCGAACTGGTTCGCGATCGGACAGTCGGTCATCACGAAGAGGTGGCACACGGCCTTCGACGCCGCCTTGCCCTGCGTAGCGCCACCGACGGGCGCGAAGCAGGGGCCCGTGCTGCATCCCACGAGCGCGGCCAGGGCGACTGGAAGAAGCCTCATCTCCCACTCAAGACAAAGACCGCTGCCGAGGAGTTCAGGGCTTTGGGTGTTTCACGAAGAACTCCCAGATCACCTTCGGCGACACGATGTCCTTGCAGACTTTCCCGATGATCCGCTCCGGAAGATACTGACTCCCGCCCGGCCACGTGTGGCCTCCGCCCTCGACCTTGTAGAGCACAACCTCCGTGCCGTTCTTGCCGCCCGGGTAGACCGTCCGCTCGATCCGGCATCCGTCCTTCGGGTCGGCGTCGGGCAGCGTCTCGGCCCCGCCCTTCTCGCAGCCGTTCTTCGCGACCCACTTCTTGACGATTTCATCGACGCCGATGATCTCGCCGCGATCCTTGACGCCCATCCGGCCGCCCTTGTACGGCACCAGCGGATCGTCCGTGCCGTTCATGAGCACCACGGAGACCGGCTCCTTCGGCTCGAACGTGCTGCCGATCGGAATTCCCATTCCGGCGGCGACGGGCGCGATCGCCGCGAACGTCTCCGACCGCTCCGCCGCCAGCCGATGGCACAGGAAGCCGCCGTTCGAGATGCCCGTCGCGTAGATGCGCTTCGGATCTATGCGGTACTCCTTCGAGAGCGCCTCGATCATCGCCATCACGAACGCGACGTCGTCGATGTTCTTCTTCTGCGACTCGATCGCCGGTTCGCCGCGTCCGTCGTTCCAGCTCTTGCCGACCCCTTCGGGGAAGACCGCGATGAACCCCTCCTTGTCGGAAAGCGCGCCGAAGCCGCTCCCGCCGGTCATCGCCTCACCGCTCCCCTGCCCGCCGTGGAAGCAGAAGAGCAGCGGGACAGCTTTCTTCTTCGTGACCTTCTCCGGCACGTGAAGCCAGAACGTCCGTTCCACATCGCCCACCGTGATCGTCCGCGACTTCGCGTGCTCCTCGGCCCCCTGGCGGGCGGCGCACGTCGCCAGGAGCGGAGCCACCATCAGCCACTTCATGGTCTACCCCACGTACGCCTGGAAGATCAGGATCAGCTCCGTCACCGTGTACGGTCCGAAGGTGAAGCTGTCGATCGTCACGTAGATGCTGTTCGGGCTCTGCACGTCGAAGACCACCGTGTGGCCGTTCGAGAGCGCGATCGTCTTGTTCCCGCTCCAGGTGATCGACGCCGAGTAGACGCCCGCCGACTTCTGGAACGTCCCGCCCGTCTGCCGCGAGCCGTTGATCGTCGCGCCGTACGTCACGCCCTGGTAAAGCACCGTCGCGGAGAACGCCGTGATGCTCCCGTTCGACGACGACGTGACGGTCCAATTCTGCGAGTCGCTCCACGACCAGACAAGATTGAGCGTGTACGAGAGGCTGCTGCCGGCGGCGATCGTCGCCTTCGTCCCGGTGCCGGGATCGGTGAAGACGCACGGCGTCAGTGCCGTTGCCGTCACGGCGTAATCGACACTCCCTGCGCCGCTCGTCCCGACGACCGATCCCGACGACGCGACGGCGATCTGCCCCGTCGCGTTCGGATAGCGATCCTGGCCGCCGATGTTGAGCGCATCGAAGTTGACCGTGACATTCACGGTGTTGGCGTAGGTGAATCCGGTTGTCGGCGCCGCGTTCTGCGTCGCGCCGCCCGACCCGCTGTCGACGACGGCGTCAGAACTCGCGGCCGTCACCTCGTTCGCCGAGTCGGCCGCGGCGTCGGCTTTCTGCACCTCAGTCACCTGTTCCTGCGACGGGCCGTCGTCCGACTTCGGCCCACACGCCGCGCACGACAGGATCCACACCAGGGCAATGGCTCGCTTCATGGCTTTTCCTCCTATTGCCGTTCTGTTCCCCTCTCGCCGCATCCGGGGACATGGAAACGCATCCTCGCTCTCTTTCCCTCTTTCCCTCCCTCTCTCTTTCTCTCTCTCTTTTCTTGTCCCCGCAGCCGCTCCTGATCCAACAATAGGGTGATGGATCTCTCCGCCCGCGAGGTCTTCGAGATTCTCTCCCGGTCGCACGCGCCGATGCTGCGCGCCTACCTCCTCGCTGCCGTGCGGCGGGAGGCCGACGCCGACGACCTCTTCCAGGAGGTCCTCGTCGCCGCGTGGCGCGGCCTCCCGACCTACGACCGCGCCAAGCCCTTCGCCCCGTGGCTCCGCGGCATCGCGTTCAACCTTGTCTCCGACTGGCGCCGCTCCCGCCGCCGCGACCTTCTCTGCGACGGCGAGACGCTGGCGCTTCTCGACGCGCAATTCGGGAAGCTCGACAACGTCGCCGGCGATACGTGGGAGGAGAAGACCGTCGCCCTGAGGGTGTGCCTCGGCGAACTCGACGAGGAGGACCGCCGCGTCATCGACCTGCACTACACCGGCGGCCAGTCGTGCGACGCGATCGCCGCAGCGCTCACGCAGGGCGTCGAGTGGGTCAAGAAGCGGCTCCAGCGCGCCCGGGGCCGCCTCGGCCTCTGCATCGACGGCAAGCTCTCGATGGGAGGATCGCCGTGACCGACGATGCCGACGCGCTTCCCGCCGAGGGCCCCGAGCTCGCGCAGCATCTCTTCATCCACGGCCTCCTTCGCGCCACGAAGCAGGCGTCTATCGACGCCCTCGTTGCATCGGCCATCAATCGAACCCGTCCCCGCCGGCGCACCGCGCTCTGGTCGGCCACCGCGGCCGCGCTGCTGATCGCCGTGACCATCCTCTACCTCACCGGCGACCACCTCCCGAGCGCCGAGGCCGCCGTCGCCACGGCCGAGAAGGCGCTCGACCGCGATCATCACTACGCCGGCACGATGTACGTCAACGGCGCCGTCGTACGCACGGCGAACTGGTGGATCCGGGCCGACCGCTGGATCGTCAACGTCAGCCCGGTATGGATCGGCGGCGACGGCGGGCGGATCTGGATGAAGGGGCCGCTCGGCCGCGTCATCGAGCTCCAGCGCGACAGCGACCTGCCCGACCTTGATCCCACGCTCCTCCAGGCCAACCTGCGCGACGCCCTCGCCGAGCTTCGAACGTCGTTCGATCTCCAGATGATCGGCCGCGAGAAGGCCGGCCTCCACGTCCGCGGGACCCGCCGCGGCACGGGCCGTGGCGCGAGGACGATCGACGTCTGGATCGACGAAAAGGCCGGCCGCACCGCGCGGGCCGAGTTGGACTTTGAACACCGCCGCCACGTCCTCGAGTTCCGCGACGCGGAGCCTCATCCGGACTCGTTCTACCTGCCGGCCGCGCATTAGCGCAAGTTCCTGCACACCACCCCCGCGTCCGGCTCACCCCCCGCAACGGCAGGCCTTTTGCAGGCTCACTCCCATGCGCATCGCTCTCATCGCCGTCAGCGGCGTCCGCGTCGCCACCGACCGCCTCGCCCGTCTCGGCGTCACCCTCCCCGGCTTCGTCGAGCGGGCGAAGGTCATCGCCAGCATGCCCTCGCTCGGGCTCCTGACGCTCGCCGCGGTGACGCCCGATCGCCACGACCTTCAGTACCTCGAATGCCCCGACTACGACCCTGCCCTGCTCGATTCCATCAACGCCGACGTCGCCGCCGTGAGCTCGTTCACCGCGAAAGCCGACGTGATGTATCGAATCGCCGACCATCTCCGCGCGCGAGGCATCACGGTCGTCCTCGGCGGCCTCCATTGCACGCTCCTTCCCCAGGAGGCCGTGGCCCACGCCGACGCCGTCGTTGCGGGCGAAGGCGAGGCCGCGTGGCCGGCGCTGCTTGAGGACATCGAACGGCGGCGCTTGCGGCCGCTCTACCGCACCCCGTCGCGCGACGTCGACCTCGCGTCGGTCCCGACGCCGCGCTACGACCTGCTCGAGATCGACCGCTACAACCGCCTGCCGGTCCAGACCTCGCGCGGCTGTCCACTCGACTGCGAATTCTGCGCCGCCTCCAAGATCTTCGGCGCCTACAAGCGCCGCCCCGTCGCGAACGTCGTCCGCGATCTCCGCGCCATCAAGAACCTCTGGCCTCATCCCTTCATTGAGCTCGCCGACGACAACACCTTCGTGCACAAGGAGTGGTCCAAGCAGCTCGTCCGCGCGATCGCCGAGGAGGGAGTCCACTGGTTCACCGAGACCGACCTCTCCGTCGCCGACGACCCCGAGCTGCTCGACCTCCTCGCCGAGAGCGGCTGCCGCCAGCTCTTGATCGGGTTCGAATCGACGAACCCCGCCTCGCTCGACGGCATTGAAGCCCACGACTGGAAGGCGAAGCGGTTCGGCGACTACCGGCGCTCCATCGACGCGATCCAGTCGCGCGGCATCACGGTCAACGGCTGCTTCATCCTCGGGCTCGACGACGACACGCCGGCGGTCTTCGGCGACGTCGAGCGCTTCGTGAAATCGAGCGGCCTCCTCGAAGTCCAGGTCACGGTCCTGACGCCCTTCCCCGGGACGGCGCTCTACCGGCGCCTCAAGTCCGAGGGCCGCCTGCTGCGCGACGAGTACTGGGATCGCTGCACGCTCTTCGACGTGAACCACGTGCCCAAGCGGATGAGCGTCGCGGAGCTGGAAGCGGGACTCGAGCACCTGATGAGCGCGCTCTATTCCGAGGCTGAGCTGACCCGGCGCCGCCAGCGCTACATCGAGCTCGCTCGCGCGCGGCGGAGGGAGGCGTCATGAACTCCGGGGCGCGCTGCGTCAAGGCCGGACTCTTGCTCCTGCCTATCGGCCTCGTCGGCGGACTCCTGATGTCGCTCTATGCGTTCGTCCCGCTCGTGCAGCCTCCCGCCGGCCTCGTGAACTACGACGACCTCCCGCGCCGCCTGCTCCGGCTTGGCCACATCGCGGCGATCATGTTGCCGTTGATCACCATCGTCACCGGCCTCGTGCTCGACCGGCTCTGGCTTCCCGATCGCGCGAAGAACTGGGCGGGCGCGCTCCTGATCATCGGCGCGGCGACGCTCCCGGCCGCCCTGGCGGTCGAAGGCTGCGTGGCAGGTGCACGCGAACTCCACCTCGCCGCGCTTCCCGCCATCACGTTCGTGACAGGGGCGTGCGTGGCGGGCATCGGCGCTCTGCGTACCCCGGCCGGAGGGCTTGCCCATGATCGACTCCGCTGAAATCGAAAGCCGCGTGATCGAGCTGGTCCGCCGACACCTGCGAACGCGCCAGGAGATCACGCTGGCGACGCGCTTCCGCGAAGACCTCGGCGCCGACTCGCTCGATCTCGTCGAGATGATCTTCGACGTCGAGCAGGCGTTCGCCATCGAAGTCCCCGACGGCGAGGCGGTCAAGCTCCGCACCGTTGCCGACGCCGTGGACTATGTTGCGAAGGTGCTGGCGTGCGCCGTGTCGCGGTAACCGGGCTCGGCGCCGTGACGCCGGCGGGCCACGATGCGCCGTCGACCTTCGCGTCGTTTCTCGCGGGACGAAGCAACGTCGCGCGGCTCCCGCGGCTCGAGGCGGAGAGATGCCGCAGCGTGATCGGCGCGGAGGTGCGCGGGTTCGCCCTGCCGGACGCGCGCCACCTCGGCCGCAGCTCGCAGCTGGCGCTCGCCGCGGCGATGGAAGCGGTGCGGGACGCGGGCACGTTCGATCCCGACCGCGCGGGCGTCATCATCGGCACCGGCTTCGGGGATGCTGCCGAAACGGTCCTCCAGGCACGCGCCCACGTGCGCGGCGGCGTCCGTGCCGTTCATCCGCTCTACGCACCGAAGGCGATGGCCAACGCCCCGTCGGCCTGCATCGCGAACCAATTCGGCTGGACCGGCCCCTGCTTCACGACGGCCTCCGCCTGCGCCGCGGCGGCCCACGCCATCGCCATGGGCGCGCGGCTCATCCAGTGCGGCGACGCCGATGTCATGCTCGCGGGCGGCACCGAGGAGATTTCGTGCGTCCTCTCCTCCGCCGCCTTCGACGCGCTCCGTGCGCTCTCGACGCGCAACGATGCGCCCTCGCAGGCCTCCCGCCCCTTCGATCGCGGCCGCGACGGGTTTGTGCTGGGCGAAGGCTCCGCGGCGCTGGTGCTTGAAGAGATGGACCACGCGCGCCGACGCGGCGCCCGCGTCTACGCGGAGCTCGTCGGCATCGGCATGGCCAACGACAATCACCACCTCACCGCTCCGGATCCCACCGGTGAAGCGGCGGCGTTCGCCATGCAGCGCGCTCTCACCGATGCGCGCCGCGACGCCGCCGACGTGCGCTACATCGCCGCCCACGGGACCTCGACGCCCCTGAATGACCCGGCAGAGACCGTCGCCATCCACCGCGCGCTGGGCCATCATGCCCGCCGCGTCTGGATCAGCTCCGTGAAGTCGATGATCGGCCATCTGCTGGGCGCCTCCGCGGCCGTCAGCGCTCTCGCGGCCGTGCTGGCCATCGCCCGGCAGGCCGTCCCGCCGACCATCAACCTCGACGAGCCCGATCCCGCGTGCGATCTGGACTACGTGCCAAACGTGGCCCGCGAAGGCCGCATCGAGCTGGCGATGGTCAACGCGTTCGCGTTCGGCGGCCACTGCGTTTCGCTCGCGTTTGCCGCCTGAACCGCCGTCCAATAGGCCGTGCGCTGGCTGCTGCTCCTCCTGGTCCTCCCCCAGGACTCACCGTCGAAGCTCACGGTCGTCACCTACAACGTCCTCGCCGACTCCAAGACCGCCGACGCGCGCTGCCCCGCCCTCTTCAAGATCCTGAAGGAGGCCGACGCCGACATCATCGCGCTCCAGGAAGTCGAAGAGTGGTACGCCGCACGTCTCAAGAAGGAAGAGTGGGTCAAGCCGTATCACTGGGCGCTGCCGGACGGCAAGCTCGACCCGGGAGGCCAGCTGATCCTCTCGAAGCAGAAGATCACGAAGGTGAAATCGAAAGTTCTCCCCGGTGAACAGAAGCGCACCGTCTTGATCGCCTGGCTCGAGAGCGGACTCGCCGTGGCCACGACTCACTTGGAGAGCCGGCTTGAGGACGGACCAACCCGCGCGAAGCAGCTCAAGGCTCTCTTCCAGCTCCTCCAGAACGACACCGAGGCGATCTTCCTCGGCGACTTCAACTTCGGCGACGGCGAGAAGCCCGACACGGACGCGCTCGACAAGAACTACGTCGACCTCTGGACCTCGCTCCACCCCAAGGAGCCCGGCTTCACCTGGAACATCGAAGAATCCGACATGGCCAAGGCCGGCTGCTTCAAGGGCGAGAAGAGCCGCCGCATCGATCGCGTCCTGCTGCGCTCGGAAAACTACAAACCCTCCGCGATCAAGATTGTCGGCGACAAACCACTGAAGGAAGGCGATAAGAGCCTGTTCGCTTCGGATCACTTCGGGCTGGTTGGAGTCGTGGAGAGAAAGTAGTCCGCATACGATCCCGCGATGCGCTCCCCGTCCACTCCCAGCCCCTGCAGGATCTCCTCCGCCTCGTGCTCGCCGACCCGTTCGTCGTCGCCGTCGCGCAGCACCACTTCGAGCTCGAGGAACTCGCCGAGACCTACGACCGCGTCGAGGTGAATCCGGGTCCGGCCGAGCATCAGAAGCCGGCGCATCTTCGCGACGCGCGCGATGACAACATGCGCCGCCTTGAGGGCCTCGGGATCGGTGACCGGCGTGATCGTGTAGTCGCTCGTGCGGAGTCCGCTCACATCCGGCCGCGAATAGGCGATGAGCTCCGCGACTCCGTCCATCTCGCGCAGCTTCAGCCGTTGTGGCGCCGCAAAGTACGTGTCGACCTGGCGCAGCTCCCCGCGCTCCTCGGCTCCCAACGCTTTCGCGCGCACCGCGAGCGTGTCGAGATCGCCAACGCGGATCTTCACTTCGACATTCTTCAAGCGCGCATTATCACCTTGTCGGTCTTCTCTTCCTCTCTTCCTCTGTCCCTCTTTCTCTCTCTCTCTCCCTCTCTCTTTCCCTCTCCTCCCTCCTTCGTCACCTTCTCCTACCTTCGTGACCTTCGTTCCCTTCGTTCCCTTCGTCTCGGTGTGGTAGCATCCCCTCGCACCATGGTGTACGTGAAGCCCGGTCCCGGAGAGCCCACCGACGAACAGCTCATCGAGAAGCTCAAGAAGGGCGACCGCACGGCGGGCGACACCATCGTCAAGCGCCACCATCGCCTCGTCGCCAAGGCCGTCTACGAAGTCACCAACGACCTCCAGGTCGTTGAAGACCTCATGCAGGACATCTTCTTCAAGGCCTTCAACAAGGTCAGCCTCTACAAGCCCGAGAAGGGCAAGTTCACCTCATGGCTCGTCACCGTCGCTCGAAACGAGGCGCTCAATCACCTCCGCAAGCGCCGCCGCACCGCGCATGTCTCCATCGAGGAGACCAACCCCGAGGGCGGCTTCGCGCCGATGGACAGCCCCTCGCGCCAGGTCTCGAAGAAGGAAGTCTCCGGCAAGCTCCTCGAAGGCATCAACGCGATGAAGGAACCGGCGAAATCGATCCTGCGCATGCGGATCATCGAAGGCAAGAGCTTCGATCAGATTGCAAAGGCGCTCAAGCAGCCCGTCGATACGGTGAAGACGATCTTCTATCGAAACACCGAAGTGCTGCGCTCCAAGACGATGGGCATTTGACGGTCCACGGTCTTACGGTCCTACGGTCCACGGTCTACGGCTTCACGCTCCACACCACGACGTTCCCGCTCGTCGTCACGACCGCGAGATACTTCCCGTCCGCCGTGAACGCGATCGACTTCAGCTTCTCACGGCACCCGAGCGCCTTGAACGCCGTCCCTTTTGAGATGTCCCAGACGAGCACACGCTCCGACGCGATCGTCGCCAGCATCTCCTTCCCGTCGTAGGCGAACGGCCCCGTCAGCGCAATCGTGTCGCGCCCCTTCATCGTGTCGCACCGCACCGTCTCCTCGAGCTTCTCGTTCGCCGCCACGGCCACCCACTCCTCGTGTCGGTAGACGAACGACCCGTCCTTCAGGAAGAGCGTCTGGCCCCGCGTCGACGAGTTCAGCCGCTTCACCTCGAGCCGGTCGGCCTTCGACGCGATGTCGACGAGATGAACCTGCCGCGGGTCGGTCACTCCGAAGCTCTTGCCGTCGGGCGAGACCGCGAATGAGACGACGCTGCCCCTCGGATTCTCATAGACCACCACGGCCTTGTCGGAGTCGGCGGCCCACGCGCGAATCTGGTTCATGGCGGCGAAGTAGATCGTTGTCCCGTCCGGTCCGAAGTGCAGCTCCCGAACTTCGGTCACCGGCGCCTCCACCTTCCGAGCGAGTTGACCATCCTTCCAGACTCGCACGACCTCGTCGGTCCCGCCCGTCGCGATCACATCCTTCCCGACGGCGATCGCCGTGACGTTGCCCTTGTGCGCCGCCACCGGAGCTTCCATCTTCATCGTCGACGGGATGAGAACGCGCACGTTCCCCCGCTGGTCGCCAAGGTAGAACCGGTCCGCGCCGCCCGCCACCACCTCGAAGTCGAACGGCATCCCGAGATCTCCCGCCGCCGCCGCCTTGTCGATCGTGTAGAACTTCACCGTGCGGTCTTCCCCCGCGACAGCGACGCGCCCGTCCCCCGTGACCGCGATCGCGAGAACCGGCACGCCCGCCTCGATTTTCGTCACGAGCTTTTTCCCGGCCATGTCGTAGACCCGCACCATCTTGTCGGCGCCCCCGGTCACCGCGTACTTCCCCGAGATCGCGAGATCGGTGACCGCCCCCGCGTGATCCTTGACGGCGAAGAGCTCCTTGCGGTCATCGACCGACACGACGCGCAGCCTCCCCTCCGAGACTCCCGCGAAGTACTTCCCCGCCGGGTCGAACCCGCCGAGCTCGACCAGCGACTGATCCCACGGAATCGCGCGGCGCACCTCCCCCGACTTGCCGTAGAGCCTCACCTCGTTCTGGACCGACATCGCGATCATCTGGCTGCCGACGAAAACGCGCTGGATCACGACGTCCTTGAACCCCGCCATGTCGGGCTTGCCCGTCCTCGCGTCGACGATCACCGGCACCGTCGAACCGAGAATCATCTTCGCCGGGGCGAAATACTGGAAGAGCCCGACCTCGACCTCGCCGTCGATCTTGCGGCGGACTTTCAGCGACGGCACATCGCAGAAGGTGATGCTCTTGAGCTGCGTGCGCAAACCGACGGCGATCTCCTTGCCGTCGGGAGCGACGTCGAACGTGAAGGCGCCGGGCACGCAACCGACCACGACCTGCCGCTCGAGGTCCCACGCCCGCAGTCCGTCGGCGCCGAGCGTCAGCAGCGTCTTTCCGGCGACCCGCATCTTCGAAACGGGCCCCAGGTGGCCGTCGAACGACCCCACGGGATCGAACTTCTCCTGGGCCGAGTCCTGTCGGCTGAGAAGAAGAACAAGGGCGAGCAGAAGGCGCATGCAGTGCTCCTGATGCTGAAACGACGCGCTCGCCCCGACGACCGGTCTTATGAAGGAACGGCCGACTTCCTCGACTTCACCGCTTTCGCCTCGGCAGGCTCAAGAAAGTCGAGCCACTCAGGGTGTTTCGGAGAGCGCCCCCTGATCGCATCAAAGTAGAGCGACTGGAGCTTCTTCGTCACAGGCCCAGGTTCGCCGCGGCCGATGACGCGGTTGTCCACTTCGCGGATCGGCGTCACTTCCGCCGCCGTACCGCAGAAGAAAACCTCGTCGGCGATGTAGACCTCGTCGCGCGTGAACCGCTGTTCCGTGACGTCCAGGCCGTTCTCCCCGGCCAGCGTCATGATCGTCTCGCGCGTGATGCCGGGCAGGATCGCGGTGAGCGGCGTCGTCTTGATCTTCCCCTTGCGGACGATGAAGATGTTCTCGCCCGACCCCTCCGCGACGTACCCCTCAGTGTCGAGCAGCAGACCCTCGTCGTACCCGAGGCCCTTCGCCTCTTTCTTCGCGAGGACGCCGGTGACGTAGTTCCCGGTCACCTTCGCGCGCGTCATCGCGGAGTTCGGGTACGGGCGGTTGAAACTCGAGACTTTGACCCGGATCCCCTTCTTCAGGGCCGTTTCGCCCAGGTAGGCTCCCCACTTCCACGTCGCGATCATCAGCCGGATCGGGTTGTCCCCGGGAAAGACGCCCATCACGCCCTCGCCGATGTACACGAGCGGACGGATGTACGCCTCCTTCAGCCCGTTGGCGGCCACGATCTCCTTGCACGCCTGGCAGATCTCGTCGAACGAGAACGGCATCCGGATATCGAGGATCTGGCAGGAGTCGAAGAGGCGCTTGATGTGGTCGCGCAGGCGGAAGACCGCCGACTTTCCGTCGTGCGTCTCGTAGCAGCGGATTCCCTCGAACGCCGCCGCTCCATAGTGGAACGAATGCGTGAGAACGTGAATTTTCGCGTCGTCCCAGTCGACCAGCCGGCCATCCATCCAGATCGCCTTGAGCTTTTCGACCACGTGTAACGCTCCTTGCAAAGATGACTTGGGACCGCCGCGTTATAACACTTGCAGGTCGAATGTACGAGTTTCGACATCGTACATCACATCGAACGTCGAACATCGTGCATCGAACATCCCGGCCTCATCTTCCGACCATCTTCAAGAACTCCCTCTCATCCATCGTCTTCACGCCCAGCTTCTTCGCCTTCTCGAGCTTGCTCCCGGCGCCGGGCCCGGCAACCACCAGCGTCACGCCCTTCGAAACGCTGTCCGCCGTCTTCCCCCCGTTCTCGAGCACGATCTTCTTCGCGTCGTCGCGCGTGACCGCCTCGAGCCCGCCCGTGAAGACGACCACCTGCCCCGCGAAGAGCTGGCTCTTCACCGCGACCTTCTTGAAGGTGATCACCTTCATCAGCCGCTCGACCGTCTTCCGGTTCTCCGCGGAGCGGAAGAAGTCGAAGATCGACTGCGCCACGATCGGGCCGACATCGGCCACGTGCTGGAGCTCGTCGAGCGTCGCGTCCACGAGCTTCGCCACATCGCCGAAGTGATCCGCGAGCGCGTTCGCCGTCGCCTCGCCGACCTGCCGGATCCCCAGGCCGTTCAGGAACTTCGGCAGCGGCGCCGTCCGCGACGCCGCGATCGAATCGAGCAAGTTCTGCGCGAGCTTCTCCCCCATCCGCTCGAGCGTCAGCAGCTTCTCGGCTGTCAGGTCGTACAGGTCCGGCAGCGACTTCACGAACCCCTGGTCGACGAACTGCTCGATCCACTCCGGCCCGAGCCCCTCGATGTTCATCGCGCCGCGCGATGCGTAGTGCTCGATCGCGCCCTTGAGCTGCGCGACGCACTTGAAGCCGCCGGTGCACAGCACGTCGGCCTCCGTGCGCTCGACCTTGCTTCCGCAGCCCGGACACTTCGACGGCACCGAAACCGGCTTCACGTCTTTTCGCCGCTCGGTGATCACCTTCACGACGTACGGGATCACGTCGCCCGCGCGCGTCACCACGACCCAGTCGTTGATGTGCACGTCGAGCTTCACGAGCTGCGCCGGATTGTGCAGCGTCGCGTTCGAGACCGTCACGCCCGAGATCGGGACCGGCTTGAGCCTCGCCACGGGCGTCAACTTCCCCGACCGGCCGATCTGCCAGTCGACGGCGAGCACCTGCGTGACCTCTTCACGCGACGGGAACTTGTAGGCGATCGCCCACCGCGGCGACTTCGACCGATTGCCGAGTGCGTCGCGCGTTTCGTAGTCGTCGACCTTGATGACGATGCCGTCGATCTCGTACGCCAGCTTGTCGCGCCGCTTGCCCATGTCGTCGAAGTACTTCATGACGCCGTCGAGCGAGTCGACGAGCTTCAGATTCTCGACGACGCAAATGCCGAGCTTGCGGACGTAGGCCATCGCCTCGGTGTGCGTCGTGAACTTCGCGCCCTTGACGACGCCGATGCCGTGGGCGAAGAACCGGAGCGGCCGCTCGGCGGTGATCTTCGGATCGAGCTGCTTGAGGCTGCCGCTCGTCAGGTTGCGCGGGTTCGCGTACGGCGGCTCGCCCTTCGCCAGCTGCTTCTTGTTGACCTCCTGGAAGTCCTTGAGCCGGATGTACGCCTCGCCGCGGACTTCGATGAGGTCGGGCACCGCAACCTCCCGGTCCAGCAGCCGCGTCGGCAGGTCGCGGATCGTCCGCGCCGTGTGCGTGACGTTCTCGCCGATCTTCCCGTCGCCGCGCGTCGCGGCCATGACGAGCCTCCCCTTCTCGAAGATCAGCGCGCACGAGTCGCCGTCGATCTTCGGCTCGACGGAGAACTTCGACGCGACCTTGCGCCCGAGCTCGCGCTCCATCGACTCCGCCCACTCGCGCAGCTCCAGTTCCGAGTAGCTCTTGCCGAGCGACAGGAGCGGCAGCTTGTGCTCGTACTTCTCGAACTTGTCGAGCGCCTTGCCGCCGACCTTCTGCGTCGGCGATTCGGGCGTGACGAGCTCGGGATGGTCCGCCTCGATCGTCTCCAGCTCGACGAGCAGCTTGTCGTACTGCGCATCGGAGATGGTCGGATCGTCGAGGACGTAGTAGCGGTAGTTGTGGTAGTTGAGCTCCTTGACGAGCTCGGCATGGCGTTCCCTGGGGCTGGGCATGGCGGGATTCTTGATTGAGAATGGCGCGTTGTCGAGGGTTACGAGGGACTATTTCTGCGCCGCCCTTCGGATCTTCTCCACCAGGTCCGCGGGAATCCGCACGCCGTGCTCCGCGGCCTTCTCCACGCACCGAAGGGCCTCGGCAGGCTGCCCCGTCTCGTACAGCGCCGCCGACTTCGAAATCCACGCCCGTGAGTCGCGAGGCTCCGCGGCGATCGCGGCATCGAAACTGGCGATGGCCTGCATCGGGCGCCCCAGCTTGTAGAGCGTAACTCCCCGATTCGCGAGTGCGCCCACGAAGGCCGGCGCGATCTTGAGCGCCTGTTCGTAGCCCGCCAACGCCTCCTCGTACCGGTCAAGGTGCGAGAGCGTATTGGACCGGTTGGACCAGATGACGGCGTTCTTCGGATCAATCGCCAGAGCGCGGTCGTAAAACGGCAGGGCCTCACCATCCCGCCCCGAACTGCCGAGGCCTGTCGCCATGTTCACCAGCGCGTCTCGATCCCGTGGATCGATCTCCAGCGCCGCCTCGCACAGCTTCAGGGCCTCCTCGACTCGCCCCAGCCTGAGCAGGAGACCTGCCTTGTTCGCCATCGCCCCTGCGTAGCGGGGATCGCAACGAAGGGCACGGTCGTAGTTCTCCAGCGCTTCGTCGATCCGGCCGCAATCAGCCACGGCGTTGGCGCGGTTGTTCCACGTCTTCGCGGCCTCCAGAGCAGTCGTCGAGTCAAGCTTGAGCGCCGCGTCGTACGCTTCGATGGCCTCCTGGGTGCGCCCCGCGGCGCGCAGTTCCACACCGTAGTTTCCATAGACTCCAGGATCGATCGCGCAAAGCGTGAGCGCCCGGGCAGCGCACGCGAGCGCGTCGCCCCGTCGACCCATGCCGGCCAGGTCGTAGGCCAGGTGCCGCGACAACAGCACCGCCACAAGCTCGCGCTTCGTGAGCTCATGCAGGTACCAGGGCCCGGCGGTGCACCCGAAGCGCGCTTCGTAGTCCGCATCGCTCAGGGTCGCACCCTTCGCCGTCGCCTCGATGTTGATGCGGTGCGAGCCGTCTACGAGCCGCACCATGAGGTGCTCAGGAAGCGGGACGAGCCGCGCATCCAGCCCGAGTCGCTGCGCCACGGCCGCGTAGAGCATCGACATGCTCACGCACTGGCCTTGATGCGTTCGCAGCAGCTGGCTGATCCACCGATGGTGGGCCATGCCCGTCGCCAGGCCAGCCTCGTCAAACAGCGCCGCATTAATGGTCTTGATCTTGTCGTTCAGGCTCCCGGCGCGAGCCACGCCGGGCCGCGCCCGCTCGGCAAGGGCATCAATCTCCCGAATCACGGCCTCGACATCGATGTCCGGCTCGACGATCTTCGCCATCCAAAGCGACATCCGCGTCACGTCGATCGCCGCGTCAGGCTTCGCAAGTTCCCGGTCGATCGCTTCGAAAAGTTCTGCGACCGTCCGAATGACCGGTGCGGGCGGAGGCGGTGCGACGGCGACCGAGGAGCATCCGGCGCAAGCCAGCGCAACCGCAACCATCGTCTGTCGCATCACTCTTGGCACGGTCGGCATTATCCCTCTCCCCTCTCCCCTCTCTCCCTCTCTCCCTCTTTCTCTTTCTCACGGGTTTTCCGCAAGCCACTTCTTGATCACCTCGCCCTGCGCCACGCACTGCGCCTTCATCGCCGCCGACAGCTTCCCGCACTCTTCGTACGCCTTCAACGCCAGCCGGTAGTTCTCCGCCTTGTTCTGCAGCGACCCAAGATTCATGTGCGCATGGCCCAGGTAAAGCCACGCCTCCGCGTCCTTCGCATCCTTCGCGAGGACCGCCTTCAGGTCGTCGACCGCGCCCGTCAGCGCCCTCAGCCCGTCGCCCCCCGCCTGGCTGATGTTGATCCGCACCGCCCCCCGGAACCGCTGCGCCATCGCCGACCACACGAGTTCCAACGCCGTGCCGAGCATCGTCTCCGCCGCGAGGAAGTCATCAAGCGCCGCCTCCCCCGCCGTCAGCCGCTCGAAGCCCAGGTTGGCCCGCGCGATCGCGCGCATCAGATGCGACTCCGCCCGCCGCGGATTGAGCACGATCGACTCGGCGTAGTCGCGGTCGGCCCGCGCATAATTCTCCTTCGCGTCGACCCCCAGGACCCCCAGGTGATAGAACACCATCCCGCGACGAAGCCACGCCTCGTCGCTCTTCGGAGTGCTCCGGACCGCCTCGTCGAGATCCTCCCTCGCCGCCGCGAAGAGCTCCCGCGGATCACCGCCGCGGTTCATCACCGCCGTCCCCCAGCTCAGGAGCGTGTGCCCGCGCGGCAGCCTCGCCGCCGGCCTCAGCGCGACCGCCTTGTCGAAGTCCGCAACGGCCGCGCGATACGCCTCCGACGGATCCTCGCCGCGCGCCCCGATCCGCTCCGCCTGCCGGCTCCGCGCGACTCCGAGCTCCTGCCAGCGGACGCCCACCTTCGGCTGGAGCGACGCGGCCTGCTCGAGGTCCTGGATGGCGTCGCCCATCGCCGCATCCGATCCGCCAGCGTGGTAAACCCATCGCATCCGCATCGACCCGCGCAGGTACAGCGTCTCCGCCCGCGACGGATTGATCTTCAACGACGCCGCCGCGTCCGCTTCCACCGATGCACGCGCCGCCGACCCGTCCTGCCTGGACTCGAGCTGGTGCACCATCAGCTCCGACATCAGCTCCATCCGCACTTCGAGCGCCATGACGTCCGCCGGTTTGAGCCGTAGCGCCTCCGCCAGGTCCTTCACCGCCTGCTCGTGATACTCCCTCCAGGCGGCGCCCCTCGCGCGCGCGAAGTCGATCGCCGTCGCGTACGCGATCGCCCTCAATCGGTAGTAGTCGCCGTAACGGGGCGCCGCGCGAATCGCGTTCAGGAAGTTCCTGGCCGCCGTCTCCAGCGCCTCGGACGGATCGCCGTTCTGCGCGGCAACCGTCCGGCCCTGGTTCAGGTTGAGGACGCCCAGCGCCATCCACCCTTCGTCGAGGCGCGGATACAGGCGCACCGCCTCCTCGAGCTCCGCGCGTGCCAGCCGGCGCTCCTCCGCATCGTCGAGCCCGTGGGCGCGCTGGTACGCCGCGATGTTCATGTGGCAGATGCCGCGGCGCGAAACCGCGCGGGGCTCGGTCGACCGCTTCAAGTCTTCGATCGCCGCGGTGTATTCGGGCCTCGGATCGCCGCCGCGGTCGTCCTCCCAGTAGGCGCGGTTGGCGCGGTGCGAGCCGCGGCCGATCCACGCGTTGATGCGCCCCGGGTCAGCCGCCAGCACCCGGTCCCAGTCGGCCAGCGCCCTGCCCGAAAACGTCCGCCACCCACCGTCGTTCCGCTCCTGCGCCACGAGCGCCAGCGACGCGAGCGCCTCGGCCCGGCCGATCAAGCCCTCGAGGCTCGCCGGCGCCTGCTTGAGCATCGTCTCGAATTCGGCCAGCGCCCGCTCCAGCAGCTCGCGCCCGCCCGGGCCGCGACGAACTCCCTCCCGCACTAGCGCCATGCCGTACTGCTCGCGCAGCGGAAGAAAGCCCGCATCGCGCCGTACCCCCTCTGCAAGCCGTCGGACGGCATCCTCGCCCCGATCCTCGTGCTCGTCGATGGTCGCCAGCACGGCGACGCCTTCGTCCGACGTCGTCTTCTCCAGCAGCGCCCGCGCGTTCTTCGGCTCGCCGCGCGCCCACGCCGCGATGCCGCGCGCGACGTCGATATCGTCGCGCTCCAACCCCTCTCCCGATTTCTCGACGAACGCCAGGTCCTCCTGGAGCTCGTCATAGAGCTTCTTGAAGTCGGGATACTGCGCCAGGAGATCGGCGATCGCCGGCATCGGCAGCTCCACGTCACCCTGCGACCGCGCCACGATGGCGCCCAGCCGCTGCCAATCGAGCCGCTCGACCTCGACGAGCCGCTCTCGCAGCCGCCGCGCGCGCAGCAGCGCCCGTTCGTACCGCGCCGAGGCGTACGAGGGATCAATCGCCAGCGCGACGTTCTGCGCCGCCAGCGCCTCGGCGTACTTCATCTGGCCCCGCAGCATCCGCCCCATGAGGTAGTGGGGCTCCGCACGGCGCGACGTCCGCACCTGGTCGTAGATCTCCCGGAGTTTCGCGGCGTGCTGCTCCATCGCCGCCAGGTTCCCCGCCCGACGCATCTCCAGCGCCGCCTCCAGGCACGTGGCCGCCGTCGTCCGCATCTGCTCCAGCAGCTCCGACTGCGCCTGGTCGGCCCGACCCGCCGCGGCGCCAAGCCGCGCCCGAAGGCCGAGGGCGATCACCGAGACCGCGATGACCGCGACAGCGGCCGCCGCCAGCCACTTGCGCCGCCCCACGGCCCGCAACACGCGCCGGATCGTGCTCGCCGGCCGCGCCGCAATCGGCTCGCCCTTCAGGAAATGACCAAGATCGCTGGCCAGCTCCCGCATGCTCTGGTACCGGCGGTCCCGCTCCTTTTCCAGGCACTTGAGCACGATCGTCTCGAGATCATCCGGCACGCCCGGCACCAGCCGCCCCGGCCGTGCCGGCTCCTCGTTCATCAGCTGCATCACGATCGCGATCACGTCGACGCCGTCGAACGGCGGCTGGCCCGTCAGCATCTCGTAGAGCGTCGCGCCCAGCCCGTAGACGTCGGCCCGCGCGTCGAGCGAGTGGATCTCGCCCCGCGCCTGCTCGGGACTCATGTAGGACGGCGTGCCCACCATCATCCCCGACGCCGTCATCGTCGAGCCGCTCGCGGCCTGGCGCGCGAGCCCGAAGTCCATCACGCGCACCCGGCCCGCCTTGTCCACCATCAGGTTCGCGGGTTTGAGATCGCGGTGAATCACCCCCGCGTCGTGCGCCGCCTGGAGCCCCAGGGCCGCGTCACGGATCCACCCCGCCGCCCTCCGCGGCTCGATCTGCCACCCCGCCAGCGTGCGCCCTTCGACGAACTCCATCGCGATAAAGGGCTGCTGGTCCTGCTCGCCCACTTCGTAGATCGCGACGATGTTGGGATGCTGGAGCGCCGCGGTGGTCCGCGCCTCACGCTGGAACCGCGCGAGGTCCTGCTCGTCCGCCGTCTTGATGAACTTCAGCGCCACCCAGCGGTTGAGTTCGGTGTCCCACGCTTTCCAGACTTCGCCCATGCCCCCGGCGCCGAGCCGTTCCTTCCGCTCGAACTTGCCAAAGCGCATCCAGAGACTATACGCCTCCGTCTTTCCCCTGGCCTTCGCGGCTCGGCTTCAAGGCCTTGAGCCTCCGCCTCTCCCGCCGGCCTCCATACAGCCACCTCGCGCCGAAGAACAGCAGGTGCAGTCCCGCGACACCCCCGAGGCAGATCAGGACCTTGCGATTCAGCTGCGCCGTGGTGCCACGGCGGAACTTGAGCGCCCCGAAGGAGAAGACGGTGTTGTCCGGCGCGCGATAGAGCGCCACGATCAGCAGGCCGGCGCCGGCCAGGATCAGGACCGCCAGCGCCCAGCCGAGCCATCGCCAGTTTCGCGCGCGGGCGCGCGGAACCGGGAGCGGCGTCTCTTGGGCCTCGTTCGCTTCGTCGAACGCAGGATCGCCGGGAAGGACCACCGCCGGCACAACCGGAACTTCGACCCCCGCGGCGGACGGTTCAAAGACAATCCTCGTCCTGCCGAGATCGACCCGATCGCCGGGAGCCAGCCGGCATTCGGTGATCGGGTTGCCGTTTACACACGTCTGGTTCCGGCTCTCCAGGTCCTTCACCCACCACTCGCTCCCGATCTGCCGGATCTCACAGTGAATTCGCGAAAGCGACCCGTCGTGCAGCCGAACCGTGCATCGCCGCGACCGCCCGAAGGTGACGACAGGGTCCTGGAGATCGACCGTGTGGGCGCCGTCACCGTCCGTGATCAGGTAGCGGGGCATTGGAAGGACTATACGCCGCGGACGAGCTCCTTGAACCGCCGACCGCGTTCCGCGTAGTTCCGGAACATGTCGAAACTCGCGCAGGCAGGCGACAGGAGCACCGTCTCGCCCGGCTTCGCCGCCTCCTTCGCCAGCCGGACTGCCTCCTCGAACGTCGCCGCCCGGCGCACCTCAGGACCCGCCGGAATCGCCCCCGCGATCTTCGACGCCGTCTCTCCCATCAGCACGGCGACCCGCACCCGCTCCGCGACGCGCCGCCCGAGCGCGTTGAAATCGAGGTTCTTGTCCCGCCCCCCCAGCAGCAGGACGATCCCGCCCTTGAGCGTGTCGAGCGCCGCCAGCGTCGACTCCGGGTTCGTCGCGATCGAGTCGTTGTAGTACGTCACGCCGCCGACATCTCCCACGAGCTCGAGGCGGTGCTCAACGCCCTTGAAGCCTGTGAGCACCTCCCTCGCCACGCCCAGGACTCCCGGCCACACGGCGGACGCCGCCAGCGTCGCCGCCGCCATGTTCTGGAGATTGAACCAGCCGGGGATCTTCCGTCCCGTCACGTCGATGGCCCCGTTCGGCGTCTCGATCACGTCGTCGTGCGCATAGGCGTCGGCCGGCTTGCCCTGCGAAGCGCCACGCGAAGGCGCGAAGCAGGGGCGCTTGAGGCTGAACCACCGCGTCAGCGACGGCGACGCGAACGCCGCCACGAGCGGATCATCCGCGTTCAGCACCTTCGTGTCCTCGGCCCGCTGATGCTTCACGATGACGCGCTTCGCCGCCGCGTAGTTCGCCATCGTCCCGTGCCGGTCGAGGTGGTTGGGCGTGAGGTTCATCACGACCGAGACCGTCGGACTCACCCGCAACGCGTCGAGGTTCTCCAGCTGAAAGCTCGAGAGTTCAAGAACGACGACGTCCTCGGGCGCAATTGCCACCTCGAGCAGGGACCGTCCGATATTCCCTCCGACGTGGACCTTCGCCGGGCCGCGCGACAGAAGCTCGCCGAGGAGCGCCGAGGTCGTTGTCTTGCCGTTCGATCCCGTCACTCCTGCAATGCGCCTGGTCGGGCAGACCTTGAAGAAGAGGTTCATCTCCGTTTCGAGCGGAACCCTGTTGGCGGCCGCGATGGCGACCTCGCGGGAGGAGTCCGGAATGGCCGGATTGACGATGACCAGGTCGGCCTTGGCGAAGTCCTCGTCCCGGTGGCCCCCGAGGTGGAACTCGATCGGCAGGCCGGCCAGTTCCCCCATCGGCTCGCAAAGATCCTTCTCGGCCTTCAGGTCGGTGACGGTGACGTTCGCGCCCTGTCTCGCGAGGAACCGCGCGACGCCCGAGCCTCCCCCCGACAGGCCCAGCCCCATGACCGTCACGCGTGCCCCCTTGAGGCGCGGCATCTCGGTGCTGTACGTGAACCCCATCGCCCCCTCTGCTTCTACTTCTACTAGCTGCTACCCACTAGCTACTAGCTACTCCTTGGTGACTTTCTTCCTGAGCTCGTCGGCTCGCCCCTTCAAAGCGTTGATGTCGGCCTTCTCGCCCGGCTCCTTCTGCATCATCACCCTCATCTCCTGCCGGTCGGTCAGCTTGAACGGGATCAGCAGGTCCGAGACGAAGTCGATGGGAAAAACCTGCCACCACGGGGGCTGCAGGTAGACACGCTTCGTCAGCGACGTGTAGCCAGCCATTTCAAGCGTGATGTCGCGGCCGCCGTAGAACGTGTAGGGGATCTCGACGGGCGTCGTCCCCTTGAGCTCGCCGTCGATGAAGACCTGCGCCCCCGGGGGGTCGCTCTTCACGTTCAAGAGGCGCTCCACGCACCCGCTGAGCAGCAGGAGCGCCACGGGCCAAAAACGTTTCACCTCCACAGCATACCGCTATAATCCCGCGTCATGAAGTGCCTCATCCTGGGCGCTGGATACGCCACGCGCCTCTACCCGCTCACCCGCGAGCGGCCCAAGCCGCTGCTCCCGATCGGCGGCACGCCCATTCTCCAGCGGATCGTCGAGAAGATCTATGCCGTCGGGGCCGTGGACCACGTCTACGTCGTGACCAACCACCGCTTCGCCGGCCATTACTGGAACTGGAAGCGGGACTTCGAGAGCCAGAAAAAGAAGCTGCCCGCCCCCATCGACGTCTTCGATGACCTGACCACCTCGCCCGATGACCGCCTCGGCGCCATCGGCGACATCGACTTCGTCATCAAGAACGCGAAGATCGACGACGACCTCCTCATCATCTCCGGCGACAACCTGTTCGACTTCGATCTGAAGGAGTTTCTTAGCTTCGCGAAGAAAAAGCGCGCCGCGGTCTGCCTCTACGACGTGAAGACGAAGGACCTCGCCTCGCTCTACGGGGTTGTCTCCGTCGCGAAGGACAAGCGCATCACGGAGTTCGAGGAGAAGCCTCCCGCGCCGGCAAGCACGCTCGCGTGCATCGGCGTCTACTTTTTCGGGAAGGAGCACGTCCCGCTCATCCGTCAGTATCTCGAAGGAGGCGGCAAGAAGGACGCGCCGGGGTATTACATCGAGTGGCTCCACGAGCAAGTGAAGCTCTACGGGTGGGTCATCCCGGGCTCGTGGTACGATATCGGCGACATCGACTCCTACAACAAGGCGAACGAACTGTACGTGGGGAAATAGCCTGTATGAAGCGCCTCGCGATGGTCCTGGCCCTGCTCTCCGCCGCGGCGTGCCGGAGCCGCAACCCGTTCGACACTTCCGCGCTTGAAAGCGACCTGGCGTGGCACGAGGAGCGCACCCTCGCGCTCCAGCAGCAGATGGTCTACGCCGGAATCGAGCAGCCGCCCGAGGAGAATCTCGGCGAGCTCGCGCCGAATCTCGACACGTGGCGGGCCACGAACGTGCAGAAGGCCGACGCGGCCACGTTGCTCTTGATGGAGCAGGTCTCCACCGCACGGGTCGCGCGCCTGGACGCACAGGTCGCATCGCTGGCGAGGCAGCCGGCCCGCGTCGTATACGGGGAGTGGCTGGCGGCCCGGAACGACCTGCACCTTGAGCGGCGGAAGCTCGCCATCATCCAGCTGGAGATCCGCGCTCGCGGCGCTTCAGGGGGCCGCTAGCTCGATCACCACGACCTCGGGGCGGCAGAAGAATCTCACCCGCGGTCCCGTCCCCAGGCAGCCGATGCCCCGATTCACGTACATTCCCGTTCCGCCGGGATTCCCCGTGGCCGGCGGCGTGATGAAGTAACGCCCCGCGTCGTACCGATGGGTGGGCACCAGCGGACCCAGGAGCGGCAGCCGCACCTGCCCGCCGTGCGTGTGGCCGCAGAGAAAGAGGTCGAAGGGCGCCCCGCCCAGTGCGTCGACGGCCTCCGGCGAATGGTGCAGCAGGATCTTGTAGCTCCCAGGCGAGGCTCCGCGCGTCAGCTCCCGCGCCGTGCGATGCGGAATGTAGTCAAGGCCAACCAGCAGCAGGCTGCCGTCCGCCACCGACTCGTAGTCGTCGCGCAGGAGCCTCACCTTGGCGTTCTCGAAGAGGTCGGCGATGGGGAACTTCCCGTCCCAGTTGCCGGCCACTCCGTAGACTCCGTGCGGCGCCTCCAGGGCCGACAGGAAGGCGACGAGCTCCGCCTGCGCCCCGCGCTCATTGAGGTAGTCGCCCGTGAGGAGAATCAGGTCGGGCCTCTCCTCGCGCACGATCTCGAGTACGCGGCGCTCCAGGCCGCCCAACCGCTCCAGGTGCAGATCGGAGAGGTGGACGATCTTGAAACGCGCCTTGCCGCCGATGGGCCGGGTCACGCGCAATTCGAGCCGCGTCACGTCGACCCATCGCGGCTCGACAAACCGCGCGTAGACAAGCGCGAGGAGGGTCCCCCCGGCAAGGACGGCGCAGGGCAGGAAGATCCAGCGGCGTTCGAGCACCGACTTCTTCCGGCCCGCAAAGCGCATCCGGCGGCGCAGCCGGAGCCATGCCACCCACAGAACGATGCAGGTCGCCGCCGCGGGCGCCAGGAGCACCGCCGTGATGAGCACGTCTCTATGAAAACAAAAAGACCGTGGGGGTCTCCCACGGTCTTGAAAATCCGTTCCGCTACTTGGGCTGCTCGGGCTGCTTCTCCGGCGTCTTCTCCTTCACTGCCTTCTCCATCTTCAGGAGATCGACCTGCATGCTCGCGCGGTCGTAACCCTCGCGGGCAGCCCGGCTGGATGGATCGAGCATCACGGCCGCATCGTAATGGTTGAGCGCCTGCTTCCAGAAGTCGCGGCTCGCCGCGGCCCGCTTCTCGTACAGGTCACCGAGGACCACGTGGGCCAGCGCCCGCGCCGACGTATGCAGGCGGCCGTTCAACGCCAGGTCCAGGTTCCTGATCGCCGACGCCGGCGCCTTCGCGGCATCCTCGAGACCCGACATCAGGCGGCGGAGTGACTCCTCGTCATAGACCATCCCCCGCCGGTCGGGCACGAGCCGTTCGACGGTGATCCACGGACGGTTGAAATTCGAGCTCGTCACCACGCCCACGACCCGGACGAGCGTGTACCGGTCGAGCTTCATCAGCATCTCGAGGTTCGGATGCACCTTGGCCATGTAGAGCGTGGGCACGGAACTCTGGCGGCCCTCGACCTCCCAGAGCCGGGCATCCGGCGACCAGACGGAGAACGAGACGTAGTCTTCCGAGGTGAACGGCGTGTAGAGCGGCGACCAGATGTTCTCATCGCGTCGATTGAAGATCGCCCAGAACTCCACGCACGATCCGGTCGACGGGTTGGCAACGAGGGAGGCCAGGTCCACCTTGTGGTACGTCCGTGAGGGGTCGGCATTGTAATCCCGGTCCCCGAGGGGATACTTCGGATGCGACGTATGCGCGCACCCGACGAAGACCACCATCGAGGCAACAAGGAACACGCGACGTGCCATAAAGACCCTCCGTAATTGCCGGCTGGACGCATGAATCTATCAGAGGCAGGAGGGGTCGTGTCAAGAAACGCGTCCGCCCCTACTTGTTCTTCTCCCACCACTCGCGGATCTTGGCGATCGCATCGGCCCGCGCCTGCGACGTGCCCGCCTGTGCGTCATAGCCGACCTTCAACAGCTCGAACTTGCGGTAGGGGTAGAGCGCCGACAGGACGTTGACCAGCCCGTTCGACGCCGTGGTCCTGACCGGTGCCTCCTCGTCGGACATCGCGAAGAGCAGCGCCTCGACCACCTCCTTGCGACGGAACCCCGCGAGGGCCGTCGCCGCGCGCTGCCGATGGTAGACCGTCTTCTCGTTCAGCACCTCGCGCAGCACGGGTACGCCGTCAGGCTCGTCCAAGGCAACGAGCGCCTCCGCCGCTTTCAGTCGGCGGTCGACGCTGGCGTGTTTGAGCAGCTTGCGGATCGTCTCGACCTGGCCGCGCCCCGCCAGCTCCACGAGGGCGTTGACCGCCGCCTCGGCAATCGACGCGTTCTTGTCCTCCACCAGCTTGATCAGGATCGCGATCGCCTTGGTGTCCTTCAGCAGCGAGAGGGTGTTGATCAGCTGGCAGCGCACGTTGACGTCATCCGTCTTGTCGAGCATGGCGCGCAGCCGGGCAACGACGTCACGGCCACCGGCCGTACGCAGGGCGAAGAGCAGGTTGTATAGGTCCTGGAGCGCGATTTTCCCCTTCTCCAGGTGCTGAAGCCCCCGTTCCACGGCGTCGGGGTCCCCCAGCTTGATGACGGCGCAGAGGGCGTCGATCCGAAGGGGGTCCTTGTCGTCCTCGGCCAGCTTGCGCAGAAACGCCGCTGACTCTGGATCTTTGTGCGAAGCGAGCGCCTCGAGCGCCCGCTTGCGCACGTCGGCCTCTTTCTCCGTCTCGATGATCTTGCGCAGGACGGGCGGTACTTCCTTGCCGTCGTAGTAGAACGAGTAGAGGTACTGGAGAAGCGCGAGCTTGTCCTCCTTGGAGAGCCCCGCGCGCTGGATTTCGATAACCAGCGACTTGATGGCGTCATCCTCCTGGAGGATCTTCAGCGCGTAGGCGGCTTCGACGCGCGCCTTCATGTCGTACTTGCTGGCGAAGACCCCCTTGAGCGCGGCGACGGCTTCCTTCCCCCCCACCCACCGGATGGCACGGATGAAGTGAGGGCGAAATTCCACGGGCCCTGCATCGATCTCCTTGAGGATGAGCGGGATCTGCTGGGGCTTGAGCGCCTTGCCGAGGTCATACTCCGCCTGGTACCGGCCGCTGAGATCGGCCGCCCGGAGCTTCTTGACCAAGTCGGCGACTTCATCGGCAAGCAGGAGCGAGGCGACGAGCGCAAGCGCCATCATGGACCGGTTCCCGTGCCCGCGGCGCCTCCGCCCTCTCCCGCTGGACGCGCGGGCCGGTTGGGCGTGTTGGCCGTGTCGGTCGTCGGTGTATCAGAAGAACCCGTCTTCTGCCTGGGGGGCTTCTTGCCTCCCTGTCAGTCGCCCTCCGGTTGATAGATGCAGACGGCGCCACGGCGCACCAGCGTCTCCCACGGCGTCCCGTTGTGCTTCTCGATCATCTTGGTGGCCAGGTCCATGACCTCGTCGAGTTCCTTCTTGCCCTCTTCGCCGCCAAGGAACTTCATGCCCTTCAGCGGCGCACCGCCGTGGCACAGCCACACGTTCCGGATGGCCCATCCGGCGATCTTGTGGCCTCAGCTGTCGTCGAACGAATCGGTGCCGAACGGCCCCTCGGGACCGTGCTTCTTCTTGTTGTTGTCGTGCTCGTCCGCCTGCTCGCAGAAATACCCCAGCTGGCTGACGTTCAGCCGCAGCAGCCTCAAGTGCACCTGCAGGGCATCCGCCGTCGCCACCGCACGCTTGTCTGCATCCGGCCCGAGCTTCTCGGCGGCCTCCTTGAAGTCCGCGATGATCTTGTCGATGTCGACGAGCGAGCGTTTGACCGTCGCCTTCCCCTGCTGCCAGTTGTTGCCGAAGGAGAAGGGAAAGGTCGAGCCCCCTTGGGGCTTGCCCTCGACGAGCACCCCGCCCGATGCCCTCAGCGGCGGGCTGTTGCGCAGGTAGCCGCCCCGGAAGAGCCTCTCCCACGTGGCATACACGTGGACCATCAGCCGGTCCCGCGAAAGCCGTTCGCGGACCTCGTCCCGGTTCTCGATGCAAGGCGCCGTGATCTTGAGCTTGATGGTGTCGAAGCTCGCCCCGCAACTCTTGTGCTGGCCGCTGCAGAGTGTGCAGGCCCACCGCTGGCAGAACGTCTGTGCGCTCGACTCCGGCGAATAGATGAAATAGCTGCCGCCGGAATGGGTCGCCAGCCGGTCCAGCGCCCAATAGCCGAAGCCGCTCGGCACGGTGTACGTGGGATCCGAAATCTGCAGGATCCATCCGTAGGGGAACTCGATGTACGCCGACTCCGGGCCTTTCATCTGGAACTTGAGCTTCTTGTACTTGCTTGGGTCGCCATAGAAGAGGGTACCGGAGCCGTTGATGAGCGCCTCCCAGTACGGGTCGCTGTAGATCGCCTCTCCCGCGATTGGAAAGAGCACGACCCCCGTGTCCTTGAGCATCTTCAGCGTCACCTCGACGTTGTCCTCGTTGTCGCCGTTCTCGGGCGTGTAGACGACGAGGAGCTTCTTGCCGCTGAAGCCTGCTGCGTACTTCGCGCCCGCGCGCACGTTGTCGAGGCAGTTCTTCAGGCGGTCGTCGGCCTTCTGGTCCGCGAGCCACTCGATGGCTCTTCCCGCCGCACGAGCGTCATTCGTCGCCTTGAGGATGAGCTGCGGAGTCTCCGAGAACGCCATCACCGAGTGGTGAACGCCAGGTTTGGCCTTGGCGAACGCCCGCGCGAGATGATCGCTGAAGAGCTCGCCGTGCCGGGTCGACTTGAGCCCTGACGAGTTGTCGATCATCCAGACGATCAGGACCTTGTCGGTCTCCTTCACGGCGGCCTTGTCTGCCGCGTAGGCGATCTGGTCGATGATCTCGCCGAGTTCGCGGTAGCGGACCGTCTCGCTGTCGCGCGTCTCCTGTCCCTTATCCTGCGCGCCGACGGGAAGAGCCAGGAGGAGAATCGCGACCAGCCGTGGCAGTCTCATGGCGTCCTAGAACTATACACGCACCCAACCGGGCGACGTTAGGGGAGTTAAATCAGTTATGACCCGCCGCCGCCGCGAACGCGGCGTTGTCCTCCTGCTCGCCCTGCTCGTCCTGGCAATCCTCATCATCCTCGTCATGCAGATCGTCCTGGCGACAGCCCATGCGCGTACGGTAGCCGACAATGCGGTCTATGACCTCCAGAACTCCTACGGCTTGAAGGCCGGCTACGAAATCGCTCTTGAGTATCTGGGCGCCGACGCCGAGAAGGCAGGCGACGTCGACGCGACGGGGGAGAAATGGGCCGCGCCGCAGAGCGTCGCCGTCGGCAAATCGAGCGTGACGATCAAGATCGAGGACTGCGAGCGCAAGATCAACCTCTCCATGATGGTCAACGACAAGGGCGAACCGAACTTGAAGGTGGTGAACCAGCTGCACCGCCTCCTCCGCCAGTTTGGCCACGACGAGACGATCGCCGATCGCATCCTCGACTACCAGGATGCCGACTCGAAGGGCGATTTCGAGGAGAACGCTCGCAACGAGCGCCTCTATGCCCTCGATGAGCTTCAGCGCATCGACGGCGTCAAGCGCGAGGTCCTCGTCGGTGACGAGACGCACAAGGGCATCCTGGGCTACGTCACCGTGTGGCCGAGGACGCAGGGCACGGCCCAGGGCGTGGGCGGCATCAACGTCAACACAGCCCCTCCCGAAGTGCTCGAGTGCCTCGACGACGAAATGGTCGGCCCAGTGGCGGCAGCCATCGTCTCCTATCGCTCCCAGAAGACGGCCGACGGTTCCACCCAGTCCTTCAAGTCGGTCAACGATCTGCACGGCGTCGACGGGATGACGGACAAGCTCTATGCGGCGATCCAGGACCAGGTGGTCGTGAAGGCGGGTTCGTTCGAGATCCACGTCCGGAGCGCCGTTGGGACCGTTGAGAAGAAGTGGGTCTACACCGTATCGCGAGCGATTTCGGCCAGTCCTCAAGGCGGCCCTGCGAAGGCAACGACCACGTTGATCGCCGCCCAGCGCGAAGTAGAGCTTCTCTCGGTGCAGCCAGCGAAGGACGAGTAAGGACGCTAGAAGCGGATCTTGCCGCCAAGGGTGAGGAGCTGCGCGGCGTTGTCCGCATCGGGATTCCCAGACCCACCGAGAAGACGCCTCATGATCTCGGCATCCACAACGAATGCCAACCCGAGTTCGAGAGACATCTGGCGGGTGGGACTCCAGCGGACGCGCACGTCGACTTCCTTGCCGAGCGACGTCGTATCGGAGAAGCCTGGGAACGAGACGTCCTGCGCCGCTCTGCAGAAGCCCAGCGTCACCTGAGTATCAAATTTCGAATCGGGCCATGACAGGCCTGAAGAGACGATAAACGCCCTCAGGTTGGTGTTCCAGTTCAAGCCGAAGAATGCGTCCTCCAGGATGAGCAGGTCGCTCGCATTGCGGTAGGAGAGGAACGCATCGATGTTGTCATCGGCCCCGCTCTGGTGGCGATCACCGGAAAGGTAGGTGACCTTGCCTTCCACCCAGAAGGGCATTGCGTCGCCGCTCGAGTAGCGTGTTCCGAGTTCGAAGGCGAAGCCGTACGCCTCGATGGCATCCGTGGCAATGGAACCGACGAATCCGCGCTGCCAGTAGGCAGCCCCGAAAAACTCCAACTCCTCCAGCGGCCATTGGCGGATCGCGCCTTCCGCGCCGAGCGTTATCAGATTGGAGAAGGCGCCGCTGCCGACCGTATGCGAGGTCTGGGCCAGGATGGCGCCCACCTTGCTGCCGCGTCCCACCGAGAGAAGCTGATAGACGGCGCTGATCAGGTAGGCCGCCTCGTCCTGCTGCGCGCTGCCCCCTTCGATGATCGCCGGCAGAAGCGCCGCCGTGACATTCCATTGCTCGGTCCGGTAGGAGACAAGCAGACCCGCCGGCTGGAGGTTGTCTCGCGTGAGGGACGCAGCACCGGTCCCACCACCGACGCCGTTGAGGACGTTGCTGGTCATCGACGCAGCGTGGGCCGGATCCCAGAAGAACGGGTGGCCCGTCCCTCGCACGTCGAAGGACCACGGGATCACGCCCGCGCTGATGTCGAGGGACCGGAAGAAACAATCGCTGACGCTGATGCTGGCTTCGCGGGCGAAGAGGTTGAGCCCCTCGGGATTGGCACCCAGGGCATCGACATTGGCCCCGCCCTCCAGCCGCTTGTTCTCGAGCTGGAGAACGACGCGAACCCGCTCGCTCAGATCGACATCCATCCGGACACGCGCCTGCGCTTCGATGACTTGTTCGCTGCGCCCCAGGTTCCCGAATCCACCTCCATAGGCCCCGAAGGCGCCGCGCGCCGCCGTGAGGGCTCGACTGCGCCATACCCAGTCGATGTCGATGGCGCCGGAGAGGGTCAGGGTGATGGTCTCGTCCTGGCGTGGATCGGTGTCGACACGGTCTTGGACGAAGATGGAAGCAACAATGGCGATAAGGCTGAGCGACAACGATTCCTCCCTGTGGTTGGCGTGTCATGCTAGCCATGGCCGAAGGCGTGTCAAGGAAGCCGGGCGGGAAAAAGAAAACCCCCGGTCCCTTTCGGAACCGGGGGTTCTTGACGACCCGATTAGAACTTCGCGTTCACCCCAATCGTGAACAGCATCGAGCTCTGATCCGCGTTGTCGTTGGTCGAGCCTCCGCCGAGGCTCTCGAGGATCTTCGACCCGAAGAGGAACGCGGCGCCCGCGTCCACTGTCACCTGCTTGGAGTAGTCATACGTCAGCACGGCATCAAACTCGTTTCCGAGCTTGTCTTCCGTGTTGATGCCGAAGGTCACGTCCTGGGCAGTCTTCGTGATGCCCACCACGCCCTTCAGGTGCAGGTTGCTCTTCCCACTGCCGACTGAGAACGACGCCCCGCCACTGATGATGAAGGCGAGGATGTTCGTGTTCCAGTTCATGCCGTAGAAATCGCTCTGCAGGATCATGAGATCGTCGTGGTGCTCGTACGACATGAAGGCGTCGACATCCGTGTCGGTCGCCGTCTGGTCCTTGTCGCCCGAGTAGTAGGTGAACTTGCCCTCAATCCACGGCATGAGGTCGCCTTCACCCACCCACTTGACGCCCAGCTCGAACGCGTAGCCGCCGGCGTCCGCACTGGTGGTGCCCAGGGTTCCGACCTTTCCACCCTGGAAGTAGGCTTCGCCGAAGAGCTCGAGGCCCTTCACGCCAATGTCCTTCACCGAGGCGCCAATGCCGACGGTGTACAGACCGGAGTCGCCGGCCGTGCCGCCGAGCCCGCTGTCGGAGGTGAGGGCAACGATGACCCCCACGCGGCTCGTCTTGCTGATGTCGTACATGAGGCTCGCCACGTAACCCGCTTCGTCGTGGGCAGCGGAGCCGCCCTCGATGATGGCAGGCAGGATCGCCAGGACGAACTGGAGGTTCTCCCGGTTGTACGTGAGAGTGACACCCACCGGCTGAAGCTCGTCCTGAGTCATCGAGGACGCGCCGTTGCCGCCGGGCAGCGAGCCCGCTCGGTTCGAGATGATCGTCGCCGAGTGCGCCGGATCCCAGAACATCGCGGAGTTGCCGCCGCGAACGTCATAGGTCCAGTTGCTCGTACCGACGGACAGCGTCACGGCCTTGTCGAACACCTCGCTCATCGTGATGTTCGCCTGCCGGACGGCGACGCCCAACCCTTCCGGATTGTCGCCCAAAACGTCGCTGTTGCCGTCGAACCGCTTGTTGTCGAGGACGAGTGTGACTCGGACCTTTTCCGACAGATCCGCATCCAGGCGGATGTGGAACTGTCCATGGATCAGGCCTTCCGACCGCGACTCGCCTGCATCGTACGTGCCGAAGACACCTCGGGTCGCGTTCAGCGCGCGATCGCGCCAGACCCAATCCAAGTCAAGCCCGCCGGAGATGGTCAACTTGACCGTTTCGGCGTTCTTGGCTTCGGTGTCCACCTTGTTCCCCTGCGCGAAGGCCGACATGGCCATCGCAAAGACAAACAGGGGCATGATCGCGAATACAGCCTTTTTCATGAAATGCCCTCCCAATCGAACCTTTCCGTCTGAAACTAGCAGTGACTTCGTCAGGACTTCGCTGCGCCCCAATCGACTCTGACCCTTTCGCTCCCGCCTCGGCGGGCATCCTGGATGCCGCAACACCCCTAGGTCGTGCTCCGGACTCATCCGGACTCCCGTGGGCGGGCATGCAGGGTCAGGAAATCGGGGCGTTCCGCAGGATTGACCCCCTTGTGGAATGCGCTGCCGGTCGTCGCCGTCAGGACGGGGTCGGCATGCCCGTGAGGGCAGAAGTGCCGCTGGGCCCGCTGTCGGCGTGACCACATGCTGAAATGGGCATATGCTGTGTCGCTCATGCGACTTTTTTCCGTTGCCCGATTGTCAAGACGAACGAGGTGCGGCACCGGAGCGCCGACCACCCTGCCTATCGGAGGGTGACTATGTATTCGGCGAGAGGTAGGTCGGCCCTTGAGGTGATTTTCACATTGAGGGGGTCTCCCACGACCCCCGCGACCCGTGCACCGAGCCGCTCCAGGAGCTGGACGTCATCGGTGGCGTCGGCGTCTCCGTGCCCCTCTGCATAGGCCTGCCTGAGCAGGGCGGTACGGGCTCCCTGCGGGGTCTGGGCCACCGCCACCCCCGAACGATCGAGCGTTTCCACCACCAAATCGCCCACGACGCGCTTCAACGTCTCGCGCACGGCCAGGAGAGGAACGGCACCGCCCTCCCGACGGGCAAGCGCCGCGACCGCCCGCGCCAGCGATGCGGTGACAAACGGTCGCGCGGCATCATGAACCAGGACGACATCGCAACGGCGGTTCATCGCCTCCAGCCCCCGCCGCACCGAATCTTGCCGACGCCTGCCTCCCGCCACCACCTTGGTCACCCCGCCCTGCAGCAGGGCTGCCCCGACCCGCCGGATCACCCATTGCACCCTGCCTCGCGGCACCACAAGGACCAGGTCGCCGAGGGATCTCAGGGCTCGAAAGGCGGGAAGCGAGTGGGCGAAAAGAGGGCGCCCCTGAAATGGCAGGAACGCTTTCGGAACGGCCCCTCCGAACCGCCGCCCGGCACCGGCGGCCACGACAATAGCGCCGATCATGAGTCGCAATCCTAACAAGAAGGCTCTGGCTCGTCCTTCTCTTGACACTCGCTCGCGGGCTCCGCTATCTTCGCCTCGCTTTGGCTGCAACCACCTCCAACCTGAAGGTCAAATTCTGGGGCACTCGCGGGTCGATCCCTTGCCCTGGCTCCGAACGGGCCAAGTATGGAGGCAACACCTCCTGCATCCAGGTGACCGGCGGTTCGGAAGTGATCGTGATGGACGCCGGCACTGGCATCCGCGAGCTGGGCCTCGAACTCGTTGCCCAGCGCAAGAGCTTGAAAATCAACCTGCTTCTCACCCATACGCACTGGGATCACATACAAGGGTTTCCATTTTTCACCCCCATTTACTTCCCCGGCAACGAGATCACCATCTTCGGGCCGCGCGCCCTCGAGAAGTCGCTCGAAGAAGCCCTCATGTTCCAGATGCAGTACAGCTACTTCCCAGTCAAGGGGGTCGAACTGGCGGCCAAGATCAAGTTCAGGGAGCTTGACGGCGAAGACGAGTTCCGGATCGGCGATGTCGATTTCCGCACAAAATCGATGAACCATCCCATCCGCGTCTTGGCGTATCGCTTCACAAAGGGCAATCGAAGCGGCGCCTACACGGGCGACAACGAGCCGTACTACGACGTGCTGGCCGATTCCAATAAGGCCGATCCCGGCGCCCAGAACCGCCGCGAGTTCATCAACGAGTGCAACGACAAGGTCGTCCAGTTCGTCAAGGGCTGCGACCTGCTCGTCGCGGACGCCCAATACACCGACGAGGAATACGAGCAAAAGAGAGGTTGGGGCCACAGCTCCGTTTCACATGTCATGGATCTCTCGGTTCAGGGCCAGGTGAAGACGCTTTCGCTGTTCCACCACGAACCCACCCACGACGATAAGTTCCTAGCAGCGATCGAGCGCAAGGCAAAGGCCCTGGGCAAGAAGCGGAAGCTGAACGTCTTCATGGCCCGGGAAGGCCAGACCGCGGACGTTTAGAACCTCAACGATCCGCCCATCACGAGCGCAAGCGCAGACCGGTCTCCCGACGCCGTCAGTTTCTCCAGCACGTCCGAGCCGAACAGCGCTCCTCCCCTGAGCTGGAAGGTGAGGGCCTCATCGTACGCCCAAAGCACGGAGAGGTCGATCTCGTTGCCGATAGCGTCATCAGACCCACCCAGCAACACGCTTCCGGTCGACGATCGGAGCTCTTCGTTGAAGTGGAAGAGCGCCGCGTCGAGGCGAACCGTCACATTTCCGAAGGCTCCGCCCAGGTCGGCCGATTGAACGCCAACCGTGAAGCACAGGGAGCGAACGTTGGTATCCCAGTCCATTCCCACATCCGCGCTTTCAACGACAAGAAACTGATCACTGCTTTCGTACGACTGGAACGAGCCGTCCGTCCCGTCCAAGGCATCCTCATCGCCACTGCGGTACGCGAAGGCGACCTCAAAGAACCATGAGAGCATCCACGCCCTCGCCCCCAGCTGAACTCCCCAGGCCTGTTTGCCGGTATCGGCGTCGAGACTTCCGAACTGATAATAGGACTCTCCGAAGGCTTCGAGCCAAGGCTTCACATACCCGTTCGCTCCAAGTCCCAGCGTGAAAACCTGCGATTCGTGAGCGGGACCAGAGACGAGCGCAAGCAGCAGAAAGCACGAGACCGTCTCGGGAATCCAGAGATTGCCATACGCGTAAAAGAGGCCTTCATCCTTCGAGGGAGCCCCCGCTTCGCGCACCGCGCCGGCAAACGCATGCAACGTGAGGAACTCCTCGGCGTCGTAGAGGAATTTGACGCCCGCCGCCTCACTGAGGTCGCGGTCCGCCGTCGTCCTCACGAACGAGCTCGTCGCTCCGAAGACGGCGCCGGAATAAAAGGACTCCGCGTGCGCCACATCGAGGAAAAACGAGTCTGCGTGCGGGCGCAGGTTCAGTTTGACGTCCTGGATCCCGGCACGAAAGGTGAGCTTGGGGGTCAGGAACGACCGGACTTCCGCGTACCCCTGCTCTACGAACGCCTCGACCGCGTCCTGACCGAAAGGATGATTCGAGCCGGCGCCATAGGGCTTGTTCGACAGCTCGATCACGCCTCGAATCGTTGGTTGTACCTGGGCCTCCAGCCGCACCGAGATCCGTCCGGAGAAAAAATCCGTATCAGCCAGACCACCGGAGGCAGAGTTGAGGTTGCCTCGTGACTCCTCCAAAGCTCCTTCGCGATAGGCGTAATAACCGCCAATGCGCCCGGAGAGCGTGACCTTGGGCTTCCAGGTTGATTCGGGCGGGGCAACGGGCATCTCCTGCGCAAGCGCGAGAGCGAGAAAACAGGAGAACATCGTGAGATGGTAATGGGCAGCGGATGGAAGGTCGAGGACTTGGTGGAGTGAGGGGCCGGTCGGAGGGCTTCAACCGCCGACCGGAACCCACGAGCTCGTACCCTGCATTCCCCAGGGGAGCTCGTCGTTCCGGTCCGGGCCTAGGGAACCCGGTCGTCTCGACGCCTCCCCACCTCACCCTTACTGCGCGACGCCCTCAGGCCCCGCGCGTCGAAGGGCTGCCCGTTCCACGGGCCCAGCTGACATCGACACATCCATCCCTTCTCGGGACTCTCCGCAGCCGCCGTCATCGGGCGCCGCGCTGCCCCTAACCGGGGCGTGGTCGGCAAGGCGCACTCTTCCTGCTCTCGAGCGCAGGTCAAATGCGGCTCATCCGACAGCTCTTCGTATCGGCAGGCCATCGCCCGGATCTTTAGGTGGTGATACGAGAACGCCAGCCCGAAGTCGGTCCAGTGCCTGCTCTACGCCGGCCAGCACGAAGTCCATTTCTGCCGGTGAGACGGCTTCCAGGGGCAGCGCCGCGAGGCGGAGAGCCGTCAGGAGATGGGAGGCCGCTCTGAGGATGGGCGGTCGCTGGCGTGGCGGCACAAGCACGCGCAGGTAAGCCTGAAGCTCGCGATCCGAAAGCTGCCGCACTTTGACCCGTCCCCGTGGTAGGTCGACCTCCGCGTCCAGACTCAACCCCTGCAGGGCCTCGTGTCCGAGACGTGACAACCGGTAGAGCTTCGTCGGTCCAAGCACCCGAAACCGCAGGTAGATGTCCGGCACCGTCTTCGCCAGAACGGCGACCGCCATGAGATTCTGCGCCGTTCGCGCGCGGATGCCCATGGACTCCAGCAGAGCGGGCCATCCGACCGCGCCATGGAGCAGCTTCGCCTCCAGAAGAAGGCGCCCCTGTTCCGCAGCCGCGTCCGACGCGCTGCAGTTCTGCTCCACTCGCAGCCTGGTTACCGCGTGCAGTCGCGCATGGACTTCTGCCTCAGCCTTCTTGGGGTCCCTGCTTCTGTCCTCAAGCCACTGGCACGTGTGCTCGACGACGTCAAGGAGCGCCTCCACCATGAGGGGAAGCCGCTTACCCAGCAGGTATCGCCTCGCCATGAGTCACCTCACGATTGTCCTGCTTAGGTGTGTCGATTGGGTGCCCAACTTCCAACCACAAAATAAATAATGGGCAGAAAAACAAAAAAAAAGCGGGCGCCCGGGGAGGGCGCCCATGGACAGGAGAGGGGTTATGGGTTTGGTTATCGGGTCATGTCTGTAACTTTCATCGGCCCTCCGGTCCCCCTGCTTTAGCTTTTTCAGCAAAATCGAGATTTTCCGGTACCACTTTCGCTCTGCATCGGCAACACCTGAGCATGAGAAGTCGCTCAACTCCGCCCTTTTCAACCCACGGAGGCCAGCCATGATCCCTCGTTCCCTGCTCGCCCTCTGCGTCATCGGTACCCTGGGCCCCATCGACGAGTGGTCCGAGTACGCAACCCTTTCTCGGGACGTCGATCCCGACAAGCGTTGTCAGGCCATTGACAAAATCAAGCGGCACAAGGACTTGAAGATGGCGCAAGCGCTCCTCGCCCTGCTCGGGGATGCGCACCCGAGGGTTCGGCATAGGGCAATGACGGCAATACGGACTTCCACGGATGCGGCCATTCCGCGCTTCCTAAGCGAGAAGGGCCTCAAACATGGGAACCGTCACGTCCGACAGTGCGCGCTGCAGGCTCTCTCCAGCCTGGAAGACCCCTCCACCACGGCCGCAATCATCGAGAGACTCGGCGATTCAGAGCCGGAAGTTCGCGTTCAAGCCTGCGACACGCTGGCATCCCGCTCAACCGGCGACGCCCTCGGTCCGCTCAATGCTCTCTTTGCAAAGGAGCGGGAGGGGACGGTGCGTGCGGCCGCATTCGATGCGGTCATGCGAATCGACACCGCCCAAATCGTCGAAATCGCGGAGAAGGCGGTCGCGGACAAGGCCTACCAGGTGCGAATGCTGGCGGTCGAGTTCGCGCCAAAGCTCACCGTCGACCTTGCCATCAAGGTATGCATGCCATGCATCAAGGATCCCGACTGGCGCGTCAGGTCCGCCGCCATCCAGGCATCCAGGGAGATCCGCAACCGCGAGTGCCTGGGCGGTCTCATCGACCAGTTCCAGAAGGAAAACGGACGCTTGCGGTGGGAAATCCTGGGCGCCCTTCAAGACCTGTCGGGCCGGGATCTCGGTCCCGATCCAAAGCCGTGGAAGACGTGGTGGAACGCCGCGAAGGACTCGTTCGATCCGCCTGCCAAGTGCAACGGCGCAGGCGCCGTGATTGGCTCCACTCAATCGGAGTTTTTCAGCGTACCGATTCTGTCGACCCGCATCCTGTTCATCATCGATCTATCGGGCTCGATGCGTGATCCTGCGCCCGGCAAGCAGAGCCTGACGAAGCTCCAAGCAGCCAAGGACGGCATGTGCTGCACGATCAAGAGCCTTGACGAGGAGGTCCGCTTCGGCATCGCCGGCATCGGCTCCGATGACGACGGCGTCTACGTGCAGAGGGAGCAGAAGACCTGGCGCAAGCACCTGCTCCTCTGGCCGGCCAGCCCCGCCAACAAGGGTGACGCCGAGAAATGGGTAAAGGGGGTGGAAGCGAAAGGCTGGACCAACCTCTGGGACGCCATCGAATACGGCTTCTCTGACGCCGATGTCGATACTGTCTTTCTCTACACCGACGGCGGCGTTTCTCGCGGCGTCTGGGTCGCCGCGGGCGAACTCCTGAGCGAACTGCGCAGGATGAACCGTTTCCGGCGCATTCACATCAACACGATCGAAGTGCCAGGATCGAGTGCCAACAGCCCTGACAACATCAAACTTCTGAGGGACATCGCGCATGAAACCGGAGGCATCTACCGCCTCGCCGGCGAGAAGAAGTGATCAAACGTCAAACCGGCCCGCGCTCATCCGCAGGATTCGGTCCGATCCGCGCAGGATGCTCTCATCGTGCGTGACCACGAATAGGGCGCCCCCCGAGGCATGACGCCGAAGGCACTCGATGGCTCCGTCGGCATTCGATCGGTCAAGGGCCGCCGTCGGCTCGTCTGCGAATACGACGGCCGGTCGATGGACCACGGCCCGTGCAATGGCTACACGCTGCCGCTCCCCCATGGACATCTGGTGCGGGAACTTCTCCCGGCAATGGCCCACGCCGAGCTCGCCCAGGAGCTGGGCCGCACGGTCCGGCTCATCCAAGGCCGCGGCAAGCACGTTTTCCTGCGCCGTCAGGTATCCAATGAGGAACGGATTCTGGAAGACGAACCCGAATTGCTGCTGGCGGAGGGCCGCGCGCTGGTCAGCACTCATACCGGTAATTGCCTTGTCGCGAAAGCGGACTGCCCCTGAGGTCGGCAACTTCAGGCCGGCGAGCAAGTACAACAGCGACGACTTCCCCGAGCCGCTCGGTCCCACGATGCCGACGAATTCGCGCTCCCGTACCGACACTGAGACTCCGTCGACCGCGGCGATCATTGCCGCGCCGTCGCGGTATTCAAGCTTCAAGTCGCTTGCGCTCAGCATCAGCCCCGCCGTTCGATGATGACGATGGGATCAAGCCCGCCCAGACGCCTGAAGACCGTGACTCCGCCGAAGAGCATGGCAACGAAGGGGAGCAGTCCGGAGAAAGCGATCGGGACGGCATGGACCACCGGGATGAAGATCCCGCGTGGCGCGAGCACCCACCGATCCAAGGCCGCCATGATGGCAAGCGACCAGATGATGCCTACGCCCCAGGAGACGGTCGCAATTACGGCCGACTCTCCCAGCACCTTCCTCAGTAGCCGCCCCCGCCGCCAGCCCAGCGCAAGGAGGACCGCGAACTCGTCAATCCTCTGGGCGAAGAAAATGTTGTTGAGCAGCCCCACGACCAGCGCCACGACCAGCATCAAGAGCACTGAAATGACTTGGGCCACCACCTCGATGTTCTCAAACGACTCCTCGACCTCCTCGATCGCCCTGGCCTCGTCAAATGCTTTCGCCGTCTTCAGAGTGCGCAGGAACGCATTCATCTCCGCCTCGCGGCCCGGCTTTGCCACCACCAGCAGACGCTCCCACAACTTTGGCGCAAAGCTGTATCGCGCATCGTTCGACATGAATTCGTGCGAGGCGAACCCCATGGGAGCAGGACCCGACAGTACACCGACGATCTTGAAGCGGCCCGGCATCCAGTCGTCCTCGTTCACGTCGATGCCGAACTCCTGCCCGACCGTCCATCCGTTGGCAGCCATGAGCCACTCGTGCATCACGACTTCGTTGGACTCGGGCGCCGGCAGCCGTCCCGCAACCGTGAGGCCGGTGCGGTCCATGAGATAGGTGATGTTCTCTGCGGAGACGGCTCGAAGCTGGTAGGGCAACGATCCTACGAACGTCGTAACTGTTTAGCGCCACTTCAGAGGAATCCGTCGAAACGGACACAGAAAGTTCGAGCGCGCGTAAGTCCCCGGGCTCGAGCCACTTGCGCACGGTTGCTCGGATGCGAGGATGAGGTAGCTCGA
>Ga0247727_10001679_pt1 | contig 51871 bp, 50 predicted proteins | sample WisWelCaveWW1625_FD_202498 | JGI IMG/M metagenome (GOLD analysis project Ga0247727, IMG submission 202498) | Biofilm microbial communities from Wishing Well Cave, Virginia, United States - WW16-25 | ecosystem: Environmental > Aquatic > Deep subsurface > Groundwater > Cave microbial mat | place... | reverse complement strand
AAATCTCCTGGTTGAGGGTGAAGAGCGGCTGCTTGCTGATGCATAAAAGATAAGCAGCGCAAGGAGATTTCTAGAGTATTTTCTGACGAATGGAGGAATTAAATGCGTTATCTGCTAATTTCGGTTCTACGTTATCACAACCAGCAGTCAAGAACGTATCACCGGCAAAATCGCGGTGGTGCGGTAACGATTGCGGCGAGGTTGATTCTTACGGCCTCCTCTCGCTGTCATTCAGAAGGAAACTTTTTGAGCACCGGGCACTTTCTCCAGCGCTTAAAAAGATTCCTACTGAATGACAATTAGAGGGGAGGTCACGAACCAACCTCACCGCCCCAAAAGAGGAAAACTATGCGACGTACAATCTCTCTTGGGCTGCTGACTCTGGCTATCATCGCTAGTCCGATGTTGCTGGAGGACTCGTGGCCGCAAGACGGCGGATTACCCGGTGCGTATTTGCGCATCGGCGCCGGCGTGCGCGGCACGGGCGCGGGTGGAGCATTTGTGGCCGTGGCCAATGATATTTCCGCGGGCTATTGGAACCCGGCGGGCTTGGGACAAATGACCGTACCGGAAATCGGCGGCATGTACTCATTGCTGTCGTTGGACCGGCAGTACAATTACGCGGCGGGCGCTTATCCGCTTGGTTCCGTCGGGACCTTTGGCGTGAGCTGGATAAACTTCAACGGCGGCAATATCCAGGCTTACAATCAAGCCGGCAACGTGGTCGGTGAATTTTCCAACAACGAAAACGCGTTGCTGTTTTCTTACGGCAAACAAGTTTCACCGATGTTCGCGCTCGGCGGCAACGCGAAGATGTTGTTCCATAGTCTCGCGGGTAGTAGCGCCTCGGGCATGGGCTTCGATTTCGGAGCACGGGTGACGCCCTCGGAGCGCGTGGCGTTCGGCGCGAGCGTGCAGAACGTGGGCGCAAAGCTGAAGTGGAACACCACCGCGCAAACGGAGAGCAAGTTTCCCACTATCGCGCGTTTGGGCCTGCTCTTCAAGCCGCTCAACATGATCAATTTTGCCGCGGATTATGAGTTCATCAATTCGCAAAACGGCAAATGGCACGTGGGCTGGGAAGTGTTGATGAGCGAGTATCTCAACCTGCGCGCGGGCAACGACAACGGCAGCATCACGCTCGGCGCCTCGCTCGTCAACATCGCGGCCGTGAACAACACGCTGGAGCTGGATTACGGTTTCTCGAAAGATCCGATCGACCAATCCGCGACGCATCGCTTTGCATTCTTGCTGCGCTTCCGTCCGCCCTCATATGCGCCGCTGCCGAACACGGTCATCGGCTCGCGAAAAGTCAAGCCGCTGAAGAAACAGCCCGCGCCGAAATTCGCGCCGGGCAAGCGTCTCGGCACGTTCTTCAAAGCCAGCGTGGTGGAGATCCGCCCGACGTATTGGATCATCACGTTGGGAGAAAATCAAGGCTTGACCCAAGGCATGAAACTGGAGCTCTTTCAAGCTTTGCAAGAAGAGAATGAGACGGGCCGCTCCTACGGCATGGCCGAAGCCTTCGAAGTGCGCGAACGCCACGCGATCATCAAAATCCTCGAGCCGCGCGACCAAAAGCCCTCCGTGGGCGAAAGCATTTTGCTGAAGCTCTGGAACACGCACGCGGAGAATTGAGACGCAATCATTTTTAAGGCAAAACTATTTTGGGCAAAACGATTAAAAGATTTGCCTCGAATAGTTTTGCCGCAAATGTTTTTCTTCTTTTTCTCCAAGTTCTGCTCAATCCACAGGAAGGCAAAACTATTTTGGGCAAAACGATTAAAAGCCCTGCTCGAAAAAGTTTTCTCGCTTCCTATTTCCTCTTGTTCCTAAGCTCTGTTTGGGAACACGCTTGCCTTAGAAACTCTGTTTCACGATTTTTCCCATCGGCCTCTTAAATTTCCCCCCGAATAGCATTGGCAATTCGCGAAGACTTTTTGTTTATTTGAATGCGCCTCGCCGTTTGTTATTCTGGCAAGAACCTTACTTCGCGCTGGCATTGCGCTTGTGTGCTAGGGAAGTTCCTTCCAGGATGACAGTGAAGAAGGGCGCGATCCTCGCTTACAATTACTACTCCTTTCACGAGGAATAACCCATGCCGCCTGATTCCACCTCCGTCTTCACCGCGTTCAAAGATTTTTTGGCGCTGCCGCAAACTCTTGTCGCCATTTTCGTGGGCTTGGCGACGTTGGCTACCGCGTTCTTCACCAAAGTATTGCCGTGGTGGCGCACGCGACGTGATCGACGCTCGCTCGCAAAACATTGCAGCGAGTATTACACCTCCGGTGTGATCGAACGCTCCACGCAATTTTATATCGAGCCGTTGTGCCAAGACCTCGATCCGGCCGGGTCCGAAGAGCCGCGCCGCGTGGCCTTCATTCCCAAAGTGAATCTCTTCAAAGTCATCGACGATTTGCTCGGCCAGCAATCCGAGCATCGTTATTTGATTCTGCTCGCGGATTCGGGCATGGGCAAAACTTCTTTCCTGCTGAATTATTACGCCCGCCATTTGCGCAAGCGCCGCCAGTTTGAGATCGCGCTCGTGCCTTTGGGCATTCCCGATGCTGATGCGCGCATTCAACAAATTACAAACAAACGCAACACCGTGCTCTTTCTTGATGCGCTTGACGAAGACACGCTTGCGATTGTGGATCACAAAGAGCGTTTGCGCCATTTGCTCGGGCTCACGCGCGATTTCAACCGTGTGCTCCTCACTTGCCGCACGCAATTCTTTCCCAAAGACGAAGAGATTCCACAAGAGACCGGCATTGTGAAGCTCGGTCCGCGCGCCGCCGGAGAGAAGGCGCAATATGCTTTTCACAAGCTCTATCTCTCGCCGTTTACGAACGAGCAGGTGCAGCAATATCTCCATCGCCTCTATCCCGTGTGGCAACCGCAGTGGCGCAAGCGCAGCCAAGAGATGGTCGATAAAATTCCCAACCTAATCGTGCGGCCCATGCTGCTCTCGTACATTGATGATTTGGTGCGCAAGGGGCGAACGATTACGCATGCCTTTGAGCTTTATGAAGAAATGGTTGCAGCCTGGCTCATGCGCGAAGAAGGCATATTTCCGGCTTTGAAGCAAGAACCGTTGCGCCAATTCTCCGAACGGCTCGCTGTTGATCTATATATGAACCGCGAACGCCGTGGCGCGGAACGCATCCCGCTACAGGAACTGGCGGCGTTGGCAAAAGAATGGAAGATTCCGCTCGAAGATTGGGCGCTCTCCGGCCGCTCCTTGCTCAACCGCGACGCCGGAGGCAACTACAAGTTCGCGCACCGGTCGATTATGGAATATCTCGTGGCGAAACGTTTTGTAGAACGTGACTCCGCTTGCGCTGGTATGGAGTTGACGGATCTCATGAAAGCTTTTATTCAGGAGTTGTTAAAAAGCCGTGCAACGGTTGTTTTGCGCGCACAACCTGCTGTGCATTTGCAAGAAAAAGAAGTGCAAGCTATGCTCGAGCAGCACAAATTTTTTGATACGCGTTGGAATCGGGAGGGCGTGGGAATTGGACATCGGTATGAGTGCATTGAAATACAAGAAGAAAAATTGGTGCTTGATTTTACCACCGGGCTGATGTGGCAACAATCTGGCTCACCGAAACCCATGATCTATTCCGATGCCGAAAAATATGCTCGCGAGTTGAACGCGAAACACCTTGCCGGTTATGATGATTGGCGTCTGCCGACGCTGGAGGAGGCGATGTCTTTGATGGAGCGTGAAAAGAAGAATGGCGTTTTGTTTATCGATCCGATCTTTGACCACACGCAGCAATGGATATGGACTGCAGATAAGTCCAGCGGGTCGTCGTGTTGGGTTGCCTATTTCAACGATGGGGGTTGCTACGATCATCGCGTGGGCAGCCATAACTATGTTCGGTTAGTGCGCTGAGGATAATCGACTATTCGACCATTTGAGTCATTTGACCATTTTCTTTGCTGTTGCTTTTGCTTTGAAGGAGCGAGCGGGAGATTTTTTTGGGGGGAGGTAGAGGAAGGTCGAACTTGCGCGCGAGGGTTGGTGAGTTCATTTGGCCTCGTCACGCGCAAGTCGAACTTCGCAGTGGCGCTTCAAAAAGACAGCACGCGGGGATTCTGTTTGACAATGTGCAAGAGTTTCAACGCGGTTTTTTCCGGTCGACGCAGCCCTTGTTCCCAGCCTCGCACGGTAGCGGGTGCGACATTCAAATAGCGCGCAAAGACCGTCTGTGACATCTCTAGTTTTTACGTAGCAAAATAATATCCTTCGCAGGCATGGGCTTGGGCGGAGGCGGGAAAGACGTTACGCGCAAAGCTGATTTTTCGCCTCGCTCAAATGCCGCGGCGTCTTGCAAGGCTTCCTCGAGCTCGCGAAAAAGCTTCCTGTCCATATCATCACCTCATGATCTTTCAATTTCTTGAATCCAAGTTCGCAAAGCTTTCTTCTGTTCCATCGTCAAATCTACGGCCTGAGCTTGGGTTGATGTTGAAGCTCGCCGAGCACATTCCAGTTTATTGCTTCACACTGCAAGCCGTTCAACGTCGAATTTAATTCTCCGTTCGATAATGCTGATAGAGCATCCCGGCGGACAACGCGCCGCCGAGGTGCCAGAGCGCGTGGCCCTGCAGCCAGCTCGTGGGTTGACAAACAACTTTCGTGAGATCGAACAGAAAGATGATGAAGGCCACAACGATCGTAAGAAAAGCACGAAGGAGATAAGAGCTCTTCGCACGAGCCGATGGCGCGCGGCGAGGAAGATATGCAAGGAGCAACGCGATGAGAATCAAAGCCGCAAAGAGATAACGTCGCAGCTCAGGCAGTACGATAAGAAAAACGGCGAGAATCAAGTTCATCGCGACGTAGAGAACGACAAATCGATTCGAGCCAAGCCCCGAGATATTGTAAAGCAAAATAAAGCAAGCGAGCAAGTACATGCCCATCACGTCGCAGAACTGCCCGGCGAACGTGAGCGAAGCATGATAAAACGCACTGCCGAGCCCGATGAGCACGAGCGCCGAACCGTAAGTGAACGCATAAGCGCGTGAAGCCGCCATGCGATTCAAACCCCGCAATGGAGAGCTTGGCAAAGTGTCTTGCACGTTTCTGGCGAAAACGAGGAAGCCCACGAGCACGAATCCGAGCGAGGACCACGTATTCGCCGGTTGCGCGATTGTGCCGGAGCGAATGGCTTCGCAGAAACACGCCTCGGGCATGCAAGTCGCGGGCTTCCAATCGGCCCAGGTATATTCGTGGCGGCTCAATGTAACGAGAGCAAGCGTGATGATTATGAAGGCAAGCACTGCAGAGAAGATCGGTTTGGGGTTGGGCATGATGATGAGGAAAAGGGTGGAAAGCAACGACGAGGCAATTATTTTGGCTTTGGCTCAATAATGATTGCTAGATTGTTCAACATGAGCCACGACTTCTCAAAAGCGGAAAGAGGAAACGAGCGCTCCCCTTCAAGCGGATCAATGACGAGAAGCAGTTGATCCCTCAATTCGAGGGGCACGACGGCGTGAACAGAGTCAATGCCTTTTAGAAAAAGGAGATTCAAATAAATTATGGGGAAGTGTTGAGAAGAAAGATATTGTTTTAGACTGGAGAGATTTGAATATTCTTTTCGCGCTTGAAACCCCAACGCTTGCGCACATTTCACCAAATCATCGGACAATGTGCCTGAAGCTGTCGTGCCGCACAATTCACGCAAAGACTTCTCGGTTAAACTTTGACCGTAAAAGTTTAGAATCGAACGCAAACATGCGACGGCACACGAGTCAGGCGTTTCTTGCGGATAAAAAAGCGGCTGTGATCGCGGTTTTTTTCTCGGCATAAATCACTTTCGCGACTTCTTGGATTTCATCGAGCGGCGTCCAACCGACAACGGAGCCGGTTTCAATATCGACGGCAACAAGTCCGGTTTGGCCGACGGGACCGAGGCGCGGATAAGAAAGCAAAACAGGCACGGCCCAAAACGTGCGCATTGGAAATTGCAAGAAACGCGGCGTTCCGGCGCAAAAGCGGTCGGGTAGATTTTCAAGTATGAATCGATTGGCAAGGCGTTTCGCCGTCTCCGCATCAATTTGAGCCGGTTTGCGGTGCAACGTGGAGGTTTTCTTTGATCGTGTCGGAACAACGGTGTTTGTGCTCATATCTGCCTCGGGTCTTAATTTCGATGAGCGAACGTAATAAACTTTTTTTTCTGATGCAAGCCGGCAATTTAGACTTTTCTTACAAAGACATGGATTATAGAACGCATTTTCGAAATCTTTAGATCTCGAGCGCCGCATGCTCCATCTTTATTCTTCCTCTCATGAAGGCCGACTCTTCGTTGGCGTGGCGGGCTGGGCTTATCCGCAATGGCAAGACCTGCTCGAAGTAGAAACCTCGCATTCGAATCTCAGTGCGTTGGTGCGTTTGCGCGAGCTGTTCAATCTCGTTGAAATCACTTCCACGTATTATCATCCCCCGGACGTTAAGACCGTCAAGTCATGGCTCACGGCAACGCAGAGCGACAAACCTTTTCATTTCACCGCGCGCCTTTGGAATAAACTCGTGCGTGAGCGCACGCTGCTTTTGCAAAGCGACCTCAAATTGATGAAAGCCGCATTGACGCCTTTGCAAGAAGCCGACAAGCTGGGTGCGCTCGTCGTGCCGGTTGCGCCTTCGTTGCGTTATTCCGAAAGCAATGAAACGTGGCTGCTCGGCTTGTTGGATGCCTTTGCCGAGTTTCCTCTTTTTGTCGAGAATCTGCACGCCTCGTGGCAAAAATCCGATACGTTGTTGCGGCTGCAAGATCGCGGCGTCGGCGTGGTAGAGCTTGCGCAAAGTGAAGCTGCAAACTTTCTCGCGAACCCCAAGCCGAACCGGCATCGTTGTGTTTATATCCGCTGCGAGGGCGCAAAGCAATTCGCTCCGCTCGAACAAAACGCCGAGCGCGAGGCGCATCTTTATTCGGAAAAAGACCTCGCGAGCTTGGCCGTGAACGTAAAAGCTCTGCTGCCTTATCTCTCTGCAGGCTTTGTGATCTTCAATAACCACGCACACGGCGGCGCGTTGGCGAATGCGTTGCAACTCTCACACGCGGTAAATGGGCCGCGCGTTGCGATACCGTCCGGCTTGCTACAATCCTTCCCGGCTCTCCAGCCTCTCGCTCATTCCACAGCGAAACAGCGCGATTTGTTCAAAGAAAGCATTTGATTTTCGGGGACTCGCGCGCTATATTGCGCGTCCATTTACGATGCTGACGCGCTTTTCCAGCGCTTTCATCCGGCATCGACTTCACCTTGCAGTGTGTTCTACCCTTCCGACTCGTTGTGATGGAATTATATCGAAAAAGGGTTGTTTTGTATCCCTTCCGGGGCTGTCATTCAGAAGGAAACCTTTTACGCGCTGGAGAAACAGCTCGTCTGGAGGTTGTGCCAGGTGCTGAAAAAGATTCCTACTGAATGACATTATCTGGGGCGTTACAAACTAACCCGCTATCAGTATATATCGTCTAATATGGAGAACTAACTGTGGAAAAAGTTGTCCCTCTCCCTGCTTCCGGAGACGTTTCCTCGAACGGCCATTTCCGTATCAATGACTTCAGCATTCACGTTGCGACCGCCAACGGCACGGGCAGTCAAAGCTCGAACCTCGTGTTGTTGCGCGCGATTTGTCAAATGGGAATCCCGGTGTCCGGAAAAAATTTGTTTCCTTCCAATATTCAAGGCCTGCCGACGTGGTTTACGATTCGCGTGAATAAAGACGGTTACATCGCGCGGCAAGGCGACGTGGATTTTCTCGTGACGATGAACGCTGAAACCGCGCACGAAGACGTGATGACGCTTGCGCCCGGCAAAGCCGTGGTTTATGACGAGCCGCTCAAGCTCGACACTTTGCGCAATGACGTGACGTTTTATCCCGTGCCCTTCGACAAACTGGTGGCGCCGGTTTGCCCGCAAGCCAAGCTGCGCAAGCTGGTGCGCAATATGATCTATGACGGCGTGGTGGCGCAGCTGCTCGGCATCGACATGGCCGAAGTGGAAAAGGCGCTGCGCAAACAATTCAAGAGCAAAATCAAAGCTGCGGATTTGAACATGAACGCGGCGAAAGTCGGCTTTGAATACGCGGAGAAAAATTTCGTCAAACGCGATCCTTTCCGCGTCGAGCGCATGAACAAAACCGCGGGCAAGATCATCATTGATGGCAATGCGGCGGCGGCGCTAGGCTGTATGTTTGCAGGCGTGACGGTGGCGACATGGTATCCGATCACGCCTTCTTCGTCTTTGTGCGAAACGTTGATCGAATACATGAATCGCTATCGCGTCGATCCCGAAACCAAGAAGGCCACGTTTGCGATTGTGCAAGCCGAAGACGAGCTCGCCGCGGTCGGCATGGCGATCGGCGCGGGTTGGGCCGGGGCGCGCGCGTTTACTTCCACCTCCGGGCCGGGTATTTCGCTCATGTCGGAATTTGTCGGGCTCAGTTATTACGCCGAAATTCCGGTGGTGATTTTCGACATTCAACGCGTCGGGCCTTCCACCGGCTTGCCGACGCGCACGATGCAGGGCGACATTCTTTCCACCGCGTTTCTTTCGCACGGTGACACCAAACATATTATGTTGCTGCCCTCTTCGGTGGAAGAATGTTTTTCGATGGCGATAGAAGCGTTCGATTTGGCAGAGGGGTTTCAAACGCCGGTGTTTGTGATGAGCGACCTCGATCTCGGTATGAATCTCTGGATGTCCGATCCTTTCGCATATCCGGAGGCGCCGATCCAACGCGGCAAAGTGCTCTCTGCGGAAGAATTGGAAAAGGCCGGCGAGTTTGCGCGCTATAAAGACGTCGACGGCGACGGCATTCCGTATCGCACGCTGCCGTTGACCAAACATCGCCTCGCGCCGTATTTCACGCGCGGCAGCGGCCATAATGAGAAGGCGAAATATTCCGAGCGCCCCGACGATTACCGCAGGAACATGGAGCGCCTCGCGAAGAAATTTGAAACCGCCCGCGCCCGCGTTCCGGCCCCGGAAATCGACATGAGCGCTGCGGCGAAAATCGGCATCATCGGTTACGGCACGAGTCATTGGGCAATCGATGAAGCGCGCCATACTTTGCACAACGGCCAAAAGCAGGAAACCAGTTATCTGCGTTTGCTCGCCTATCCTTTCAACGAAGACGTGCAGCGCTTCGTGGAAGAGCACGAGCGTATTTACGTCGTCGATCAAAATCGTGACGGGCAAATGCACAGCCTGTTGCGCCTCGAATTGCCCGCAGAGCTTGCGACCAAATTGCGCAGCGTGAAAACTTACAACGGCCTTCCCATCACTGCCCGCTCCATTGTTGAGGGCATTCTTGCTCAGGAGAATTAGATCATGACCACCTTAGCTGAACCCGAGGTTCGCGCTACTTCCAAAGCGAAAGTCAATCGTATCGGACTCGAGCAAACCGTTTATCGCGGCAGCAAAACCACATTGTGCGCGGGCTGCGGCCACAACGCCATTTCCGAGCGCATCATCGACGCTTTTTATGAGATGGGCATCGACCCGTATGACGTGGCGAAGTTTTCCGGCATCGGTTGTTCGAGCAAATCACCCGCCTACTTTTTGGAGACTTCGCACGGTTTCAATGCCGTTCACGGCCGCATGCCCGCAGTCGCAACGGGCGCGGCGCTCGGCAATCACAAATTATTTATTCTAGGTGTGAGCGGCGACGGCGATACGGCGTCTATAGGCATGGGACAGTTCGTGCACTTGATGCGGCGCAATCTTCCGATGATCTACATCATCGAAGACAACGGGGTTTATGGCTTGACAAAAGGCCAGTTTTCTGCGACTGCGGATCTCGGCTCGAAACTCAAAACCGGGGTGATCAACAATATGCCCGCGGTCGATACTTGCGCAATGGCGATTGATTTGGGCGCAACGTTCGTGGCGCGCGCGTTTTCCGGCGACAAGAAACAGGTCAATACAATTCTAAAAGCGGCGATTTCGCATCGCGGCACGGCTTTGCTCGACATCATTTCGCCGTGCGTGACTTTCAACGACCACGAAGGCTCGACCAAGAGTTATGATTACGTGAAAGGCCACGAAGAGAAATTCGGCGACGTCGGCTTTGTGCCCTACTTCGATGACATCGTAGTTGATTACCCTGCGGGCACGACCAAAGAAGTGGAAATGCACGACGGCTCGCGGCTGCTTCTCAGCAAGCTGCCGGAAGATTACAACCCTTCGCGCAAATTCGACGCGCTGCGCGCGCTCGCCGAAGCGCGCGAGAAAAACGAAGTGCTGACCGGTTTGTTTTATGTGAACACTACCGCGCCCGATTTCATTCAGCTTTTGAACGTGGTGGAGGAACCGCTGGCGGCGCTGCCTGAAAGCCGTATCCGTCCGAGCCGGGTCGCGTTTGAAGAAATCATGGAAGAGTGGCGTTAAAAAAACCGCCTGTTGTTCTTGCGCGGTAGTTCGTTCTCTTCAAAGCCCGTGTTTGAAAATAGACGCGGGCTTTTTTTCTGGTTGGAATATATGCGAGAAAAACGTTTCCGTCTCACTCGGCTATGGGGGAGGAACGTGCTCACGATTGTTATTCCGGTTTTGGGCCTTGTCCAAATGGACGAGAGCTTTGCGCAGCCCGCGCCTGTGCCGGAAGAATATCGCCGCCTTCGCCACGCGCTCGGGCAGGAAAACTATGGCCGCGTCGATTCGCTTTTTCGGCAAGCCTTGCGTGCGCCCGAAATTTTTCCTGCGATGTTCGAGGCCGTGGCGATCAGCTTCGTTTATCGCGAACGCCACGATGAGGGCGTGGCTTTTTTCGATTCCCTTTTTCAAGCCGGAAAATTTCAAGGCGAGGCCGCCGGGGCCTCGGCTAGCATTCGGCATTTCCAAGGCAAGAATGAAGAAAGCTATCAATATGCCAAGCTGGCTTTGGGAAAAAATTGCCGGTCGCTTTGGGCTTATGAACTCTTCCCCACGAAGAGCTATCAGCTGAAAAACAGTGCGTCTGCGCGGGATTTCTTAACACTGGTACAAAAGCAGCATCCGGACAATTGGCGTTATCGCCTCGCCCTTGCTTATTGGCACAGTTTGAATGGGCAACTGCAAACCGCCAATGAGATTGCGGAGCAACTTCTGGTACAGGGACACACGCATTGGCGCATCGGCAACATGTACGGCGGGAATTTGGTTTATTTGCAAAGATACAAAGAAGCGCTGGCGGCCTATCAGCAGGCCTTGCAGTATTGCGAAGAGACGCGCGACGAGGACGGCAGTATCCGGCCTTTATTGGGTGTTGCCGAAGCGCAATTTACCTTTGGAAAAATAGACGAAGCCAAACAAGCGTTGCAACAAGCGCAAACTTCAGCGAAGCGTTGCGGTAATCGAGCTTTTCAACCCCGTTTGAACTTGCTGCAAAGCCGCCTTCTGATGAACGAGCATGAATGGCTGGCCGCCCGCGAACTGTTGAATGAAACGCGAGAGCAAGCACGCAAATTTGCCGAAGGCAATGCGTATTTGTCGGTATTCTATTATTTGGCCAATTTGAATCGCGTTATCGGAAGATGGGAAGACGCCATGCAGAACACGTTGCGCGCGTGCGGCGTGGCAGACTCATTGGGTTTGTTCGCATATAGCGCGCAGCTTCTTTCCATGATTGGGGCGGTAGACGCGAATGCCGGCCGCTACGAAGAAGCTCTGTTGCGCCTGAAGCAATTGGAGGAGGCCTCGCAGCAGCAAGGAGTGCATTTTCATCGCGAGCCTTATTTGATGAGCCTGGCCACTGCCTTGATCGCGCTGGAGAGATATGAAGAAGCCGCGCCCGCAATTGAAGAAGGTTTGCAGTTGGCAACAGCCAGCAGAAACCTCACGCGGCTTTTGGGATTTCGGAACCACAAAAGCGCGGCGCTGCTCCACATGAGGCAATTCGAGCAAGCCGAAGCCCTGTTGCGCGAAACGCTCGCCGGAGCGCAAAAGGCAAAACAAAAAACAATTTGGATCGAAGCTCACGTTTTGCTCAGTGGAATTTATATAGAAACCGGCCGGATAGCGGAAGCGCAAAAACTCCTGGCGCGACTGATCGGCACGCTGCCGGAAACACCGCCGTATAACAGCTATTTGAAGCTCATGGCGCGCTTGGCAAAAACTCATTTGCTCCAAAACGATATCGCCCATGCGCTGGCTATTTATAATTCCACCGTCAATGTGATCGCTTTGCAAACGCACATGCTCAATCCCGGCAGTTTGTCGGCGCTCACCAAAGATGAGCGCGAAATTTTCTTTGGGTTGAGCCAAGCTCATTTGCACGGGGGAGACCCGGCGGCGGCGCTGGAGACGACCGAGAAGGCTCACGACCTCGTCGTGCGCCGCAAACAATTGCAAGCACAGCTGCTCAAATCTGCGAACTTCAAAGCCTCACATCGCCGCGAGCAGGTAAGTGCTGATTCCGCCCTGCTCGTTTTGCGTTTGCGGCAAGCGACCGAAGACTCGCCGGCGGAAGCTCTGGCCCTTGAAGGTGAAATTCGAGAGCTTGAACAAAGGCGCAAAACGCTGTTGGATGAAATGCTGGCCGGCGTCGAGGTGCGGCCGCTGCAATATGATCAATTCGACCTCGCCGCCTTTCAAAGAATGCTGCGCGAGCGCGAGGAGCTCGCAGTGAAATTTTTCATCGGCTCCTCTCGTACGCTCGCCTTTTTCATCGGCGGCGATACGATCATGAGCAAAGAACTCGCGCTTGGTCACGAGCAGTTGCGGCAATTGCTCCCGCGCATTCATCGATTGCTCACCCCGGCGCACGATTCCACTTCCGCCTCCTATCACGTGAAGCTTGATACGGCAGCAGCGCATGAAGCGTATCAGACGCTTCTGCACGATTGGCTCGCGGAACGCAAAGAGCGGCGGCTGGCCATCGTGCCGGACGATGTCTTACACGCGTTGCCGTTTGATCTGTTGGTGACCGCGCGCAATCCCGTGGAATTTCTCGTTCATCGTTTTGCCATTCGCAACGGGATTTCGCTGTCCTCTCTGCAACAAGAAGCACGCAAAGAGTGGCGCGTGCAATCCCTGGTCTTGTTGGCCGATCCGAATTTGGTCGTCGCGGGCACGCGGCGACCTCCCACGCAACGCAACGGCTCGGCATTATTGCCGGTAGGCAGGCGGGAATTGCAAGTCTTAAAAAAGCTCGTTCGCATCGAACATGAATTGGTCAAGGCAGGCGCGACGAAAGAAGCGTTTTTCTCCGCGTTAGATACGAGCGATTGGCTGCACTTTGCCAGCCATTGTATCGGGCGGTCGCGTGAGCCGCTGTTCAGCGAGTTGATTTTGGCGGTTCCGGCCGGGCAAGGCTCGCCGGAAAGCGTTTATGCTTTTGAGATTTTTCAGAGGCAGTTGCGCGTCAAACTCGCGATACTCAGCGGCTGCGAAACCGGGCGAGGCTTGTTTCACAATGGAGAAGGCTTCGAAGGTTTTGTCCAAGCTTTTCGAGCTGCAGGAACTTCGACGGTGGTGGCGAGCTTATGGAAAGTCGAGGACCATAACACGTCCCAATTTTTCAAGCTGTACTATGAAGAGCTTCTCGAACACAAAAGCACGAGCCAAGCACTGCAATCAGCCAAGCTCAAAATGCTCGGCGACCCGCGCTACAGCGTCGTTGATTGGGCCGCTTTCAGCTATTACGGCCACGATTGGCAAGTGGAAATGCCTCGTACAAGATGGCCCAATTATTTAATTGCCGCAAGCATGCTTCTCGTGATACTGTTGGGGATTGCCGTGTTTTATTTGCGGAGGCGTGTGTGTTGATGTGGAATTTTTAGGTTTGTGTGGATAAAACAAGAAAGAAAGCCGCCCCCAGAAGCAGGCCTGCACGCGGCTTTCTTCAAGAAACGCTATTTTCGCAGCGGTTGTTGAGGTTTAAAACCACCCACCGCCGCCGCCATTGCCTGGAGGAGGAGGGGGAGGTTCCGTGTCCGCGGTATTCTGAGAGTTGATTTTCAAGGGTTCGACTTCCGGCGCATTGGGCGAAGTCGCGGAACACGCAAGCAGCGCCATGAGCAGTAAGGCTGCCAAGAGAGAATTGACTGTACGCATTGTTCGATTCCTTAATTTTGAGGTTGAAAAAGGTGTGCTCGAGAATGCGGGACAGTCGGCCGACATAATTGCTGCACGGTTTTATTGTCTGTGCAGAACTCAACAAATACCGGTTACACGCACGTCTGCTTCGGTGCAATACCGCCGCCGAAAACAATCTTGTTCTATGCGTTGGGCCCGTACCGGCTTTTGTTGCCCATCTAACTCATAAGATGAAAAAGGCGTGATTTTTTTCACAACGATTTTGTAAAAGCAAAAATTATTTTTATCTTTTTATAATGTTCCTAGTACGCTTAAAAGAGCAGCATTCACTTAGGGTAGGTGAAGCCATCTCCAAAAGTGTCCCACAAGTTGATGCTGATTGGATCGCATCGCGCCGCCAACTCGTCAAATACTACCTCAAAAAAAAGTGGTGTATTGATGGGGGCGACCTGGAAGAAGTAACGCAGGACACGATGTTGGCTGCGTTCCAAAGTTTCGGCAATTATGAAGCCCGCAATAATGCCGAACCTGGGACTTTCCTGCTCGGCATCGCCAACAAAATCGCGCAAACTTTTTTTCGCAAACGCGGGCGCTATCAACGCCGCACTGCGCCGTTGGAATTTGCCGACAGCATCGGCAGCCTTTTTCATGACCAAGCAGAGGCGAATGAGTTGGCTCGACTGCTCAAGGAAAAGCTGGCCTTATTGCCAAAAAAATATGTCCAGGTTTTGGAACTCGTGTTCTACAAAGGCTTCAAAGAAGGCGAAGTTGCCAAGCAATTGAATTTGCCTCGCGATAAGGTCTATAACTATAAATCAGACGGCCTGAAACGCTTGCGCAAGCTCTGTCAAAAGGACCCCGTCTTCAAGTCATTATTCCTGTGAAATCTTCCGAATTTGTGCGAGGTATTTATGTCATGCAACTATAGCGGCCGAGACGAGACCGTTTTGGCCTATGTCCGCCAAGAGCTCAACCCCGAAGCACAAGAGGCTTTTGAAGCGCATTATTTTGTTTGTGAAGAATGCGCCACGGAAGTGCTCTTCTATGAGAAAACGGTTTTGACCATGCAGGGACAAGGAGGGATCGTATTTACTCGTTCCAAGCAATCTCGTTTCGAATGGCTGGTCACAATGCAACATTTCATCAATCGCTGGAGCGAAAGCCTCGCCGGTGCTTTGGGAAGCGGCGGGTCTATACGCGCAGTGGCGGGATATGCGGTTTTGGTCGTATTCTTGAGTGCAGGCTCTTTTTGGCTGATAAAGGCCACGAATCCCTCTCCCCGATCTAGCGCCGAGAAGCTTCCTTCGGCTTTCGCCACCTTAGCCCCGGAAACCACGCACAATCCTTCCTTGCAAAAAAAATCTCGGAATAAAATCCATCTCGACTGGCCTCGGGATCTAAAAATGACGAATGATCTTGCTTTGCAAGCCAGGCTCGATGCGATTCAACCGATATATCAAGTGCAAAGGGATTATGAGGCTGCCGGCGATTCGCTTGCCTTCTTGGCCGATGATTTTTCTGGAGAAAGCAGCAAATTGTTTCTAGCGGTTTGTTTGAGCAATCAGGAAGAGCATGAGTCCGAGGCGATCGCGCTTCTCGAAACTCTCAAAAATAGCAGAATCAGCTCGTATCGTGAGCGCGCCATAGAGGTGCTTGCGTTGCTCACAAAAGATGATGAATGATCGTATTCTTTTTCAATAACATGCTGTGATGCGAATACTCCTCGTCACGAAGTGGGCGCCACGGCAATGAGTTCGGCTTCTATACTTAAAGCCGGCAGTTTTTGTTTAATGAGACGATGGGGAAATTCCTTGTCGAAGTGCAAAATCCAACGAAGTTTCCCCGTAAAACCTTCCACGCGATAACAGGTAAATTTTCCCACCGGCGTTTCTACCTCTTCAAGCTTGACCACCCACCCGCGCGCTAACTCTGCACGATTGCGCACCGCCTCATAGATTGGAAATTTAATAACCTGGTTCACCTGTAACGCGCAACTGCGCAGGAAGTACGGCACACTGTAATAGTCTTGAACATCAGCAGAAAGCGGGGTGTTGATTTGACGCGTTTCGCCCCAGGTCTTCGGCGGAACGATAGTGCCGGTAATATTTTCACCTTTGTAGAGCAATTGAATTTCTTGGGAAAAGCTTTCTTTGGTCATGATCGTATGGCTGGCAAGCACCTTCAAAGTTGAATCCTTTTGCAGGAGCAGTGTCGTAGTGCGTTCGAACAAACCGGAAGTCGATTCTGTGATGTGGAGCACGCCGGCTCTCGGATCATGATTGATATTGACCAGCATTTCTCCCACTTCAATTGCGCCGGAGAGCATGCGATAGCGCAAGGCTTCGTTGACCAAAACCTCAGGTTGAGAAATGTGCAAAGATTTGATGGTGCTTTGCGAAAATACGTTCACCGGGACTGTGACTAAAAAGAAGACACACCAACTCACTTTGATACAATTAAACGATAAATATCGGCAGTTCTGCCTGCTGGTCGGCTTGCAAAAACGTTTAGGTTTCCGATAAGTAAACAGCCAGGGCGTGCTGGAACCGGTGAAAATAGTAAATGAGGAAAAGCTCTGTTCATCCATGAGGAGCTCCTATTAAAGAAAGAGTTAGAGAAGCTTGAGAAGAACACAGCCGCTTTATCGTCTATTCTTATAGAAACCAAACTGCGTTGCTGCGGAGTCGAAAGCCAAATTATGCGGCGAAAACCAAGCTCACTCAGGTATAGGAATTGCCTTTAAAAAATACTTTAGTTTTAAATTTTCGACCCGCAACGTATATCATTCACCCAATTTTTACCTGCGTTTCCAATCGTTGACAAAGTGTAGGTCTTTCGGTATATTCGCCGTAATTTCCTGCATACAACTGTGGCTGACGGCTTAGGCAGGAAAGTCGCACCATGAACTTCAACTAGGGCAGAGTTATGAGAGATCTTCGGCTGGCAAGGTTAGCGGAGGTTTTGACTTCGCATTCAACACGGCTGCAAAAAGGAGAGAGGGTTTTAATCGAGGCCTTCGACGTTCCCGATGAATTTGTAAATGACTTGGTCAGTGCCACCATCCGCCGCGGCGCGATTCCGATTATCGAGATCAAGCACAATCAAGTTTTGCGCGAGATGTATCGCAAGTACGGCGAGGACGCCTTCAAGCTGATGGGCGATTTGGAAAAATATCGCATGCAGAAAATGGATGCCTATATCGGCGTGCGCGGCAATTATAATATCTGTGAAATGTCCGACGTTCCCGTCGTCAAAATGCGCCATCTGCAAAAGCACGTGTTTCAACCCGTGCATCATGACATTCGCTTGAAAACGAAATGGGTCGTGCTGCGTTATCCCAACACTTCCATGGCGCAACAAGCGGGCATGAGCACCGAGGCCTTCGAGGATTTTTATTTTGAAGTTTGCACGATGGACTACGGCCGCATGTCGCACGCGATGCAGGCTTTGAAGGAATACATGGAACGCACCGATCGCGTACGCCTCGTCGGCCCGGATACGAATCTCGAGTTCAGCATCAAAGGCATTCCCGCGGTGCCGTGCGGCGGTGAATACAATATTCCCGACGGCGAATGTTTCACCGCGCCGGTGCGCGAATCCGTGAACGGCACGATTCACTTCAACACGCCCACGATTTATCAAGGCGTGCCTTTCTCCGAGATTGAATTTGTTTTCAAGAACGGCAAAATCGTCAGCGCCACCTCAGACAAAGCCAAGCGTCTCAATGAAATTCTCGATACGGACGGCGGCGCGCGTTACATTGGCGAGTTCTCTCTGGGCTTCAATCCGCTCATCAAAAAGCCCATGCTCGACATTCTCTTTGATGAAAAGATCGCCGGCTCGTTTCATTTCACGCCGGGCAATGCTTATGAGCACGCCGATAACGGCAACCGCAGCCAGGTACACTGGGATCTCGTGATGATTCAAACGCCCGAATTTGGCGGCGGGGAAATCTATTTCGACGACGTGCTCATTCGCAAAGATGGCCGCTTCGTCGTGCCGCAATTGCGCGCGTTGAATCCCGAGAACCTTTTGGATCACAACAACGGCCACGGCAAAACCGGTCTTCTTGATGATGAAGAGCTGCTGGAAGAAGTCATGGCGTAAAATTACCCTTGCGAAGGTTTCAAACCTTCGCAAGGGTTGAGCAAAAGGAGGTAGGTGCGTGAAGATCGAAATTCAATACTGCGTGCAGTGAAACTATTTGCCCAAAGCCTCCGGTCTGAAGGCTGAACTTCAAAAGCAGCATCCCAACACCGAAATCATTCTCCTCGAAGGCAGTCGCGGGATTTTTGACGTCAAAAAAGACGGCAAGCTGATCTTCTCAAAATATCAAGCCAATCGCTTTCCGCACGTCGGTGAAATTTCGAGCCTATTATGAGAAAGTCGCGCTTTCTCTTTTTCATGAAAAGATTGCAAGCAGGAAGAACCGCGCATTCGTTCTTTCTGCTTTTCTTTTTTCTTCCTTGTCCGTCGTTCTTTTCTTTCGCCGTCGTTGACAGCCCCCTCAAGGGGGGAATTGGTGAGGTTGCTTCACCGCATATCTCGACACCAATGCCGTTGACCACTTTGACGCTTCAAAATACAAATCCCGTTTCTATGAACACCGGCATTAGCGATTCCTCACACGCGCGCCTCGATCTCTTTCTAAAAAATCTCTCCGATACTTTACACGCCGAGTTGGGCGTCGCCTTTCGCGATCTCTCTTCCGGTTTGGAATATTCTTTTAATCCCAATTTAACGATGCATGCGGCCAGCACGATGAAAGTGCCGGTCATGATCGAGGTCTTTCGCCAAGCCGAGCAAGGCAAGCTGAGTTTGACGGACTCCGTGCTCGTGAAGAATCAGTTCGCAAGCATAGTTGACGGCTCACCATACAGTTTGGCTCTCGCCGACGACAGCGATGAAGTAATCTACAAAGCGATCGGCCATAAGCTCACGATTCGACAACTCGTCGAAGACATGATTACCGTGAGCAGCAATCTTGCGACGAATCTGCTCATCGAGCTTGTCGGCGCGAAGAACGTCATGAACACGTTGCACGAGCTGGGCGTTTACAACATGCTCGTCTTGCGCGGCGTGGAAGACGGGAAAGCTTATCAAGTCGGTTTGAACAATCGCACGGATGCGCAGTCGCTCATGCAAATCATGGCGGCCATTGCCGAAATACGCGCGGCAAGCCCGGCTTCGTGCCGCGAGATGATCGAGCTTCTCAAAGCGCAAAAATTTCGCGAGAACATTCCCGCAGGCCTTCCTTCGGAGGTTGTGGTTGCGAATAAAACCGGCTCCATCACCGCCATCGATCACGACGCCGCGATTCTTTATCCGCCCGAGCGCGGACCGTGCGTGTTGGTCGTGCTGACGCGCGGCATTGCAGAGCATGAGCGCGCACACCGAACCATCGCCGCCATTACGCAGCGCATATACCAAGAGTTCATGAACTATTCGCCTATCTCCGTAAAGTGATCAACTCGTATGAGCCGGAAGCAAAAACAAAAACCTCCGAACGCCCTCTCGTTTCTTTTTGTAGCCTCTCTGCTTTTCTGCGTTGCCTTTGCGCGCGCGCAACAACTTCAAATTCGCACCTACGGCACGCTGGACGGCATTCCACAAAGCGAGATCGACGTCATCTATCAAGATCGCGCGGGGCAAATTTGGTTCGGCACGCTTGAAAACGGGCTCGCCTGTTATGACGGCGAAACCATGAAAGTTTATAAAACCGAACAAGGCTTGCCCAATCTTTCCGTGCGCAGCATCCTCGAAGATGAGCAAGGAAACGTTTGGGTTGGCACGGAAGGCGGATTAACCTGCCTCCGGCAAGACGGTTCGACGCGCACGTTTACCGTTGCGGAAGGGTTGCCTTCTAACCGAATCAATGACCTCGTGCAAGACGCCTCGGGAGCTTTGTGGATCGCAACACAAGCCGGATTGTGCCGCTGGGATGGTGATGAAAAGATTGGACCCGAACAAAGCCCAAGCCCGGCCGCGTTGTTTACCGCATTTCGATTCAATGGCAGCCTTGCGCATAACCTTGTTGAAGCCCTCGCACTCGATCATGAAAACCGCCTTTGGCTCGGCACGAATGACGGGCTCCTGCTTTTCAAAAAAGAGCGCTTTCTCGCTTTGCCGGAAAGCGAAAGACTCTCCGGCCATATCGTGCGCGATTTGCTCTGGACGCGTGAGCGCGTTTTATGGGCGGGTACGACCGCCGGACTGTTTCGCTTGCACGAAGGCACACGCGAGGCTTTCACGAAAGCGCGCGGCCTGCGCGAGGAATCCGTTTATTGTCTTGGTGAAGATCAAAAGAACAATCTTTGGATCGGCACACGCACTTGCCTCATGAAATATGACGGCAAAAGCTTCACTGCATTTGACACGCGCCACGGGCTGCCCAATCCTTATATTCGATCTTTGTTGGTGGATTATGAAGACAATCTGTGGTTGGGCACGTGGGGCGGCGGCGTGGGAAAAATTTACGGCTGGCAGATCAACAATTATAAACGCAACACTGGCTTGCCAGTCGATCCGGTCTTCTGCTTTTTACAAGATCAACAAAACCGGGTGTGGATCGGCACGAACGGCGGCGGCGCAGTCATTCTCGAAGATGAAAACGTGCAAACGCTGAATACGAGCAACGTGCTGCCCGACAATGTCGTGCGCGGTATGGACCTGTCGCGTTCCGGTGAAATTTGGCTGGCCACGCACGGCGGCGCCGCGCGTTTGCATAACGGCAAGTGGCAAACCTTCACGCGCAGGCAAGGCTTGCCCGACGAGGTTTTGCGCAGCGTGTATTGCGCGCCCGAGGGCGAAGTGTGGTTTGCCTCATTCACGCAAGGCGCAATTCGCTATCGCAACGGGCTGTTTTCAACGCTCTCGAAAAAAGACGGCTTACCCAGCAATGGCGTGCATCAAATTTATCGCGATCGTCAAGGCCGTTTGTGGATTGCCACGGCCGGCGGCCTTTACGTGCAAGAGAACGCGCGCGGCAAAACTTTTACGACGCAAGACGGTTTGCCGGATAGCACGGTCGGCAGCATTTTTGAAGATCACGCCGGAGCCATGTGGTTCGGCACACGCAGCGGCGGCGCAGCGTGCTATCGTGACGGCCGATTCGAAGTCTTCAATACTCAAAACGGACTGCCGAATAACGGCGTTTATTTTGTCGTGGAAGATGAACAGCAACGCATATGGTTCGGCACGAACACCGGCGTCGCGTATTATGACCGGCAAAAGTTTTTCTATTTGCACGCCACCGACGGCCTCGCCGATGACGAGTGCAATACGCGTGCGGTGTTGAAAGATCATCACGGCCGGCTTTGGATCGGCACGGTCGGCGGCGCGAGCTGTATCGAAACTGCGCTCTTGCCCGCGACTGCGCCTCCGCCGCGCGTACAGATTACCTCTCTTGTGGCCGGCGAGCAAACCTATCGCGCATTGACGAAGGCGCCGTTGCGCTTGCCCTATAAAGCCACGCTCTCTTTTGATTTTGCCACGCTCTCTTTCATCAATGAAGACGAAGTGAGCAATCGCGTCTTCCTCGAAGGCTTCGACGAGGAGTGGATCGATTTGAAGAAACAGCGCAGCCTTCGTTACACTAATCTCGGACCCAAGCGTTACACTTTTCACGTGCGCGGCACAAACGCTTTGGGCGTCGCCTCGGCGCAAACCGCCAGCGTGAAGTTTGAAGTTTTGCCGCCGTTTTATCTCACACCGTGGTTTTTGATTTTGAGCGCAGCCGCGATCGTCGGCCTTGTTTGGGGCGGACATCGCTGGCGCGTGCAACAAGTCAAAACGCGTGCGGAAGAATTGGAGCGCGCTGTGACCGCCAAAACCGATGAGCTGCAGAACACGCTCACGTTCTTGGAAACGATCAAAGACTTTTTGCCTTTGGGTTTATTGGTGGTGGACGCGAAAGAGAACATCGTCGATGCCAATCGCGTGGCTTTGGAATTGTTTGAATATGATCTCGCCGCGTTGCGCGGACAACAACTCTTCAATGTGTTGAGCAGCCCGCTCTCCAGCCGCGAGGCCATGTGGCGCGCGCTCACGCAAAAAAAAGCCGGCATCGAGCTCGTCGGCCTCACGCGCACCGGCAAGCACCTCATCTGTGAAATCCATTCCGATAGCGTCACCGACGCCGAGGGCAAGCCGAGCCTTTTGATTTTAACCTGTGAAAACATCGAGGCGCAGAAGCAGCTGGAGTTGAAGATCATCGACGGCGAAAAGCAATTGGCGCTCGTCAATCTCGTCGTCGGCATGGGCGAAGCGCTCAATCAGAAGCTCGCCGGCATTCACGGCCATTTGCAAACGCTGCACACGCAACTCGCGCAAAGCCCGTCCGAAGATTCCGCGCGCACGCTGCAAAACGCGCAGAGCAGCTTACAGGACATGGACAAAGTATTGCGCCAGCTTCTCGAGTTTACGGCTTACCTCACCAAAACGCCGAGCCTCGCCGTGGATTTGCGGCAGGAATTGCTCACGCTCGCAGAACGTTGGCAGAAAAAATTATCCGTGGCTTTGCCGCTTTTAAGCGAGCCGATTCCTTTGCGCATTTTTCCCAAACTGCGCGACGGCCTCGATGAAGCGCTGCAAAATTCTTTGGAAGCCGGCGCCGATACCGTCAAAGTCGAAGTCGAGCTGCTGCCCAATCACTCGCGCGTGCGCGTGCTGTTTTCGGATAATGGCGAAGGCATCTCGACTGACACGCGCAACAAAGCGTTCCTGCCGTTCTTCAAAACGCGCGGCACGCCGCACACGGGCTTGGGTTTGTGGAAACTCTATCAAGTCGTCAAACAATGCGGCGGCAGCGTTGAGATAGATAATTTGCCCGCCGGCGGCACCCAACTTCGCATCACCCTGCCTCTAGACTCTCCCAAATTTTATGCGAACGCTTCCGCGCAAGCGGAAAAGCGCGGCGCGTCTAAGATTCACCTCCTCTGATTATCTCGGCAACTCGTAAGGCACACGGAAAAATTTGGGGCGGCTTTCGACTTCCATCTCGAGGGCAAGCTGGAAGCCTTCGTTATTATCCCACCGCACGCGTGACAATTTTTGACAATCTTTGAAACGGCTTTGACAACCCGAAAATTCTCTCGGCGTATTATAGGCCGTTCGAATAAACGAACGGAAGGGAATGTTATGAATCGTGTTTTTTGCAGTGTTCGCCTGCCGGCAAAAGTGGTGAAGTGCCTTCTCGCTTTTGTCGTCACTGCCTCGCTGCCGCTCCGTGCAGAAGAGTGGCGAGAGGCGGTTGCGCTTGAAGGCCTGTGGAAGTTCGAGATCGGTGATAATCCCGCATATGCCGATCCGAGCTTCGATGATTCCGATTGGGAACAAATCCGCGTGCCGCACGAATGGGAGCGGCAAGGCTTTCCGGGTTATGACGGCTATGCGTGGTATCGCACGAGTTTTCGCACGCCGGCGGAGGCGAAAGAGTATCAACTCTATCTGTTGCTCGGCCAGATCGACGACGTCGATGAAGCGTATCTCAACGGCCGCATGATCGGCTATCAAGGCAGTTTTCCGCCGGACTATACGACGGGTTATAATATCTCGCGCCATTATCCGGTGCCGCCGGGATTATTGCGTGCCGAGGGCGAAAACGTGCTCGCCGTGCGCGTGTATGACGACGAGATTGCCGGCGGCATTGTCCACGGCGATATCGGCCTCTTTTATGCACGCGACCAGTTGCAGGTTGCGCTCGATCTCTCGGGAAGCTGGCGGCTGAAGTTTGAAGATGACCTGCAATTTGCGCGACGTGACTATGAGGACTCCTCTTGGCAGCAAGTATTCGTGCCGGGCATTTGGGATGGTTATGATGGCCGCAAAGATTATGACGGTGTCGGCTGGTACCGCACGCGCTTTCGTTTGCCGGAGAATTTGCGCAAAGAAAAACTCATTCTCGCGCTCGGCAAAATCGACGACGTCGAAGAGGTGTATTTGAACGGCAAGCTCGTGGGCAAAACCGGAACTTGGTTCGCGCGCCGCGGCGAGCCTGAAATTCACGGGGATGAATACAACAAGCAGCGCGCTTACTTCATTTCGCCGGAGATGTTGTTGCCGGGCGAGGAGAACGTTTTGGCCGTGCGCGTTTACGATGCGATGCTGCACGGCGGAATTTGGGACGGGCCGATTGGGCTCGTAACCCGCAAGCAATACCTGCGTTGGAGCGAGCAGCGCTCGCCGTTTGGAGAAATCTTCCAGCAACTGTTCAAGCGTTGAGAAGCAGAAAAGTGTAACCGTGCCGCCGCACAGGACTTGCCATGAAACGAAAGGTTCTTTTCGTCGCCATGCTTGCTGTATTTGCGCTGCAACAAAGCCGCGGACAAAATTCCGTTGCCTCCATGCGCACGAGCATTTGGCCCGACACTAGCGGCGCGAGTGCAACTTTCGAAAATAGCTCTCCACTTCGAGGGCTCGAAGCTTGGGCCGATTCCGGCGCGGCCGGCAACGGCGTGTGGTTCGGCACGCGAAAGAATGAAGCGCTTTACTTTTTTACGGATAGCGGCAAGGCGCGCATCACGATTCACCCTTCGGGCAAAGTTTACCTCGGCAGTTCGCTCGCAGTGAATGGCACCACGACTACTAAAATTCTGACGATCACCGGCGGAGCAGATCTTGCCGAACCTTTTTTAGTTACCGAAAACGCGCCGATTCCGCCCGGCGCAGTGGTGGTGATCGACGAGCAGAACCCCGGCAAGCTAAAGGTTTGCCGAAAAGCTTATGATACGCGCGTTGCCGGCGTGGTCAGCGGCGCCGGCGGCGTGAATCCCGGTTTGATTTTGCAGCAGGAAGAGAAATTTGCTGAGGGGCGTAATGTCGCGCTCAACGGTCGGGTTTATGTGTTGGCTACGACTGCGAATGGCCCGATCAAACCGGGCGATTTGCTCACGACTTCGGAGGTCCCCGGGCATGCGATGAAAGCTACGGAACAATCCGCATCTTTCGGCGCGATCATCGGCAAAGCCTTGACCGCGCTCGATTCCGGCGAGGGACTGGTTTCAGTACTGGTGAATTTGCAGTAGCCCTGCCCCCTGTGGGGCATTGAAACGTACAAATAGAGCGGCCCACAATGAGCCGGGGCTATTCGATTAAACTCCAAGAGGAGCAATGAATATGAATCCCAAACCTGCAATGACCGGTTCGCTGACTTTGACGTTGATCATGGGATTTCTCTGCAACGCCTTTTCAACATTCGGCGCGGAAGAAGACGACGTCATCAAAATTCGCCTCTCTTATAAAATCATTTTGAGTCAGAGAAATCACACCCGGCCCCATCTCAACACACCGGACGGGAAGGAGTTGCGCGATGACATGATTCGAGAAGTTGTGGAAGAAATGAATGCGATCATGGCGTCTTATTGGCGGGGCTATCGTTTCGAGCTGAATGAGATTCGGGAGATCGGCTCACTCAACGGTTTTTATCCCGATCCCAGCCATTGGTTCGACGTTGATTTCATCCAACAAGACAAAAAGAACAAATTGCTGCGTCAAATGGAGGCCGCGATTCAAGCGTATCCTAAGCACTATGCCTGGCGCGAAGATGCGGTCAACATCTACATCAACCAAGCCACCAGCGGCGCGAAACGGAAAGTCCGGGATTTGATCGTCATCGGCGCGGATTTAGTGAGCACGGCTTGGGTTCAGCTTCATGAGCTCGGCCATTATTTCGATCTGCGCCATACCCAAGGCGACCTGGGCGTCGCCGTGCCCGGCCGAAGCGGGGAGGGTTATACAGTGCCGGGGGATGATGACGTCGAGGATACCATCAAAGACCTGCCGGGTTGGAGCCGCGACGAGATTGCCAAACACAATTTTTCCATCGCGTACGAAAAGCTCGAGGCTCAACAAAAAGAGTTGGTGGATGACGTGGCCGAGAATATCATGTCCTACCATTTTCTCGAGCCCGTGGGCGCCGGCTTGCACCGTTTGACGGAAGGGCAATTGGATCGCTGGACTGATACGACGCTCGACTTCTATCGCCAAAAAGTTCGCGACGGCCGCACGTGGTTTGTCGATCATCGATCATTCTGCAATGAAGGCACCAGCGCACACCCTTTTGAGGCCGTGAATCTCGCAGTGGAGGCGGCAAACAACAACGGCGGCGATATTATTCTGCTGCGGCCGGGCGAATATGATGAGACGGTGACGATCAGCAAGCCGGTCACGTTACGCGCCACTCGTAAAGGCCTGGCGACGATCGGAATTCCCTTCACACTAACGGAAATGTCAATTCAATGAAACTTCAAGGCAGTTGCTTCACTCAAAAAATATGAAGAGTTGAATATGATACGCAATCTACTTTTATCCGCACTGCTTTGCTTGGGATGCGCGACACAGTTTCATGGCGGTGAGCCTGCAAAGCAACAAGCCGCCAAACGCAATTACCTCGCTTTGTTGCAATCAGAGCACGAGGGTGTCCGCAACAGCACGATCTTTCGCGTGCTGCAATACAAAGCCGCTTACCCGCAAGACGATTGCCGCGATTTTCTCAAACGTTTGCAAGAGATCAGCCTGAATGACCCCTCGACCAAAAATCGCGTGTATGCGTTCCTGGCTTGCACGTTATTGCGCGATGCGAAGTTGATGGCCGCGGCGCAACCGCCGCTCACGGAGGAAGAGAAAGAAACGTATTTTGCTGGTTTGCAGGAAGTGTTGCAACAGCACTGGATCGCGGCGCGGGAATGAAAGAGGGGCTTACTTCTTCTTCGACGGTTCATATTCCTGCGGAAGCTGCGAGCCTTGGCCGAAGAAGAACGCTTCGGTTTGTTGATCGAGAAACTCGCTGGCTTTGGGGTCCGCGAGATTGAGGCGATATTCGTTGATCAACATGATCATTTGCCCTTTCCACGCGGCCCATGCTTCTTTCGAGACGTTCTCGAAGATGCGCTGTCCCAGCGGTCCGGGCATGGGCGGACGCTCCAAGCCTTCCATCTCTTTGCCGAGCTTCACACATTTGACCATTCTTGCCATGATTCACCTCTTTATTCTTCTTTAATGTGCCAACTTGGGTTTGCTGAAAATCAGCTTCGCCGCGGTTGAAAGGTATTTTCCCTTTTTGAACACGCGCAGCACTTGCAAATAGCTGCTCACCACGGCTTTGATCTCTTGCAAAGAACTGGGCACGACCTCGAGATTGACGATGCCGTTGTAACCGCTTTTTGCAACGTGCTTGAGAAAGCCGGAGATGGGCATTTCGCCTTGACCGAGCGGCAGGTGCGCATCGTGTCCTTTGGCGCAGTCGGAGAGATGAATGCAGCGCACGTATTGAGCAATTTCGGTGAAGCGCTCGAAAATGTTTTCGCCGCGCAAGAATGCGTGCGCCGGGTCGAAGCACAGGCCGAGGCTTTTCTTCTGCAATTCCGCACGGAAAATTTTCACGAGGCCGTCGAAGTCGTTTTTGGCCCAGGTTTCCACGTTCTCCAAAATGACGGGCACTTCGAGGCGCACGAGATTTTCCAACAGAAATTCCAGCGCGTCCTCGACGCTGTCATCTTCCTGCTTCGGCTCGGGCGGGTGCGCGACGCAATAGAGCAGATTGAGATCGAGGCGATGCTGGTTGATGAGAAAAATCGCTTCGTCGATTTTGTCTTTGGCGTCGAATTGCGTGAAGTCGTAGCCGTGCTCCGCAACCAATGGCAGATGAAAGCCCGAAGCCACGTCCGTCATGTGCGGAATGACATTGGGCAGATCGCCAAAGACCGTGGGGTTAAATTCCACAAAGCCGACGCCGAATTGCCGCACGAGGGCGAGCAGTTCGCTGGGCTTCTTGCCGTTAAATTCGCTGAGGGTGAGGCCGATTTGCATGGGGATTTTTCTTTGAGCACTACAAAACTATTGGAGCAACGATTCAGTTTTTTCAAAAGGCAAAACTATTGCCGGCAAAACTATTAAAGCTTCTTTGAGGGGATCAATTGTTTTGCCCAAAATAGTTTTGCCTTACGGAGTACAATCTTCGAACCGTGCCGACCAATCCGGCGGCCCCTGCAGATTCAGCGAACGGGCTGTTTTCAGAAAAGAGTTTCTTTTCTTGATAATCGGCTTGGCCGTTTCGATTGAGATGCGGACGCGAGTATTCGGCTCCAGTTCAATAGGCTCGTCTAAACGAAAAACTTCACCGTCATAAGTGGCTGTGAAGTCGTGGTCATTACGTGACTCCATACTCAGGTTCCGGTTTTATGCCATTGCTTGCGTAGCAATGTAGTGTTGCCACCGGGTATTTGTAAAGAGGGAATTTAGATTTTTATCCCCGAATTTGAAAAGAACGCTGCGAATTGATAGACGAGCAGTATCAATAACGTGCAACAGAGCAGGAAAGGGAGGAATGCTGCGAGCACGACGCGACCGGTGGAGCTTTCGTGCAACTCGCGCCAGCCGATGATCATGACCACGAATTGCCATACGCCTGCGATGAGACCGCCGCACCAGGGAATGCAATCGAACAGGCGTGGACCGTAGCTATAACAGATCGCGCGGAACGTGGCTTCCCAGCCGTTTTTGCCGCTGCCCGCGATGAGCAGGCTGAGATGATAGACGAACGAGGCGAAGAAGATCGAGATGATGACGATGAACGGTGAAAACAACGCCATCATGCGCAAGAAGTCGCGGCCGATTTCGACGCCGAGCATTTCTTCGAATTGCTTCATCTCTGCGAAAGCGCCCCAAAACTGATATTGCCAGAAAAGGGAAATTAGGGTGGAGGCCATTCCCATTAAAAATGCGAAGAGCAGCGCGGACCCGAAATGCCCGACGCGCGGTGCGGCGCGGAAAAACTCCGTTGGCCGGAACGTGACTTCACTCCACGTTTGGCTGAACGCGCGCAAAAAGCCGAGGCGTGCGCGATCTTCCCAATGGACGTAATGCTCCGGCTCGGGAGTGCTGATTAAGGGTGGCGTAAAAGGCGAGAAAGTTGGCGGCTCGGTCGGCGCATCGGGCGGGCGCGCATCAGGTTCGAAAAGTTCCTCTTCGTTCAAGGCGGCGGCGCAATACGGACAGAACTTGCCTTGAATGTTTTCCGGAATTTCCCTTTGACAATTTTTGCAGTTCATGCGGCATGAACGAAGCGTCTATGCAAATCAAGCTGCGGCCAACATCGGCTCATGATCGAGTAATTCCCGCACTTTGTTTTTCAACTCGCTGAGATCCGAGGATTTGACCAAATATGCGTCCGCGGACCAACTGGTGAAATCGCTCATGTAGCTCGAATATGCGGAGTTGAGAATGATGCGCAGGCCGCGATGGTTCTCCATCAACTCGCGCAAAATATCCAAACCGCTTTCGCCGTCGAGCCGGATATCGACGATGGCCAAATCAACGTTGCGTTCTTGCGTGTGCTTGCGGGCTTCCCGCCCGTTTGCTGCTGCGATGACTTCATAACCTTCGGCTTCCAACTCCTGCGAGTAAAGTAGTCGCAGTTTCCACTCATCCTCCACCACTAAAATCGTCTTCATCCCGTGCGCACTCCTTTCTCCTTTGGTTTAACCGCTTCCTGAAAGCTTTGAAAGCCTTGTTGTTCGCTGACGCCATTCCAGCGCGAATCTCTCCAGCCCCGCGTGCTTGCCCAGTTGTCGAGAAGATTCCGTGGAATGACTTGATAGATTAAATATTGGAACGGCAAGATAGAAACATTTGCCTGAAAAGCAAGAAGTAAAACCGGCTCCGCTAGCGGCCGGCAAAGAGTAACGCGTTAGGCAAAACAATTTCTGGCAAAGCGATTAAAAGCTTTGACGCGGAATCTTGAAAAATAGTTTTGCCGGCAATAGTTTTGTGAATCCGTTTTTAGCGTCGCTCTTCGATGCGCGCGGCTTTGCCTTTGAGCTGGCGTAGATAGTAGAGGCGCGCGCGGCGGACTTTGCCGCGGCGGAGATGATCGATGTGATCGATGTTGGGGGAGTGCAAAGGAAAGATGCGCTCGACGCCGATGCCGTCGGAAATTTTGCGCACGGTGAAGGTGGCGTTGATGCCGTCGCCGCGGCGTTGAATGACCACGCCCTCGAAAGTCTGCGTGCGTTCTTTATCGCCTTCGACGACTTTGTGATGTACGGCGATGGTGTCGCCGGGGGAAAAGTCAGGTATATCGCTGCGCATTTGCAGCGCCGTGAGGGCATTCAGTTTGTTCATGGGATATCCTCCGTGAATATGGGTGTTGGGTTCTGCAATAAATCCGCTCTGCGCTCGCGGGTGCGCTGCTGCGCGATTTCCTGCCGCCAAGCCGCGATCTTCGCATGATGGCCGGAGAGCAGTATTTCGGGAATGCGATGGCCGCGAAACACTTCCGGCCGCGTGTAGTGCGGATGATCGAGACTGTTGGTTTGAAACGAATCGCCGTACGCGGAGTCGAGATCGCCGAGCACGCCGGGGAGCAATCTGATCACGGCATCCATCACGATCATGGCCGGCAACTCGCCACCGGTGACGACGTAATCTCCAATCGAGATTTCTTCCGCGACCAGGTGCTCGCGCACGCGCTCGTCCACGCCTTTATAGTGGCCGCAGATGATGATCATGGCCGCGTCCTTCACCAGCGCGTTGGCTTTGCTTTGATTGAAAGCCGAGCCTTGTGGCGACATCAATATGACGTTGGCGGATTCGAGGTGATACGTTTTTTGTATATATTCTACGCACGTGAAGATCGGCTCCGGTTTCAAGATCATCCCCGGGCCGCCGCCATAGGGATAATCGTCGATCGTGCGATGTTTGTCGGTGGTGAAATCGCGAAGATCGTGAATGTGAATTTCAACCAAACCGCGCTCGCGTGCGCGCTTGATGATGCTTTCGGTTAGTGGGCCCGTGAATAAGTTTGGAAAACCTGTGACGATATGAAACTGCATGGGCGTCGTTGAAAACTATTAAGGCCGAATAATTCGATGGCAAGGTCATTCAAAGCCGATGAGAGTTTTGCCTATTTTTGTTTTAGCTCTATTGATCATTCGTAAGTTCAGTGGCTTCTGCTGCATCATCAAGCAAACCAGGGAGCGGATCAATAATGATAAACCGCTGCTCTAAATTCACTTCTTTGATCACGGAATCGATGGCCGGAATCAGCAGTTCATTGTGATTCTCACCGTGTACGACCCAGATGTCATTGCCGGGATGTTCGAGAATCTCGCTCACGGTTCCGAGACTGCGGCCCGCGCTGGTCTGCACCGGCAAACCGATGAGATCAAAGTGATAAAATTGGCCGGTAGTCGTCGGCAAACATTCGGAGCGGGGGATGCGAATTTCCGCGCCCCGTAAAGCTTCCACTTCTTCGATTGAGCCGCGTTCGTGGAACTTGACGAGCAAATTTTGAGCGTTGCTGATTTCCACCCGCTCAATGCGAAACTCGCCGAGAGGTTTGCCCTTTTGATGGAGGCTGACTTTGGCTAGATCGAAATAGCGATTCGGATCGTCCGTGAGCGGCCGCACTTTCAACGCGCCGCGCAAGCCGTGTGGGCGCAAAATGATTCCGATCGTGACTTCATTTTCTGCTAGCATGTTTGGGCGCACCGCACAAGCTTAACCGGCATAGGCGACAAAACAGCCGAATCGCGCACACGTCTCTTGCGTTTGCTCATGATCCGTACTCGTCGTTTAATCCGCTTGGCGGCATTCCAAAATTTCCAGTACGGCGCGTTTTCCAGTCTTGGCAGAAGCCGCAGCGATAAGGATGCGCAACGCCTTCGCCGTTTGTCCGTGTCTGCCGATGACCTTGCCCATGTCGCCAGGGCCAACGTGCAACTCGTAAACAATGGTTTGATGCCCGTCAGTTTCCTCGACCAGAACCTCGTTGGGCTTGTCCACTAGATGTTTGACAATGAACTCGATGAACGCCTTCATAGCTCAACCCTCTCTCGGAAGAAGATTCCGCTTCCGAAGTCTCGATGCTTCCACACAATTCCTGGGGGTTCGCTCCTTGTTCGTGAACGCCGATGGGAGCAGGTTGCCGGTCAGCGACGAAGCATCGTCACTTTCCCGGTTCCTGCGCGGCGCCCGATTGCAGGAGCTCTCCACATTCCCGAAGTGGTGAAGATCATTTCCCGAATCGAAGCGATGCTGGAATGATGCGAGGTTAAGCTGTGAGGACGCGAAAACTCCGGTTCGCGTCTTGAAACGATTGCGGCGACACTTTTAAAGCAAAACGATTTTGGGCAAAACTATTCAAGCGCTCTTTTCATTTTGCCTGTGCGCTTCAGGCTGTGACGGCATTACGCCGCAGCGGCGCCGGCGGCCTTCTCGGCTGCTTTCTTCTTTTTGCGCGCCAGGCGTTTTTCCTCGTGCAGCGCCTCGCGGCGTTGGTTGCGATCAACCTGCGCGACTTCCCACTTTTTCATTTCTTCGGAAATTTTCGTTTCCTCCATGCCGCGCTTACGCAGATGCCATTGCAGCAAAACGCCGCGACGGCTCAGAATGCTGCGCACGGTTTCGGTCGGTTTGGCGCCGGTGCCCAGCCAATAAAGCGCGCGGTCCGCGTTCAAATTGATGCTCGCGGGTTCCGTGCGCGGATTGTAGGTGCCGAGGTTCTCCAAATATTTGCCGTCGCGGGCCACGCGCGAATCAATGGCCACGATGCGATAGAACGGTTGCTTTTTCTTGCCCATTCGGCGAAGACGAAGACGAACAGCCAATGCAAACCTCCTTGTAATTTTTGTAGGGCAAATTTAAAATTGAAAATTGGCAATTTAAAATTTGCAATTCTTTTGATTGCGGTTGCGCCGCATTGTGTATCATCAAAACAACCGGCCTTTGCGGCCGGCCGCGCTTTTCATCATCTTGCGCATCATCTCGAATTGTTTGATGAGGCGATTGACTTCCTGCACGCTCGTGCCGCTGCCTTTGGCGATGCGCAGCCGCCGGCTGCCATTGAGCACTTGCGGTTTTTCCCGCTCCAACAGCGTCATGGATTGAATGATGGCTTCGGTGCGCACGAACGCCTTTTCATCGATCTGCGCGTCCTTCGGCAATTTTCCGCCCATGCCCGGCAGCATCTCCATCAAATTTTGCAGCGGCCCCATCTTCTTCACTTGCTGCATTTGATCGAGAAAATCCTCCAGCGTGAAATCCGCTTTGCGCAGCTTCGCTTCCAGCTCGCGAATCTTTTCTTGATCGACCGCTTGTTGCGCTTTCTCGACGAGCGAGACGATATCGCCCATGCCCAACAAGCGCGAAGCAATGCGCTCCGGATGAAATTTTTCATATGCGTCCAGCTTCTCGCCGGTGCTGATATACTTGATCGGCTTGCCCGTCACCGCGCGAATCGAAAGCGCCGCGCCGCCGCGGGCATCACCGTCCATCTTCGTGAGCACCACGCCGGTATAATCCAAACGCTGCACGAAGGCTTGCGCGGTGTTCACGGCGTCTTGGCCGGTCATGCCGTCGGCCACGAATAGAATCTCGTGCGGTTTGAGCGCTTTCTTGATCGCCGCCAACTCGTTCATCAATTCTTCATTGATGTGCAAACGGCCGGCAGTGTCGAAGATTGCCACGTCGAGCATACGTTGCCGCGCGTTGGTGATTGCATTGCGGCAGACGTCGAGCGGGGTGGAATTTGATTGCGAAAAAAACTCGCAGCCTGCGGTCTTCGCCACGATTTGCAATTGTTCGACCGCGGCTGGACGTTGCAAATCCGCGCCGATCAGCACCGGCTTGCGCCCGCGCGATTTGAGGTGCTTCGCCAATTTGCCGCAGAAAGTGGTTTTGCCTGCGCCCTGCAAGCCCACAATCATGATCATCGTCGGCGGAATATTGGCCTCACGCATGGGGGCTTCATTCACGCCGAGCAGAAACGTCAATTCGTCGTGAACGATCTTGATCATTTGCTGCGCCGGGGTGATGCTCTTCAACACCTCACTGCCCAGCGCCTTCTTCTCAACGGCCTCGACAAAGTCTTTCGCAACTTTCAAATGAACGTCGGACTCGAGCAGAATACGCCGCACCTCTTGCAAGCTTTCCGAAATATTTTCCGGCGTGAGCTTGCCGTGCCCTTTGAGCTTGCGAAAGGTTTCACCGAAACGATCTGTGAGTTGTTGAAACATGCTCGTGCTGTTCGCAACAAAAAAATTATCCGCACGCGGCGGATAATTTTTGCCATGACTTGCTTGCAAAGCGGGTTGAATTATAAAAAAAGCTGGAAATAATAGGAAAACTTCCCATGCGATGCAAGCGAATTTTCCCCCATTTTGTAATGCCTTTGGCTTGACGAAAATCCCACAAGCAACAGAGCCGCTAGGAGAGATGGGTTCGACCCAGATGGCCCTCGGTTGTCAGCAGCTGGCGGATCAACGCCAAATCTTCTGGCGTCATCATTCTGCCGCGAATGTGCAGGTCCGTTGTCATTGACAAAGACCTCCAGCGTTGCCCTGAGATCGCCGTAGAGTTGGTTGGGGATTTTCTCTCGCACTAATCCACGATGGCGTTATCCTGTTGAGCGGTTATAAAAACCTGTGCTCGTAAAACGCAGTATAGTATCAGCGCATGCGCCTTGAAGTACGTCTTGCTTTTCGAGATAAACTTGCTCAACTTATCTTTATGGCATGGGCGCAAAAGCAAAAGCTCAACACGGAGGCGTTATGAAACGCAAGTTTTCCGCCGTCGCCGTATTCATTTTCATTCTGGTCGTGATGTATTTTCTCTTTCCGGAGGGTTGCCCTCAAACCGGCTCGCCTGCACATGCGCCGGCTCTTCAGCGTTAGGCCGGAGTCGGTAATTCTTTCGCGTTCGTAGAAATCAAGATCCATATGAAAAAACGAGCAAGTCTTCACGCGAGGCCTGCGCAAAGCGGCGGGGTAATCGGAAATGCAAAAGCCCGAACAGGTTGTTCGGGCTTTGTCATTTGCGTTGCCTGCAATTTTGCTACAGTAAAATTTGCAAATGCTGTGCGATTTGATCGCGAATCTCACGAAACTTGACGGGACGTTCTTCTGTTTATGCGCTGGAATCTTACGCTTTTTTTATTGTGAAAAAAGCCGTAGTTTCGCTATCGTGTTTTGAAGCAATCATGTTGTGATAAACTTTAAAAGGATGCATTATGAGCACCAACCCCGAGGCCACTGACGGTCGTTACGATTTCAAAGCGCTCGAAGCGAAATGGCGCCCCTATTGGGAAAAGTTGGGGCTGTATCAAACCGGCAACGATCCCAACAAGCCGAAAAAATATATTCTCGACTTCTTTCCGTACCCCTCCGGCGAGGGCCTTTCGGTGGGCCATTGCCGCAATTATGTTCCCACCGACGTGGTCTCGCGTTATTATCGCAGTCGCGGTTTCAATGTGATGCATCCGATGGGCTGGGATGCGTTCGGCCTGCCCACGGAGAATGCGGCAATCAAACTGAAAGCGAAGCCTGCGGAATTGACCGCGAAATTCACGGCGAATTACAAACGCCAAATGGCGCTCATCGCCGCGAGCTATGATTGGGAGCGTGAGATCAATTCGAGCGTGCCGGAGTATTATTGCTGGACCCAATGGATTTTCTTGCAGCTTTATCATTCGTGGTATGATGCGCGTGTGAATCAAGCGCGCCCGATTGTTGAGTTGGAAAAAGAGCTTGCCGCACGCGGCACGCAATATATTTCGCTGCCTTCCGGCGTGTCGGCATTGACGCCGCATGAGTGGCAGGCGCTTTCCATTAAACAGAAAAAAGATTTTCTCAGCAATTTTAGATTGGCGTATCGCGCGGCCTCGTCGGTGAATTGGGATCCGGTCGAGAAGACTGTGCTCGCCAATGAAGAAGTGATTGACGGCCGCGGCTGGCGCAGCAACGCGTTGGTCGAACGCAAAGTTTTGCAGCAATGGTTCTTTCGCATCACGGCTTATGCCGACCGTTTGGAAAAAGATTTGGAGACCATCGATTGGCCGGAGAGCATCAAAGCCATGCAGCGCAATTGGATCGGCCGCAGCGAAGGCGCGGAGGTTGATTTCAAAACCGCGGCGGGCGATCTGCGCGTTTTCACGACGAGACCCGATACGTTGTGGGGCGCGACGTTCATGGTGCTTTCGCCGGAGCATCCGTTCGTGACACAGTTGACGACGGCCTCGCAGCGCAGCCAAGTGGAGCAATACGCCGCGGCGGCAAAGGCGCAATCTGAAATCACGCGCGCCTCGGAAGAGCGCGAGAAGACCGGCGTATTCACGGGCAGCTTTGCGATCAATCCCGTGAATGAGGAGAAGATTCCGATTTGGATTGCGGACTACGTGCTCATGGGCTATGGCACCGGCGCGATCATGGCCGTGCCCGCGCACGATCAACGTGACTTCGAGTTCGCGCGCAAATTCAATTTACCGATTCGCGTTGTCATTCAACCGAAAGGGCAAAAGATTGCTGTTGATGAAATGCCCGAAGCGTGGCCGCACGACGGCGTGATGATTAACTCTGCGCACTTCGATGGCACGCCCGCGGATGAAGCAGTGAGTAAAGTCACTGCTTGGCTCGCGCAAACCGGCAAAGGCTCGCGCCGCGTGAATTATAAAATGCGCGATTGGCTCATCAGCCGTCAACGTTATTGGGGCACGCCCATTCCGATTGTTCATACCGACGCGCTCGGCGAAGTGCCCGTTGCCGCAGAGCAATTGCCAGTCGTGTTGCCCGATGTGCCGAACTACGAACCCACAGACACGGGCGAATCGCCGCTGGCAATCATCGACGAGTTTGTGAAGGTCACGTTGCCCGAAGGCACGAAAGGCCGCCGCGAAACCGACACGATGGGCACATTCGCATGCTCCTCGTGGTACTTCTTACGCTTCGCGAGCCCGCGCGAAGATCGCGTTGCGTTTGATGCCGATCTCGTGAAGTATTGGTTGCCGGTCGATCTCTATGTCGGCGGCGCGGAGCATGCGGTGATGCACTTGCTCTATGCGCGCTTTTGGACCAAGGTCCTGCACGATCTCGACTACTTGCCGTTTGTGGAGCCGTTCACGGTGTTGCGCAATCAAGGCATGCTGCTCTCGTATGATAATCAAAAGATGTCGAAGTCACGCGGCAACGTGATCACGCCCGATGCCGTGGCGGAAGCGCAAGGTGTGGACGCGTTGCGTGCGTACATTTTGTTTCTCGGCCCGTTCGACGCGGAATCGAAATGGGAAGAGACCGGCATCAAGGGCGTGAGCCGATTTTTGAATCGCTATTGGATCATCGCGCAAGAGTTCGCCAGCATGAAGTTCGTGGAGCCTTCCGAGGAGCGCGAGCGCGCGTTCAAGCGCATCATGCACACGAGCATCAAGCGCGTGACGCACGATATTGAAAACTTCCAATTCAACACCGCGATTGCGGCGTTGATGGAGTTCATGAATTTCTTTTATGAATGCCGCCGCGAACAAGAAGTCGTGGGCGTGTCCTCGCAGTTGTGGCGGGAAGGCTTGGAAACGTTCACGCGCTTGCTCGCGCCGATTGCGCCATTCGTCACCGAAGAAGTGTGGCAAGAAGTCTTGGGCCACAAAGGCAAGTCCGTACACAAGCTGCCGTGGCTGAGTTATGACGAAAGCGCGTTGGCTGTGGATGAAATCACGGTCGTGGTGCAAGTGAACGGCAAGCTGCGCGATAACCTCACGGTCTCCATCCATGCGGACGAGGAGGCCGTGAAAAAACTCGCGCTCGCCAGCGAGAGAGTGCAAAAATTCATGGACGGCAAAGCGGTGAAGAAAGTCATCGTGGTGCCGAAGAAGCTTGTGAATATTGTGGTGGGGTGAAAAAGCGGAATGGCGAAGTCTAGCCTCGGTATCATTCAAGATGCCGAGGCTTTTTGTTTTGATAGCAATGTTCTAATGAAATTTGACGATCAAAACTCTTTCGAGTTGCTGTTACCTGCTCTCTTCCCCGGAATTGCTCCTTGCGAATCTTCCGCCCGTTTTACATATTGCCCGCATGAACCATCAAAGCCTCGGCGACTTCGCCCGTTACCTCGAATCTCTCGGCGAGCTGCATCGCGTTAAAGTTGAAGTCGATCCCATGCTCGAAGTCACGGAGATCGCCGTGCGCGCGCTGCTTGAAGGCCGGCCGGCACTGCTCTTTGAAAACGTCAAAGGCGCGAAATATCCGCTTGCCATCAATCTGCTCGCCAGCGCGCGGCGCATTGAATTGGCGCTCGGCAAAAATCCGGAGCAGCTTGGAGAAGAGTTGATACACTTTGTCGAGCAAGCCATGCCGCCCAAGCCCAGGCTCGTTGTTGATCATTGGCCCATGGTGAAACGCTTCATCAATGCGAGGCCCAAGAGAGTGCGCAATGCGCTTTCACAGCAAGTGATCGCCGCGCCAAATCTCGACGAGTTGCCCATTCAAACTTGTTGGCCGGAAGACGGCGGACGCTTCATCACACTCGGGCAAGTTTTCACGCATGATCCACGCGACCACAAGCGCAACGTCGGCGTGTATCGCATGCAGGTTTATGATCAAAGCGCGACCGGTATGCACTGGCAAATTCAAAAAGGCGGGGGCTTTCATTACTATCAAGCGCAAAAGCTCAAGCGTGAATTTCAAATCGCCGTCGCGCTCGGCACCGATCCCACCATGCTGCTCGCTGCGATTGCCGCGTTGCCCGAAGGGGTTGATGAAGTCATGTTTGCGAGTTTTCTGCGCAACGCGCCGCTGCCGATGGTGCGTGGCAAGTCGATCAATATTCCCGTGCCCGCGCAGGCAGAGTTTATTTTGGAAGGCACAGTTCCGCTCGATGAAACGCGGCTCGAAGGTCCGTTCGGCGATCACTTCGGACATTATTCGCACGCGGCAGAGTTTCCAATTTTCCGAATCAAAACCATCACGCATCGCCGCAATCCCATTTATCCCGCAACTGTTGTCGGCATTCCGCCGATGGAAGACAAATACCTCGGCGATGCCACGCAACAGATTCTCGGCCCGCTCGCGCGTCTCATTCACAAAGAGATTAAGAGCGTATGGGCTTATTATGAAGCCGGTTTTCACAACCTGCTCGTCGTCAGCGTGGAGCAGCGTTATCAAAAAGAGGCCATGAAATCCGCGCTCGGTTTGATGGGCACAGATCAACTCTCGCTCACGAAGTGCATTGTGCTCGTGTCGGAGCACGTCAACGTGCGCGACTGGCCTTCGGTGCTGCGCGCGATTCGAGACAACTTCGATCCGCACTTCGATTTCGTGATGATCCCCAAAGTGCCGCTCGATACGCTGGACTTCACTTCGTTCAAAATGAATCTCGGCAGCAAGATGATTTTGGACGCCACTGCGAAGGGTGAGGAGCGAAGGGCGAGGGGCGAGGGGCGAAGGGAGAAGGGTGAAGGGCGAGAGGGTGAAAGGGAGAAGGTGGAGCGGGTGTTAGCGCGATTGCCCCACGAGTTTTCTGCTATTGAAGAGGCGCGTGTTTTCGAAGACACTTTGCTCGTCGTGAAAGTGAGCCGCGACGGTCGCGGCATTGTCGAGCAACTCGTGCGCATGCCGGAATTGCGCGGCCTAAAAATTATCGCGACGGTCAGCACGGATGTTGATTTGAACCGGCAGGAGAGCTATCTTTGGGGCATCTTCACGCGCTTCGATTGCGAACGCGACGCGACGTTTAGCGAGCAAACGCTGCTCGGCATCAGCCCGATCTATCGCGGCGTGCTCGGCCTCGACGCCACCTGGAAGCCCGGCTATCCCGGCCCGCTCGTGATGAACGAAGAAGTGCGCGAGAAAGTGAAGCGGAGGTGGGAGGAGTATTGGAGGTAGAGCGATCTAAAAATTGGCCGCATAGTTTTTTGTTATGAAAGAAGAAAGGAAGCAAAAATGATAAAGGTATCCAAATTGATCGAGGAATTGAAAAAGTATCCGCCCGATGCTCTCGCCTATGCATATGAGGGCGAGTTCGTCGGCATCGTCATTGTGAGCGAACCCAAAGAAGGCAAGAACTGGGGAGAACAACTCGGCGAGATTCCCGCTTCGGAGCGCAAAGAACTGGAATGAGCAACAAATGAAAATACTTCCCATAAATTTGGATGACCTCATTCACGCCCGCTCCGTAGAATCCGTGCGGCGCGAGTTCAAAAAGTCCTGGTCCGAACAAACGTTGGAGCAGGTCGTTCGCACCATTTGCGCCTTCGCCAATGATTTTTTGAATCTGAACGGCGGGTATCTTGTCATCGGATTGGAAGAACGAAATGGGTTGCCGGTTTTGCCGCCGCACGGGCTTGAGGAGGCGAATCTGGATGAAATTCAAAAAGAAATTCAAGGACAGTGCAAACGCCTCAATCCGATTATCAGCCTTTGATCTCTCCCGAGATGTTTCAAGGCCAACAGATCATCGTGATTTGGGCGCCGGCGGGCGAAACGCGGCCTCATCAAGCCCCCAAATCGCGGCGCGGTTCGGAGCGGGCTTATTATGTGCGCTTGGGCAGTGAAACGGTCGAGGCCAAAGACGACATTCTCACCCAGCTCACACAAATGACCGCCAAAGTTCCTTTTGACGACCGGCGCAATACGGCTGTCACGATTGATGCCCTCTCTCCCACTTTAGTGAGAAATTATCTGTTTGATGTCAAAAGCGATTTGGTGGCGGCCGAGAGCAATATATCGGACGTCGAATTATATCGCAAGCTGCGCATTTGCTCGAGTATCAACGAGCACGAAGTGCCCAAGAATGTCGCCTTGCTGTTTTTTACGCATGAGCCGACCGAGTATTTCCCCGGCGCTCGCATAGAGGTGGTGCAATTCGGTGATGACGCCGGCGGCGATCTTATCGAGGAAAAAATATTTCGCGGCCCTTTGCACGCACAAATTCGCCAGGTCAAAGATTATCTGAACAGCCTCAGCACTACGATGATTAGAAAAATCCCCGGCCAGGCGGAAGCCGAGCGGACGGTGGCGTTCCCTTATGGGGCCATGGAAGAGGCCGTCGTCAATGCCGCCTATCATCGCAGTTACGAAGACGCCTACGAGCCGATAAAAATTTATTTGTTTCCCAATTGCATGGAGATCACCAGCTATCCTGGCCCCGTTGCCGGACTGGAGCTGCGCCACTTTCAAGCTGGCGTTTCTCTGCCCGCGGTTCCGAACCGCAATCGTCGCATTGGGGAATTTTTGAAAGAGTTGAAATTGGCTGAAGGCCGAGGAACGGGCATACCCAAAATCATTCGCAAAATGAAGGAGAACGGCTCGCTCAATCCGGTTTTTGAATTTGACTCCAGCCGCACGTATTTTCGTGTGATTTTACCGGCGCATCCGCAATACATCGTCATCAATGCTTTGCGAGAGGCGGCGCACCATCGGGCTTTGGGCGACACGAACACAGCCGTGCGAATATTGCAAGCAGCCTTACGGCAACTTTCTCAATCGGCGGTATTGCTTGCGCAATTGGTGGAGTATCATATCTTGTTAGGAAATCAGTCTGCGGTCGAAAAACTGTTGCAAGAAAATGAGAACATTCCTGATTTGATGGAAGCTCTCAAATCCCAGGCAGTGCAACAAACCACCGCAGCCCGTAAAGAGTCCAAGCGTCTACGACAACTTCGCGTCGCGCACCAGCTTAAAACTTTGCTTAAAACTTTCCTTGGCGACGTGGATAAAAACAATCCGGGAAAGCTTCATGAATTCGCGCAGACGAAAATACGGCTTTCCGCAGCCTTGCCGCAGGATGAGCACATCACGAAAAAAAGATTAACCGCCGAGGCCATAGAGCTATATCGGCGTGCCATTCAATTGTCGAATGATGAAGAACAAAAGGCCTGGAGTTTCTTCAATATTGCCCGCGCTCTGGCCTGGCTGCGCGCCCCTGAAGCAGACATAGAGGACGCTTACGCGAAAGCCGTTGCCATGCTGCCAGAGGAACGCCGCTTTGTAGAATGGTATTCGCAATGGAAGAGTGGCAAAGGGAAAAATCGCCGTCAGCAATGAAACTGAGAAATCAAATCATATTGAAAGGATAGCTCACATGTCCCACTTCCCCACCATTCGCTTTCACGACCAACGCCTCGCGCCCATTTGGGAAAAAGTGCAAACCGGCGAGCGTTTGGATTTGCAAGACGGACTCGCCATGTTCGAAACCGAGGACTTGCTCAATCTCGGCAAGATGGCGCACGCGGTGCAGCGCGCGAAGAGCGGCGACGCGGTTTACTTCGTCGTGAATCGGCAAGTCAATCCCACGAACATTTGCGTGCTCTCGTGCAAGTTCTGCGACTTCGCGGTGAAGGCCAAAGACGAGCGCGCGTATGAGATGACGATGGCGCAAGTGCTCGGCAAGCTCACGCATGATTTGCACGAGGTGCACATCGTCGGCGGCTTGCACCCGGAATGGCCGTGGGAATTTTATTTGGAGATGATGCGGCAGATCAAAGCAAATTTTCCGAAGATCGACATTAAAGCGTGGACTGCGGTCGAGATCGATTTCTTCTCCAAAAAATTCAAGCTGCCGATCACCGAAGTGTTGGCCCAGCTCAAAGCCGCAGGGCTTTCGACCATGCCCGGCGGTGGCGCAGAGGTTTTCTCGGAACGCGTGCGGCGTTTGCTCTTCAATCAAAAAATTGGCGGCAAGCGCTGGCTGGAAATTCACGAAGCCGCGCATCACCTCGGCATTGCCACGAACGCAACGATGCTCTATGGCCATATCGAAACGTTTGAAGAGCGCGTGGTACATATGATCAAGCTGCGCGAACAACAAGATCGCTCGCACGGTTTTCTCTCTTTCATTCCGCTGGCGTTTCAGCCCGGCGATACGGGCATCAAAACGCGCTACACTTCCGCAGTCGATGATTTGAAAACCATCGCAGTCTCGCGCTTGATGCTCGACAATTTCCCGCACCTCAAAGCGTATTGGATCATGCTCTCCGAACAAGTCGCGCCCATCGCGCTGTGCTTTGGCGCGGATGACATGGACGGCACGGTCGGCGAAGAACGCATCGCGCATGCTGCGAAAGCCACGAGTCCCATCGCGCTCGCGAAAGAGCACGTGATCAAACTCATCAAGAGCAGCGGCAAGGTGCCCGTTGAACGAGATATTCTCTACAACGTCATTGCCGTGCATGACCAAGACACGGTCGGAAAAATTCCGTATTTGAACTGTGTTCCATTTTATGATCGCTTCGAAAGCCGGCCGTTCCGCGTGTTGCCGTTAGCGCCGAGCCTCATGGGCAAGTTGGCAGCCGCGCATCAAATCGACGGTGGGCCGTTCTCGCTGCTCGATTATTGGCGAGTGGAGAAGGATTACGAAGAGCTAGGCTATGGTATCGCGGTGAAGAACTATGCGCGCAGCGTGATTCTCTATTCCAATCACAGTTGGCGCGAACTTGACGGCAAGCGCATCGGCATTACGGCCGACACTTCGACTTCGATTGAATTGCTGAAAGTATTGCTCGCGCACAAGTATGGTGTGAGTGCCACGCTCGAACGCATGCACCCGGTGTTCCAAGCGAAAGAGACTGAACAATACGACGCCGTGCTCGTGATCGGCGACGAAGCTCTCTTGCGCGCCAAAGCCGGACTCGCGAATTTTCATCTCGTATATGATCTCGGGCACGAATGGCACGAATGGACGGGATTGCCTTTCGTGTTTGCAATCTGGGCGCTCAAGCGCGCAGCGAGCGCGGAGAAAAAAGCTGCACTCATTCAACAACTCGAAGCCGCTGCGCTCGAAGCCGATGATCGGCATCCACACTTCGGCGCATGGCACGGCAAGCGTCTCGGCCTCACGCCTGCGGAAGTGCAATTGTATTTGGATGGGTTCGTGTATCGCTTGGGCGAGAAGGAGCGCGAGGCGATGGAGAAGTTTCGCGGGTTGTTGGTAGCAGAAATGTCAGCAGAATCCATGCTGTTGGCAGTGTAGTCTGTGTTCCATGCTTCATCGCGGAGGGAGAGATACAATGCGCCACATTCCAGATCGCGGTTATCGAAAACTTTTCAAGAACAAAACCATCTTTCGTCAGTTGTTGGAAACGTTTGTGCGCGAAGATTGGGTCAAAGAATTGGACTTCGACTCGTGCGAGACGTTGGACAAATCCTTCATCGCCGATCATTACAAAGAGACGATCTCCGACCTCGTCTATAAAATCAAGTTGAGGGGCAGAGAAATTTTTATTATCGTGCTGATGGAGTTCAAATCCGAAGTCGAGCGCTTCACGAGCGTGGCCCTCGCGAATTACGTCAGCAACTTTTATATGGATTATGCGGCCTCGCACAAAAGGATCAAGAAGCTTCCGCCGGTCTTTCCGCTCCTTCTTTATAGCGGGCCGCGCAAATGGACTGCGCCGGAGAGTTTAGACGGCTTGATCGAAGGCCAGGAATACCTCGGCGAATACGGCATTCGCTTCAAATACTTCAAGATCGCGGCCAATGCCTTTGGCAAAGAAAAGCTTCTCAAGATCAAAAATATTGTCTCGACGCTTTTCTTGGCGGAAGGCCACTATGATCTCGGCCTCATCAAACAAGAGCTTCAAGAACTGTTCCGGCGCGAGAACGATAAAACCGCGGTCTCGCTCTTATTGAATTGGTTCATCCAGATGCGTGAACACGGAAGAATTCCACCGACGGCTTATCAGGCTTTGGAACGTGTATATCAATCTCAAAAGGAGGCACAACAAATGATCGAAACAGCAGTGCGCAAAGAAAAAAGGGGCTATTTCAACGAAGGCAAACGCAAAAACCAAAGAGAGATCGCGCGCAAAATGATCGCGAAAGGCTTTGAGCCGGCGCTCATCGCGGAGGTCACCGGCCTTTCGGAAGCTGCGCTGCGCAAGCTCAAACTTGAAAAGCCCAAAAAGTAAAAGCCGAGCTAGCGCAAGACATGGAACAACTCAAAACCCAGCATCGCATCATCCTTGGCGATTCGCGCGCGATGGCGGAGGTGCCGAACGAATCTGTGCATCTCGTCGTTACTTCGCCGCCGTATTGGCAGCTCAAAGATTACGGCCACGCGAATCAGATCGGCTTCAACGACAGCTACGAAGATTACATCAACAATCTGAATCTCGTGTGGAACGAGTGCTATCGCGTGCTGCACCCCGGCTGCCGCTTGTGCGTGAATATCGGCGACCAATTCGCGCGCTCGGTTTATTACGGCCGTTATAAAATCATTCCCATTCGCACCGAGATCATCAAGTTTTGCGAGACCATCGGATTCGATTACATGGGCGCGATTATTTGGCAGAAAGTCACGACGGTCAACACCAGCGGCGGCGCGACGATCATGGGTTCGTTTCCCTATCCGCGCAACGGCATCGTGAAGCTCGACTACGAATTCATTCTCCTTTTCAAAAAGCTCGGCAAATCTCCCAAACCGACGGCGGAGCAAAAAGAAAATTCTAAAATGACCACCGAAGAGTGGAACGAATATTTTTACGGCCATTGGAATTTCCCCGGCGAGAGGCAGAATGAGCATCTTGCTATGTTTCCGGAAGAGCTGCCGCGACGATTAATTCGTATGTTTACTTTCCCCGGCGAGACTGTGCTCGATCCCTTTCTCGGCAGCGGAACAACTGCGCTGGCTGCGCGCAATTTGGAGCGCAACTCGATTGGCTATGAAATCAACCGTGAGTTCGTGCCGCTCATCAAAGAGAAGCTCCAAATCGCAGAGCGCGATCTTTTCGGTGAAGTAGCCAACGGTGAAATCATCGAGCAAAAGCTCGCGCCGCATGATTTCACAGCCGAGATCGCAAAGCTGCCTTATATTTTCAAAGACCACGTGCGCTTCGAAAAGAAAGTCGATCCGCGCAAGATGAGCTTCGGCTCAAAAATCGACGGCAATGAAAGCAACCCCGACATCTTTTATAAAGTGAAACGCATCGTCTCGCCGGATTGCATTGAGATGAAGAACGGCAAAACCGTGCGCCTGCTCGGCATCAAACCGATCGCGGAGAAAGAAGCCGCCGCCGTGCAATTTCTACAAGAGTTGATCGGGCGACGGAAAGTTTTTCCAACGTTCGATGAGGCGATGCCGCCGAATGGCAATGAGGAGTTTGCCTATCTCTATCTGAAGAACAAGACGTTCATCAATGGGCATCTTGTCAAAAACGGCCTGGCGGCGGTGGAGACGAGTTACGAGTACAAAGCCAAAGCGCGTTTGCTGCGCTATTATCAGGCAACGATTGCTAGCCCTGCATGAACAAGGAGTTTTATGGAAACCATCACTTTACATCTTTCTTCCCAATTAGCCTCGTCGGCCCGAATGCTCGCACGCCATCGTGGACAAAAGCTTTCGGAGTTTGTTTCCGATGAATTGCAACGGCTCTTGAGTAAAAAGGCATGGCTTGGCATTGAACGGCGTATCGGAAACGCAAAAGTGCGAGCAAGTAGCGCGGTTTTTTCGGATGAAGAGATCATGCGATTTGCCAATGCACGCATGGCGCAATGGCAAGCTCAACAAATGCATCGCCTCATTCACACTGCAGGAACCCGTAAACTTACAATCGAGGAGGAGAAGATTCTTAATACCCTGCTTGAGATCTACAATGAAACTTGCCTCAAAAAAGCTCAGGGCATAGCCGAGGCAATTCGTCGTGGCTTGTTGCCTTCAATGACTGATAAATACTGGAGCAAGCCGAATCGAAGGAAACTGTCGCCTCGGATAAAAAGATGATATCCGCGAAGGAATGGCAACAGGTTCTTAAAAAATTCAGATGGCGATGCGCATATTGCCAGGTACCTGCGATGTACCTTCCACGTGGGCTGGAAAAAGATCATATCTTGCCACGTTCGGCGGGCGGTAGTGATACTGCCAAAAACATATGTCCTGCTTGTTCAAATTGTAACGGACATAAATCGGACAAAGTTTTTTTCGTCGATCCACAATCTGGAGAAAATATAGCGCTATTCAATCCAAGAACGCAGCAATGGCTTGAGCATTTCGGTTGGGATCAATCTGGTGTGAATATTTTGGGGCTATCCTCGACTGGTCGCGCGACTGTTGCAGCCTTAAAAATGAATCTACCCGAGATTATATCGTGGCGAATGATCATTGTTCGGATTGGAGGTTATCCACCCGACCTTGAGACGGAGTAGCTTATAATGTCTCGCTTCCCCGAAATCGATCTCTCCCAAGTCAAAACCTATCCGGTTGAGCAGCGGCACAGCAAGGTGCATCGCGAGGAGATGGCGCAGCCGTTTCGGCGCGGCGACTTTTTTGAGACGTTCTATCAATCGCTGCCGAACATTCTCGCCGCAAAAGATTTGCGTGAACTCGTGCAGCATATCCTGAACGCGAGAAAGAATGGCAAACCAATCATCGTCATGATGGGCGCGCATGTCATCAAAGTTGGGCTCTCGCCTGTGCTCATCGACTTAATGCGCAAACAGTTTATCACATGCCTTGCAATGAACGGCGCGGGCGTGGTGCATGATTCGGAATTGGCTTTGTTTGGGCAAACTTCGGAGGAAGTCGCGGAGGGATTAGCCGATGGCACTTTCGGCATGGCGCGCGAAACGGGAGAGTTCATCAATCAGGCGGTTGTGCATGGCCGCGCGCGTTCGTTGGGGTTTGGCGAAGCCGTCGGCGAAGTATTATCTGAAATAAAAACGGAAGGCGCGAAACTGAGCCTATTGGCGACCGCGCACACACTCGGCATTCCCGCAACGGTGCATGTGGCCATCGGCACGGACATCATTCATCAACACCCGAGCGCAGACGGCGCAGCGTATGGCGAGTTGTCGTTCCGCGATTTTAAAATTTTTACGGTGCAGGTGGGGAAGATCAATGAAGGCGGAGTCGTGCTCAACTTCGGCTCGAACGTGCTCATGCCTGAAGTTTTTCTCAAAGCGCTGACCATCGCGCGCAACGTTGCGCCGCCGGTCAACAACTTCTTCACGGCGAATTTCGACATGTTCAATCACTACCGCCCGCGCGTGAACGTCGTGCAACGTCCCACCCTGCAAGGCGGCAAAGGCTATAACTTCATCGGCCATCACGAGATCATGATTCCGCTGTTGGCCGCGGCGTTGAAGGAATTTGCGTGACGTACTCGCCGATTACTCTCCTTCCTAAAAAATGTCATTCTGTAAGAACCTTCCCTAGCGCTTGAGACACCGCCTGTTTTGAGAGGTGTGCCGAGTGCGAGGGAAGGTTCTTCCAAATGGCAATTTGAGGGGTTGGTGAAAACCGGATGAAAGAATATGCCCTCACTCTCTCAACCTTCTCTCACTTACCTTCAAAAATGCCGCGAGCTTCTCGCCATTGTCGAAGGCCAGCACGGGTTGATCAATCGCGCGGCGGATTGGTTCGCGGAAACCATTCTCGCGGGCCGCATGGTGCATCTCTTCGGCTCCGGCCATAGCCGCATTCTCGTCGAAGAAATGTGGCCGCGTTATGGCTCGTTTCCCGGTTTCAATCCGATTGTCGAGCTCTCGATGACATTTCACAATCCGGTCGTCGGAGCGAATGGCCAACGCCAAGCGATGTTCATTGAGAACGTTTCGGGCTTGGCAGAAAGAATCTTGCGCAACTTCGTATTCTCTTCACAAGATTCCGCGCTCGTGATTTCATCGAGCGGATGCAATGCCGTGCCGATCGAGATGGCTGCGGGCTTCAAGCAACGCGGCGTCAAAGTGGTTGCCATTATCACTGCGAAACATGCGGCCGCGAGCGCGAGCAAGCACCCCTCCGGCAAAAAGCTTTCGGATTATGCCGACCTCGTGCTCGATACCGGCGCGCCCGTCGGTGATGCGATGGTGCACGTCGATGGCCTCGAGTTTCCCGTTGCGCCCGGCTCCACTGTCGGCGGCTGCCTCATTGTGAATGCCATCAAAGCCGAAGTCGCCGCGCGCTTGACCGCTGCCGGCAAACCGCCGAAAGTGCTCACCGCCTCGTCCGTCATCGGCGCGGAGAAATCTCACGCCGTCTTCGAAGCCGCGTACGACGAGCACGCGTATCGGTTGAGCAAGTTGTATGAAGGGTTTCGAGGCAGTGGCGTTTGATAGCGCGATGTTAAAACAAACGGGCTTCACACAGATCAAAAGCACACACTGAGAAGCTTGAAAAAATCCGCGTGCGTTTTTGATTCGTGTGTGACCCTATCATCCGTTGGCGACAATCTTTTAACCTCGAAATGGATCGAACATGCCTCCTCCTATTCGCACCACCGTCATCGGCAGTTATCCCTTTCCGAGTTGGCTTGAATTTGCGAGCCAGCATCTTGACCAATTCGGCGCAGCAGATATTGCCGAGCTGCAAGACGACGCCGTGATCGCTGCGATTCACGATCAAGTCGCAGCCGGGCTCGATGTGATTACCGACGGCGAGCAAACACGTTTCGATTTCAATCTCTCCTTTTATGGATTTTTAGAAGGCATCAAATTGGAATCCGCTGCGCCGCGCAAGTGGGGCCCGCCGGCGCACGATCAACGCGGCAAACATGAAGTCATTGGCGAACTGCGCGCGCCGCGAGGGCTCGGCGCCGTCGCAGAGTTCGAACGGCTCAAACGCCTCGCGCCGCACGGACCGACGCTCAAAGCGAGTCTGCCGGGGCCATATACTTTGAGCGGCCGGCTTGTGCCCAATGCGCAATATAAAGATCGTTATGCGCTCACCGAAGCTTTGCTGCCTATCATTCGCGCGGAGCTCGAAGCGCTCGTGCAAGCGGGCTGCACGGAAATCAGTGTTGACGAGCCTTCGATGAGTTGCTATGCTTATCGCGAAGATACGAAGCGCTTTGTGGATATTTTCAATCGCACAGTGGAGCCGGTCGTGGGCAAGTGCCGCCTCTCCGCGCACCTTTGCTTTGGAAATTACAAAGGCCGGGCTGTGGGCAAACGCCGCCTCGCGCCCATGTTTCCAAGCTTCCTCGATTTCAAAGTTGACGAGCTGCACGTTGAAATGGCCAGCCGCGAGTTTGCGGAGATCGAGATGATCGCAGAGATTGCGAAGAAGATGGATGTAGCCGTAGGCATCGTTGATGTGAAGAGCTATTACATTGAAACCGTCGATGACATCGTCGAACGCATCAAACTCTGTTTGCAATATGTTCCGCCTGACAAACTCTCCCTCGCGCCGGATTGTGGCTTGAGCCAAACCGCGCGCTGGGCCGCGAAGCAGAAGTTGGCGAATATGGTGGAGGGGGCGCGTAAAGTAAGGAGATTGTTGTAATGACTCCCAAGAGTGAATGCGCAAAGAGCTGACACGTTGGTTCGCCACAAGCATGCCAATACCAACGGCAGAATGTGTATTTGCGGTTTTGGGGAGGGAGAGGAAACGAAGGGTGAAGGGCGAAAAGTGAGGGAGAACTCAATCAACGCGGGGGATCATCGACCCAGTTGGCGAGTTGATCGGGCGGAAGAGGATCGGCAAAATGTTTCGTGTTGCGCGTGACCACCACGTGATCGCCTGCCAGCGCCATTGCGGCAATCATGACGTCGGGGTATCGTTTTTTGGATTTGATCCGGCTCAAGAGTTTTTTGAAAACCTCAGACGATTGTTCGTTTATCATGAGCTGTCGAAATCTTGCAATGAGCTGTTGGGTTTGCCAGAGCCATTGATGCGCCATAACGGCTTGTTCGGGAGTTGCCTTCAAAGCAAACTCGCTGCGTCCACGCAAAAGCTCGGCTACCGTAGGCGAGGGTAAAGCAATTTCATCCCACTTGACTCGCTCAAGATGACGCAGAAGAACGGGGTGATCGTCGATAAAATGCCCGACAACATGAGTATCCCACAAGTACATTTACTTCCTTCCCTTCTTCTTGGGGTAAACCATTTGGCGATCACGCCGTTTCTCAATGTCTTCGAGCATTGGCCACCAAGTCGGATCCTCTTTAAAAATGCCGACGAACTCCCATGGCGTCTCAAGCTGCACCGATTTGTCGTCTGCCGCTATTGGAGCATCAACGCGCACGAGTTTGGGCGGTTTTACCGCTTTTGTCTTGTGCTGCGTTTGGCCGTTGCTTTTCTCGGCGCGCTCGGTTTTGCCGAGTTTTGGAATTTTCAATTGCACGATCTCGCTGCGCCTCACAAATTCTTCCAAACGTTTTTGAATCAAGGCCAGGGCCCGGTCGCGGCTTTCGGCTTCGGCCTTGCAATCCGGCAATTCAACGACATGCGCAAGGAAGCGGTTTTTTTTAGGCGTCAAAATGACGTTGCAAGTCATAAAATTTCTCCAAAGGTTTGTTGACAAAGAATAAAGCTTAAAAACGCAAGAAGCAAGCGGCAAGTGGCGAGGGCAAAACTCAAAAAGAGAACTGCAAAAGAGCAAACGGCAATGAAAAAAGCGTGGCAGGTATTTGCTGAAGAAGAAAAGCATTTGCTCTTTGCGCAATTTTTGCTAAAACGAGCGCGTCATTATTTGAGCGCTCGCAAAAGGAGACGATCATGACACTGCAAGAAATCATCACTGACATCCATGCGTTAAAAGAGGATTTGGAAGCTTACGAACGCAAGTACGGCGTGCTTTCCGAAACCTTTCACGTTTCCCCACCATAAGCACATTCCTCCCGACATCAAATATCACCGTATTCCAGCGCCTAACATGAGTTTCATTCAGCCCAACTTGCCAGCGTTGATTCAAGAAATCGAAGACTTATTACTCAGAGCGAAATATAGGTTACACTTCTTCCTCCTTGCATGTCATTCAGAAGGAAACTTTTTACGTGCTGGAGATGCTGCCCAGTGCGTAAAAAGATTCTTCCAGAATGAGCGTGAGCCGAAGTGAGGTCAACTCAGTCGTTGTACAAACGGTGCAAAGCCTACCTGTGCGCGGCCGTGCGCGTACAGAAGTCGCATCTCGAATCCCAACCTCTCACTCGGTTGGAACTATGCAGCCAGCGTCGTTTCGCAAGAAACGGTGACGGAGTGGCCAAGGTGCGATACTCCGGGAGGAGTCATGTTTCGGCCAACCGGATCTCGTGCCAATCTCCTCGTTCTGGTGAAGCACTGCGGCGAATGGAACTCGTCGCGCGACGTCAGAGGATACGGTTGCTGACGCGCTCAAGGTTGGTGGCTGATGGCTTCGCCTAAAGACAATGGCTGA
>Ga0247727_10001678_pt1 | contig 51877 bp, 34 predicted proteins | sample WisWelCaveWW1625_FD_202498 | JGI IMG/M metagenome (GOLD analysis project Ga0247727, IMG submission 202498) | Biofilm microbial communities from Wishing Well Cave, Virginia, United States - WW16-25 | ecosystem: Environmental > Aquatic > Deep subsurface > Groundwater > Cave microbial mat | place... | reverse complement strand
GCCTTTTCACTCGTGCTGGTGGGAAAATCGATTATCACTTTGCCTGTGCCGCCGAACGAGCCATCCAAACTGCCATTGAGATTATAGCGCACCAGCGCCATCTTAAAAACTTTGTCCTCTTGCGCCGTGGCGAAACTGCTGATCATCAGTAATAACAAAGTCACAACACCAGTGACGCGAAGTCCGGCTAACCGTGTCGACGATTTCTCCGTAAAATGACGTGATACGGCTGCCTCCGCAGTCAGTTGATTATTGACTTCCGTCCTAAACCATTGAACCATAGTTCTCATCGCTTTTCTCCATTGTCCTCGAATCTAAAAATTCATACTCATTAATTAAATGAAATTGACCAGTCGCTTGGAGTTTCTGTTCACCGTAAAATCGTGGTGTCAAAGCGACCGGTCAATGGTTTCCCGGAGGTGCGTCATAACTGCAATTGACCGGTCACTCGGAGTTTCTGTTCACCGTAAAGCCGTGGTGTCAAAGTGACCGGTCAATGGTTTCCCGGAGGTGCGTCATAACTGCAATTGACCGGTCGCTCAGAATTTCTAATTCACCGAAAATCAACGGTGTCAAAGCGACCGGTCAATGAGTTTTTCGAGGTGCGTCTAGAAAAATTTTCAACACAGAGAAAACAAAGATTGCAAAGCTAAAAAGGTTTCCAAACATTACCCCTCTCTGTTTTCTCTGTTTAATCTTTTCAGGCCATCTGATCTCGCGATTAGACTTCGGACATTTGACCTCGGACTTCGGACCTTATTTGGCGATCAACATTTTCCGATTCGCCGTAAAACTGCCGGCGGTCAAACGATAATAATAAATTCCCGACGGCACCGGCCGCCCGGATTCATTTCGGCCGTCCCATATCGCGGTGTGATAGCCGGGCTGTTGCCGATCATTCACCAGTTTCCGCACTTCCTGCCCAAGTGAATTGTAAATCGTCAAATTCACCGCGACGGCCGCCGGCAAACTGTAGCGAATATGCGTGGTCGAGTTGCCAAAGGTTCCGCGCGCCAGCGGGGAAAATGGGTTCGGATAATTCTGCATGAGATCAAAGACTTTCGGCAGCGCCGCTTCCACCATGATCGGGCCGTGCAACGTCACGTTGCCCTGCAGATCCAGCGCTTCCAGCTTATAGTAGTAGCGAACGCCCGCTTCTGCCGAAAGATCGGCGTAACTATATTTGCCCTCGCGACTCGCCGGAATGAGCTGTTCATTGAGCTTGGCATAATGATCGTTCGGCCGCCCGCTGCGGAGCACGTTGAACCCGGCGTTATTGGTCTCGCTGCCGGTTTTCCAACTTAACTGCACGCCCGGCCTGTCGCCGACCGTCGCCATAAAGCTCTCCAATTCGACGGGAACTTTGATGTGCCAACTGCTGCGCACCGAGGCTTCGAGATCGAAGACCACCGCCTCAACCAAATTCCATTTCAAATCACCCAGGTAATTAAAGGTGCTGGTGATGGCGCCGGTAAATACGCCATTGACGTACCAGCGATAGCTCAACACGTCGCCATCGGGATCTCGGGCCCAAACGCGCATGCGCAGCGGCACGCCAAGTTCCGCCAGCACCGTATCACTCCTGACCGGATAGCGACTATAAATGCTCGGCGGACGATTGCGATTTTGCACGTCGATGACGACCAGTTCTTCGTCGACGCCGCCGCGAGTGTCGTACGCGAGAAAACTCACTTCATAACGGCCGGCGCTGTTGCTCACGTCCGCGCGCCAGTCAAACCTGAGCGTGCGCAGCGAATCAAAGGTGGCGCCCGGCGGCAAATTTTTGGCGCCAAAACGAATCGGATCGTTGTCGGCATCGGAAGCGCTGAGATTGAAGGTAATCTGATCGCCCTCGATGATTTGTCGATCCGGCAAATCATCGATAATCGGAAAGTTGTTGTCAAAACCGGTGGCGTTAAAAGTGTAAGGCGAACCGTTGAGGCCGTTTTTGATCGCACGCGCCTGGTTGCTGGCCGTTGCGGCCCCGAGCGTCCATGGCGCCGAGGCGATGCCGTTGGTGTCGGAAGTGACAAAAGCCGATCCTGTACTATTGAAATTGCCGCCGCCGGTCGTCACCACGAAATTGACCTGCACACCGGGCACGGGGTTGCCCAAGCCATCCAACACTTTGACCTGAAGCGGAAAATTCAACAGCTTGCCCTTCGTGCCTTTCTGGTTATTCGTGCGCTTCACTATATCCATCCTCGTCGCGGCCAAAGGCCGGGCAAAAGCTTGCATAATAACTGGCGAACCGGCCAGGCCTTCGGAGCTGACGCGCACCTTCCGCCAACCACTGGCGCCGTTGAAATTCACCTTAACCGAAGCGAAACCGCCATTGGCGGTCGCCACATAATTGTCCGTGAGCGTGCCGGCGCCATCGACCAATTCAAAGATCACCGGGATGCCGTCCACGCCGTTATTCTGCGCATCGACCGTCTGCACCACCAGCGGCTCAGACTGGGAATTGACGTTGCCATAAGCCGGATTTCCGCGCACCACATTTAAAGCGGAAACGTTGCCCGGATTGCTCTGCGCCTCGAAATCAACCGGAGAGCCGCTGAGGCCGGGGGACTCGGCGCGCAAAAAATTGAGTCCGGCTTCAGCGCCGAGACGCCAATTCACGATGGCATCGCCAAAAACATTGCTGTTCAATCGCAATTGGCGCTGGCCCTCGATCAAACCGCCGCCGAGCGTGACGCTCAAGTTGACCGGCACATTCGAAATCGGCCGCAGGTTGGCGTCGGTCACTCTCACGACGATGGGTTTGGCCAAAACTTCGCCGGCGGTTCCTTCCTGCTTATTGCCGGAGAGCATGACCAATTTGGCCGGCTGCGGCGTAATTGCTTGCGCGAGAAAGAGAAACGGCGAATTGGACAAACCCGATGAAATCACGCGAACACGATTTTCCATCGGCGTCGGGCCGCAAATATAATAAACCTCGGCGAATCCATCCGCCTTCGTTTGAACCCGGAGCGAATCCACCAGTTGGCTCGAAGCTGTATCAAACAACTTGCCGCCGCCCTGTTCAACTTTTAAACTGACTTCATAGTCCGGCACGCCGTTGCCGTTTTTATCGTTGACTTTAATCATCATCGGCAACGGCAAGGCCGCGTTGGTATTGCCCGTTTGACTGTTACCGCCCGCTGGGTTCACGCCACTGGCCTCGAGCGGCCGCGCTTGCACCTCCGCGCTGCGGGTAATGTCGATACCGCCGATGATCTTCGCCGTCACCGTTTTCGTCCCGCTGCGAGTCGTGGTAAAGCTGCCGGTCGCCTTACCCTGCGCATCCGTCGGATTCGTGGGCTGTATCACGTTATTGCCATCGCCGGAGACCATAATAATCACCGGCGCGTTGGCAATCGGGTTGCCTAATTTATCGCGCACATTGACGGTGATCTGGGAATTGGCCACGCCGTTCGCCAGTATGCTCGCAGCGCTGGCTTGAACGAAAGAGCCTTCCACACTCGGCAGACCGGCGTTGGCAAACGCGACAAATTTGAGCGGCGAAGTGCGCAACGGATTCACGCCGTCATTTGAGGTTGCATGCACCACCTGGCTATCCGGCTTGATCGTCTTGCCGAGGTGCCAACGAATTTTTGCCACACCGATTGCATCCGTGATCACACTGGAATCCTTCTTCGCAAGATTGCCAAAGTGACCGCCGCCGCGCTTGATTTCAAATTTAACCGGGTGATTGGCAACGCCATTATTAAATGAATCACTCACTTTCACGCTAAGAAGATTTGACGCTGGTTCGCCCGCGCGGCCTTCCTGCCGGCCGCCGCCTTGAATTTTCATCACCGAGGCTCTGCTCGTGGTCGCCGTCGCGACAAAGTTTACCGGCGAATTGGCCAACTCTTTGGCGCCGTTATAGGCCCGCACTTCAACGCTATTATTGAGTTTTCCGGACGCGCTGCCGAGCAAAAGAGTCGCCGCGGCCTGTCCATTCGCCTGCGTTTTCACCGTATCCTTGAGCGCGCCGTTGATTTTGCCGCCGCCGGCTTTAACCGTGAAAATCACATTAACCCCGGCGAGAGGGTTGCCGAACTTATCCGTGACTTTTGTCATCAACGGCGCCGGCAGAGTATTATTCACCACGCCGGAGGTGCTGTCTTTGGAAGATTTCAGCAGCTTATCCGGAAAACCGGGCTGGCTGGAAGCCTGAAAAAGCAAAGGTGAGCCGCTGAGAGAAGGATTGATTTCAGCGCGAACTTTGTTGCTCACTGGCTTGGTTCCCAACGTCAAGGGGATGCTGGCAATGCCCAGCGTGTCGGTCTTGACGGTTTTGACCGTATCCGTGCCGCTCAGTTTCCCGCCACCTGTGATGACTTTAAAAAGAATGTTCTGATTTCTGATTCCAATTCCGAGCGAATCCAGAATCTTGACTTTGAGGGGCTGTGGCAACACTTCGCCGACCACACCGTCTTGATCTTTGCCGGAATGAATCACGATATTCTTCAAGCCGACTGCGCTCGCGGTAAAAGTAATCGGGGAGTCGGGCAGGTTATTGCCATTATAAATCACGGTCGCGCGAACTTTATTACTGGCGCGCGGCGTCAGGCCCATCGTCAGCGTCACCGCAGCCTTGCCCTCGCTGTTGGTGAAGGCATCGAGCGTCGATTTGCCATTCAAGCTGCCGTTGCCTTCCATGACGGTGAAGGTGACTTTGTATCCGCCAATCGGTTTGCCGCCGCCATCCTTGACGATGACCTCAAAAGGCTTGGGCAGCGGCGTGTTGATGCTGCCAACCTGCCCATTGCCGGAAGCCAGAGTAACTTTCGACGGCGGCGAAGTCGTTGCCGTAAAAGTGAGCGGCGAGCCGGTCAAAGCATTGCCGTTAGAATTCGAGCTTGCTTGCAGCGTTTGCGTTGCGCCCGGCGTGCCCAACTTCCAAGTCACCTGCGCGATGCCTTGCGCGTTGGTGTTCACGGTCGCATTCGTTTGGCCCTGATCGACGCTGCCTGCGCCGGCAGTCACCGTGAACGTGACGGGATGGTTCGGAACAACCGTGCCGAGGTTATCCGTAACTTTCACCTGAATGGGATTGGGCAGTATCTGTCCGCCGGAGCCGGATTGGGCGTCACCGGCGACCTTCGCCAAATTTTTGGGATTGCCGGCTTGCGCCGTTGCCGAAAATAAAACTGGAGAGCCGGTGAGGCCTTGTGCGCGCGCTTCGACCTTGTTCAGAGCCTGGGTCGTGCTCAAGGTCAAAACCGTCCTGGCCTCACCCGCCGTATTGGTCAAAACCGGTTGTGTGCCCGAGAGTTTGCCGCCGCCCGCGGTTACCGCAAATGTCACGGCGGTGGCCGGCACGGGAATTTCATTCGCGTCAGTTACCTTGACCACAAACGGATTGGCCAATGGCTGACCCGCGGCGCCTTTTTGATCGTTTCCCGAGACTAAAGCGATTTGAACGGCGGCGCCGGCAGTCGCGGTAATCGTAAATCGATCAATGGGATTTTTGCGGTTGCCATGCATCATCACGCCGGAATATAAAACGGCCGTATTGCCTTGCAATTTTTCAGGATCAGTGAGGGTGCCGTCAAACTGATTGTTGATGAATAAATCAAAATGATGCCCATTCGCGCCGGAACGCAGGGCGACTTTCATCGCATCGCCTGCCGCCGGATTGGGTTGGGAACCTTCGACGGAAGCGACGGGAGAACCCGGCGCGCCATTGACGATCGTCCAAAGCTCAATCGTGCCCGAGGAAGGACGCCGCCAGAGCAGATACCCATTGGCCGTGGTCGAAGCGGCGTTGAGCATCAGCGCAAAACCGCCTTCATCAATGCCGGCCTCATTAGCCGTCGTTCCCCATTTGAATCCCACTTCCTTTGGGTTCCTTTTGGCATTATAAACGGCGACAAAATTCCAGGAATTTTGCGTCGAAGTGTTGCGAAGCTCGCCATTGACGATCTTAAAAGCCGGATGAGCCGTCCAATTCGGGCCTAACTCCGCGCGGCTAAAACTATCAACGACCGTGAAGCCGGCAATTGCGGACGCGGAGAAGCTCACCGGCGAACCCTGCAACGGGCTGCCGCCAAAGCTGGAACTGGCTTGCAAGGTGTTGATCGCGCTGGTCTGGCTGCCAATTTTCCAGGAGAGCTGCGCAATACCTTGATTGTTCGTGTTGACCGTGGCGTTCGTTTGGCCCTGATTGACACTGCCGCCGCCGGAAGTCACCGTGAAAGTCACCGGACGGTTGGGCACACCGGTGCCAAGATCGTCCGTCACCTGCACTTGAATGGCAGTCGGCAGAATCTGACCGGCAAATCCAGTTTGTCCATCGCCTGCCACCTTCACCAAATTGACGGGATTGCCGGCTTTTGTGGTGGCCCTGAAGACAATCGGAGAGCCAGCGAGGTTGTTGCCGCGCGCTTCTACTGTGTTCAGAGCCTGGGTGGTGCCAAGGGTCAAAAACGTTTTCGCCCTGCCATTGGCGTCGGTCAAGACCGGCTGCGGCTCCGTAACGCTGCCCTCACCCGCGGTCACGACAAAAGTTATTGGGAAGCCTTTCGTCGGAATGCCGTTTTCATCGGTGACGCCAACGACGAACGGCTTGGGCAATTGCTCACCCGGTATGCCGATCTGGTCGTCTCCAGATACGTAAATTAACTGTGACCCGGTTCCCGTCTTGGGAGTAACTGTAAAGTTGTCAATCGGGTTCTTGCGCTTGCCATGCAGCATGACGCCGGAATATAAAACGGGCGCGCTGCCTTGCAATTTGCCGGGATCGGAGATCGTGCCATCAAGCTGATTGTTAATAAACAAATCAAAATGATGTCCGCTCGCATTCGTGCGCAGCACCACTTTCATTTCATCGCCCGCTGACAGACTGGCCTGGCTTCCTGAAACAGAGCTAATGGAGGCTTCGGGCGCGCTATTGACGATGGTCCAAAGCTCGATATTGCCGGCACGCCGCCAGAGCAGATATCCGCTGGCATCGGTTGCAGCGGCATTCAGCATCAGAGCAAAACCGCCTTCATCAATGCCTTCGCCATCGGCCGTCGTGCCCCAGTTGAATGATACTTCGGCGGCATTCTTTTTGGCGTTGTAAACGGCCAGAAAATTCCAGGAATCCTGCGTGGAAGTGTTGCGCAGCTCGCCGTTAACGATCTTATAAGCCGGATGCGTTGTCCAATCCGGCCCCAAATCGGAACGCTCAAAATCATCGCCGGAAGAGAAATTGGCGCTGGTGGTGGCCGACACCAGATTGGAAATCTCACTCAGGTTTTCCGCCTCGTCTTCGGTTTTGAGCGCGAAATAATAAAGCGTTTCCGGGTTCAATCCGGAGACCGTCATCGTTTCAACGGCGCCGGCCTCGCCGGGAACGAGTGAGTTTGGCGCATCGGCGGCAGCGTCAAAATTATCCGGATTGATTGGCGCAGTGGAGTATCGAACGAAGTATTGCGCTGCGGCGCCGATAATATCATCATCGCCGGGGGCAGTCCATTGCAAAGTCACCGATTTGGGACCAACCGCTTGCACGGCCAGGTCGGTCGTTGCCGCCGGTGGCGTATCATCCTCGCCGGTTCCAACCACAAAATCAAAGTCGTCAATGTCGTTGTTCAAATTGCCCCTCAACATGACACCGGCATAAGTTTCCGCGGCGTTGCCCTGGGTTTTGTCAGCATCCCGCACCCGGCCATACAAAACCTCATTGACAAAGCAATCAAAATAATGGCCGTTGGCGTCGGATCTGAGCACGACTTTAAAAATATCACCAGCAACCGGCTCCGGCTGCGAATAAGCAATCGTCTCAATGGGCGAACCCGGCGCACCATTCTCAATGGTCCACAGATTAATGTTCTTTTCCGCCGTGGTCAGCCACACGAGATAACCATTGGCCGTGGCGGACGGCGCGCTCAATCTTAGAGCCAAGCCGCCTTCATTGATGCCGCTCGCGTCAGCGCCACTCCCCCAGGCGAATGACACCGATCTTGGATTGACGCCGGCAGTCCAGGTCGCCATCTGCCCCCATGCATCTTCAGTGGAAGTGTTGGCCAACTGATCTGAAACAATGGCATAAGCCGAATGCGCCGTCCAGTTTGATCCCAACCCCGGGCCGGGGCGATTAAAATCATCGACGACATCGGGGTTCGACCCCGTCGTGGTCAAGGCTTGTTGCACGCCCGTAAAATAAGCCGCAGCCATTTTGCTGTAACCGACATTATTGGGATGAAGAGCATCCTTCATATATTTGGTTTGCCAATTGCCGTTATTCGTGAAAGCGGCATAATGATCGACAAATCGAATATTGTAACCCTCATCCCATTTTTGGAGAACCAACCCATGAATGAGTTCATTAAGCTCACGCGTCTTCTGATCCAGATTGGCGCTATCCGAACGGGGAACGAGGCCGGACAACAGAATTCTCACAGAATTGTTATCCCGGTATAAGGCGTCGATGATGCCTTTAATATGATTCAAAGTGACAGCGTTTGGCTTATTGCTCGAAATGTCATTCGTTCCAACATGGAGCAAGACCATATCCGGGTTATTGTTTTTCAAGTAGTCGGCAACGCTCGACGCGAGCTGCTCCGCGCTGATGCCGGGAATGCCCTGATGGTCCGGATCAAAGCCGCTTCCGTCCGCCAGCGTTCCGATGAAATCATAAGATATGCCTTCCTGGCCCAACAAACTTGCCAATTGATCACGATACCCATGTAACGGTGAACTGCCTCCAAATCCCTGGGTAATGGAATCACCCAAAGGCATAATTTTGATTTGAGCAAAGACACTTGCGGACCACAGAATACACCAGAGCGCCACCGTCACAGCTTGCCGTCGTAAAGATTTTCCTTGCAACATCACAGACACCTCGGTTGAAGAATCATTGGTGAGCATCTTGTAAACAGTCACAACACAGCCGTCTGTTGACAAAAGTATTTTAAATTCAAATTTGAGGTGTTCGGAAACCTACGGCTCCGGTGGTTTCTCATTTATGACAAAATCGACATAAGCCATCAAGCCATTGAAAAGATTATCGAAAGAACGGAACACAAACATTATGCCAAGACATTTTTTTAAACTTAACTCATGTACAGCAGGCGTTTAAATACATTCTCTGAAACAGTGTTACTATATGAAACAAGCGTCCAAAATCTGTCCGCCGGAATGCCTAAAAACGCCATCGGCGTGACATGTTTATAGAAAATGCCAATCAAACAATCGAAACGTCGTAGACGTGACATGTTTTGTATGCGTGAACACGTTACCTCAATTGCCGAGGCATTTTTAACATTTCACCCTTACAGGGTTTCGATTATTTTTTAGGCCACATTTCTATCCTGAATTATTCGTAGCGCGGCTTTGGTCGCAACCAAAACTGCACCACAAAGGGCACAAAGAACACAAAGATTTTTCTTTGTGCGCTTTGTGTTCTTTGTGGTGAAAAAATTTTCGCCGTCATGATAGTTTTTTCAGGGTAATACTATAACCACCAAGACCTGAAGACACAAAGTTTTAATTTTAAAGAACGATTGTCAGAGTGGTTACTAAAACTCAGTTGTTTTCTTCAAAGCTTGATAAGTCTTTGCTCTTTGTGTCTTTGTGCCTTCGTGGTTTATGCTTTATGAATAATCCAGGCTCAGGACTTGGCAACGAGCCGCGCGCGAATCAGCAAATTATATCCTTTGGTGAAAAAGAGCAGGTGATCGAGCTGCGCAAAAATACGGATCAACGGATAAATCCAGGCATACAGTCTAAACTGTTTGGAGAACTGCCCCAGATCCTGCCGGGTGATCAGGACCCCCTTGCGCGAAGCGTCATCTTTCTTGAGGCGGGCGACGAGAAAACTGATGAGCACATCGGTGAGCTGTGAAAAAAAACGCGAATAGGTTGTGGTCGATTCGATGACAAAAGCCGGCCCCAGCATTTTTCTTAATTCCTCGAGCGTATAGCCGGGCCGTAAATGCCCATGCTGTTCGTCGGTCAGGCCCAAAGCATATCGCAGCGGCCGAATCAAACTCCATTTCTTCTTGTGCGGCACGTGAATGACAAAAAGCCCTCCCGCTTTTAAAATCCGGCCGACTTCGCGAATGAAAAGCTGATCCGTTTCAATGTGCTCGAGAAAATCGATGATCAACACGAGATCGAAATAGTCGCGAGCAAATGGCGTTCTCCGTCCATCCAGCTTGGTCACCTCTTCTCCAACGAGAGAACGGATCGACGCAATCGCGGTCTCATCCAAATCGCCGCTGATCCAGGCGCCGCCGCGTTGTCGCAGCAAAACGCTGATGACGCCGTTATCTGCGCCGATGTCAAAACCGCGCTTCCCCGCCATGGGCTCGAGCATGCGCACGATTTCTTTGAACTTGATTTGTTTGAAATAGGAAAGCTTGAACAGCTTGAGCGCCCATTCCCGGGAAATTTCAGGCGTGGAATTTTTAGCTGCGACCTCTGGCATGATTCACCGTTTCAGCAATCTCATCATAAAAATCTTTTAACTTGCGTTCATACGCGGTTAAGCTGTAGCGCTCTTCAACTCTTTGCCTGGCCCTGGCGCCGATTTCCCGGCCCCGGGCGGGATGCTCGATCAGCTTTAAAATGCCCTGGGCAAAATCATCCGCCTGCGGCGCAACGAGAAGAGCGATGTCATCATCCAGGACTTGCGTGTGCGTAAACAGCCGGGTGGCGATTACCGGCTTGCCGGAATAAAGATAAGAATAAATTTTCATCGGCGTGTTTTCTCCTTCGGTGCGCGGGGAAACCAGAATATCCGCAGCGCGGAGATAATACTGCAAGTCGGTTGCCGGTTTCGGGCCAAGAAAAAATACCGGCGCGGCAATTCCCTCGCGTTCCGCCAACATGCGATAATGCGCAATGTCCGGCGCCGTTCCGCCGATGATGACCAATCGGGCCTGCGGCGACGCGCGGACCACCAGGGCGAAACTTTTCAGCAAAAGATCCAGGCCCTGGTAGCGCTCCAAATTTCCGACATACATGACGAGAGCGCCTTCGATCCCCAGCTCGCTTTTCAGGCTTGCCGGCAAGCCCGACTCCGCCGCTTCCATGATCGGAACATCTTCCAATGTCTGAACTTTCTTTTGCGGCGCATACTGCCGCACTTTTTGCGTCAAGGCTTCACAAACGGCGAGCACGCCCAAACTTTGCCGAACGCCAAACGATTCGAAGAAATCCAGAATCGGCCTGGCCGGCCGCAGCCATTTGCGCTTATCGAGCAATTGCGTCACCATGGAGGAATCCATGTCATAAACAAAGGGGATTCCATAAAGCCACTTGATCAGGCAAGCGAGAACCACGCCGTCTTCGACCGCGTGGATCAGGTCGTAATGGTTGCGGCGCAACAAGGCCATGAGCTTCGGGAGCAGCGCGAGATCATAAAGAACTTTTGCCACGGAAAAGCCGATCGGCACGCTTTTAATTCCGGGGAGCTTTTTCACGCGATGGATTTTAACCCGCGCAATCGTCACCTCCTCCCCTTCCGGAAAGGTCGCGACGTCGATCGTGTGGCCGCGTTTTGACAACGATTCCAGCATCAGCCGCACCGCCATCGGCGTTCCGCGCTGCTGATAAAAAGGATGGGGGGCAATGAGTAGAATGTTCATACAATGACGTAACGCGGCAATGACCGCAACCAAAACTGCACCACAAAGGGCACAAAGCTCACAAAGAAAAACCTTTGTGTCCTTTGTGCCTTTGTGGTGTAAAAAATTTTCGCTTTTTTTGCACGCATTGAACTTGTAAGATTAATTCCTGCTCGCCCGCATAATGACCGGCGATCCGAAAACCCTGGTGAGGCCGGCGGCGCGGCACAAGTTTTCCAGGGTCCCGGTGAGCGCCGGCCGGTTGAGCGCGCGGTGCAAAACCATGGGCCAAAAAAATTCGCTCTTCATGGTGATTTGCGGAAATCCATTGCGTTTAAAAACGGCTTTGAGCTCGTCCGGCCGAAAACTGCTATAGGTTCGCGTATTTTTTTCGACTTTCTTTTTTAATCCGAACAACAGCGGCGTCAACGCATTCAAGCTCATCCACGTCGGGAAATCAATCAACACTGCATGGCGCGCCACCCGGCTCAGTTCTGCAATCACCTCGCGCCACTGCGTCATGTGTGAAATCAGCCGATATGAAATCACGATATCGAACGACCGGTCGGCATAAGGCAGCGCCAGAAGCGATCCGGCCTGGAACTGATAATTTAAATCGCCATAGAGATTTTTGACGCGATAGAGACAGGAAAAATCGCTGCCATAAATGGTCAATCGATAACCGTGTTCGAGCAGCGGTTTGACATTTTGCCCATGTCCGCCGCCAACATCAAGAACGCTCGCCTGCGGCCAATCCCGAATCAGCTCGAGGGTAATGTCGGATTGGACCTGCAAAAAATAATCGCCCACCGGACCGCGAAATCGGCCGGCGTAGTCCTCCGAGGAGGTTTCAATATCAGGCGCTTCAACCATCATCGTCTATGGTTCAAAAAGTTTCTTCTCAAAAAAGCAAATTTTTTTAAAGACAAAATAATGGACGACAAAATTATGAAAATTGTTTTGTCGTCCATTATTTTGTCTTCTGGTCACGGCTCGTTGTGGTTTCTGTAGTTTAAAAAATCTTATAATAGTTGCTGTTTTAAATACCACTCCGCCGTGCGCCGAATACCGGTACGGAAATCGATCTGGGGATTGTAACCCAGCTCCTGCCTGGCGCGGTCATTGCGAAAGGCTCTGATTTTATCAAAAAAAGCCACCCGCCGGCGGTGCAACGGCGGCTCGATGCCAAAAGGCTTGCAGAGCCATTCACAAATCGCGCCGGCCAGGTAAACCGGGGCATAAGGAACGCGCCATCGCGGCGCCGGCGCGCCGACCGCCTCCGCAATCACTGCCACCAGTTTATTGAGCGTCACATATTCGTCGCCGGCGATGATATAGCTTCGCCCAATCGCCTGTGGGCAATCTGCCGCCAATTTGAAGCCTTGAATCAGGTCGTCAATGTAAACAAAATGGCAAAAAACCTCGCCGCTGCCGATCATCACGAAACGCTGCCGTTTCACGGCGCGAAACAGCTTGATCATCCTGGTTTCGCCGGGGCCGTAGATGCCGGCTGGGCGCACAACCGTGAGGGGAAGTTGTTTCTCTTTGGCATATCGTAGCGCCAATAGCTCGCCCTCCAATTTGGTCTGCTGATAGAGATCTCCAGGGTTGAACGGAGAATCTTCATCACCCGGTGGATTTTCCACGTGTCCATGAACGCCTATCGTGCTCGTATGGATCACTTTTTTTACGCCCAAGCTGAGCGCGGCTTCACAAATATTCTCTGTACCTTTCACGTGTACGTCCCAAAAGGCGTGATCGGGAACATTAGTCTGGCGATAAAGCGCCGCGACATGATAAATTCGCTCCATTCCCTGCACGGCCCGAAAAACGTCGTCGCGACTGGTTATATCTCCAATAATGACTTCGATCCCTGCTTTTTGAAGATCATCCACTTTACTTGACGATCGCGCCAGCGCACGAACGCGATGACCTTCTTTTGCGAGACTCAGTGCAAGCCTTTTCCCGGTGAACCCGGTTGCACCTGTTACCAAGATTTCCACGTTTATGCTGCTTTAGGATAGTTTTGTTATTGCGTTTATAAGCTTGCTTAAACAATTTCCGCGAGGTCCATTTTCTTCTGCTTTACGCATACAGCCAACTCCGCGTAATAATCAAAGTTCCATTAAGGCAGAGGGGAATCATTAATTCTTCGGCGGAGTATGCCAGATGTATTTTCGCGATGACTTTTTTCGTATTCTGACCGAGCATTGCAGTTGATGAAACGGTATATCCGTTTGGAATTCAATGAGAGGTTGGTATCGAGCACCAGTTCAATTCCGTCTCCAAACAGGCCATGATTAATTTCATAAATAATTCTAGCCTCACCAGTAAAACGAGAACCAAAGTTGAATTCAACTTCATCAAAATAGACCAAGCAGCCGCTGGGAATATAGGGAATTAAACGTTCAAAAACGGTCTTGGCAGAAGTATAATAGTCGCAATCGATCCAAATGAGAATTGGCAAGCAGGTTTCAAGACTTTCAAGAAATTCCTTATTAACTGTGTCTTCAAAATAACCTTTGTATAATCGATAATTGCAATAATGTTTACGACAGTACTCGTCTAAACTTTCATAACTGGCTTTAAATTCACCCTTTACCCAGCCATCGTTGGCGATCATATCCTGATCTCTTAGATCAAAAGATTCCGGCATGCCTTCAAAAGAATCGAACCCATGCACAATAACTCGATCTTCCATTTTCAGATACCTGGTCGCATACAGTTTCTTAGTGAATGAATAACCATCTGCCACGCCAAATTCAAGGATGGAAAATTTTCCTTTATACGTATTTTTAAACTCAGATAGAACATCGTAAATGTGGTCCATACGATAAAAACTGTCAAGGGCAAGATGAAGGAATTTTCTTGGTTTGGCGATACAATTTAAATAAAATGTCGTTTTTAGATAATCACCTGGCAAGAGCTTGCCAATCAGCCTGAGAAAAGTTATGAAAGCTGATTTATCTGCCATCATATTTGCTTCCCGGTTGTTACCCTTTTTTGCCATTTTCTATTCTCCATATTTTTGAGTTTGTGGTGTCAAAAGCTTTTAAGTAATATCTCCGATTCACTTAACGAAGCTAAATGCCACGGCGTAGAAGCCATAACGTTTCGGAACTGAAAATTCTTTCCGCATTGCGATAGTAAATTTTCTCCAACACTGCTTCCGGTAGACTGAGGCCGTAAATTTTCCAACACCCGGCCGGCCTCTGACCGGCGGCCGGATAATCAAAATATTCATCGGTGGTTTCCAAAAAACGGAAGGCCGTGCGATAGGCGTCGATCTCGGGTTTGCCATCCAGGCCCAAAATGATGCGATCCTGATACTTGATAAAAAACTCGCGCGCCGTGAACGGCTGCCGGCCCAATTCGGATATCGCCTGCGAAATGTCCACAAAATAGTTGGGATAACGCGCCAATTCCTGGCCAACAAAAGCCAGGTCCTCGGCCGAATGGCCGAAGTGCGCGCCAATAAACACCGTTTGGGGATGGCGGCTGATCACGCTGTCTCTTTGGACCAGCAACTCTTCTTTAGTCGGGAAATAGTCCTCAAACCATTTGAATTTGCTGTGATAATACAATCGTTCCGGATGCCGCAACAACATGAGCTTGAAATGGGCGCCGGTCACGGTGTCAAAGAGAGGGCCGTAAATGCCCCATCGCGTTTTCTGCCCGGTTAAATGCGCTTGCAATTCTTCGTAGCGTTCGTTGCGCGCATCGACGGGAAACCAGAAAGCCGTGGGTGCGGCAATGTCCATGATGACCGGCATCTTTAACTCGCCGGCGCGCTGCCAAAGCGGAGCAAAGCGCGGATCATCTATGCGAATGCGTTGATTGTTCCGATCGTGAAGCTCCAGCCCCAAAGTTCGCGAGATTTTCACGGCGCGCGCGCCGAGCCGATGAGCTTCTTCAAGCTGCGCCACGGCGCGGGTGGAAAAGTCAGGATCATCGCTGTCCGTAAAATCGATGTTGGCTGCGGTCATAAAACGATCCGGATATTTCCGTTCATAAAGCTCGACTTGCTGCGCCAACCGCTCACCCCACAAGCTCGCTGTTGCGAGGTTGACAATTTTTCGGATGTTGCACGAATCCATCAGGCCAACCACTTCTTCCGGACTCATGCCGGCGTCTTGCAAAGGCATGTGCGCATCGAAAACCGGAAAACGCGCGCGTTGAATTTTGTGCTCGCCGACCATCAGGTTCGAGCGCGGCGCAAAATCTTTCAACGGCAATTTATCGGTTTGCTCAAAGCTGAGCAATTCCGCATAATATTCACTCATGCTCTGTTCGTTGCCGGCGGGAAGGAGAATATTTTCATTTGACTGCGCCAGCCGGAAATACAAAACGCCGACGGCAATAATTGCCAGCAAACCGATGACGAAGAGTGTGTTAATGATTCGATGCCACATTAAAAATAGTCCTAAATTTTCTTGAGCTTTCACGCTTTTATAAAATTTCCCCAACGGATAGAAACAACGCAACGGATGAAAACGTTCTTAAATCCGTTGCGTTGTTTCTATCCGTTGGGGCTTTCATCGTAAAGATCATCGTCAAAATCCTTTCAGCCCAAGAAGCTTGACGGCGTTTTTATAATACACTTTTGCCAACACCGAATCGGGCAAACCGAGGCCGTATATTTTCCAGCGGCCATGCTTGAAGTAGTGCCGCGGATAATCGAAATATTCGTCTCGCGTTTCAAGAAAACGATAATGCTCTTGATAGACGTGAGTTTCCGGAAAGAGATCGATGCCGAACAAAATGCGATCCTGGTATTTGATAAAGAAATCCCGCGCCGTATAAGGCTGCCGGCCCAGCTCGTTAACCCGCGCGGAAATGTCCACGTAGAAATTGGGATACTGATCGAACAATTTGCCCAGGGCGCCCAGATCATTCGCCATTTCTCCCATGTGCGCGCCGATGAAGATCGTCCCGGGATGTTTTTTGAGCAGGCTTTCCCGCTGCGCTAACAAGTTTTCACGCGAGGGATAAGCCGGGCCGGCATAGCTGCTCAGCCACGCGCCGCCAATAGCCAGCTCTTCATAGCGCTCGTTGAAGCGGTCAACCGGCTGCCATAAGGCGGCCGGATCCGCCGAATGAATCAATACCGGAATTTTGAGCGCTCCGATTTTTTTCCAAATTTCATCCAGCCGAGGGTCATCGATGGCAACCAATAGGCCGGCGTTGTCCCGCTCGATCATTCCCAAATTTTTCCACACTTTTACGCCTTTGACACCCATGACGACGGCGCGCTCTAATTTGGCGCACTCTTGAGCCACACCCGCCGGCGTATCGATTTTGTCCAAATCGATATTGGTAAAAATAATGAACCGTTCCGGATATTTCAGCCGATAGGCTTTTAAAAGCCGGTCAAGCCGTTCGCCATCCACACCCCAGTGTCCAAACAAATCCACGATGGCCCTGACGCCGGCTTCGTCCATGACGCGAACGAGATCATCGATGGTGGTTTCGCTTTGCTGCGGATGGGAATGGATGTCAATCACGGGAAACTTGGGCCGCCAAATTCGGTGTTGTGGAACGACCAAGGTCGATTGAGGATCGTAAGCCGCCAGCGTGATATCCGGCGGGAAGGGCGTGGCGGCAAAATCTCGCAAGATCATGAGGGCAACAGCCGTTCCCAAAACTCCCAAGATTCCCGTATAGAGCAGCAGCTTTTTTTTAAGGCTCATCCTAAGTTATCCTCATCTGGCGATTTCAAATTGGCCCTGATTATAAAAAACAAACAAGTTTTCCTTGTCTGCGCCGCTCCTGGCATCGTTGAAGGTTGCCGTAACCGTTGTCAAGGCTTTCTCGCCTGGTTCAATCCGGATGAATGCATCTCGCGTCTCAGCCGCCGGACCGAACGCCGACAGTGAGCGCGCCACTGGATGCGGATCACGCCACGAGGGATCGTAAATCGAGATGAGGCGTTTCTCTTCATCAGATGCCGCCGCCGGTATTGTTTTCGTTTTGGCGATATCAACATTTTCAATGACGGCGGCAGAACTGTCAATCCGGCTGAGCCGCATCTGGCGTTGATCGGCAGGATCGACAAAAAGCAGAAAACTCAAATCATCTAATTTCCAATTCGATTCACCAACGGCAAAGTTAATGGCGTCGCTGAGGTAGGCCGTCACATAAATATTATAATCGCAGTCGATCGGCAGAAAAGGAAAGGTCACAAAAACGAAATGCGTTTGCCGGGTCATGAGATTTTTATGCTTTTCGATGGCGTCAATAAACCCTCGCATGATCTGCCCGGTCGCAACATACCTTTTGTTCAACTCGACTTGTTTAGCGCCGGCGGCAAAAATAACAATCATTAGGATCACGCCGCCCAGGGCGCTGGCGAGCGGGTGGCGACGCCGTGGAGAAAAAATCACGCGCGCGATTTGAACCCCGATAAAAAGGCAAACGGGAACGGTGAGCAGATAGAGATAGCGCGTTTCATAGAATGGCATCTTAAAGATCAGATTGTGGGACGGCATCCCAACAATCAGGACCATCAGCAGCGTAAATGCCGTAGGTTTGTGTTTCCAGGCATATTTGCCGGCATAAATCAGCAATAAAAAAACGGCGCCGGCAAATATTCCCCAGAAAAGAAATTCATGATTCTTTTGCAGCATGAGCACCTGCGCGCGATAATCATAATCCAGAGGCCAGACCAGCCCGAACAGGGCATAAAAGTCTCGTACAAAGCTGATGAGACTGATCTGCGTATGGGTATTGACATGGTTGGAGATGTCGGTATTGTAACCGCCAAGACCGCCCAGGATTTGCATGCGAAATGGCAGGTACAAAGCAAATATAAAAAAAAAGCTCAGGGAGTAGCGACCGGGAAGCCGGGCCAATAATTGGAAAATTTTTTTATGAAAGACGCCAACGATAAATGCCAGCCCGCCGAGTATGATCGCATATCGGCGAATCAACTCTATCCAGGAGATCGCCAATTCGCTCACGACGCCGTCATTCGAGAGATACCTTGCTGCCAAGCCGGGGCTAAACAACACGCCGGCGCCGATTGAGAGAACGCCCAAAGCCGGCAGCACGATTGTCCAAAACTTTGATTGGGCCGCAGAATGCACCTGGCTGGCTCGCTCGCTTCTTTCATTCTGGCTGCCTGGCCGGGAAAAAATCAGCTCATAGGATAACACGAGCAAAGGAACGATGAAAGCCAGCTCCTTCATCAGCAGGCCGCAAACGAAAGCGACGAGGGCAAGGGCATGGATTAAAAACGACTTTCTTTTGATGAAGATCGCAAACAAAACCAGCGACAATAAACAAAATGTCGTCCCGATTACGTCGGTTCGACCGGAAACCGCGCTCACCGCGGAATAATGCGCCGGGTGTACGGAAAAAAGCAAGCCGGCGATAAAACCGGCCGCCCGGCTTTGCGTGAGCAAATAGGCGATGACGCAAACGAGCGCCGTGTTGAAAAAGTGGAAGAGAAAATTGGTCACGTGCCGTCCAGCAATATAGTCACCCCAAATCACGTTATCGATCATGTACGACAAGACTTCGAATGGCCGATAAAGTCCGCCCGCTTGAAAATTGCCATTGGATAAAAAAACCCAGGTCAGCGCGCGCTGACCAAATTTCCACTCGTGAACATGATGAAAATCATCGGCCGGGCCGAGGTATCCATGCCGCAGGCCGTCGCTAAAAATATAGAGGTTAACCGCGAGCAGGAGCAACCCGATTGATAGGGCCCAACGTTTTTCCATAAAGAGTCCAATTCGTTTCCATGAGACAGCCATAATCTTAACGCCGTGAATTAAATCGCTTAATTGAAATTTCTGGCAGAACAGCATTCACAATTTCTATGCCATTTTTTCAAAACAGGCAAACTCTTATTTTTAATAAATTCTCCTCGTTGAACAAGCCGCACGATGAATTGATGTATGTATCACTTTTGCGACAGTGGTTCGGGTTAATACATGACCCATTTTAACAGTTCAGGAAACCGTCCGGACACCATAAGCGTTCGGATGATGAACCGTTACGAAAAGTTTTCAATCAAATTCTTTGCCCGTAATCTCCTCGGCAATTTCAATGGTTATCCAACGCGTGAATCGGTACAGTTTTCTCGCCTTCTCGTTCATTTTAATCGCCAATGAATATAAAAGAGAGGGCGATGAAACCGCCCAGATATCTTCATTGCCGCTGCGATTCGACTGAAAAGCAATATTCTTTCCATCCGGTGACCAGGCCGGCGACCACGCATAATTTTCGTCAATGGTCATTTGATTCTCCTCGCCGGCAGCAAGCGACTTGACCCAAATTTCACTGGCGCCGCTCCGCTCCGATCTGAAAGCGATGCGGCTGCCATCCGGCGACCAGGCCGGAGCATCATCAAGCGCCTCATGGTTGGTGAATTGGACGGCCTCGCCTCCGGCTGCCGATACGAGCCAAATATCGTCATTGCCGTTTCTTGCCGAGACGAACGCAATCGTTTGGCCATCAGGAGACCAGGCGGGGAATCTCTCATCCGTCGTGTCCACGGTAATCGGGATTGCCTTTCCACCTGCGGCCGGAATCATCCATATATCCCAATTGCCATTCTTCAGCGCCGTGAAAGCAATTTTATTTCCATCCGGAGACCACGTTGGAGTGATCTCGGGGCGATGATCAAAAGTAAGCTGTCGCATCGTTCCATCAGCAACCTTGACAATCCAGAGGTCGAGGTTGCCACTGCGATTGGACTGAAAGGCGATTTCCCGGCCATCGGGCGACCAGACCGGAAACCAATTCGAGCCTTCCTTTGAGGGCAATGGTTTGAGGGAATGATCCGAAATCGACAGCAACCAAATATTTTCAACGCCGTCTTTATAGGAGACAAAAGCGATCTGATCGCCATGCGGAGACCAAACCGGGGTGCGATCATCCTCAGCGCCATTCGAGATTTGCCGGGGTGAAATCCAAAACCCGAGGCCAAGCGTACACGCGCCGAGCAGGAGCGCCAGGCCGAAAAACACAAGCGCAATTTTGCGCAATAAAATATACATACTCTGTTAAAATTCAAATCTGTGCAAAAAAAGCAAAAAATTTCCACGCGGATTAAAAGACCACGTTGATAAATCCGTGTGGAAGCCTGTTTGGTTCCGGCTTGACCGGTTTAAGGTTTAAAACAATTGGCGCTTCAATTTACCCAATTGTTTTTTAGTGTAATAATAATAACCCAGTCCGCGTTGAATTTTGAAAATGAAGTGGCGCAGCGAATCACCCCAGAGAATTTCGGTGCGGCCAATGGCAAAATCATCCACCGGTCCCCCCGCCTCGAAAGGCGGACCGCCGCAGGCGCCGCGATAGCCAAAAGCTCGCACGACCGCTTGCACGGATGGATTGAACTTTGCCCACGGATAACAGAAAAATTCAACCGGCTGGTGCAACTTCGCCGCTAAATACTGTTTTGATTCGCCGATCTCACGGTCCAGTTCCTCACGCGACAACACAGTCATCTGCCGGTGGTCAAGCCCGTGGGAATGAAATTCCCAACCGGCATCTTGCATTTCCAAAATCTCGGGCCAGGCCATAAAAGTTTCCCGCCCTTCGCGTGGTACAGCAGCATCACGGCGAACAAAGTTATGCAGGAGAAAAACCGTGGCCGTGAACCCATGCCGGCGCAAAATCGGAAACGCCTGGCTGTAGTTGCAAAAATAACCGTCATCAAAAGTAATCACGAACGGCTTGGGCGGCGCCGGCAAACCTTGGCGATAGTAATCCAGCAGTTGGCCGAGATGAATGGCGGAAAATCCCTGCTCGGCCAGCCAGCGCATTTGCGCCGCAAAATTTTCGGGCGACACACAGAACGGCCGCCAGCACCGGTCCGCCTCGGCGTCGATCCGATGGTAAAGCAAAACCGGAATGCGCGGGCGAGGATTTTCATTGACTTTTTCAGACATCAATACGATCGTTAAGTTATTGCGCAGCAAAAGTTAGAAAAAACTCTAAGTTTTTATGCCCAACGAATGAGAAAAATTTTTAATCAGTTGCGTTGTTTCTATCCGTTGGGAATTTTTTTCATTTAAAAGATTCAGCCGCAGCCTACGCCGCTTTTTTAATCAAACGAAAGATCAGAGCCTGGTCACTTTCCGAGATAACGCCGAACGCATACGCGCTCACTGCATAGATCAAAAATGACAGGGGCAAAACGACCAGCACATTAATATGGCGCAACAGGAAAATGAAAATGCCCATGACGAGCGCCGCCAGCGCCATCCGCACAAACCCGCCGATCATGGTTTTATAATCGAATTTGATCAGCTTCTGAAAAACAAAAGGAATTTGCAAAGCGACGTAAAAATTGATCGAAATGAGCGTGGCAACGGTTGCGCCGATAAAACCGAATCGCGGGATGAGCATATAGTTGAGCAAAATGTTCGCTGCCATGCTGACCGCATTGACCGCGAGATCGATTTTTTGATTGTTGCTTGCCACCAGCGCGTATGCAAAGATTTGGGAAATGCCATAGGGAACAAGCGCCCAAATCAAAATCTGCAAAACTTTCACCGCCGGCAGATAAGTCGCCCCATAGAAAAGCAGGATGATTTTTTCAGCCAGCAACGACAAGGCCACGGCCACAGGCAATGTCACCATTCCCAGTATGCGCAACGATTTGCGGCATGCCCTTTCAAAGCTGGCTCCGGACGATTTGAAAAAATTGGACATCACCGGAAAAAGGGAATTGACAAAACTATCGACCAGAACGAGAGAGAGCAATAGGAACCGGTACGCCGCAGAATAATAGCCGACTTCTTCTTTGGATCGCACGGCCTCGAGCATGATACCGTCGACATTCCAGTAGATAATGACACAAACCGTGATGAGCGCGAAAATGCGCGCCTGCCCGAGGAGCTCTTTGATGACGGCCCATTGAATAGCGCCCAAGGGCCTGGCGATATGTTTATTGATATAATAAAAATAGTAGCCCGGTTTCAGATATCGCGTCACCACGTAAACCCAAATGAGCGCGACGACCCCATAACCATTATAAATCAGCGCCAGACTCAGCCCCACGCGGACAACATTCTCGAGCAGCGAGGCGTAGCCGATATGGCTCAGTTTTTCAAAGCCGCTAATGACGCCTTCATAAGCCTCGGTCAGAGCCGCCGCGACCAGGGAAAGGCTTGCATAAACCGTCCCGCGGATGACGAAAGGATCGTCGCTGAGCAGCATAACCAGCAGGCTCATCAGAACCGCGCTGGCAATTCCCAATGCCACGCTGATGTTGCTGCTGGCGGCGAGATAACGATGCACCTCTTCCTTGTTTTGGGCAATTTCCCGCGTCAACAAATTGCGCAGACCGAAGGCGGCAATGATTTGAAAAACGGCCACATATTTCAATATCGTGTTGTATTCCCCAAATCCATCAACTTTTAAGACACGACTGATCGTGACAATGAGGTAGAAGGAAATCACCGGCTGCAGCGCATTGGCCAGTGTCAGAATCACCGTATTTTTAAACAGCCGTTGGGCAGTGCTCATGTTCAAACAATCTTTTATAAGTACAATCTTTGCAAAAAAAGCAAAAAAACTTTATTCCACGCGGATTAAAAAACCACGCTGATGGCTTTAAAAGTTCCGTATGGTTTTTTATCCGTGTGTAACCCGGTTTGGCTGCGCCTGTAAGGTTCCGGTTTGTCCGGGTTGTGGATAGACAAAATTATTTGATGACAAAATAATTTAAAAGCGTTTAATTGATTTGCCTTTATTTTTTCGACGAGACTTTTCGATAGTAAAGATCATCGTACAAATTTTGAAAACCGGCAATCTGCTTCTGCAAGGAGAATTCTTTTTCCGCGAGGGCCCTGGAATTCCTGCCGAATTGCAAAATCCTGGCGCGATCGCTCAAGAGCTCATCAAGCGCATTTTGCATGGCCGCGACATCACGTGACGGCGCCAGAAAACCATTTTCGCCATGCCGAACCGCCTCGCCCGTGCCTCCCACTGCCGTTGCAATAATCGGTTTGCCGCATGCCATAGCCTCGAGAACGACGTTGGGCAACCCTTCGCCGGCAATCGCCGGCAAAACCAGGATATCAACGGCATTGAGGATTTCGTTGACATCGTGACGAATTCCCAGAAAACGCAGGCGGCCATTCAAGCCGGCTTCCTGCGTCATCCGCTCAAGCGCCGGCCGGCAACTGCCGTCGCCGACCAAAATCGTGGAGACATTGGGATGTTTTTCGACAGCACGGCGAAACGCATCAATATAATAGCGATGGCCTTTCACTTCCTCAAGGCGGGCGACAATGGCGATCGCGATTTCTCCATCCTGGAATCCAAGCTCGCTTCTTTTGTTTTTGGCTTTTTCATGCGGACGAAATTTCTCCAAATCAACGCCATAATGAATGACTTCGATTTTGCCAGGATCAAGGCCACGTCGACGAATGAGAGATTGCTTTATTTCATGCGATACGGCAACCACCTTGTCGACAAAGCGCATCGCCATCCGGTAGCCGGCGCGCCGCTGCCATTGGTGATGATAAGGGTCTCCTTCATGTGACACCGTTTCCCACGAAATCACGATGGGGGCGCGAGCCGAGCGTGCTGCGAGCGTGCCGACGAAATCCGCCCAGAACAATGTGGTTTGCACGATGTCGATCTGATGCGCTTTCACAATCTTTTGTATTTGAAAAAAAGGCGTCAGATCAAATCGATGTTTCCGCTGGCACTGAAAAATTGGAACACCGAGACGAAGAAAGCGATCGGCGAGCGGTCCCGCCGGTCCGACGTTCGCAATCATGTTCTGGTATTTCGCCGAATTCAGGCGCTCAACAAGCTCCCAGAGCTTATTTTCCGCGCCGCCCATTCTGAAACCATCCACGATTTGGAGAATTTTCATTTTTTCAATATTTCTCCGCAAATGGCGATAATCTTTTTCGCATGGTGTTCCCAGGTGTAATTGTCTAACAAATCCCGGCGCGCTTGTGCACCAAGACGTTTCCGCAATTCTTCATTTTCTACCAGGGTCACTGTTTTCCGCAATAGCGCCTCGTCACCATCCGGGTCGATGAGCAGGCCATTTTTTCCATCCTTGATCACTTCACCGACCTGGCCGATATCACTGGCAATCACGGCCTTGCCGGCGGCCATGTATTCGAATATTTTTAATGAACTCGGATACCAGAATGGCAATTGGGGATACGGAGCCAGGACGATATCCATGCCCGCGAGGTACTGCGGCACTTCGTCATGCGGGACGGTTCCGGTTAGAATGACTCGCGGCGCATAATTTTTGATATGGAGCTTTTCCTGAAAGAACTCTTTATTGGCGCCGCCGCCGACCATCATGAAGGCGACGTTGGGATAATTTTCAAGAACGTGCAAGGCCATCGCGATCAAATTTTCGATGCCACTCCATCCCACCAATGAGCCGATCCAGCCGATGACGATTTTTTCTTGCAAAGCGTATTTTTCTACCATGTCGACGGGCTTCTCGCAGGGCCGGAATTTTTCCGGATCCGCGCCATTGGGAATGACATGGATTTTAGCGGCCTCGACGCCAAGCTCGATATAATAATTTTTAAGAATATTGCTGATCGCAATGATCGCTTCCGCGCGGCGCAATACCGCCAATTCGATTTTGCCGGGAAGAGGGCCCAGGTGCTTGAAATTTTTTCCGTAAAAATTCGTATGTTCGTAGGTGACGGGACAATCCGCTTCGATCACCAAGGGCACCTCAAGCCAACGGCGCAATATGATATTGGAAAAATTGTATAACTCCAAACGAGTGAAAAGGATGTCTGGTTTCTGTTTTTTAATAATCTGATATTCCTGCGCCAGGTATTGCAGATTCAGCGCCAGTTTTTTGGGCTCGTGCAAATACTTTTGCAGCTTGGGCTTGAGAGTTTCTTTAAGCTTTTCTTTGACGGTGGCGTTGCCATTAGGCTGTGGGGTTCGCCATTCAAGATACGTCGTATGTCCAAGCTTTTCGATAGCCCGCAGCAGTTCCCTGGCCTTGGTGGCGGCGCCGGCAGAAACGCCTGCAATATCCCAGACATAATTAAAGTATGTTATGACCACCTCCTGTCTCCTTTAGCCTTAAGTCGAATTTATCTTTCGCATTAGCCACAATCCGTAATGGCAGTAACCCGAATAGTAGGTGACTGACTCTTCGATTTCAAAAAGCGTATTGACAAGGCGCTCATACTTTTCCAGTCCACGAATATGGTCGCCCGCATCCATCTGGTGAATCAATTTGCCCAGCAGCTTTGTCGAGCTCGTCTCGATGTCTTCAATGAGTAAAAGCTTTCCCTCATCTCTCAAGACCCGGTGCGCTTCGCGCAGCAATTGCCCGGCAATGTCATCATTCAAGTGATGGATGACGCCGTTGATAAGTATTTGTAGGAAGCTCTCGGACTGCAGACAAAGATTTTGCCCTGACGCCAATATAAATGAGTACTCCGGACACCGCTTTTTGGCAAAGGTGATATATTTCTCGGAAATATCGATGCCGAGATATGCTTCCGGCGAGAAACATCGGCAGAATTCCGCCGTTCCACACCCCAGGTCAAGGGTGGGAAGAGCAGAATCAAAATATTGTCTGATTTTCTTCTTCGTTTGTCTGTGATTCAGTTCCGGTATTTTCCGCAGAAAGTGAAACGTTGAGGGACGCTCAGACAATTCGGAAAAAATATTCATAAAAATGCTATCGAGGGTTTTGCCGGTAAGCCGCAAAGGGAATAGTCATCTCCTGTCAACCACCGGATCATTCATGAATTAAGATAAGAGGAAAATTTCTTTAATTTTCCACAACGCGGATGAGCCGTGTCGGCGAGCGGCTCGACCGAGCTCGCCGAGGTCTCACGTCGAGCCGCAGCCAAAAAGATTATTGCTCACGGAATGCCCCGCCACGGCGGGGTCACGGATTTTTTTCGAGAGCCGTTCCCTTTCCGTGAGCCAAATTCTTTGCTTTTTTCGCACAGATTTAACTCTTTAGTTTCTAACCGCCTGTCTGAAAATCCACCATAGTCTCTACAGGCGTTTTTTTCAACAATATTTCTTCGTAAAACAACATCATTCTTTTATAGTGCACTTCCGGGCTGAATTCGGCCAGCGCTTTATCGCGCGCCGCGCGTCCCATTTTTGCGCAGAGGCGGCGATCATGCCATAACAATTTTATTTTCTCAGCCAGCTCATCCGCGTCGCCCGGCTTGAAGTGCAATCCATTTTCGCCGTTGTCCACCAGTTCCGGCATGCCGCCCAGAGTACTGGCAACGACCGGCTTGCCCATGGAAAAAGATTCGTAAATGACCAGCGGCGAATTATCGTAACACTCTGAGGGCATGACGACGAATTGGGCCTGCTGAACGAGTGAGACCAGCGCTTTTCCTTCCTGCCGGCCCCAAAATCTCACGTGTTGCAATCGCTTTTCTTTTGCAAATGCTTCCAGGGCGGGCCTTTGCGGCCCGTCTCCGACAAGGTATAGATTTGTTTCCGGAGCCTGGCCCATCGCTTTCAACAAAGTCATCAAGCCTTTTTCTTCGGATAACCTTCCGTAGTAGATGAAATAATTGGAAGCATCAGGATGATAGGGATAATTCTCCAAATTAATCGTATAAAAGCAATGGCGAATTTTTTCTCTGGGATAACCTCCCTGAGCCAGCTTTTCTCCTAAAAAGCGGCTGGGCGCATGAAAAATATCGATGATGTCATAAATTTTAGCAAACCGATGAATATAGCTCTCCGCGGCGACGAGCGCGCTCGCCGCCAAGGAGTTTTTATGGCACTTTTGAAAAACGGCGTTATAAAAATTTCCTTGAATACATCTTTCACAAATTTGATTTTTATGGGCGATGAAAAACAAATAACTGGGACAAACCAGCTTGTACTGATGGCAGGTTTGAATCACCGGAATGCCGTGTTCACGGAACGCGTGCAATATCGACGGCGACAGTTGATGATCGATCATGTGGATATGAGCAAGATCTGGCTTTACCCTTTCGATAAGCCGCGCGACGGCTTCCCTGGCCTGCCTGGAATAAATTACCCGGCTGATGATATCAGGGGCGTGCTTTAATTTTTCCAATGGCGAAAGATCGTTGAATTCTATATTTTTGACAAAATCTGTTTCATACGGGGTGTCAAAGTTTCTTGGATGTTGCATGGCAAACGGCACAACTTCATGCCCGTGGTGCTCCAAAAGTTTTTTGAGCTCGAAATAATAGCGTTCCGAGCCGCCCTGGATGAAAAAGAATTTATTGACCATCAAAATTTTCACAACTCACCCTCGCGTGTTTTCACAGAAAGTCGAGGCGATGCGCTTGACAAAAGCATCGCGGGAATAACGTTCTAAATAGGCCCGGCGCGCTTCCCGGCTGAGGGATAAGGCGAGCGCCGAATCATCTAACAGGCGCTTGATCGCCGCGGCCATGGCTTCCGGATCCGACGGCGGAACCAGAATGCCGGTTTTGCCATGATCGATATATTCCGCCAGCCCGGCGGTGTTGGTCGCGATGACGGGTTTTCCATAGCACATCGCTTGCAGAGCAACGGATTGTCCGGCATCGAAGCTTGCCGGCAGAAGAGGCACCGCAACGATCGCAGCGCTCATCATCAAAGCGGCAAAAGTGTTTTCCGGAACGTTGGCGTATGGCGTCACATTCGCCGGAATCTCCAGCGAATTGACGGCAGTTCTATTGGTCACGATGCGAGCGGAAACGTTGAGCCGGCGCAATGCTTTGAGCAACGTTTCATAGTCTCTCATGCTATGTCCGCCGGAGAAAACGGCCACCGGAGGAGCCGTTGCCGCCGAAGGTTCTTCCGGAAAGCCACACCAGGTTGGAAACAGCCGTATTCGTGAGCCGGCTTTTGAAAAGCGGAAGCGATATTCTTCAGCCGCTTTATGGCTGGGAACACCGATGAAAGTGAAATTATCCAAGGCGCGCTTGACGAAAAGATCCAGCACGCTTCCCACCGGCCAGAATCGCCGTCGATAGATGAAATTAATAATCGATATTTGGGGCGCCGCCGCAGGCGAGAAGGAGCGCAACATCGCCGCCGTGATGGCGAGTCCAGCCGTCAGAAAGATGAGGTGATCATGCTGCCCCATGCCTTTCAAGGCCTGTCGCGCCGCTCGAAGGTAGCCGGGAAGAACTTGCGTCCAACGCGACCACTCCGTCTCTCGCCAAGCCGTGTTTGGCGCATAAACAAAATTGAAATCCAAGCCGATCGCGCGCAATCGCGATTCCAGATCACCATCATCCTGGCTGCGTTCCAAATCGACGACAATATGGTGGCGCATGTTCAATTGATGGCGTATATAACAATCCGCGGGCCCTTGATCTTGTCGAGTATGGATTCAAATGTCTGCAAGGGCGCCATGGCAAATATTGAATTATAAATCTGAACCTCCCGATTATACCGTTCGGGTTCATCAAGGTACCGATCGTATATGAAACTGCTCAAAATCAAATGGGTAAAACCCGCGGCGCGATATTCTTCCAGCGTTTTGTCGGTGATGGAAAAACCTTGATAAATTTTGTATTTTTCAAACTCATACTCGCCCATGAGGTAAGCATATCGCGAGTACGGTTGAAAAGAATAAAATTCCTGAGCCAACTTGCCTTCCGGTATGTGCTTCCTGATCCATTCCGTGCAGACCTGGCGAGTATCCGGCATAACGAGCTCGCGATTGTTAAAGATGGTTTCCTTCAGCGAATGGATGCCAAATAACAATGAAAGAATCGTTAGAGCGGTCATTCTAATCGCACCGGTGTTTATTTTCTTCCAACTTCGAAACGAGGCCAGGCGGCTTGATAGAAAATCCACCGTTATCGCTGCGTGCAATCCGATAAACGGCAAGATCGGAATAACCCAATGAGTCGCGCTCAGATGGAATGAACCAACAACAAAAACGATCCCGATAAAGTAAAGCATTGGAAAAACGATTATCATGAGCTTCTGCACGTCGCTATTTCGCAAAAGCAAAAACATGCCTAAAACCGCCCCCAAAATTATCGGCAGCCCTTTACTCCAGGATAAAACTTCCGAACAGTACCACCAAAAATTCCGCCATAGCGTTAAACTCTCGGCCCCCAGATGATGTCCATACGCCTCAACAGAAACATCTTTCAACACCGTAGGGAAATCGAGAAAGAAAAAGGGGGTCACGCAGAAAAATGACAAGAGGATGATGACACCATGGCCGAACAAAAATCTCCATGGAAAATCGGACAGACGCAAGCCGTTCTGGTTATGGGCGGTCAGTTGGCGCCATTTTAAAAAAACGAGAAACAGGGTAATAACCCCGCTAACGATATAGGGATATTTGTTTGCCGTAGCCAATCCGACGGCGACAGAGGATAAAATTGCATACTTCGGGCGCCGGTAATCACAGTACTTCACTCCCCAAAAAACGGCGAGAATGATGAATAGCGTGCCCAGGACGTCCGTTCTGATAAATTTTGCATTGATCACGCACGCGGGATCAACCGCAAGAAAAATAGCCGCAATAATGCCCACTCTTTCATTTACCAGTCGTTTGCCAAGATGGCCGATTGCAATTACGCTTAACGTTCCTGCTAAAACACCGATGGAGCGGCCCACTAGATAGAATACCGTCGGATCGGCAAAAAAGTATTCGCTGAAAGCTTGTGCGCTATCGAACCGGCCGAAAATAAAACCCAGACCATAAAATCCCGCGAAACCGACAAAGAGGAGATACATGAGTATGTTTCCAGGGTGGCCAAACCAGCGCGGGTTGAAATCACCGAGGCCAAATCGCATGCCGGCATTAACAAAAACCTGTTCATCAATGTGCAATAAGTAGGGCAACCCATACCACATACCCCAGATGCGAAGCACCAGCGCCAAGCCGGCAATGAGCCACAAAAGTATGCCGAATTTTTCTTTGATCATGCGAGCAAAGATCATGTTTGCCTCTTTTTAATCCAAAACAAAAGCGAAATTTCAATTTCCCGGTTGTACCTTGACATTTCGGGGAGGCGCCGGTGCCGTGGTGTCACGATTAGAGTTATTGCTACGAAACACAAACCTCACCGCATCCGCCATCACTTTGCCATCAGCCCCTTGTGCCGTGATGATGACATTTCCGGATATACCTTTGTTAAAGATGTATGTTCCAAGAGAATTCCATTGGCCGGCATTGATCCGCTGATTGACGGCCTTGGTCGTCTTGCCGCCTGCATGGTTGATGCTGTGAGTCACGTTGGAAGCTTGTGCGTCGTTGAATGACCCATGCCATTCGAAAACTTCGTACGAGCCTGAGACGCCAATATTCGGGGTAAATATTGCATTGCCGGCGCCGGGCGACGCCATCGCAAATACGGGCTGTGCATAAACCCCGCCTGCGCGTACGGTAAAATAATCCCGTCCATCCACTTTATCGCCCTGGATAAATCCCTCGGCAAGGGCAGCAGGTTCGCTTACCGGTGACGTACCCGACTCAACGTTATCAATGATAATGTCGGAAACCACGGCCTGTTTGGTTCTCACGAGAATGATACCGTCGCCTGCGGTATAAGTCGCCTCATTCCATCCCACATAATTATAACTATGAAGAGTCGCCGCAGTGAATTTTTCACCGTTGTTAACGGCGTTTCTGCCGTTGAGAGCCATATCCTGGCCTCCGAGAAATCGATAATAGGGACCGCTGTAGCCCGCAAGAGCGCTTAACTCCTGGTCGGTGACTGTGACATCTTTGCCGCCAATGGCAAATATAGCCACACCACCATCGAAGAACCTGGCCCAGAGGCCATCTTTGACTCCTTGCATTTTACCGGCGGGATGACCCAAATCAAGATCGAATTCGTCAAAGTAGTTGTTCCACCAATGATCGGGAGATTTGTTGTCGACGTGCTCGAATTGGTAGTAAAACCCAAACAACATGGCATGAACCAAGCTCCAACGCATGAAACGCAAATAGTTCTTCGTCGGGTGGACGGCCTGGGGATCTTGATTATCGGGATTGCTTTGCTGGATAAAGATCGCCGGTTGGCGGACCTGATTGAAAGCATTGGTCCAATTAACTCTTGAGTTGTTCCAATCACCGGCGACCGGCCAGCCATGATATTCCCAATAGTAGCCATTAGCGACCGACTTCCCCGGTGTATCACCGGAACCCGTGTTGACCAGAAGGATCTTGTTATCGCCGAGTTCTTTGCGAAAGTTGCTCAAAAGCTCCTCCACACCGTTCGACCAATGACTGACCGCCCATGCCTTGCCATGTTCTTCCATATCATTCACGCCATTGCGATCAAGATCGATATCTTTCCATGGATGCCACGAATAATGGGCTGTTGACCACAGGCCATCCGTTGCATGGCCGTCAAAAACGGCTTGAGTGCCTATCTGAGCCAAATACTTTGGTATGGCGTCAATCAATCTTTGCCCATTTACCCGAGGACAGAGATCTGAAAGATCCGCCATGCCGTCACCGCAATAATCGATAATCAGGCGATTGCCTTTGGAATCAACGGCATACCATTCGTTCGGAGTATTGGGAATGATCTGATGACCGCAATTAAAATCTTCGGTCGGAATCCAAACGAGGTTCGGATTCAGGCGTTTTGCTTTAGCAGCAAACTCCTTGTCATTGATTCGCGTCATGGCGAGATCGAACTTTGAATACCAATAAGGTATGGCGCCCGCGAATTGACTGATAGCGATGCGAGGGTAAGTGTGGTTCGGCACCTGGCTCAGTGCTATCAGCGGCAAAAAGACCGTAAAAAAAGATATAGTTATCGCAAATCGATTTGACTTCAGGAATTGCATAGATATTCACTCCATGAAAAAATGAGAAATTCCGGCATCCAGCAGATTATTTCAATCGATGACACCTTAGCTGCAAATTTCATCACTGCGCAGATAAAACAATCCGGCGCGTGATGGCGTTGCGCTCTTATTTTCAACTCACACGGCCTTGTTTAAAAGCTACGGCGAATAAGGATACGCCAAAGGGAATGGGCAGTCTTTTGTTCAGCCAGCTTTCCAGGCGAAAATATTTATAGAGCAAAAAATTGGTAATGACCATGGGCTTGCTGATGTGGCTCTTGCGTTTATTTTTTATCACGATCTTCCTGGCAACCCAGGCTATTCCCAAAAGCAGGTTGTATCTATAGTACACTTTCAAACAGCAAAAACCCGCCTGTCGCAGGCTGGTTTGAATTTCGCTCGCAGTAAAGCGGTGCACACCGTGAACGTTGACGTCGTGTTGACTGCTCAAAAATTTAAAAGCCGGCAACTGTAAAATGAATACGCCCTTTGCCGTCAACAGATTGTAAACGGCTTCAAGCGCGCTCTGGAAGCCGGGGTAGGCCTCTTTCGTGTAGAGCACATCCAAACAAACGACCATATCAAAAATGTTTTTGCCAAAAGGCATTTTTTTTACATCGCCTTGCAGCAAGGGATAAGAGGTTCGCCGTTTGGCAAAGTTCAACGCCGATGAATAATAATCCATCCCAACCGCGTTGATATTTTCAAACCGTTCCTGCAGACGCTGCAACATTCCTCCGGTGCCGCAACCGAGGTCAAGCAATCTTATCTTTTCCGAACGTGCGTGCAATGCCGATGTTTTTTCAACCCAAAAAATAACCTCATCTCTTAAATTTTTATACCACCAGTGCACTTGTTCGACTTCAAACATGGCCTCGTATTCATCGACTTTCATTGCTGTTGCCCTGCATTTTGTCACCAAATTTGACCGCCCTCACCATCGGTTGCCATGGCAAACGTTCGTTGTGTTTGTTAATCAACTCCGGTAAGAGATGATCACCCCAAGGCACATCAGTGCCACGCCAATCCAGCGGGTTATCGACATGTTTTCGTCAAAAAGCCACCACGATAACACCAGAATGAGCATGTAACTGAGCGTCATCGAAACCGGATAAGCAAAGCTCAGCTCGAGTTTGGAAACGACAAAAATCCACAGGGCGGCGCTGATTCCGGCCAGGAAGATCCACGACAACAAATATGGATTCAACGCCAAAGACATGAGGGATTGCGTTAACTGTGTCGCATCAAAACTTATGCGCTTGGTCAACGTCGCTTTTTTGAGCAACAGTTGTCCTATAATCCCGAAAAGAATGGACAGCAACAAAGCCAGATTGGCGACGAGCTTGGACATAATAATTGGTCACTGGGCCGAAAAAGTTAGAAAAAAATTCTAAAAATCTTTATGCCCCAACGGATAGATGAACCCAACTGTAAAAGCTTTACCCGTTGGGTTCATCTATCCATTGGGAAAATTGGGTTTGTTCACACCTGTCCGAAGGGCTTCGGTTTTCGTAAAAATTTAGTGATTTGAAGTGGAGTACGAAGCTTTAGCTTCGCAAACTAAAGTTTGCACTCCGACTTCACATAGCTAAAAAAATACCGGTTTTCAGTTAATCTAACGTAGATTCTATTTGTAGAAGCGCCGGATACTCTCCGCCACGGCTTCGACTTCATCTTCACGGATTTCCGGATAAATCGGCAAAGAGACAATTTCTTCAGCGGCCTTTTCTGCTGCCGGCAAACTTCCCTTGTCCACATTGAGATCGCTGTAAGCTTCTTGCAGATGCACCGGGACCGGGTAATGGATAATCGTTTCGATTCCCTGTTCTGCCAGATAAGCCATCAGCACGTCACGCTGCGGCGCACGGATAACATAGAGATGAAAGATATGTGTTCCATGCTTCACGCGCTGCGGAGTTATGACCGGCGCCCCCTTGAGGAGCTTATCATAATAAAGCGCAATTTGCTGGCGTCGCTGATTGGTTTCATCCAGGTCAGGCAATTTGGTGCGCAAGATGGCGGCCTGCATTTCATCCAACCGGCTATTGAAACCTTTGGTGATATGATAATAGCGCTTGCGTTGACCGTAGTTGCGCAAAAGCCGCAGCCGGTCGGCAATTTCCGCATCGTTGGTGCAGACCAATCCGCCGTCGCCGTAGGCGCCAAGATTTTTGCTCGGATAAAAACTAAAGCATCCCGTGTCGCCTAAAGTTCCAACTTTGCGATCGCCATATAAGGCGCCGTGCGCCTGGCACGCATCTTCGATGACTTTGAGATTGCGGCGGCGGGCGATTTCCAAAATCGGCGACAGATCTGCCGATTGGCCGAAGAGATGCACGGGCATAATAACCTTGGTGCGCACGGTGATGGCCGCCTCAAGTTTGTTGACATCGATCGTAAAAGTCGCCGGATCGATATCCACCAGCTTCGGCACAGCGTTGGCAAACGAGATGGCGCTAATCGTCGGCACGGCGGTATTCGGCACGGTGATGACTTCATCGCCGGATTCCACGCCGCACGCTAAAAGCGCCAGATGCAAAGCTTCGGTGCCCGAGCCGACGCCAATGCCATGCTTGGCGCCGAGATAGCTCGCGAACTCTTCTTCAAAACGCTGTCCTTCTTCACCCAGAATAAACCAGGCGCGCTCGAAGACCCGACGCACCGCGCTGTCAATGGCGGGTTGCAGCGCCCGATATTGCCGGGTCATATCATAAAAAGGTATTTTCGTCATTGGGGCCAGTAGTGTTCCTTATGTTTCAGATAAAAAGCGACCATTTTCTCCAGGCCTTCGCGCAAGCTGACCTGCGGTTCCCAGCCGAGGGTTTTGTAAATTTTTTCGTAATTGCCGTAATAATCGCCGATGTCGATCCGTTTCTTTTCCGGCGGAAACGGCACGATGACATAAGAGCCTTTGCCAACGACCTCAAGCAGCGTTTTCACAAATTGCAGATGGGGCACGACTTCACGACTGCCAAGATTGTAGACTTGGCCGTCGGTTTCGGGCAAAACCGCGGCCATGAGAAAAGCCCGCACGACGTCGTCGATGTAATTGTAATCGCGCCGCTGCTTGCCGTCGCCAAAGATTTTGATTTCCTCGCCGTTCATGGCCTGGCGAACGAACACGGGGATGAATCCCTGGCGATCGTGCTTCATCAAAAGACGAGGCCCATACGTATTGGTCAAACGCAAAGAACAGGCGCGAATACCATACACGTTGTTATAAAGGATGTGATAGTATTCACCCGCCATCTTATTGATGCCGTTAACATCCACCGGCTGCATGAGGTGGGATTCATCGACGGGCAAATACTTCGCCTTGCCATATTGTTGCCGTGTGCCGGCAAAGACGATTTTTATTTTTGGATTGAACTTGCGGCAAGCTTCCAAAATCGAAAGCTGGCTCCGGCAGTTGATTTCCAAATCCGCATACGGATCGTTCATGCTGTCGATGTGGCTGACTTGCCCGGCCAGGTTGAACATGAAATCCTGGCCGCGGACCAGATAGCGCATGCTCGACTCATCGCGCACGTCGGCAATGTTGATTTTGACTTTATCCTGGATATCAACAACATTAAAAAGATTGCCGCCGTAGTCGTCAATCATCGAATCCACCAGCGTCACATTGGCGCCGAGTTCGATGAGAGCATGAGCGAGGTTTGAACCGATAAAGCCAAGGCCGCCGGTTACCACGATATTGCGATTTCGATAAGCCTCGCGATAATCCATCATCAAATCTATCTCCTGGCGTTAATTGCTAATGCGTTCAAACTCAGAAAAAATTCTGCAAGTGTTCGGCGGCCCAACGGATAGATGAACCCAACTGAAAAGCCTTTACAGTTGGGTTCATCTATCCGTTGGGAAAAACTTATTTGAAACTTGATACTATCCGTCAAACTTTTTGTTCCCGGTGAACTTTGTGGCGCGGCCTGGCCTCGCTCCGGCTGTTCGGAGTTGCGGCCAAAGCGGCGTTATCAGCGCTCCGGTTAAAGCGCTTTAAAAAAACCAGATGCCACCACAATTTGGTTACGTCGATGCCAACGCGAAACACGCGCCGAAAATTGAAGAACTCGGATTTGCCGCTGGCACGGAAAAAGTGGTGAACCGGCACCTCGACAAAATAGGCGCCGATATCATGCAGCTTTTTGATCATCTCGACGCAGATCACGCCGCTATTGCGCTCCAACTGGATCCGGTCAAAAAGTTCACGCCGCAGCAGGCGGAAATCGCAATCGACGTCGCGAATGGTAAAACTAAAGGCGAACCTGGTCACCGTATGATATAACTTTCCAATCCAAATTCGGTACCACGGATCGTGACGCTTGATCTTGTAGCCGTTGACCACGTCCACGCCGTTTTTCATGGCGGGCACCAGATTCAACAACTCGCGCACATCATATTGCGCGTCACCATCCGTATAAAAAATAAAATCTTTTCTCGCGGCTTTGAAGCCGGATTTCAGCGCGCCGCCGTAGCCGCGATTTTTCTCATGGTGCACGACCCGGACCGCGGGAAATTTCTTTTCCAAAAAATCCAAAATTTCCCGCGTTTGCGGCTGGCTGCCGTCATTCACCAAAATGACTTCGTAATCCGGCGTGATCTTTTCGGCGGTCATCACTGCGAGCGAGACCATGGTGCCGATCGTACCCCAATCATTATAGACCGGGAAAAAAATCGATAGGCCGAACGGCTTGGATGATGAATCGGCGGCGCTGCCGTTCCTGTTGACGTCGTGCGACTTCCCAGTCATGAATTGTTCCAAAATTTTGCTGACAACATCGTTACCACTGAAACTGGTTTTAGTAAATCCATTCTGATTTTTCAACAAGCTCAACATACGGCGATGCCGGAAACGTTGAACTTATCTTTATGATTATACATGCACGATGGCGGTTTTGCGTTCTCGATAGGTTTTTATTAGCGTTTCCTCACCAAAGCCGGCCCGGCCGCAAATTCATTGGCGCCGGATATTTGAGACACGGCTTCATTTCGTGATGGTGGCTTGTGCATTTTGAGCTGCGCCATCGCTCTCTGCTCCAGACGCAGCAGAGCAACTTGCAAGACTATAACCATCCAAAAGTATATTTGAACAGGATGATTAATCCAAAAATCGGGACCAGGTATAGCTGCAATCAAAAATCCCACCACCGAAGCAAAACAGCCACGACTTAAATTTGATACAAAAAATATCTTCGAACGCACACCTTTAATGACCTGACTGAAAACGGCCGCCAGGAAACCAATCATAAACGCCAGCCCGGGAATGCCGATTTCCGTAGCCACGAGTAGATACATGTTGTGTACAAAAATGATTTCCATATATAAGTCACAATTCAAATATCCTACTCCCAAAAGCGGATGCGCTTTAATAATTTCCAGCGCTTCTGTTTGCAATTGTTTGCGACCTTCCCACATGTTGGTGGCACTACTAGAAAAAAGTCGATCAGCAAATGTGGAGCCAAATTTAAACGCAAAAATCGCGCCCAATATAATCGCCGGCACAGAAAGCAACAAAATTACTTTTTTTAGCTTCACTCCCCGGCGAGAGAAATCATAGCAGAGCATACAGACTATTGCGGTGAACAATCCTATCCAGGAACCGCGACTATACGTGGTATAAAGAGCGAGTCCACCAATCAACAATGCCGTGGTGGAAAAATAAATCCACTTGTTATCACCTTTTAACAAAGTATCGAAAAAAACCCGTATCGTTATCGGCAACATAAAGAGCAAATACATCCCCATCTCATTGGCGTGAAAATAAGTGCCTTTTGAGCGCCACCACATCCACGATTGAACTTCATCGATCACCCCAAGCTTGAAATCCGGAATTTTAAACTGAAACAGGGCCAGCACACTCTGAAAGATCATTGCCGCCATCAACGTGCCGGCAAAATATTGAACGTCTCTGGCCGTATGCAGGGACTTCAGCACCGCATAGAAAATCATCACATCAAGAATAGTGCGGGCAATTCCGCTCAACACAAAAAATTTATTGAGCGCCGGAAGCAGAGAAAGCGTGCAGAAAACAATCACCCCCATCCAGAAGTATAGCAGCGCCGGAAAGCGGCCTTTGAGTTGAAAGCGGCGCTGCGGATCAATAAAATTCCAAACGAACAGTATGGCAAAAATGAAATAGGTTAGGGTGAAATCCATGTCAAAATAATCGACCCAATAACCTCCTTGCCAGGCAATGGTCATGACACCCGCGGTCAGCAAGAAACGTGATCGGTTCGGAGCCATGGCAAATCCTGCCAGCACCAGTGCCACAGCGGCAACCACAAAAATTATTTCAGATTGCAGAAACATGCGTTAATTCACCGTCACTTTTGGCTGCAATTGATAAATGATGACGCGCAAACCCGAGGCGCTGACATGCTCATAGACTAACGTCAATTCACCCGGCACGTCTTTTTGATGGAAAAGATCGACCAATTTGGGGAACGCGTCCTGATAACGTTCATCAAGAACCAAATAGTCAACCCCGCGATGGGCAGCATACTGGACAATCCGATCGATAGAATCGCCAGAAAATGTTGCGGTCTTGCGAATATCGAATTGACCGGCGTAAAAATCGACTGCCTTGTTGTAACTCATCAGCACCGGGGTGTGGTCGACATTTGCCCTCAACCAATCGCCGGCCTCTTTCAGCTCGACAGCATCCGCCCAAAAATCACGAGAGAGGCGGGATCGCCCCACCACTTTGCCAAGCTCCGGAAGAAACGACAAAAAAAGGAGCAGCACCGCCGTCAGCGCTATACCCCACTTGGTACTCGCATGCGAGAACAAATTTATAGGCAAAACTCGAAAAAAGTGGCATATTCGTTTGAACAAGATGACAGTTCCCTGGCCGATCCAGACAAAACAAATCGGCAACAAGGGCGCAAAATAGCGATCGTTGATATGAAAGAAAGGGATCACGATCAGCCAGAAGAAGACGATAAAACTCAAGAGATAAAGATGCAATTTAGCCTGGGGCCAAGTCCAGCGACTGCCCACCAGACCAAGCGCCATCAGAAAAAACATTGGGCCGGTGATCACTCCGGGAATGGCAAAACGGAGGGTTTTATAAAAATTCTCGGCCATAGTTTTTGCCAACTCGGCTAAATTGCGCGCGCGTCCGTCGCTGCCGGCATACATGGCGATATCATATTCGTGAAACGTGCCCAAATGATAAGCCATATCCAAGGGCGACTTGCGGTTATCCGGCGACAAACGGTTAATCGCATTCGCATCAAAGCGGTTTACTTTGTATTTGCTGCTAATGGTCCATTCGCCGGTTGCCTGCTTCAAATACAGAAGATAGGGCAAAGCGCACAACAATGCAACCATGGTGGTGACGAACATCATTTTTACCGGCGCCAATCGTCGATCTCGGCGCCAATAAAAAATAAGCCATACGCTCGCGACAAACCAATAAACGAAAAGATACCCAAGCCCCTCAGGTTTGGTCAAATAGGCCATGCCCCAAAATGCACCGGCCAACGCGCCTTTCCCAATCGAACGATTTTTAAGCGCAAACCATCCTGCGGTTACACCGCTCACCGAGAGGAACGTGTATGTCGATTCAGAAAGCGCATTGGTTGCATCAAAAGCTAACGCTGGAAACAAAGCGAGCAATAATGCCGACAGCAAAGCCGTGCGAGCGCCAAAAAGCTCCTTGGCCAAAAGATAAACCGGGATTATGACTGCCGTGCCGGTGATCATCGAAACGAGTTGGCTGATAAGCTCAAAGTCTTGGCTGAAAAGCGCTAGCAGCGCAATGAGCGCCGGGTACATCGGCGGCCAGTAAGGATGCAAAAGATTCTTCCAGCCGTGAAGAGCGGCAGCCGCGCCGAGCTGCAAATAATGCGGCTCATCAAAACCGATTGCAAATCGCCAATTCATCAAGAATAGCCTGAAGGCAAAGGCGAGAAGGAGAATCGCTGTCAGGTGTTTATAAGCTTTCATCAAAATTCTTTTCTGAGCTTGTTCAACTGATCCGGCTAAAAGTTGAAAAGTCGAACCACCTCTCGAGCGTGATCACTTTGGAAGCTTGCTGTTACGCTGCCAGGCATAAAACCATCGCGTATTTCCCAGTAAACCTCTTCACGCACGATTTCACCCGGCTGCCACTGCGACGCCGGATAGAGGCCGAACACCGGATTGTGCGGCGATAAAAAACCGGCTTTGCCATTGCTCAATAAAAACTGCGCACCATGACTCGGGCTGGAAAATTCCGTTGCCATCCAGTAAAGCGTAAAGTGATGGTAAAACGTGTCCCAGAAACGGGTATTCCCGTGTCTGGTATAGCCTAAAAATTTGAGCGTGTCATTCACCATAATTGACGCCGGCTTTTCGATTTCATTAAGCCCGGCAACGGCAAGATTGCGCCGGCCGGTTTGGTGATCATACCCGCGTTGAAAAAGAGCGACGCCGTCTTCATAGAAAGAAACGCCATAATTCGAATCATTCATTACGCGCCAAATGTGCTCGTCGACCGGCTTCGCCGGCGGCAGAAAATAACTGGCGCGCGTCATCAAACGAAATTCATGGTTGCTAAAATCGTATAAAATGTAATCCGCCCTGTCGATATGATCGGGAAAGGCGTAAAGCTCGCGGCGTTCGGCCGTGCGCGAACCCAGGATCGTATCGACAGACAGGGAGGCCTCTGTCGGGATTTTAGAAACGGCGCGATCAATGGCCTCGTGATGAGACGTTCGTTTCCATTCGCCGAGCTTGCGGAGATTGGATTTCGCGGCGCAAACCGCCATGGCGCTCAACAGCACGACCGTTAAAATGATTCGCTGCCGCCGGCGAACTTTGGCCTCGTCCATGCCGCGCGCTTGAAATTTTTTTAATAAATTGTCCAGGCCGTATATCGCCGCGACAAAAATGACCGGGGTTAAAGTGGCCGTATACGGAAATTCGATGACATGCGCCGGATACCAATCACTGCTCATATTAATGAGCAAAATCGGAAAGGCGATTGCCAGAAACCAGGGGCTAGCAAGACAAAGAAATGCCACCGGCGCAAAAAGCCATAAGAGGAATGTGGCATTGAGCCTGGTGAGAAAATGCTCGTCTAAAAAATAAATCGGCGCTTCTAAAATCAGCTTGCCGCCTTTCAGATAAGCCCAATGGCTCGGGCCCGTCATGGTGTTGGCCAGAGCGGTTAATTCCGCCAGGTCAAAATAGTCGATCATCCATGAGCGGCCCCAATAATACATGCCGAACCAGAATGCGCCACAAGCGCCCAGGGCCATCCCGAGCTTGAAATTCTTTTTGATGAAAATCAGATAAACGCCGGTCATGCCTAACACGATGGCAATGTCTTCACGGCACAGGAGCGCCGAAATGGCAAAGAACCAAAACCAGAAGAGCCGCTGCTTATCCAAAAAATAAAAAGCGAACAGCAGCAAAGGAGTGGAAAAGACGACGCCATGAAAGTCAAACAGGTTCGTGTTCTGCATCGCGGGATAAAGGAGATAGGCCGCGGCGAAAACCAGGCCGGCGGCCTCGCTGTGCAAGCGCTCTTTAGCCAGCCAATAGACGGGCAAAGCCCCGATGGCCAAAAACAGCGACTGCAAGACCAGCAGGGTTTCGGGGCGCGGTATCAGCTTATAAAAAAGCGTCAGCGGAACGTAAATAAACTCCCAATGCGCCAGCCAAAAACGCGTCACCGGAACCCCGAGATTGACGCTTTCTTCCAAAAGATGGCCCTGGCTGGTGTTATAAAACGTTTGAATCATGATGCCAAGGTCGAACAGCGTGCTATGATAACTTTCCCATCGCCAAATGGAAGCGCAACTGAAGAGCAAGGTATAGCCGGCCATGAGCATTCCGACAATAACGTGGCCGGTATGATTTTGAGACGTCATGAGCGATAGACATAACGCGAACAAGCCACAACCAATCAGGCTATGCCCGCAGGGTTTATAAAACTATTGAAAATTATTTTGCCAAATTCTATTTGGCTTTTGCAGGCGCGCCGTTCGGATTGTTTTTTAGTTTTACCGCTTTTTTATTAAAATAAGAAGCGACGGTTCGGTTTCGCCAATCCTGCTCATCATCCTGAAGATCTTCAAAAAAAATCGCGTACGGATAGCTTTTCAGCCTCTTGACTTCACAAACGTTCTCCTGGCATTGCTGCAGCGCTTTATAGCGTTTCCGCATTCTGATATCATAAAAATAGGCCGTTCCCTGCAGAGCGGATTTTCGCGGTTGCAATGAAACGATGGCTTTGATCATTCGCATGCTCACCAAATTTGAATACGCGAGCCGGATATTGTTATGCTGCAGGAATATACAGCCAAAAACCGCCAATCCCAAGATTGGATAAACCCGACCGGCCAGTTTCTCAAACTTGAATTCACCTTTGTTGAAGTGGTGAATGATCACCTGGATATTGAAAAACCAGTTGAGCAAAAAAATGAAATATCCGACGTTTTGTACTCTCGGCGGCCCGAGGTTGCCCCTGGCCCAGGCCGCCGGGAAAAAAGTGGCAAAGGTGACGATCAATAATATGCCGGCGGAAACAAGCGGGTGGATGGCAAAATAGTTTTCGCTCTTTTTAAAATGATTCGATATCTGCAAGCCCACAGGTATAAACATCATGGTCAACAAAACCAGCGGAGCTCCCACCCATTGCGCCATCATTGAAAAAGAGCCAAAGGCGGCAACCATGATGGCTTTGATTAAGTCGGGGTGATGGACGGTATGAGTCGCACGCGCCGTGTTGCCGGGGGCGAAAATGACCGCGCAGGAAGCGATGATGGCGACGCCAAGCAATAACGCCAGTACGGCATCGATTTTCCTGGCGAGCAAAAATCTGCACGCAAATATCGACCCCAGTGCAACAAGCAAAATAAGCATGGTTGTTTCGTTCGAACCGATGGCGGCAATCAGGAAACAGGAGCAGGCGAAAACGAGAAGCAGCCTTTTGTAAAATTCTTCCGTGCGATAAATCCGCAAGAGCAAAGCGAAAAAATAAGCCGCAAAAATGTTGGGCGTTTGATAGGTGAGCGTTCCGATCATCCAATATATTCCTTCACAAAGACTGGGCATATTAAAGACGTACAAAAAAAACAGCGCCAGTGCCAGCGCCCAGGCGGTTTTTGCCGGCAGGGATCTTTTCGCGGCTTCGCTGATCAGCAAATAACTGGAATGCAGCAGCAAAAAAATTAAACTGATGGGCAACAGCTTATAACCAAACATCCAGCCGAAAACCAGCGGATTGAGGCTTCCTAACGCCGTGGCAAAGAAGCGCCCTTGCCAATCATAATACATCTTTTTTTGCGCTTCCCAAAACCCGTGTTCAAGGACGGAGTTGGTGTAAAAATAATCATCACCGGGCGAGGGGTGGGCGCAAAAGGAGAGAATGATAAGTGGAATGATCGTCATGCCACTTATTAAAATAATAAAATATTTTTTAAAAAAGTCCAATAGTTTATTCATAATCAACCTCGCGATCATACATTGCTTTGCTGTCGTAACCGTAGAAGAGTTATCAAATGCAATGCCAAACCTCACGCGCGATTATTTCTTTTCAAGGAGGTCTTGAATTTTATCTGAGTAACGCTTGGCGTCTAATTGCTTCCGGACCCATTCCTGGCCGGCACGCCCCATTTGCTTCGCTCCTTGCTCGTTATGCAACAATCGCAGAATAGCGTCGGCGAGAGCTTCGGAATCGCGTGGCGGCACGAGATAACCAGTCTCGCCGTCATGGAGAATTTCCGGAATGCCGCCAAGATTGGTCGCCACCACCGGTGTGCCCATGGCCAACGCTTCGACAATGACCAATGGCGAAGCTTCCGGAGTTGCATCCGAACCGGAAGCCAGCACAACGACATCAACGCCTGCCATGATCTCCGGCATATCATCCCGCGGTCCGGTGAAAACCACATGCTCATCCAATCCGTTCTGTTTGACCCGATCGACCAGATGCTGCATATATTCATCTTTTTCCGATCGGCCGGCGCCGACAATCAGAAATCGTGTCGAGGGAAGTTTGCCGATCACCTTTTGGGCAGCGGCAATAAAATAATGATGTCCCTTTTTTGGCACGACCCGGCCGACCGAAGCGACCAACTTTTCATAGCCATTGGGCGCAAATTCTCTCCGCACCTTTTGACCTGTAATTGACTCAGAAAATCGGTCTAAATCGATGCAGTTCGTCACCGTCACCAGTTTGTTGGCTGCCACCCCCGCCTGCAGAAACGAGGCCTTGACCGCCTCTGAGACGCAAATCAAAGTATCCGCGAGCGACGCGACCACGCGCTTCAGAACACTCGCGACCAATCGCGGCTTGTGAACATTCTCGTGAATATGATAAATGCTTCTCACGCCGGCCAGGCGGGCGGCAATCCCGCTTGCCAGAATACTCAACGAGTTGGTATGCACCACCTCGATGCGCTCGCGGCGAATTAAACGAAACAATTTCCACGTTGACAACACCAAATCCCTCACATACTTCAAAAAGAAGATCGGACTGGCGGTCATCCGATTCATCGGCACGCGCAAAACTTGATATTTCACGCCACACGCTTCGATCTGACGAAGTGCCGGAGAGTCCGGCGCCGGAGCTCGTTCGTCGACAAAGGACAGCACCACCAGCGTTTCAAAACGATTGTGGTCGATCCCTTTCAAAAAAAAATGGAGGACTCTGAAGCTGCCGCCACAATCATGGCCGGTCGACTGCGCATGGACGATCAATAATTTGGCGCGCGACGCCGAATCTGCCATTCTCTTCATTCAATCTCCAACCAGACTATTTTGCAAAGCCTGAGCGCCTGGAAGCCCTGACTCGGCCAGACTTTTATTTCGCGTTAGAAAAAGCACGTTCACCGTATAAATCACACCCATCACGCCATACGTCAGCAGGCGTCGCAACAGGGTCATGATGACGGCAAGCTCACCGATACCGTAATAAGCTTTGAAAAGCCAGGCGCGTGTAAGCTCCCAAACGCCGAGCCCGCTCGGCAAGGGGGAAAGCCAACCCGCCATGGCGGAAAAGGCGCTGGAAAACATGATGAAACCATAAGGAATATTCTGCTGCAGCGCCTTGAAAAGCAATTGGTCCGCCCAAAAGTGCGCCGCCGAATTAAGCAATGATAGACCCAGCGCCGCGGCAAAAATGTCTTTGCGTTTTAGGGTTTTTTGCAAAGCGTTCATTGATTTTTGCGCAAAGTCATTTGCCGCAATTTTCCGGCGCAACAAATAAACGATTAAAAGAACAAAGAGCAGAATGCCGGCAACATAGAGAATGTTTTTAGAGGTGAAGGCGCTTGCAGCGAATTTCAAGACGGTGTGGTGCATGCCGATCGCCAAAGCGCTGATCACCAGCATCATGGCCAGCGCCAGAATTTCAAGGAGCAGATCCATGAAGACGGAGGGAAGGGATTGATTGATTTCCACGCCTTCAAGCTTCTTGAGCAGGATCGCTTTTGCCGGCACGCCGAGCTTGCCCGGCCCGGCCGTGTTGATGGTCATCGCGCCGATGCTGGCAGTGACGACGTTTTTGAACGAAATATCGCTTTTGACCGCTTTGAGCAAAACGTGCCATCGCCAAGCGACGAGAAAAATATTAACGCCGCCCAGCAAAAACACCACGCTCACCAGAACGACATCGATGTTTGCCAGGATCGGCAACGTCCGTTCCCAATCAATATCTTTCAACAACAAGGCGGTGCCGAGCAGAATGGCGAGAAACAGGACGGCTTTAAGAGCATTTGATGAAAACGGAAAACGATTTTTTTTCATGGGCTTGATAAGGATGCCCTTTCAGGCATCGTCGCAGCATTCTCTTCCATCATTTTATCAATCATTCTTTTGTAACCGAGACCAACGGCCGTCCAATCATATTGGCGGGCAGTTGCCAGGGCATTCTCAGCCAGTGACTGGCCGTTGGCAAAGAAAGTTATTACCGCGGTCGCAAGAGCTTGACTGTTTTTTTGCTCGACCAAATAACCGTTGTAGCCGTCCACAATCACATCCGGTATGCCGCCGACGCGCGTTGCCACCACCGGCGTACCTGCCGACAATGCTTCCAAGACCACAACCGGCATCCCCTCGGTATCCCCGGCACTATCCACGATAGAGGGCACGACCGTTATATCCGCTGCCGCGTAATAATCCCGGAGCTGATTATGGCTTTTAGGGCCGACAAACGAAATGAGGTTTTCCAGCCCAAGGGCTTTGGTTTCGCGCTGCAAGCGCTGCTCGAACGGGCCGCTGCCCACGATCACCAAACCAATATCTTTCACGTGTGGGGTGATATTTTTCATCGCCTGGATTAAATACGGGATGCCTTTTTTCTCAGCGAGACGGCCAACGAACAAGATGACGTGTTTGAAAGAAATGCGCAATTTTTCACGCATGGTTTGCGCATCAGCGCGACGGCCAAAATATTTCGAATCCACACCCATCGGCAATATTTCCGCCGCCACCCGACGCCCGGTCAGCTCCATAAGGACTTGGTGATTGAGATGGCTGACGCTGATAATATTATCCGTGTGGTTGACGATAAATCGCGCAATTTGAGCTCCAGCCGGCCACCGGCGCAATGCAAAAATATCACCGGCATGAATCGTCACGAGATGACGAAACGGCAAAGCACTCTTTGCGATTGCCGCAACAAGCCCCTGCGGCACCATCCAATGGCTATTAACCACATCGATACTTTCTTGCTCGACCATGCGGCGCAGCGCCAGCCACTCCGCAAACAAAAACGGCGCAACCTGTAATTTGCCCAAAAAACTATTGCGCATATTCGCCAGCAAACCGTGCTCGTTAGAGAGCGTTTGATAACGCTTGGGATAAAAATACGCAAAACGACGCACATGAATGCCTTCCATGATTTCTTCGTGCTTGGCATCAGCATCGTGCGGCGTCAGCGCGAAGACCTCATAATATTTTGTCAGCTCTCTGGCGAGATAATAGACGAAGCTGGATACCGAGTCGCCTTCCCAGCGAGGGAAGCGAGAGGTAAAACATAATACCCGTGTTTTTCTTTTACCACGCATATAATCTCTCAACGCCAAAAGCATATTTTGAATTCTTGCTGAGGCGAAACGGGAAAAAATTCGATATCGCCGCCGCTTCGCGGTTTTTTTCACAGGCATATTTCAATTCAACGACCGTGTTGACGCCATCGACATATTTTTGCGAAAAGGTGTTGTTTTGGGCGTTAATCGCATAAAACTCCATCTCCGCGTCAAGAGTAATTCGATAATCCCGGCTGGCGGATTGAAAATACTTTCGGCGGTAACGATTGAGCAGAACGGGCTCCAGAGACAGCAAGTGCAGCTTCAGGGCCGCCGGAATTTCCGCGCGGCGAAACACCGCCTCTATCGTCTCAAACCGAAAATTCGCCTCCATGGCGAAAGATATGAGCGGAAACGACGACTTTCCACCCACCAGGTCATTCTTGCTCTTGATCTCCAAAACCGGTTTTTCAACCAATCCAAACAACTGGCCATACCACCGAATGCGAGCCTTGCTCCGGTCTTTGATGCCGTCAACGTTGTCCAAATAGCTCTTCCGATCGAGTGAATCGAAATAAAGATTATTGACCAAACGCTCAGGGTAAGCCTCAAGGAACACGGCGGGGTGCAATCTGACCATCGCCTCGATTTCGTGCGGCGTGAGATCGGCCACGACGAATTTGCGCTCGTAGCGCTGATTTTCGGGCTTATCGACTGGCTTTGCCATATTCCACGCCGTAAAGAATGGCTTTGACATTTTTCCGGCTGGGCTCGATCATTTTCCCATCGACCGAAAGAAGGGATTGTTCTTCCACCAGGTAAGGAATGGAAGTCTTCTCGATCGACACCGCCGTGGCGGTTATGGAGGCCCGGCCGTATTCCGGCTTTTTCTGATAAACGGTGAAGCCGATTTCGCCGCCGGCGATGCTGATGTCGTGAATCTTCATGTCGGTCATGTCTTTAGCGGCGACGGCAAGCGCCGCATTTTTAATTTTAATTTGCTCGGCGGTGGCCTGGCTATTTTCACCGGCGCTCACGCCTTTGTCACCGGCGCCGTCGATGAAAATATTGCGCAGCTCGACGCGACTTCCGGAAACATCGATCCCGTCATTGCCGCAATTGACAAAAGAGGTATTGGTTATTTTGCCTTTGCAAAAGTCGGCGTCAAAAGCATCGGAAGAGGTGTGGCTGAAAAGAGTTTGATCAATGCTGAAGTCCGATCGGACGATGTTCAAACCGTCTTCCGATCTATTATTGAGGAAGTGACAGTGCGATATCTCGACCGGCGATTCGTAGAAATAAACGGCGCCGGTCAATTCCCAGCCGTTTTGCGAGGGGTTGGACAAATTATCGAACGTGACATTTTGCAAAACTGATTTTTGCCGGGCATTGATCACGACGACCGCCTGCCCGGTTGAATCGGCGGAATGAATGACGATCGGGTTTTCTTCCGTTCCAAAAAATTGCAGCGGCGAATAGGAAAAGATCATAGCCGAACGAGACAGATTCAGGCGGGTTCCTTCTCCGCAAGTGACCTGATAGCCTCCGGGAATGATCAGGTTTTGATTTAAATTCCAGGCGCCGGGCTTGATGATGATCTTTTTGTTGGATTCATCCATGGTCAAAAACTCAAACCGGCCGACATTCGGTGGCCGGCGAATAAAATCTTCTTTCACGAAACCATCGTCAAAACTGCGCCACGGAAAGACGGTTTCAGCGCCCATCCGGCTGGCTCCCAAAATTTTGTAATTGACTTTGAGGCCCGCAATCATCGTATCCGACCAGGCCCAGCCTGCGGGCAACGTGAAGTTAACGCGACGATAGTCCATCAGCTCGGTATAAAACTTCGCGGGTAAAATATTTTTTTCGGTTGGAACAAACAAGAGCGAATCTCGATAGGAAACATTCACGACTTCGATCGGCATCAAGTGAATATTCCCCAATTCAAGCTCGAGCCGATTTTCCCGCGCGCGGCCATAAAATGCTTGCAAGCCCTTGACCGGATTGAGAACGGTTTTAATATACTGCTGATTTTGATACAAAACTTCTTTGGAAAAATTATAATCGGGAAATTCGCCGTAAATGACGTTGAGATTTTTTTCCATGTCTTCGCGCTGCTCGGCAAAAAATGCGTCCAGATAGGAAGGCGCGGCAATGCGCTCCAGCGTCTTGATATATTCCTGGAAAAAAATTTCATCGTCGAAAAGCATCGCCCAGAAATCGCTATGGAGTTTGCTTCCGCTCTTGCCAATATAAACCCCTTCAGCGGTTGCGCACAAAGATTCAATCGGGTGTCCGCAATCGGCGTCGAATCCAATCGGCTCCAAGCGTGAAGTAATGGGGTTGTAATAAAACCGGGCATTGTGCCACAACGCCGCGTGCTGGGCGCCCATCAAGTCAACAATGGCAAAATATTTTGCCAGTTTTGGAACATCAAAAACCGCGCTGGTTTTTAATTCGCCGCGGCGGAAGGCCTCGAGCAAATGAACGGCTTTGGCAAACAGTGCATAACTTGCCGAATCGGCAAGCCATTTTTTGGTTTGAAAACCGTCGATGTTGCTCGATAAATACAGGCCGCAGCCATTTCCAAGCGCATTCGGGAAATTGCTGTTTTGTTGTAATTGCTCAGCCCACCACAAATCCTCGTTGAATTTGACAATCGGCCCCTCGCGCAACTGGTTGTGCTCGATCAGGCGTTTTTCAAAATGCTCTTCCAGCGCGTAAACTCCCAGATCCTTGCCATTCAGCGTAACCTTGATAAAATCATAACGCAGCCCGATGAGGCCTTCGCGTTTGAGGGCGTGATGAAAAAGCCATTCCGCCAGATAATTGCGGGTCTGAGGATGCTGAATGGAAAATTGCTTCATGCCCCAGATGGTGTTTTCACCTTTGACTTTGATTCGAAAGGACCACTTGTCTCCCTGCAGATGGTCCGTCCAATCGCCTTTGAGTCTCAGATCGACTTTGACGGCTTGATCCTGATATCGAATCACCGCTGGAACAAAATCGTCAGCGCCTTTAATTAAAATTCCTTTCGCCAGCGCCTGCTCGCGCTGATAGGCCAATTTTTGAAAGTTATTGTGCTTGATATCGATGGTGATGTGCTCAGGCTTGGACAGCATGCCGCCAATTACCTTTGGGATAAGACGGGTATTTTCTTGTATAAGCGGCATTAGATTCGCACTGACAAAGCCGGTTTTATGAACATACATGCCGAGAGCGAACGCCCAAAAAGTATAGAGCGCGGCGCCGACAACCTGGTATTTGCCAGTATGCCAAATTTTTTCGGCAACGATTTGCAACGGCGACTTTTTTGTGGAGTCCTTGAGCAGCATATCATCTGATTCCTTTGCTGTCGATAATCGTGATCTTAATGGAATCATTAAGCTTTGCCAAACTGGATTGGCTCGCATCCACCTGGGGAAGATTCTCGAATTCCACCAGGAAAGAAGCTTCGAGAAGTTCCTGGGATCGGTCAAACCGCCTCAAGTCTACCACCGAACAGTGTTTTTTCAGCGTATCAACAATTTCCTTCAACTCAACTTTTCCCGGATTGTGGCTTGAAACCGTCAGATATAAGTTATGGTTTACTTCTGTTTTTTGAGAGTAGTTTCGCAGCCAGACGATGGCGGCGATGATCGCAAATGCGCCCACGGTGATGACTCTTTGATCTGCCCCCAAGCCCAGGCCGATGGCAATCGTCAAAAACAAATAGGCCAGTTCCTCAGGCTCTTTAATCGCCGCGCGAAATCTCACAATCGAAAGAGCGCCAACCAGACCTAAAGACAGCGCGAGAGAAGATTTCACAATGGTGATGATCAGCGTGGTTGTCGTAGCCAATAACACAAAATTTCCGGCAAAGTTCCGACGGTTTGAGAGCGAACGGCCATACTTGACATAGATTCGATTTAAAATAAATGATAAAACACCTGCAATGATTAGATTCAACAATAATCCCCAAAAGGAAATCTGCACGCTCTGAGAGGTCAAAAATTCTGTGAACGTCTTCTGAAAGGCTTGAAATTTATCCATTTATTTTTTCCGTATCTGTTCGATTATTGACCATTAAAAACACAACGCAGTGAATAATGACGAACATTTTTCGTCGCGCTTCTTATAGGCAAAGGATATGCCAGGGAAGTCTTATAGTGCTCGCATAGTTGTAGATTCAACCATGATCACCGCTGGCCTAAATTCTCGTTTTGCTATGCGTCCAAAGCTCCGGGCAAAGATTGCCAACAAATTAAGCCGCGTCAATTGAGTGAATGTAACGAAAATGAGACACTTCGATGTATCAGTTTTGGACACGTGCCATGCGCATGAAAAGCCGCTCGTAACTTTCGGTGACAAGATCCCAGGTGTAATTTTCGCGTATGAGTTCCTGTGCTTTTTGGCCGACTTGTTCGACGACTTGTGGATGGTCGAGGAGATATTGCATCTGATCACGCAAATCGCCGTTGTGTCCGATTTTGAAAAAGAAGCCAGCATCGCCCAGAACCTCGCGATGCTCAGGCACGTCATTGGCAAGCACACAATTGCCATGGCCCATGCCTTCGAGCAAGGCGGGGTGAGTGCCTCCCACTTCCGTGCCTTGAATGTATAAATAGGCGTTCGATTGCAATTCACGATATC
>Ga0247727_10001677_pt1 | contig 51884 bp, 45 predicted proteins | sample WisWelCaveWW1625_FD_202498 | JGI IMG/M metagenome (GOLD analysis project Ga0247727, IMG submission 202498) | Biofilm microbial communities from Wishing Well Cave, Virginia, United States - WW16-25 | ecosystem: Environmental > Aquatic > Deep subsurface > Groundwater > Cave microbial mat | place... | reverse complement strand
GAATGCGAGACGACGCCGCAGACCTCCCGAGGTAAGATCGACCGCCTTCCCCGCACGCCCGCCGGATTTACCACCCCGGCCCTTGATGGCTGTGGACTTCGCGGTGATTTGCCCGCTCGTCCGGCCGGGTAGGCCTCGTATCCGGTTCTTGTCCATCGGGCCGCGGGTTTGCTCCACGCTTCTTTCAGACGCCACCTCGCGATGCCGCCCTTGCGCTTCGCTAACCCTTCGCCGCCATCAGGCTGCGTAGAGGACTTCCACCTCCAAGCTGTCGATCATGCTCGGCACACAAACGAAGCCCCGGCAGGTCTGCCGGGGCCGCTCGCGATTGCCTTGGCAGGCGGGAGCTTAGAAGTCCATCCCGCCCATGCCACCCATGCCGCCCATCCCGCCGCCCGGAGGCATGGCCGGACCGGCCTCCTTCGGACGCTCGGCCACCATCGCCTCGGTCGTGATGAGCAGGCCGGCGATCGATGCGGCGTTCTGCAGCGCCGTACGCACGACCTTGGTCGGGTCGATCACGCCTTCGCTGACCAGATCGCCGTACTCGCCGGTCTGGGCGTTGTAGCCGTAGCTGTACTTGGCGTGATCGAGGATCTTGCCGACCACCACCGAGCCGTCCTCGCCGGCATTCTGCACGATCTGGCGGGCGGGCACCTGCAGGGCCTTGCGCACGATCTGAATGCCGATCCTCTGGTCGTCGTTCTCGGTCTTGAGGCCTTCGAGTACTTTCATCGCCCGCAGCAGGGCGACGCCGCCGCCAGGCACGATGCCTTCCTCGACGGCCGCGCGGGTTGCATGCAGGGCGTCGTCGACGCGGTCCTTGCGTTCCTTCACCTCCGTCTCGGTGGCGCCGCCGACCTTGATGATCGCCACGCCGCCGGCGAGCTTGGCCAGCCGCTCCTGCAGCTTCTCCTTGTCGTAGTCGGAGGTCGTCTCCTCGATCTGCGCCTTGATCTGGCCGACGCGCGCGGTGATGTCGACCTTCTTGCCGGCGCCATCGACGATGGTGGTGTTGTCCTTGTCGATCGTCACCCTCTTGGCGCGGCCCAGCATATTCAGCGCGACGTTCTCCAGCTTGATGCCGAGGTCCTCGCTGATCACCGTGCCGCTGGTGAGGATGGCGATGTCCTCCAGCATGGCCTTGCGCCGGTCGCCGAAGCCCGGCGCCTTCACTGCCGCCACCTTCAGGCCGCCGCGCAGCTTGTTGACGACGAGGGTGGCGAGCGCTTCGCCTTCGACATCCTCGGCGATGATGAGCAGTGGCTTGCCGGCCTGCACCACGGCCTCCAGCATCGGCAGCATGGGCTGCAGGCTGGAGAGCTTCTTCTCGAACACCAGGATGTAGGGGCTCTCGAGCTCGACCAGCATCTTCTCGGCGTTGGTGATGAAGTAGGGCGAGATGTAGCCGCGGTCGAACTGCATGCCCTCGACGACGTCGAGCTCGGTCTCCAGGCTCTTGGACTCCTCGACCGTGATGACCCCTTCGTTGCCGACTTTCTTCATCGCCTCGGCGATTTTGGCGCCGATTTCCTTGTCGCCGTTGGCCGAGATGGTGCCGACCTGGGCGATCTCATCGTTGGAGGTGACCTTCTTGGCCTTGGCCTTCAGCTCCGCGACGACGGCGGTGACGGCCAGGTCGACGCCGCGTTTCAGATCCATCGGATTGGAGCCGGCTGCCACCGACTTGGACCCTTCCCGGATGATCGACTGCGCCAGCACGGTGGCGGTGGTGGTGCCGTCACCAGCGACGTCGGAGGCCTTGGAGGCGACCTCCTTGAGCATCTGCGCGCCCATGTTCTCGAACTTATCTTCGAGCTCAATCTCCTTGGCGACGGTGACGCCGTCCTTGGTGATGCGTGGGGCGCCGTAGCTCTTCTCGAGCACGACGTTGCGGCCCTTCGGCCCCAGCGTCACCCTCACGGCGTTGGCTAGGATATCGGCACCGCGCAGCATGCGCTCGCGGGCGTCCTGGGCGAATTTTACGTCTTTGGCTGCCATGGTTGGCTCCGTCGAAGGGGTCAGACCCCTTTTTGTCTCGGTTGAAGAGGAAGATCGTGCGGCCGCTTGAAGGGGTCTGACCCCCTGGCCTGTGCGCGAGCTTCAGCAATGCCTGGAGGAGTATCGGCCCGGCAGCAGCCGGGCGACGACATCCATCAATCGCGCAATCAGGCCGCGGCGCGCACCGACACTTTTCCCTCGATGATGCCGAGCACATCGCTCTCCTTCATGATGAGCAACTCCTGGCCGTCGATCTTGACCTCGGTGCCCGACCACTTGCCGAACAGCACGCGGTCGCCTTTCTTGACGTCGAGCGGCACCAGCTTGCCGGCCTCGTCGCGGGCGCCGGGACCGATGGCGATGATCTCGCCCTGCATCGGTTTCTCCTTGGCGGTGTCGGGGATGATGATGCCGCCGGCGGTCTTTGTGTCCTCTTCGATGCGACGCACGACCACGCGGTCGTGCAGAGGGCGAAACTTCATGGCCTCTACCTCATTGTTCTAGAACTGAATTTCCCAGCTTTCGCGCGACGGCGGCTCGTGCCGGTATGGCTTCGGGCGGAGGTCCAGCGTCGCGTGCCTTCGTATATGTGAGACCTGTTAGCAGTGTCAAGGTTGGAGTGCCAGACAGCGCGCTGATCTCCGTCATGGTTTTGGCGATCTGCCGCGCGACACTGCCATGTGCCGGAACTGGATTGGAACTTGCTTCGTTGTCGGCCTTGTCGTCACCACGCGGCTGCCTGCAACCGCCGTAAACGATGTGGGAGTTATGCAACCCGCGAATCGATATTCGCCTCTAACATGGGGCAGCGTGCTTCGGGTCACGGGATCGAGGTAGGCATCATGATCGACCGGCAGTTCCATGCGCAACTGGCAGGCTTCAGTCTGACGACGGCCGAGATCCTGTATCGCCTGCCCGACCATCCGGCCCTGCTGCAGAGCTACATCTGGCAAGAGTACGACGTGCACCCGCGCTTTCCACGGCTGCAGACCTTTCTCGACTTCTGGAGCCGGAATCTCGAGGGCAAGCTCTACCGCGTGACGGTGGCGCACAAGAAGCTGATCGCGCCGGCCGAGCTGCGGCTGGTCGGCGGCGAGTTCCGCATGCACTGAGGCGGACCTCGGGACCCGCCGCCAGAGACGGCTTCGGCTTCCGCCGCGAATCACGCTAGCTCCGGCGCTGTGACGAACCCCACTCGACGCCCACTGCCCGCCGCCGACGCGCGATCGCGCGTCAGCCCCGGCGTGGTCTCCTCGATCGAGGAGGCGATTGCCGCGCGCCGCGCGCCCCTCGTGCTCGCCGGGGCCGACACTGGGGCCGCCGACCAGCTCATCCACGCCATGGGCACGGTGAAGGCCGCGCGCTTCAATGCCGCGGCGCGGCTCGAGCGCAAGCACGCGCTGTCGCTGTTTGCCATGTCCATGGTGTCGCTCTATTTCGTCGGCCTGTCGGTGTGGCAGGCCGTGTACGCGGCCGCCATCGACGAGGCCACCGGCCGGCTGATCACGCTTGTCTCGATCCTGTCATCGATCTTCACGCTGGTGCTGGCGCTGATCGAGTCGATGAACGACTACAAGATCAAGGCGCACCACATGCACGCCTGCGCGCTGGCCGTGAACGATATCCTGCACGAGCTGAAGCTCGTGCGCACGGCCGACCCCGCGCTCGTGCAGGACTTCCGCCGGCGCTACAACGAGGCTGTGCGCAGCTGTCCCTACAATCACGCGCGCGTCGACTACCTGATGGCGCGGGCCGAGCGCGGCGTGCCCTGGACCGAGGCAACGTGGGCGCATCTGCGCTACGCCTGCGACGTCTATGCCCTCTACGGCCTGTGCCTGAGCATCCCGCCGCTGGTGCTGGTGCTGTTCCGGTGACTGTCATCCCGGGTTTTGTGCCCGGGATCCAACCATCCGCAGGCGCCGCAGCGATCGGCACGCGGGAAGCCGGTGACACCGGCCTGCGCCGGTGCAAGCAAGCACCGGGATGACACCTACGCGCCCTCGGCCACCGGATTGCCCGCCTCGTCGAGGTGGGCGATGCGGATCATGTTGGTGGTGCCGGGCGAGCCCAGCGGCACGCCGGCGACGATGATCACGCCCTCGCCGGCCCTGGCAAAGCCCTCGTCGAAGGCGATGCGGCAGGCCTTGCGCACCATGGCGGCCTGGTTCTCCGGATCGCCGGTCAGGACGCAGTGCATCCCCCAAACGAGTGCCAGCTTGCGCGCGGTCGCCAGCACCGGCGTCAGCCCGATGACGGGCAGGCCGGGCCGCTCGCGGGCGACGCGCAGCGCGGTCGATCCCGTCGCGGTGTAGCAGATGATGCCGGCGAGCTTCAGCGTGTCGGCGATCGTGTCGGCGGCGGCGGCGATCGCATCCGCCGCGGTCGGCTGCGGAGGAGTACGAGTGGCGTGCACCAGCGTGCCGTAGCTCGGATCGCCCTCCACCTCGTTGCCGATGCGGTCCATGGTGCGGATCGCTTCGATCGGGTACTTGCCGACCGCCGATTCCGCCGACAGCATGATGGCGTCGGCGCCGTCGAAAACGGCAGTGGCCACGTCCGACACCTCGGCCCGGGTCGGCACCGGCGAGGAGATCATGCTCTCCAGCATCTGCGTGGCGACCACCACCGGCTTGCCGGCGGCGCGCGCCTTGCCCACGATCTGCTTCTGCAGGCCCGGCACGCGCTCGACCGGCAATTCGACGCCGAGATCGCCGCGCGCCACCATCAGGCCGTCGGACTGGGCGACGACGTTGTCGAGGTCGGTGATGGCGGCCGGCTTCTCGATCTTCGACATCAGCCAGGCGCCCTGGCCGACCAGCTCGCGGGCGAGCTTCACGTCCTCGCCGCGCTGCACGAACGACAGCGCCACCCAGTCGACGCCGAGGCGCAGCGCGTAGTCGAGGTCCTTCTTGTCCTTGTCCGTCAGCGGCCCGATCGGCAACACCGTGTCGGGCAAGCTGATACCCTTGCGGCTGGCCAGCGTGCCGCCGACCACCACGCTCGCCTCGATCACCGAGGCGCGCTTGGCCACGACCGTCATGCGCACCTTGCCGTCGTCGAGCAGCAGCGTGTGGCCGGGCTCGACCGCCTGGAAGATCTGCGGATGCGGCAGGAACACGCGGTCGGCCGAGCCCGCGCTCTCCGTCGTATCGAAGCGGAAGACCGTGCCTTCGGCCACGGCGACGCGCTCCCCGCCGATCTCGCCGATGCGGAACTTCGGGCCCTGCAGGTCGGCGAGGATGCCGATCGGCCGGCCGAAGTGCGCTTCCGCGTTGCGCACCGCCCCGTGCAGCTTCTTGACCACGTCGAAGGAGGAGTGGCTCATGTTGATGCGGAAGACGTCGACGCCGGCCTCGAAGTAGCGCTGGATCATCTCAGGGGCGTACGACGCAGGTCCAAGGGTGGCGACGATCTTGACGCGCCGGGTGCGTCTCATTTGGCTCTTGCGCCCCCTTCGCTGGGATCAGTCAGGCGGATGGTCCAGTCCTTGGCTTCCTGGGTGTCGACCTCGAAGAAGCCCGTGTCCTTATAGCGACGTCCAGTGCAGTCCTGAACCCCCCGGATCGTGAATGACTTGTCGGCCGTGCACATGATCGACTTGCCGGCCCATTCCCCGCCGCGGTCGTAGTCGATGGCGTGGATGTAGTAGAAGCGGCTCGAGAGCGTGCCCTTGTAGAGCGTTTCGCAGGTCTTGGCGGCAATGTTCCACCAGCCCTCCGTGGTCCACCCGGTCGGGTCCTGGTAGCCGATGGCGACGCCGATGCGGCTCGAGGTGGTGTTGCACAGCTTGAGGTCGGCGTGCGCGGGCGCGGCCTGGAGGGCGAGGATGGCGCCGACGGCGAGCGCAGCCGAGGTGCGCGCTAGCTTGCCGGGACTGGTCGAAACAGTCATCGCAGCTACCATCTCGGCTCAGGCATCGACCAGAATGACACGGAAATCGTTGACGTTGGTATGGGTTGGACCACGGACGATGAGCCCGCCTGCCGCTTCGAAGAAGCTCGTTGCGTCGTTATCATCGAGAAACTTCTTGGCGTCGAGGTGGCGCTGGCCTGCGACCGTTTGGGGATCGATGGTGGCGCCGGCCGGGTCGGTGGTGCGGCCTTCCCCGCCGTCGATGCCGTCGGTATCGGCGGCCAGCGCGGCGATGCCGGCGGCGCCGTCGAGCGCCAGGGCCAGCGCCACCGCGTATTCCTGGCAGCGCCCGCCGCGACCCTGCCGGTTGCGCACGGTGACCGAGAGCTCACCGCCGCTGATGATGGCGACCTTGCGATTTTGTGCCTTGGCGTCGAGCGCGATGGCGGCATGGGCCCGCGCCACCTCGCGCGCCTCCCCGGTCACGGCATCGCCTAGGTCCATGACCTCGTAGCCCTGCCGGCGCGCGAGCGCGGCGGCGGCGGCCAGGGCTACGGCCGGTGTGGCGATGATGCGATACTCGGCGGTTGCGAAGGCCGCATCGTCGGGCTTCGGGGTCTCGTTGGCGGGGTCGGCGAGGGCCGCCGCCACGGCCGCCGGTAACGCCAGACCGAGGGCCGCCATGGCAGGCCCCCGCCGCTCCAGGACGGCCCGGGCGTGCGCCAGCGTCGTGGGATCGGGCACGGTGGGCCCTGAGCCGATGGTGGCCGGGTCGTCGCCCGGCACGTCGGAGATGGCAAGCGTCAGCATGCGCGCGCGTGTGGCCTTGCGCAGGCGTCCGCCCTTGATGCGCGAGACGTGCCGGCGCACCGTGTTCATCTCGTGGATGTCGGCGCCGGACTTGAGCAGCCCGCGGGTGAGCTCGGTCTTGGCCGCGAGCGTCAGGCCGGCGACGGGCGCCGGCCAGAGCGACGAGGCCCCGCCCGAAAGCAGCACCAGCACGAGGTCGCGCTCGCTGGCCTGGCCGACCAGTGCCAGGGCCCGCTCGGCCGCGCGCACGCCCGCCGCGTCGGGGGTTGGATGACGCGCCGAGACGACCTCGATGACGCTCGGGGGCGCGCCGGCGAGCGCTTCGGGCGTCCCGTGGGGGGCGGTCGTGAAGCCGCCGACCCGGTCGAGAACGCCGAGCGCACGATAATGCCGCTCCGCCGCCGCGGCCATGGCGGCTGCGGCCTTGCCGGCGCCGACCACGTAGAGGCGGCCCCCGTCGGAAAGGGGGGGCAGATGCGGAAGCAGGCACACGTCCGGGTGCGCGGCGGCGACGGCTGCGTCATAAAGCGCCAGCAGCCTGGCTCGCATGTCGGATGCTGCTCCCCCTGCCATGTCGAGGCCGGTCAAATCCTTTGTTGCCGCCTCATTTGCGGGAGGGGGCGCGCGAGCGTCAAGAATAACGCTTCGGCGCCCAGCCGGCCGGATGCGGATTCTGGCCAGGGCGCGACGCCCTCACTATAGTTCGCCCATGGCGGACGATCTGGCGAACGGGGGCGGCATCGCGGGGGAGGAGCACGACAGCTTCTGCGTGCTGCCCGGTCGTGCCGATCTTGGGCTGATCCTGCTCTGCGACCATGCCGGCAACGCCTTCCCGCCGGGCTACGGCACGCTGGGCCTGCCGCCAGAGCAGCTGCAGCGGCATATCGCCTACGATATCGGCGCGGCGCAGGTGACGCGCCACCTCTCGGGGGCGCTGGGTGCGCCCGCGCTGATGACCCGCTACTCCCGGCTGCTGATCGATCCGAACCGGGGGGCGGACGATCCGACACTGATCATGCGCCTCTCCGACGGCGCCGTGATCCCCGGCAACCGCAAGCTCGATGCCGCCGAGCGCGAGCGCCGCATCGGGCTGTACTATGAGCCCTATCATCGCGCCATCGACGCCGTCATCGACGCATGCCAGGCCGCCGGCGCGACACCCGTGCTCCTGTCGATGCATTCCTTCACGGAAAGCTGGAAGGACTTTTCGCGGCCGTGGCACGTGGGCGTGCTGTGGGACAGCGATGCGCGCCTGGCCAAGCCCCTGCTCGAGGGCTTCTACGCCGAGGGCGACCTGATCGTCGGCGACAACGAGCCCTATCACGGCAACCTGGTCGGCGACTGCATGTGGCAACACGGGACGGAGCGCGGCCTCGCCAATGCGCTGATCGAGATCCGCCAGGACCTGATCCGCGACGCCGCGGGTCAAGCGGCCTGGGCGCGCCGGATCTGTCGTATGGTCGAGAAGATCCTGCGCGAGAGTTACGCACTGAAGCAGGCGAAGGCGGCGCCGCAAGAGCCGCCGGGACGCAACCCGCAGCCGCCTTCCCCGACTGCGGGGGCATCTCTGCAGGCTGGCGGCGGCCGCATGAAGGAGATTGGCCCATGACCAAGATCGACACCGCGCTCGTGACCGAGCTCGAGGCAGCGGCCTTCCGGCGGCTGGTGCAGCACCTGCGCGAGCGCCCCGATGCGCAGAATATCGACCTGATGAACCTCGCCGGCTTCTGCCGCAACTGCCTCGCCAACTGGTATCAGGAGGCGGCCGGCGCCAAGGGCATCGAACTGACCAAGGACGGCGCGCGCGAGATCATCTACGGCATGCCCTACAAGGAGTGGCAGGCCAAGCACCAGACGGAGGCCAGCGCCGAGCAGAAGGCGGCGTTCGGCAAGGGCAAGCCGCACGGTCATTGATGTGTTGCCCGCTGCTGCCTGGCATGCGGCCCCTTGACACCGCCGGTCGTCTGCCTAATTAGGCGCCGGGGCGGTCGCAAGGCCATTCCGGCCTGGTTCTGCCTGCCGATGAGCTTTGCGCTCACCGGCCGAAGTCCGGACGTGGTATACGCGCCGGCAAAGTCCTGCCAAACGGACGCTCGATAAGTCCAGCCCAGGATGGACGACTTACCAAACCGGCAGCGTAGGCCGATGGAGGAAGGCTCGATGGCGGTCCTGATTCAAGCTCGCGACCTCAACAAGCGCTTCGGCGACATCGTTGCCGTGGACGGCATCTCGCTCGAGGTGGCCAAGGGCCAGGTGCTGGGCTTCCTCGGCCCCAACGGCGCCGGCAAGTCGACCACCATGAAGATGATCACGGGCTTCCTGGAGCCGGATTCGGGCAGCGCCCATATCGCCGGCATCGACGTGTTCGAGAACCCGCGGGCGGCGAAGGCAAAGCTCGGCTACCTCCCCGAGGGGGCGCCCTGCTACGGCGACATGACGGCCAGCGCCTTCCTCAATTTCATCGCCGAGATCCGCGGCTTCGACCGCGAGGCGGCGCGCGCCCGGGTCGCTGCAGCCGTCGACAAGACGCAGCTCGCCTCGGTGCTCGGGCAGAAGATCGACACGCTGTCGAAGGGCTTCAAGCGCCGCGTCGCCATCGCTCAAGCGATCCTGCACGACCCCGAGGTGCTGATCATGGACGAGCCGACCGACGGCCTCGACCCCAACCAGAAGCACCAGGTGCGCCGGCTTATCACCGAGATGGCCCGCGACAAGGCCATCATCGTCTCCACCCACATCCTGGAGGAGGTCGAGGCGGTGTGCTCGCGTGCCATCATCATCAACCGCGGCCGCATCGTCGCCGACGGCACGGCCGAGGACCTCATGCGCCGCCTGCCCCATCACAACGCCATCAGGCTCGCCGTCTCGGCCGGGCGGGCCGAGGCCCTCAGCCAGGCCCTGTCGGAGTTCGCGGCCATCTCCAAGGTGGAGTCGATCGGCGCCGCCAACGGCAAGGTCGAGCTGCGCGCGCTCGCCAACGCCGGCGCACCACGGCCAACCGAGCTCGCGAGCCTGATCCGCTCGCGCTTCATCGAGGCCGAGGAGGTGCGCATCGAGCGCGGCAATCTCGACGACGTGTTCCGCCAGATCACCACCTCGGACGAGGGCGCCAGCCATGCATGAGCTTGCCCGCAACAGCTGGATCATCGCCAAGCGCGAGTTCGCCGGCTATTTCAGCTCGCCGCTGGCGACCGTTTTCCTGATCGTCTTCATCGCGCTGACCGGCGCCTTCGCCTTCTACCTCGGCGGCTTCTTCGAGCGCGGGCAGGCGGACCTCGCACCCTTCTTCCAATACCATCCCTGGCTCTACCTGCTGCTGGTGCCGGCGGTTGCCATGCGGCTGTGGGCCGAGGAGCGCAAGTCGGGCACCATCGAGCTGCTGATGACGCTGCCGATCTCGCCGTGGGAGGCGATCCTCGGCAAGTTCCTGGCCGCCTGGGCCTTCATCGGCGTCGCCCTGCTGCTCACCATTCCGATGTGGATCACCGTCAACATACTGGGCAACCCCGACAACGGCGTGATCTTCACGAGCTACCTCGGCAGCCTCCTGATGGCGGGCGCGTTCCTGGCCATCGGCTCGGCCATCTCGGCGCTGACGCGCAACCAGGTGATCGCCTTCATCGTCGCGGCCACCATCTGCTTCCTCTTGGTGATGAGCGGGGTCGAGCTGGTGCTCAACGTGCTGCGCGTCTGGACGCCCGACTTCGTCGTGCAGGCTGTCGCCTCCATGAGCGTGCTGTCCCACTTCGACCGCATCACCAAGGGCGTGATCGGGCTTCCCAGCGTCGTCTTCTATCTGTCGCTGATCGCCTTCGCCCTGTTCGCCAACCGCATCATCATCGAGCTCAAGAAAGCCGATTGAGGAGGTCGCTCGTGCCCATTCTCGACCGGGCTCTCGCATCCATCCGCGGCGCCGCCGCCTGGCTGATCGAGCGCTGCGCCCACATGCCGCGCCGCACGCTGGCCTGGGCCGGCATCGCGCTTGCCATCGTGATGCTGCTGAGCGTCAACCTGTTCGCCTCGAGCGCACTGCGCAACGTGCGGGCCGACCTCACCCAGCAGCGGCTCTTCACCATCTCGGACGGAACGCGCACGACCCTGCGCGGCATCGACGAGCCGGTGAGCGTGCGCCTCTACTACTCCAAGCGCCTCGGCGAAGCATCCTCGGCCTACGGGCGCTACTTCGAGCGCGTCCGCGCCCTGCTCCTGCAGTATCGCGACATCTCCCGCGGCAGGCTCGAGGTGGCGATCTTCGATCCCGAGCCGTTCTCGGACGCCGAGGACCGCGCGGTGGCAGCGGGGCTCAGGGGTGTGCGGCTCAACCCGGAGGGCGAGACCGGCTATTTCGGCCTGGTCGGCACCAACGCCACCGACAACGACGTGACGATCCCGTTCTTCACGACCGATCGCGAGCCGTTCCTGGAATACGACGTCACCAAGCTCATTTTCACGCTCGCCAACCCCAAGAAGCGCATCGTCGGCCTGATGTCGGGCCTGCCCATCGACGGCGGCATGAACCCGATGGCGATGATGAGCGGCGGCCGGCCGCAGCCGCCGCAGGTGGTGATGGAGCAGATCCGCGAGTTCTTCGAGGTCAAGACCGTCGCCCAGGACGCCAAGGAGATCCCCGCCGACATCGACGTGCTGATGGTCGTCCAGCCGGACCGGTTGACGGGCGAGGCCGCCTACGCCATCGACCAGTACGTGCTCGGCGGCGGCAAGGTGCTGGCGTTCGTCGATCCAGTCGCCGAGACGCAGGCCCGCCAGGGTCCAATGGCGATGATGGGGCCGAGCGGCCCCGCACCCGACTTCATCAAGCTTCTGAAGTCCTGGGGTGTCGACTTCGATGCCAGCAAGGCCGCCGGCGACCTCGCCAATGCCCGGCGCGTGCAGTTCGGCGGGGGCATCCGCCCGATCGTGACGGAATACGTCGCCTGGCTGACGCTCGACCGGCGGAGCATGGACGAGAAGGACGTGCTGTCGGGGGGCGTCGAGCGGCTCAACCTCGCCTCGCCTGGATTCTTGTCCAGGGCCGACGGCGCCAAGACGCAGGTGCAGCCCATCCTGATGACGAGCCCGCAGGCGATGCAGATCGCCGCCGACAAGTTGTCGGGTCCCGCCCCCGATCCGGTCGGGCTGCTGCGCGCCTACAAGCCCGAGGGCAAGCCGCTGATGCTGGCCGCGCGTGTCTCCGGCGAGGCCGACAGCGCCTTCCCCGAGGGCGCGCCCAAACCGCCCGCCAAGCCCGACGATCCGAACGCGCCCAAGCCCCCGGGCGACCCGGCCAAGCAAGATCAAGCCAAGGACCCGCCCAAGGCCGAGACTTCGGCCAAGCCGCACAAGGCCTCGGGGCGGGTCAATATCATCGTCGTCGCCGACACCGACATGCTGGCCGACCAGTTCTGGGTCGAGGTGCGCGAGTTCCTCGGTCAGCAGGTGGCGATGCCCAATGCCAGCAACGCCGCGTTTGTGCTCAACGCGCTCGACAATCTCGCCGGCAACGAGGCGCTGATCGCGCTCAGGGGGCGCGGCGCCGACGACCGGCCGTTCACGCTCGTCAACGAGCTGCGCCGCGACGCCGAGCGCCGCTACCGCGAGAAGGAGCAGGCGCTCACCAGCAAGCTCAAGGAGGTGCAGGACCAGCTCGCCAAGCTCGAGAGCGGCGCCGACGGCGGCGCCCTCATCCTGAGCGAGGCCGACCGGCAGGCGGTCGACCGGTTCCGCGCCGACATGCTGTCGGTCCGACGCGAGCTGCGCGAGGTGAAGCGCGCGCTGCGCCAGGACATCGACCGCCTCGACGGTTGGCTCAAGTTCGCCAACATCGCCCTGGTGCCGCTGCTGGTCGGCGTCGGCGGGGTCGGTTGGGCCGCCATGCAGCGCCGGCGCGCCGCGGCTGCCAGGTCCGGCCAGCGCAAGGGAGAGAGCGCATGAGCCCCAGGTCGTTTGCGGCGCTGGCGGTCGCCACCGCCCTCGTGCTGGTGCTGGCCATCGGCACCTACGCCGCCCAGAACCAGTGGTCGCAGGCCAGGGCTTCGGGCGCCTCGTTGTTTCCCGGGCTCGCCGCGCAATCGGGCCGCATCGCCAAGATCGAGATCAAGCAGGGCGAGAGGGCGGTGACGCTCGCCCGCGACAAGGAGGCCTGGGTGCTGGCCGACCGCGCCGGCTATCCCGCCAAGCCCGAGCCGGTGCGTGCGCTCCTCGTCAAGCTGGCCCAAGCCGAGCTGGTCGAGCCCAAGACGCGGTCCAAGGACCGCTACGGTCTGCTCGAGCTCGAGGACCCCGCCGGCAAAGACGCCAAGTCGCGTCTGGTGCGCCTCCTCGATGACAAAGACGGCGTCATCGCCGAGGCCGTCGTCGGCAAGAAGCGCGTCGATGCCTTCGGCCCCAACAAGGGCGGCACCTATGTGCGCAAGCCCGCCGATGCGCAGACCTGGCTCGCCAACACCGACCTCGACGTCCCCGCCGCCGTGCGCGAATGGGTGCAGCCCAACGTGTTCGAGCTGGTGGCCGCCAAGATCGCCGGCGTTACCATCCAGATCGCCGGCGAGGAGCCGCTCAGAATCGCGCGCGAGGCGGGCGATGGCGGCAAGCACACGCTCGTTGGCATGCCCGACGGCAAGAAACTCAAGGAAGGGGCCGGCGTCGACGGCATCGTGCGCGCGATCAGCTCCATCGACCTCGAGGACGTGCGCAAGCTCGACCCGGCGGCCGCCGGCGAGACGAGTGTGGTGAAGGTCGAAGGCGACGGCGGGCTTGTCGCCACCTTGACCTTCAAGAAGGCCGGCGAGGACCATTGGCTTTCGATCAGCGCCACCGGCGAGGGCGATGCCAAGAAGGCCGCCGACGAGATCTTGGCGCGCGTGCAGGGCTGGGAGTTCAAGCTGCCGGCCGGGCGCGCGTCGTCGATCCTGAAGCGCCGCGCCGACCTGTTCGAGGCGAGCTGATCGGGGACGGGTGGTCGCGACCGGGTCGGATTGCATCTCCGCGGTGCGCCACAATTCGGACCATCGCCGGGTTGGCGTGAGGCGGGGGACCGACGTGCGTGCTGGGCCGGGTCGGCCACTTTGGCTGTCTGGGCCTCGGGCTGTTCAAACAACCTTTTGACGGTGGCGGGAGTCGTCGCGGCTCGGAGGCGAACGCCCTGCGCAAGCCACGATGCCTTGTGGGCGGCCGAGGCCGGGCCTAGTCTCGGCCCTCGCGGGGGTGCCTTCGAAGGGCACGCGGGGAAGCCGCCGGCGCAATTGACGGCCGGCGGTGTTTGCAGATTTGGCGTTCACGCGTGGGGACCCGGGAGGAGCAGATGGCGAACGTGCTGGACAGACCGTGGCGTGCGATTTTCCTAGCGCTGGCGATGCTGGTCGCGTCGGCCGTGCACCTGGCCGACAGGGCATCCGGGGCCGGCCTCGAGATCGCCGCCCTCTTCAAGGATGGAGCCGCGGTGTCCGTGCTCGGGGCTGCCAAGCTGGCCGCGCCGTCGCAGATGACGCCGCTGCCGCAGATGGCGCAGGCCCGCTGCCCCGGCGGCCAGCTCGTGTTCCTGTCACGGGCGTGCGGTTGCAACGGCGCCTGTTGCCGCTGCTCGCGCCAGACGCCCTATCTCAATCATTGCACCTGCCAATGCGAGGCGGCCCCGACGGCTTGCGCGCAGGGCCACAGCGCCGGCAATCCTTGAGCGGGCGGACCTGCCTGCGCCGGCCGGTCGTCGTCAGTTGCACTCGACCTTGAGGGTGTTCTGCTGGTCCCTGCGCCCGGCCCAAAGCTGGTCGGACACCTCGACGGGGATGAGGCTGTTCTGCATGAGGATCTCGCGGGCCTGCGCGAACTCGGGATCGGGCACCTTGTCGGCCGCGGTCGGCGAGCTCACGGTCCTGGCCTGCTCGGTGCAGCGGCCGCGACTGTGGCGATCGATGATGGCGCGCATGCCGTCGGAGATGTGCCAGCCGAGCGGCAGCTTGAAGTAGGCGTAGTTGAGCTTGGCGGCGAGCGGCGGCCGGAACCGGCAATCGATCTTGTTGCCTCCGCCTCCGCCCTCGGTGGCGGCGAGCAGCAGCGTCTCCGGCCGCACCGGCGGGCAATCGATCATGTGGCTCCAGTCGCGCAGGGTGTTCTGCGCGAGATAGCCACGCCGCTCGCGCGCATTGAGCATGGTGCGCAGCGGCGGGGTGAGCTCGTCGAGCGTCGGGCCCGAGACCGTGGCCGATTGGGCGGGATTGGTCATGCCGACCGGCGGCTGCGAGCTGCCGATGACGAGGACGTGCACGTTGACGTAGGGGAAGTCGGACGCGGCGGTGGGCTTCACCTCGAACTGTCTGAGCGCGTTGCGGAACGACAGCAAGCTCTCCACGCCCGAGCCCTCGAAATAGGCGCCATCGACCAGGGCAAGCCCGCTGTCGCCGACGGTGGCAACGGGCAGGATCCAGGGAAAGCGCCCGCTGAGGCTCACCGCCGAGCCGAGGGTGAGGTCCTTGTCGGTGGGGAACTCGGGCTTCAGGTGCAGATAGCCGACATCGAAGCCGACGTTGTTATCGGACCCGAACGGCGTGATGACGATCTGGCGGCCGTCGCTGACGCTCGTGGTGTTGAGCAGCAGCGCCGGACCCGCGTCATCGGCGGCCCAGTGGCCCAAATAGGCGCGCGAGAACGGACTGCCGTCCCAGCCTTCGACCCGGGCCCAGGCATGCTCGATGGCTTCCTCCAGCGCGCGTCCACGGCTGAAATGGGGCACGACCAGAGGGTAGGGCAGGAAGCGCTGCAGGAAGTCGGCAAAGAACGCGCGCGAGACGATGGGGGCGAGCAGATCCTGCCTCAGGATCTCGTCGACCTTCTTCTCGAACTCGTTGGACCCGACCTTGCACGGCTTCCAGGGTCCGTTGACGGCGTGCTTCTTGGCGAGGCTTGCGAACACGGTGGCGCCGAGGCTGCCGCCCGATACGCCGCTGATGGCGAAGACATGCTGTGCGAAGTTGGGGCACAGGTCCTGCAGGCGGGCCAGGACCTTGGCGGTGAACTGTGCGGCATAGAGCCCGCCGGCCTCGGCGGCGACTAGGTACACTGGATAGGGCTCGCCCCGGTAGGCATCCCGGTCCTTGCGCTCGCGGTACCACTCCTGGAACGCATACTGCAGCTGGATCAGGCCGTGGCCCTTGGTCGGCGTACTCACGAGCCGGGCGCGATGCGATTCGCCGCGGTCGAAGACGGCGAGCGCCACCCCCCACAGCAGCAGGAGAAAGATCCACGGGATGCCCTGCCGGTCGGTCAGCGACTGCAGCAGGCTCAGCGTGACGACGAGGACGCAGAGGAACAGGAAGAAGGTGGCGAGCGAGCCCAGCCACTGGGAAAAAGGCACAGACGTGCGCGGAAAGAACGCCAGGCTGATCATGGCAAGCGCCGTGGCGAAGGAGGCGATCATCACCGGCGTCGGGAAGGCGAATGCCGGGGGCCATTCCTCGGGCGCGCCGGTCGATGTCCAGCGTTGCACGAGCGGCGTCAGCAGAAATGCAAGGGCAACGACCCCGACTGCAGCAGAAGCCAACAGCAGGTGTCGGCTTGCAACCGCCATCTTGGCCAGCGTGCCGTCGATCTCGCTGTCGATGCCCACGGGTCTGATCGGCAGCTCAAACGCGGCCAGATAGAGCCCGAGCGCCGCGGCCGCGAGCACCGCCGACGCGCATACCGCCGGCCCCCACGTCAGGCAGGCGCCGAGGAGAGGCCCATCGCTGCCCGGAGCGCGACCGCGCACCCGGGCGCGGTGGCGGCCGGCGTGCCAGACCAGCAAGGCCGTCAGCAACAGCAGGCTTGCGGTGATGGCGATCTGCGCCAGGTTTCCCGATTCCGCGAGCGTGCGATAGAGGTCGCGCACCTGTGCCGGCAGAGCGAGCGTAAGGAAGGCCAGGATCGGAACCACCCAGTAGACGCGCAGCACGCGCAGCGCATCGAAGAACTGCTCTGACCGGGTTTGCTGAACGATGGAGTTCACGGGGTCGCCTCCCTCACATGCGAAGTCCGCCTGATCCCGCGCCTTGGTCGTGCGTCTGTTGCTTGTGCCCGGCCACGACGATCGCCGGCGAAGCGCTGCGGCTGCGGGCGACGCCCCCGCGGCTCGTTGCTGCGCAAATTGTCGGCCTGGCTCTGCCCCAGCCGTCGTTCCCCCCGATCAACGGGCGAACGTTGCCACAATCGACATCAACCAGCAAATCACGACGGCCCCATGACTGCGGCGCCCGGGATGCTCAGACAGTGCTCAGATGCTGTCCCAATCGGCCACCATGCGTCGGCGCAGGGCCGCGTCGGGCAGGCGCCCGATACCGGCCGCCACGTTGTCGCCGGCGTGATCGGGCCGGGCGGTGCCGGGGATCACGCACGTCACGGCGGGATGGCCGAGAATGTACTTGAGAAAGACCTGGCTCCAGCTCGTGCAGTCGAGGTCGGCGGCCCAGCCGGGTAGCGCCTTGCCGCGCACCTTCTGAAACAGGGAGCCGCTGTCGAATGGCTGGTTGATGATCACGGCCACGCCACGCTCGGCAGCGAGCGGCAGCAGGCGCGTTTCCGCCGCGCGGACGTTGATCGAGTAGGCGAGCTGCACGAAGTCGATGCGCTCGCTGCGGATGATGGCGGCGAGCTCGTCCAGCGCGGGCACGGTGTAGTGCGTGATGCCGATGTAGCGGATGCGCTTGCTCTCCTTCCAGGTGCGCAGGGTCGCCAGGTGGGTGCGCCAGTCGACCAGGTTGTGGATTTGCATCAGGTCGACCACTTGGGCCTGCAGCTTCGCGGCCGAAGCCTGCATCTGGGCGATGCCCGCCGCCTCGCCCGACGTCCACACCTTGGTGGCAAGGAACGCCCTGTCGTGGGCCTTCATCTCGGCGAGCAACGCGCCCACCGCCTGCTCGGCCCGGCCGTACATGGGCGAGGAGTCGATCACGCGGCCGCCGGCGTCGAACAGCACGCGCAGCACCTCGCGGCGTTGATCGAGGCCGGCGCGGTCGGGGCCGACATCGAAGGTCTGCCAGGTGCCGATGCCGACGATCGGCAACGGCTCCCCGCTCTGCGGGATCGGACGCATCAGCATGCTTTGTCTCCCTTGGCCGTCGGCCGTGCCCGTGCGCACTGCGAGAACGCAGCTGGTGGCCGCCGTCCAGCGCAACAGGTCTCGTCGCGTGGCGGCGATGCCGTTCATGTCCGCGCGATCCTTGCGAAGAGCCATGCACAGGCGCAGCAGGCGAGCAACATGGCGGCGCCCAGATCGAATGTGATGCTCGAGGTGCCGGCGGCGCTCGCCATGGTGCCGCCGACCCACGGTGCGATCACCACACATAGGTAGAATAGCGCAAAGAAGATGCCCATGCCCGCCGCGCGCGTCTCTTGCGCCAGGACGCGAGCCGGCAGACTCATGATGGAGCCGGCGGAAAGCCCGCTGACGAGACCCAGCGCCACGAACGCGGTGATGGCCGCTTCCGTGCGGGCCGCCCAGAACAGCAGCACCGCGAATGCGAGGCATCCGCCGACCAGCATGGCCCCGTGCGTGCCGGTGCGGTCCGCAATAAAGCCGCCGAGCGGAACAGAGATGACCGTGAGCCAGAGCACGATGCTGGTGATGGAGCTGGCCGCCGACAGCGACCAACTCCGCTCCGTGAGCAGTGCCGGGCCGAAGCTGAAGATCATGCCGAAGCTGGCATTGTAGAGGCCCCAGATCAGGCCGGCGACGACGATGGCGGCGAGCGCCTTTCCGGTCGGCCACGCAGCCATGATCGGCACCGCGCCGTCCAGCACCGGCGCGCGATAGAGCGCCGCCAGCGCGACCAGGCCGCCTGCGACCGCCGCGGTCGCGCAAAGATAGGCGGCCGAGATACCAAGGGCCGTCGCGATCGGTGGCAGCACGACCAGCGCCAGCGCGATGCCGAACGGCCAGGAGTTGACGAAGATCGCCATCGCGGTGGCGATCTCCTTGCCCGCGAACCAGTCGGTGACCATCTTGGACATGATCACATTGAGGAGGACGCCGCCAACGCCGGCCAGCAGCCGCCCCGTCAATTGTGCCTCCCAGGACGAGCCCAACGCCATGACGAGCCCGCCGCAGAGCATCATGCCGAGCCCCGCGAGCACCACCGGCTTGTCGCCGACGCGCTTGCCGATGGCCCCGCCGGGGAGGGCCAGCGCAATGCCGGGCGCCAGGTAGAGCCCGATCAGCAGGCCGATGTCGGCGAGGTCGACGCCGAACTCGCGCGCCAGCAGCGGCGTGAGCGCAGCGACGCTCTGGAACTGCAGCGCCATCGTCGCGCGCACGGCAAAGAGCAGGGCGAGAACGCGCCAGCGGCCAGGCATTCAGGATCTCCGTCTCGCGCGGTCGCCCACCGGGTCTCAGCCGGACCTATGGCCGGCGCGCTCTTCGCGCGCGTCACCCTCGATCAGCGCCGGATCGCGCTCCTGCGCATCGCCGAGCCCGCCGCCGCCTGGCGTCATGACGAGCAGGCGCTCGCCCGACCGGATCGTTTGTGTGCCCTTGCCCCTCATCCGGGCCCCGCCCTTGATGGCGACCACGCCCGGCGCGCCAGCCTCGCCGCCGCCGCGGCCGCGCGGAGGGAAGTCGATGCGGTCGAAGGCGGCGAGCAACTCAAACGGCTCGCCGATGCCGCTCTCGATCTCGATGATCTGGCCGAGGCCTCCCCGCGTGCGCCCCTGGCCGCCGGAGCCGGGCCGCAGCTCCTTCTTCCAGAAGATCAGCGGCGTGATGGCCTCGGCGATCTCGACCGGCGTGCCCTTGACGCCGGACGGGTAGGCGGTGGCGGAGAGGCCGTCGGCGTGCGGCCGAGCGCCGGTGCCGCCGTTGGAGGTTATGGCCATCGTGAACCCGTAGTTGCCGCCCCCGCCGCCCCTGACCGAGCCGCGCACGATGATGTTCCAGAGGCAGGACGTGCCCTCGGCCGGGACGCGATCGGGAATGGCCTGGGCAAGGCAGCCGAACACGACGTCGGGCAGCATCTGGCCGATGACGTGGCGGATGCAGACGGCGGCCGGCTTGCGCGCATTGAGGATCGACCCCTCCGGCGCCGAGACGGTGAGGGGGCCGAGCGAGCCGGCGTTGTTGGGGATCTGGCTCGCGACGATGCAGCCGAGCCCGAATACGGTGTAGGCGGTGGTGTAGGCGAGCGGCACGTTGATGCCCTTGGGCGCCTGCGGGTCGGTGCCGCTGTAGTCGACGTGGATGCCGCTGTCGGTGATGGTGGTGGTGGCCTTCAAGGTAATGGGGATGTCGAAGCCGTCGGTGGTCATGGCGTTCGACCAGGAGCCCTTGGGCAGCTTGGCGATCTCGGCCAGCACGGCGGCGCGGCTCTTGTCACAGATGTGGTCGGCCAGGCGATCCAGATCGTCGAGGCCGAACTCCTGCATCATCTCGACGAGGCGGCGGCAGCCGACATCGTTGCAGGCCATCAGCGAGTAGACGTCGCCCACGGTGTCGATCGGCAGGCGCGTGTTGGCGCGGATCATCGCCATCAGCGTCTCGTTGACCCTGCCCTGCTCGAGCACCTTCAGGAAGGGGATGTAGAGGCCCTCCATGAACACGTCGGTGCCGTCGGGCCCGAAGCCGATGCCGCCGATGTCCATCAGGTGCGAGGTGCAGGAGAACAGGCCAACGAGCCGGCCCTTGTGGAAGCAGGGCGTGGTGATGACGAAGTCGTTCAGGTGGCCGGTGCCCATCCAGGGATCGTTGGTGATGTAGGCGTCGCCCTCTTGCATGGTCTCGAGCCCGAAGTGGGCGATGAAGTGCTTGACCGACTCGGCCATCGAGTTGACGTGGCCCGGCGTGCCGGTGACGGCCTGCGCCAGCATGCGCCCCCTGGCATCGAAGATGCCGGCCGAGAGGTCGCCCGCCTCGCGCACGATGGCCGAGAAGGCCGTGCGCAGCAGCGTCTGCGCCTGCTCCTCGACCACGGCGATCAGCCGGTTCCACATGATCTGCAGGGCGATATCGCCGATGGGTTTTGTCATGGCGTCTCACTCCTTCGGACCGCAAGGCTTGCACACCCTATGCAGTGCCCGCTTGCGCGCCGCAAGCACGCCCCTGTGCTCGGCTTGTCTCAAGCAAAGCTCACTGTCACGTTGCCGAGAGGCCCGAAGTCGGCGACGTAGGTTTCGCCGGCCTTGGGCGCGAGCATGCCGGTGAGCGTGCCCGTGCCTATCATCTGCCCGGCCTTCAGGCCGACTCCTGCGCGCGACAGCTCGTTGGCGAGCCACGTGAGAGGCACCATCGGGTGGTCGAGCGCGGCAGCGGCCGAGCCCTTTCGCCGCGGTTTGCCGTTGCACATCAGCATCGCCTCTTGGCCTGCGATGTCGCGCCCCCTCCAGTCTTCGATCGGCGGGCCGTAGACGATCATGCTGGCGCCCGCGCCGTCCGCAAGAATCGCGGGCAGTGGGGGGAATGCCGCATCATGGATGAAGCGGCACTCGGCCAGCTCGAGGCCGGGATGCAGTGAAGCCACCGCCTCTGTCACCTCCTCCGCGGTGTAGGGCTTGGCGCGCGGCGGCAAGTCGGCACCCAGCTGCGCCTGGTACTCGACCTCGGGGATCGGGCTGCAAAGTTTGGCGTGCACTACGCTGACCGGTGAGGTCTTGACCATGGGCGCAAAGACGCGACCGTAGATCGGCGAGTCGGTACGCAGCGCCTTCTGCATCTCCGCCTTCATGGCGGCGATCTTCCAGCCGGCTACCGGCCAGCCCAGGTCGTCGGCCACCATCTGCGCAATGCGATAGGCCGTTTGCTCGTCGGGTGGCACCAGGCGAGAATCGAGCCCGCTCTGCTGCCGTCCCTCGCGACGAAGAGCGACAAGCAGCGTGGCGAGCTCGCGCTGTAACCACGTATCCATCGTATACTCCCTTGGCGTCGGCAGAATCACGGCGTGCAAGACGCACCAGCGCCCGAGCCGAAACGAATCACCTCCGCATGTTCTCTTGCCACTGCCTCTTCTATTCGCCGCGGCGAGCAAGCCTTCTCAATCGGTGCCACGTTTGGCCGTCAGCACCAGGGCGCCGCCCGCATCGACGGCCACGTCGAAGCGCGGCGAGACGTAGGTGGAGGTGCCGTCCTCGACGATGAGGGCGGGCCCTTTCAGCGTCGTGCCGGGCACCAGGCTGGCGCGCTCGAACACCGGCACGGCGAGGCGGCGGCCGAGGCCGGGGTCGAACACCGAGCGGTCGCCGGCAGGCTGCGGCGGCGGTCGCGGCTGGGGCGCCGCCAAGCGCGCAGGCGCTGCGCTCTCCGTCGTCGCCAGCACCACCCAACTCATGATCTCGATCTCGGCGTTGGGGATGTGGCGGGCGAAAAGGCGCGTGTACTCGCGCTCGAAATCGCCGCGCACGGTGGCGATGTCGCCGGGCGTCAGCCTGCGCTCGGGCAGCGCCACAGTGATCTCGTGCCCCTGCCCGGCGTAGCGCATGAAGGCGGAGCGCTTCACGAGCACCGGGCTGCCTCCGGCGGCAGCGCGGGCATGGGAGACGGCTTCGCGCTCCATGGCGGCGACGAGCGCGTCGGCCTCGCCGGCGTCGAAGGCGGAGAGCTTCATGTAGCGCGAGCGGATGATCTCGTAGGCGGCGGGCGCCGCCAGAAAGCCGACGGCAGAGCCGACGCCGGCATCGGCCGGCACGACAATGCGCTGGATGCCGAGCTTCTCGGCAAGCCGGCTCGCGTGCAGTGGTGCAGCGCCACCGAAGGCCACCAGCGTGCGCTCGGAGACGGCCACCCCCCGCTCCACGGCATGCACGCGCGCCGCATTCGCCATGTTCTCATCGACGATCTCCGCCACGCCTACGGCGGCCTGCTCGGCCGCCACGCCAAGTCGCGCACCGATCGTGGCGGCAAGCGCGGCCTCTGCTTTCGCTGCGTCGACGGCGATCTTGCCGCCGGCAAAGCGGGCGGGGTCGATCTTGCCGATGACGACGTCCGCATCCGTCACCGTCGGCTCGGCTCCGCCGCGGCCGTAGCAGGCGGGACCCGGCTCGGCGCCGGCGCTGTCGGGCCCGACCAGGATGCGCTGCAAGCTGTCGACCCGAGCAATGGAGCCGCCGCCGGCGCCGATCTCCACCATCTCCAGCACGGGGATGCGCACCGGTGTGCCGCTGCCCTTCTTGAAGCGCGACTGGCGGTCGACCTCGAAGGCGCGCCCCTTGAGCGGCTTGCCGTCGTCGATCAGGCAGATCTTGGCGGTGGTGCCGCCCATGTCGAAGGAGAGGATGCGCCTCTCGCCGCGCTCGAGCGCGATGCGGCCGGCCAGGATGGCGCCGCCGGCCGGCCCCGACTCGATCAGGCGGACGGGGAAGCGGACGGCGGTCTCGAGGCTGGCCAGGCTGCCGCCGGAGGTCATCAGATGGATGGGCGCCTGGTAGCCGAGGCCGGCGAAGGCCTGCTGGAGACGCCGCAGGTAGCCCGATATCAGGGGCTGGACGTAGGCGTTGGCGATGGCGGTGGAGGTGCGCTCGTACTCGCGCGCCTCGGGGCAGGCCTGGCAGGAGAGGGTCACGGCGATGCCGGGGCAAACCTCGGCCAGGATCTCGCCGACGCGCGTCTCGTGCGCAGGGTTGGCGTAGGCATGGATGAGCGCCACGGCCACCGCCTCGATGCCGAGCGAAGCCAGGCGCTCGCCCACCCGTCGCACCGCGGCCTCGTCGAGCGCGAGCCGCACGGTGCCGTGCACGTCGACGCGCTCGGGCACGGTGAAGCGCAGCTCGCGCGGCACCAGCGGCACCGGCTTGACGATGTTGATGTCGTACTGGTCGAAGCGGCTCTCGTCGGCGATCTCGATGACGTCGCGGAAGCCGTCGGTGGCGATGAGGGCGGCCCTTGCTCCCTTGCGCTCGATGATGGCGTTGGTGGCAAGCGTGGTGCCGTGCACGAACACGCCGATGTCGGCAAAGTCCAGGCCCGCCGCGGCCAGTGCCGTGCGCGTGCCTTCGATCACGGCCATCTCGGGTGCCTTTGGCGTCGTCAGCACCTTGCCGACGAAGCGGCGCTCACCGGCCAGCAGCACGATGTCGGTGAAGGTGCCGCCGATGTCGGCCGCCAGACGCGCGGTGGCGCCCTTCTCGCTCATGATCTTGTCCGCCTCCTGGGTCGGCGCCATCAGAGCCCATCGCCCGTGCCCACGGCAAGAGGGCGAATGGCGGCGGCGTTTGGCTTGCGCCGGAAGCCTGAGTTAGTGTTATGCGGCCAACAATTGTATCCGCGGTCAAGCTCAGGCATCACAGCCGGACCGCGGCAATGCTCGAGGGAGAGACCACCTGTGACCCACTACGACCGCAGCATCGAGGACATCGGCAACGTCGTCACCCTCGAGCATGTCAATACGCGCGTCCCCGACCAGCAGCTGGCAACCCTCTTCTACGTGACGGGCCTGGGGCTCACGCGCGATCCCTACCTGATGACCAGCGTCACCAACATGTGGGTGAACGTGGGGCGCAGCCAGTTTCATCTCCCGACCGGCCGGCCGCAGGTGCTGCGCGGCCATACCGGCCTCGTGATCCCGAACCGCGAGGCGCTACTGCGCCGGCTCGGCGCGGTGAAGAAGCCGCTGGAGGCCACGCGCTTCTCGTTCAGCGAGCACAGCGACTACGTCGAGGCGACCTGCCCGTGGGGGAACCGCATCCGCTGCTATGTCCCAGCCGAGTGCTTCGGCCGCATGCGGCTCGGCATGCCCTACGTGGAGCTCGAGGTGCCGCGCGGGACGCTCGAGGGCATCGCCCGCTTCTACCGCGAGATGCTGGGCACCAAAGCCGGCGTCGCCGAGGACGAGCGCGGGCGGCATGCGCACGCTGCCGTCGGCGCCGGCCAGCACCTCGTCTTCCGCGAGAGCGACGCCGAGCCAGCCGCTTTCGACGGCCATCACGTGGCCATCTATCTGGCCGACTTTTCCGGGCCGCATCGCCGCCTGCTGGAGCGGGGGCTCATCACCGAGGAGAGCGACCAGCACCAATACCGCTTCGAAGACATCGTCGACATGGGGAGCGGGAGAGTGCTCTTCACTCTGGAGCACGAGGTGCGCAGCATGCGCCACCCGCTCTATGCCCGCCCGCTCGTCAACCGCAATCCCGAACAAACCAACAGGCTGTTCGCGCCGGGATACGAGGAGCTGAGCTGGGCCATGCCGCTCTAGCTCGGCGGGGCCAGCCAACGGAACGGCCGACGCCGACGACCATTGACCGAGGTCGCCACTCGGGCTCTCACTCCGCCGTCCAGCCGCCGTCGAGGACGAGCGCGGACCCCGTCATCAGGGATGATGCGTCGGAGGCCAGGAAGACGACCGCGCCGGTGATCTCGTCGAGCTGGCCGAGGCGCCCGAGCTTGATCTTGGACAGAACCTCGGCCTTGAAGGCGGCGTTCTGGAAGAACGGGCGCGTGAGCGGTGTCTCGAGGAACGTGGGGCCGAGGCTGTTGACGCGGATGTTGTGCGGCGCCAGCTCGATCGCCATGGCCTTGGTGAAGCCTTCCATGGCGTGCTTGGAGGCGCAGTAGACGGTGCGGCGGGCGGCGCCGACGTGGCCCATCTGCGAGGAGATGTTGATGATGGAACCCGGCTGGTTTGCCTCGATCAGCCGGCGCGCGACGGCCTGGGCGACGAAGTAGGCGGCGCGCACGTTGAGGCCCATGATGGCGTCGAAGTCGTCGATGGTGACGTCGAGCAGCAGCTTGGGGCGGTTGGTGCCGGCGTTGTTGACGAGGATGGCGAAGGGCTCGGCGCGGGCGATGGCCGCCTGGGTGGCGGCCAGATTGGTGACGTCGAGCATCAACGCCTCTGCCTTCTGGCCGCGCTCACGGATAGCCGCTGCCGCCGCCTCGATCTCGCTCGCCGTGCGCGCAGCCAGCGTCACGTGCGCGCCGGCATCGGCGAGCGCTCCGGCGGCGGCAAGACCGATCCCGCGGCCCGCGCCCGTCACCAGCGCGCGCTTGCCGTCGAGGCGGAAGGAGGGGGCGGCGGCGAGGTCCACTATTCAGCCGAGACCGGATGCAGCTCGAAAATGCGCCCGTGCTTGCTGGCAGTTGCCACATCCCCTTCTCGGAGTGCCTTGCGGACCGCATCAAGCTTGTTGGCATCTTCAAGCGACAAGTAGGGAGACCAACCGCCCTCCTCCTCGATCAATTCGACGGGGACTTCGGCGGCGTACTGCCCTTCGTGAATGATCTTGACGGCCTTGCGGATCATCGTGCCTTCCGTTCGAGAAAGTCTTCGGACCATCGTTCTGGATCGGGCCAGTATCCCGTTATGACGATCGCCGGCCCAGTCTGGCCTGCGCGAATTCCCCAGAGGATATGCATGGGTCGTCCATCAGGATCGTACTGCAGGACAAGAACCGAAGGACCCCGGGCAGCATCTGGATAGTCTTCCACGACAAGTGCCGCCGAGACTCCGGCGACGACGTCCCGAGCGACGATACCATCGGCGGCAAATTCCTCATAGCCGTGGTCCGATATCCGAACCTCGCCTTTAGCGACCTGCTGTTGTACCCGCTCGAGCGTTTCGCTCATTCTCTTCCCTGAGAACCGATCAATCCGCGGCGGCGGCGTAGGGAACGTTGCGGCCACCGTAGCGGCGCACACGCACGTTGGCCTGCTCGGCATGGGCTGAGAAACCTTCCAGGATGCACAGGCGCGAGCAGACTTCGCCGATCTGGGCCGACGCCTTGTCGGTCAGCACCTTCTGGTAGGTGCAGGTCTTGAGGAACTTGCCGACCCACAGCCCGCCGGTGTAGCGCGCGGCCTTCCTGGTTGGGAGCGTGTGGTTGGTGCCGATGACCTTGTCGCCGTAGGCGACGTTGGTGCGCGGGCCGAGGAACAGCGAGCCGTAGTTGGTCATCCGCTGCAGGAAGTAGTCGGGGTCCTTGGTCATCACCTGCACGTGCTCGGAGGCGATGCGGTCGGCCTCGGCAACCATCGCGTCCGCGTCGTCGCAGACGATGACCTCGCCGAAATCGGCCCAGGCTTTGCCGGCAGCGTCGGCGGTCGGGAGGATCTTCAAGAGCCGTTCGATCTCGCCCATAGTGGCGCGCGCGAGCTTCTCAGACGTGGTCAGCAGGATGGCTGGCGAGGTGGGCCCGTGCTCGGCTTGGCCGAGGAGGTCGGTGGCGCACATCTCGGCGTCGACGCTGTCGTCGGCGATGATCAGCGTCTCGGTAGGGCCGGCGAGCAGATCGATGCCGACGCGACCGAACAGCTGACGCTTGGCCTCGGCGACGTAGGCGTTTCCGGGGCCGACGATCATATCGACGGGCGCAATCGTGTCGGTGCCGAGCGCCATGGCGGCCACCGCCTGTACGCCGCCCAGCACGTAGATCTCGTCGGCGCCGCCGAAGTGCATGGCCGCGACGATGGCCGGGTGCGGGCCGCCCCGGTGCGGTGGCGCGCAGGCGATGATGCGCTTCACGCCGGCCACCCGCGCGGTGACGATCGACATGTGGGCGGAAGCCACCATCGGATAGCGCCCGCCGGGCACGTAGCAGCCAATCGAGCCGACCGGGATGTGCCTATGCCCGAGGATCACGCCAGGCAGGGTCTCGACCTCGAGGTCGGCCAGCGTCTCCCTCTGTTTCTGGGCGAAGTTGCGCACCTGAGCCTGGGCGAACTTGATATCCCCGAGGTCGCGCTTGGCCACCTGGGAGATGGCGTGCTCGATCTCGCGCTCCGAGAGCTTGAAGGAGGCCGGCGACCATTGGTCGAACTTCTGGGACAGCTCGCGCACGGCAGCGTCGCGCCGTGTCTCGACCTCACCCAGGATCTGCTCCACGGTCTGGCGCACCGCCGCATCGGCGGCCTTGATGGCGCCGGCATCCATGCCGGACTTGAGATGGCGGGCCATGCGCAGCCTCCCCATGTTTTCGTGTTGCCTGATCTCGTGTGCCGGTATCTTAACGCCTCAGCCAGGGTTGGCGAGGCTGGCGCGCCTGGACCGATGCGGGCAAACACCCCATCGACAAGGTCGCCCGATATGGGATAGAACGCCCACGAATTTCCGCCACTGACGCCTGCCGCCGGCTTCGCGAGCCTCGGGCCAGGGCATTGGCGCGCTCCCAGCCCAAAGGAATGCTCCCATGTCCTCCCCCGTGCCCATCATCCAGGACCTCGAGCGCCGCCAGATCGATGCCATCACGGCCAAGCGCCGCGTGCCCGAGTTCGCGCCGGGCGACACCGTGAAGGTGATGGTCAAGGTGATCGAGGGCGACTCAACCCGCCTGCAGGCCTACGAGGGCGTGGTCATCGCCCGCTCGGGCGGCGGCCTCAACGAGAGCTTCACGGTACGCAAGATCTCCTACGGGGAAGGCGTCGAGCGTGTGTTCCCGATCTACTCGCCCTACGTCGCCGAGATCGAGGTGGTGCGGCGCGGCAAAGTGCGCCGCGCCAAGCTCTATTACCTGCGCGGCCGGCGCGGCAAGTCGGCGCGCATCTTCGAGCGCACGGACGCGCGGGCAAAGCGCCTCAACGCGGCGTTCAAGGGCTTCAAGCGGCCGAAGGGCGAGCCGGACGATCTGACTCGCATCAAGGGCGTGCCGGCCGACCTCGCCGGGCGGCTCAACGGCCTCGGCGTCATCAAGTTCGACCAGATCGCCAACTTCTCCGACGATGACATCGCCAACGTGGACGAGACCTTGGCGCTCGACGGGCGCATCGAGAAGGACGACTGGGTGCGCCAGGCGCAGGAACTGGTGGCCGAGCTTGCCGCCGCCGAGGTACCGCCGGAAGAAGACAAGCCGGACGCCAAGCGCGACAAGAAGAAGAAGGGCTGACGGCCGTCAGGTGTCGGCCGCTCAGGCCTCGAGCGGCGCCGTGGCCACCTTGAGCCAGGCGCGGTCGTCCGGCCCGAGTTCCGGGCCGATGCTGTCGGCAACGCGGGCGTGGTAGGCATTGAGCCAAGCCAGCTCCACGCGCGAGAGCAGCTCCGCCAGCACCAGGCGCCGGTCGAACGGCGCGAGCGTCAGCGTCTCGAAGCTCATCACCTCGCGCTCACCTCCCTTCACCTTCTCGGGCTCCGTCACCAGCACCAGGTTCTCGATGCGGATGCCGAACGCGCCGGTCTTGTAGAAGCCCGGCTCATTGGAGACGATCATGCCGGGCTCGAGGGCGACCATGCCGCGCTTGGAGATGCTCTGCGGCCCTTCGTGGACCGAGAGATAGCTGCCCACGCCGTGGCCGGTGCCGTGGTCGAAATCGGCGCCGGCCTCCCATAGCGCCCGGCGCGCGAAGGGGTCGAGATCGACGCCGCGCGTACCCTTGGGGAAGCGGGCGGTGGCGATGGCGATATGGCCTTTCATTACTTGCGTGAAGCGCTCCTGCATCTCGCGGGTGGGCCGGCCGATGGCGACCGTGCGGGTGATGTCGGTGGTGCCGTCGAGGTACTGGGCGCCGGAGTCGACGAGGTAGAGCTGGCCGGGCTCGAGCTTGCGGTTGGTCGCCGTCGACACGCGGTAGTGGACGATCGCCCCGTTCGGGCCGGCGCCGGAGATCGTGTCGAAGCTGATGTCCTTGAGCGCCTGCGTCTGGCCGCGCATGGTTTCCAGGCGGCGCGAGACGGCGATCTCGTCGAGGCCGCCCCTCGGCGCCTCGCGATCGAGCCAGGCAAGGAACCGCGTCACGGCCGCGCCGTCGCGCTTATGGGCCGCCCGCGCGCCCTTGATCTCGGTCGTGTTCTTGCACGCCTTCGGCAGCTGGCATGGGTCGGGGGCGCGGGCGATGCGGGCCTTGCCGCGCGCGAGCGCACGGAAAAACCAGCTGGCGGCCGTGCTCGGGTCCAGGCGAATGCACTTGGCCGTAGCCTTCAGCGCCTTCAGCCGCGCCCCGATCGCCACAATCTTGGGTTCGCTGACCCTGGCCAGCTTGGCGAGATGGCGCCTGGTCTCGCCTTCGATCTTGCCGGGATCGATGAAGATCTCGGGCTTGCCGGCCACCGGCACGATGGCGAACGCCAGCGCCACCGGATTGTGCGCCACGTCCGATCCGCGAATATTGAACAGCCAGGCGATGCTGTCCGGCAGGGTGAGGACGACGGCGTCTTGCGCCTCCGCCCGCAGCAGCGCCTGCAGCTCGGCGATCTTCTTTTCGGCGGGCTTGCCCGCGTACTGCAGGGGATGCAGCTCGACGCGGCCTTGCGGCGGCTTCGGCCGCGCCCGTCCCCACACCCGGTCCACCAGGTTGCCGCCGCGCGACGCCGCCAGCTTGATGCCCTTTGGCGCCAGCGCCTTGGCCAGCTCCTCGATGGCGCCGCCAGTGTGCAGCCAGGGGTCGAACCCGACAGACGTGCCCGCCTTGAGGTGCTTGGCGAGCCACTGGGATGGCTTGGCGTCTGGACCCTGCAGCACCTCGAACAGGCTGATGTCTACCTGGCGCGGCGCCTGCAACACATAGCGACCATCGACGAACAGCGCGGCCGAGGCGCGTGCCACGATGGCGAGCCCGGCCGAGCCCGCAAAGCCGGTAAGCCAGGCCAGGCGCTCGGCACAAGGCGCGACGTACTCGCCCTGATGCTCGTCGGCACGCGGCACCAGGTAGGCGTCGAGCCGGCCTTTGGCCATCAGCTTGCGCAGCTGCCGGGCGTGCTCCGGGCGGCTTTGGGCGGCCTGCGAGGCATCGTAGGTCTGGAACATGGCTCTGTCATAGGGCGCCCTTGGGGTGACGGCAATCAAGCCGCCGCGCCGATCAGAGCGAGAATGCGCGCGCCGGCGGCAGGGCCCTGCCCAACGTCATGGCATGCGGTCACGGCATTGCTGCGATGCAGCACGGGTCGTTTCGCAATTGCACAAAGCGGCCTACAGGACGGGCCGCGCGAAGCCGCCACGCGCCAGCCTGTCACACGACGAGCGGCAAACGGAGACGGATCATGACAAGCAAGAACGGGACCTTTGACGGCGCCGAGGCCGTCGACACGGAAGCCCCGAGCGGCGGGGGATTGCTGGAGCGCGCCTATCGCCGCTTCGTTGCCGCACGCGAGGCCAGGGTACGCGCCGCCGTCTATGCGCACCTCTCCCGGCTGGGCGAGCACCAGCTGATCGAGCTCGGCTACGAGCCGGCCGAGATCCGCCGCATCAGGTCGCACGGTACCCTGCCGGCGGCCTACTGGATCTGAGCGCGGCCGCCGCTACCAGGCAACGAACGACGAGGCACGGCGCCTCAGCGCGTGACTGGGCCGCCCGTGCTGCCGTTGAACTCCAGGCCCTCGGCACGCGGCGGGTCGGGCAGATTGTCGAGGCAGGAGTCCCACAGCTGATCGACGCGCAGCGCCGCCTCGCGCGGAGGCAGCGTCTCGAGCGTACCGTCGGCCGCCTCGGTGACGATGCCGTCCGCCTTCAGGCGCCGCAACGCATCGTCGACGTCGAAGTCGACGTCGAGATCGAAGGCCTCCTTCAAATACTGCTCGATCGCCTGATCGATGGCCCTGAGGTCGCGAACGTTGGTGCGCTCCTTGGCCAACACGCTATAGAGCAGCATGTCTTCCTTGACGTCCTCCTCGGCGGCGCGATCGGCCAGCAGGATCATGACGCCGCGGTTGTCGGCGATGGCGTGGAAGTAGAGGTTCTGCGCCATCACCACCATGTAGCGGTTGCGCTGGTTGATGAAGTTGGAGGCCTGCCGCGCGGCGACGCCGCCGAGACCGATGAGCGCGCCCACGAGCGCGATTGGGTTGGTGCTCACCAGCGCCACCTTGCCGGCGGTGCCGATCACGCCCATGCCGAGGCCGCTGCTGGCGGTCACGCCGAACTTGATCTTGTCGAATAACCGGAACCGCACCTTGGTGTTGGGGAAGATCATCTCCACGTCGCTGCGCGGGATGTTCTTGAACAGCTTCATGTAGATGAGGTCGCTCTTGACGGCGGCGGGCAACACACCGCGCAGGCGCTTGACGATGCGCTCGGCCTCCTTGCGGTCGACGCGCTGCTCGGCCATCACCTCGCGCACGCGCGCCTCGGACGGCTTGAGCTTGAAGAGGATGAAGAGGCGCTTGAAGATCGGCGTCTCGACGACCTCGTGCCACAGGAAGAGCTTCTTGGCGCTGCGCCGGCGCTCCGTGGTCACCGTGGCACCGCGGTAGAAGATGAGAATCTCCTCGAACGCGTGCAGGTCGACATACAGGTCGAGGCCGTAGGCGGAACCCTGGGTGAGGATCACCTTCACGTCCGAGGGATCGACGCGCTCGAAGTTGGCCTGCTTCAGCAGCCGCGTCATCTGCTCGACGAGGCGCTTTTGCATGACGAGCCGCTCCTCGGGCGTGAAGGTGCGGGTGGTCAACAGGTCGCTGTCGGGACTGAACGGCTCGTAGGTCTGCTCCAGCTCGAGCAGGTCGGCGGAGTAGGAATGCCGGCGCCAGTGGTCGAGATAGCGCAGGAAACGGCGCGCCTGGGCCGCATCGCCGTCGGGCCAGCTCCTCTCGAGAGTCAGCCGGTCGAGCAAGGCATAGCGGGTGATGGGGAGGAATTTTTCGCGCGTCGCGCTGGGGCCGATCCCGGCCGCCGCGGCGTTATCGCGCGCCGCCCCGGCGCTGCGCGCGGCTTCGTTCACTGCCCCGTTGATCGTCGTCGCCTGCGCCATGCCAAGCCTCCCTCTGCCGCAACTCGCCCCGCGCAGCCCGCCCTAGTGCCTCCCCGCCCCTGCGGCGCAGCGAAAATCCCATTGCTTCTAAGGTATTGCTTCCATTGCCCAGCTTTTAGGCCCTACCGGCCGGCCTTGTCGAGGCCGGCAGGCAGCAACGTAGTGGAAGCCAGGCCGGGCCAGGGCTGCAAAGGCCGCCGCGCCCGCTTCGGTGCACTACCGATAGGTGCGGCGCGTGGCAGGCGAGCCTACCCGTCCAACCCCGCCTTGCGCATGCCCTCCAGATAATGCTGCATCAACCGGGGCGTCTGGTAGGGAACGCTTGCTCTGATCCAATCGATCGAAAGCTCAGGCTGCTGGAGCCTTAGTGTTGCAAGAAACGATCGGGCTTCTTCGACACGCCCAGCCTGGGCCAAGCTTGCACAGCGCAATCGCTGCGCCCCCTGAAAGCCCGGACGCAACCGGAGGGCTTCTGTCGTGTAGCGGGCAGCCTCCTCATATCGCCCGGCAGCGTAGTGAGCTACCGCAATGGCGCCGAGGAAGAGAGCCATCTCCGGATCCAGAGGACTGAGCCGGATGGCATCTTCGCCATGCTCGATCGCCTCGCGATCCCGCCCCGCGAAAGCGTAGCCGCGGCTCAGGTGGGAGTGCGCGGCCGCGGAATTGGGATTGAGCGTGACGGCACGGCCGAAGGCCGCGATCGATTCCTCGGTGCGTCTCTCCATCAGGGCCAGGTAGCCGAGCGCGATGTGCCCCCAGGGATTGCGATCGTCGAGCGCGATCGCACGAATGGCGTGCTGGCGGCCGGGGAGCAGCCCCTGGTCGCGATCGATCCACCCCATGTGCGCGGCAAACACCTGGCAAAACCCCAGCAGGCCTCGGGCCGGCGCGTAGTCGGGATAGGCGTCGACGGCACGCTCGAGAGGCTCGATCGCCGCCTCGTAGTCCGCGCGCGTCAGGCGCCAGAAATGCGTTTGCGCGCGCGCCACCAACTCCCAGGCTCCGAGGTCGGCGGCGGATCGGGACAGGGCGCGGACGCCCTCCGCGGCCAGCAGGTGGGGTTCGATGGCCCCGGCAACGCTGCGGGTGATCTCGTCCTGCACGGCGAAGATGTCGCCGAGCTCGCGATCGTAGCGTTCGGCCCAGTGGTGGCCACCGGTGATAGCGTCGACAAGCTGAGCGCTGACGCGAAGCTGCTTGCCGGCCCGGCGCACGCTGCCTTCGAGCACATACCGAACGCCAAGCTCGCGTGAAACCTGCTTCACATCGACCGGGCGATGCTTGTAGACGAACGTCGAGTTGCGGGCGATGACGAACAGCCAGCGGATGCGAGAGAGCCCGGTGATCAGGTCCTCGGAGATGCCGTCGGCAAAGTATTCCTGATCCAGATCGCCGCTCATATTGGCGAACGGCAGTACCGCGATCGAGGGCCGGTCGGGCAGGGGTAGAAAAGAGCCCTCCCTTTGTGCCGAGGCGTCGACCGATCGTGAGCGGTTCGCCGCCGGTAACGGATGCGCCTCGTCCTCGCGCACCTCGGCGATGAAGCGGATGCCCTTGCGCGGCAGCGTCTTGATCAGCCGTTGCTGGTCGCCGGTATCACCGATGGCGCTGCGGGCCGCGTTGATTCGGTTGAACAGGGCGGACTCCGAAACGACGCGCCCCTGCCAGACCGAAACCAGCAGATCGTCCTTGCTGACCACGCGGTCGCGGTGACGGATCACGTGAACGAGGAGATCGAAGACCTGGGGCTCGACCGACACCAGGGCGGTCCCCCGGCGTAGCTCGCGGCAATCCGTGTCGAGTACGCAGTCCTCGAATAGATAGCGCAAGAGTCCATCCTGCTCGCCACACGTTGCTTGTCGACGACGGTAGCACAGCGCCCCCAAAGGAAAAAAGGAGGGAACCCTAAGCACAAATTGAGACGCTCTGAAAGCAGGCTTGCGCGCGTCCTGGCATAGACGTGGAGCTAGCCGATGAACAACTTCGCCGCCACGGTCGGCGCACACGAGCCCAATGAGGACAACGAATGAAACTGCAAGTATCCGGGGCCCGGCGTGTCGTCATCGTGGCGCTGTCGCTCTGTGCGATGGGAGCGGTGTTGCTGTCGCCGGCATGGGCGCAAGGGCAATTCGTCATCAAGCCGGTGGCCGAGAAGAAGCTCAAGCAGTTGCCGGCCGGGCCGCTGTTTTGGCGGGTCGAGAATTTCCCCACGCTCGCCGAGGCGCAGGCAGTCGCGGGCGAAACGTCCCTGGCGGCCGAAGTCTCCGGCAAGGTCTGGCTCTTCACGCTCGGCGCCAAGGGCGGCACGACGCTGGGCGGAAGCAAGGTCGTCGAGATCGGGCCCGTCCCGATGATCGCGGCGCCCGAATATCTGCTGCGCATCAACCATGCCAGCGCACCCCCGGGGTCCAAAACGCCGGTGCATTCGCATCCAGGTTCCGAAGCGTTCTACGTGCTGGCCGGCCGCCTGGGGATGAAGACGCCGCACGGCGTCATGCACGCAGACGCGGGCATGACCATGAACGGACACAATGCCGACATGCCGATGGAAGTCTTCAGCGCCGGAACGACCGATCTGGACCAGCTCGTGATGTTCGTGGTGGATGCCGCCAGGCCGTTCTCATCGCCGGCCAAGTTCGATTGAAGCGGACGCAGGCGCGCTGGCACGGATGCGGTGGCGCAGGGCTGCCTAACCGGCCTCGCCGGCGCGCTCGAGGAAGCTGTCGACGACACGCTTGCGGCCAGCCTTTTCGAAATCGACGGTGAGCTTGTTGCCGTCGACCTCCGCCACCAGGCCGTAGCCGAACTTCTGATGGAACACGCGCTCGCCCGCGGCGTAGCCGGCGGCACGTCCAGTCGACGCGGCGACGAGTTCGCCCTCGAGTGTCAGCGGCGCGCGCGGCGGCTTGCCGTGGTCCTCGCGGCTCCATCGCTCCTTGGCGCGCTGCCAGCCGGGCGTGGCATAGCCGCTGGCAAAGCCGGCGGCGGGCTCGTCGAAGCGGCTGTGGCCGTAAGGGTTGAAGCGCCCGGCGCCATATGGGCTCTTCGGCTCCACCACCGCGACGTTCGCCTCGGGCAGCTCGTCGACGAAACGCGAGGGTGCCGCCGCCTGCCACAGGCCGCGGTTGCGGCGGTTCTGCGCGAAGCTCACCTTGGCCTCGCGCCGGGCGCGGGTGAGGCCGACGTAGGCGAGCCGGCGCTCCTCCTCCAGCCCCGCCGCGCCGCTCTCATCGAGGCTGCGCTGGTGGGGGAACAGCCCCTCCTCCCAGCCGGGCAGGAACACGACGTCGAACTCCAGCCCCTTGGCGGCGTGCAGGGTCATCAGCGAGACGCGCTCGTCGCCGCTGGTGGTGTCCACATCCATGACCAGCGAGACGTGCTCCAGGAAGCCCTGCAGCGTCTCGAACTCGTGCATGAAGCGGATCAGCTCCTTTAGGTTCTCCAGCCGCGCATGCGCCTGCGGGCTCTTGTCCTGCTGCCACATCTGGGTGTAGCCGGACTCATCGAGGATCAGCTCGGCGAGCTCGGTATGCTTCATGCCGTCGATGCGGCCGCGCCAGCGCTCGAAGGCGGCGATGAGGTCAGCCAGCGACTTGCGCGCTTTCGCCGCTAGCTCCTCCGTCTCCACGATCTCGCGGGCGGCCTGGTAGAGCGGAATGCCGCCGCGCGCACGGGCAAGCTCGTTGATGCGCCTGAGCGTGGTGTCGCCGAGGCCGCGCTTGGGCACGTTGACGATGCGCTCGAACTTCAAGTCGTTGAGGGGGTTGAGCGTGATCTCGAGATAGCCGATCGCGTCCTTGATCTCCTGGCGCTCGTAGAAGCGCGGGCCGCCGATGACGCGGTAGGGCAGCCCCAGCGTGACGAAGCGGTCCTCGAAGGCGCGCATCTGGAAGGAGGCCCGCACCAGGATGGCAATGCCGTTGAGGTGGACACCCGCCTTGTGCAGGCCCTCGATGTCCTCGCCGATGCCGCGAGCCTCCTCCTCGTCGTCCCACACACCGGCGACGGCGACGGGGGTGCCCATATCGTCGTCGGTGAAGAGGGTCTTGCCGAGGCGGCCCTTGTTGTGGGCGATGAGGCCGGAGGCGGCGGCCAGGATGTGGCCCTTGGAACGGTAGTTGCGCTCCAGACGGATGACTTTGGCGCCGGGGAAGTCCTTCTCGAAGCGCAGGATGTTGTCGACCTCGGCGCCGCGCCAGCCGTAGATCGACTGGTCGTCGTCGCCGACGCAGCAGATGTTGGGCGAGCCGCCGGCCAGCAGGCGCAGCCACAGGTATTGGGCGACGTTGGTGTCCTGGTACTCGTCGACCAGGATGTAGCGGAAGCGGCGCTGGTAGTCGGCGAGCACGTCGGGGTTGTCGAGGAAGAGGCGGAGCACCTCGAGGAGGAGGTCGCCGAAGTCGGTGGCGTTGAGCTCCTTGAGTCGCTTCTGATAGGCGGCATAGAGCGCAATCCCCTTGCCCTCGGCAAAGGCGAAGGCCTCTCCGCTCGGCACCTTCTGGGGCGTGAACCCGCGGTTCTTCCAGCCGTCGATGACGGCGGCGAGCTGGCGCGCCGGCCAGCGGTCCTTGTCGAGGCCCTCGCTCTCGATCACCTGCTTGATGAGGCGGATCTGGTCGTCCATGTCGAGGATGGTGAAACCCGACTTGAGGCCGACGAGCTCGGCGTGCCGGCGCAGGATCTTGACGCCGATGGCGTGGAACGTGCCGAGCCACGGCATGCCCTCGACCGCGCCGCCGACGAGGCCGCCGATGCGCTCCTTCATCTCGCGCGCGGCCTTGTTGGTGAAGGTCACGGCCAGAATCTGCGATCCGCGCGCCCGGCCCGTGCATAGAATATGGGCAATGCGGGCGGTCAGGACGCGGGTCTTGCCGGTCCCGGCCCCGGCCAGCACCAGGACCGGTCCGTCGATGGCCTCGACCGCAGCGCGCTGCTCGGGATTGAGGCCGGCCATGTAGGGTGCCGCGGGCACACCTAGAGCCCGCGCGGAGATGGATTTTTCCGGGACAGCGTCCGCGTGCGCCCCTTCCGGATCGGGCAATCTTTTCCGACTCGCGACCATCAACTGCACCTATAGCACCAACAATGGGCCGACAATGCACCGATCTCGCCTGCCCACAGCGGACAGGACCGTGCGGCGAAGGGCATTTTCCCGGTCCAATTGGCGCGCAACTATGTGTTAGTCTCCCGGCCAAAGGGCAGCGGCGGCATCGAGAGGCCAGAACCGGCACATCGAGGTGCGCCCGAAGGGATGCTTGGATGCGTCTTTGCGCAAAATCGTGCGCCGGGGGCGGGCGCAAGCGGGGGCACGGCCGTAGAGTCGAAGGCTCCCGTGTGCACGGGGTCGGCGCATGAGCAATTTCATTATTGCCATCGCCGTCTTCGTGATCACCGTCATCGGCGCGCTGTTTGCCGTGCCCTATTTCATCGACTGGAACGGCTACCGCGGCGCGTTCGAGGAGGAGGCCACGCGCCTCCTCGGCCGCGAGGTGCGGGTGGGCGGCGCGGTCAACCTGCATCTGCTCCCCACGCCCTATTTCCGGTTGGAGAAGGTGCGCATTGCGGATGCCTCCGTCAACCTCCAGGAGCCGTTTTTCCGGGCCGACAGCGTCGCACTCAAGCTGTCCGTGCCGCCGTTCTTCAGAGGCGTGGTGGAGGCCAATGAGATCGAGTTCCAGCGCCCCGTGCTGCGCCTCGCCCTCGACGACAAGGACGGCTGGAACTGGCAGAGCTTCGGCCAGACGCTGGGCAACGCCGCATATATGCCGGCCAATGTCGCGCTGACCTCGGTCAAGATCACCGACGGCGTGCTGGCCGTGCACGGGCCGAACGGGGCCGAGCGCACGCGACTGGAGGGCGTGGACGGGGAGCTTTCCGCCCCCGCGCTCGACGGCCCCTACCGCTTCCGCGGCACCTTCGGCAAGGGCCGCGGCGAGCGCGAGCTCAGGATCGCGACGGCCCGGCCGGAGGCGGATGGCGCCGTGCGCTTCAAGGCGTCGCTGCGCCTGAGCGAGGCCAATTCCATCTACACCATCGACGGCCGCCTGATCGACCTGATGGGGCGGCCCCGCGTGGACGGTGAGCTCACCGCCAAGCTGCCGCTCGGCGGCCTGTGGCGGTCGCGCGGGGAGGCCGCGGCGCCCGCCCGGACGACGGGGGCGGGGGAGGAAGCGGCGTTCGATCTCAAGGCCAACGTGCGGCTCGACCCGGCGGGGGCGGCCCTCTCCGACCTCGCACTGTCGTTCGAGCAGGACGGGCGGCCGCAGCTCATCACCGGCGACCTGACGGCACGGTGGCGCGATACCGTGTCCGTCGACATGAACCTGGCGTCGCGCTGGCTCGACCTCGACCGCATCGTCGCCGCGGGCGAGGGCGCAGGTCCAATCGACAGCGTCATCCCGCTCGCCCTGCGCATGCGCGACCTGCTGCCGGCCGAAGGGCGCTCGCGGGCCACCATCTCGGTCGACCAGGCCAACATCGGCCGCGAAGCCATCAGCGGCCTCAAGCTCTCGCTCGTGCGCACGCCGGACAAGCTCGAGATCGAGCAGCTGCGCGTCGGCATGCCGGGCGGCAGCCGCGGCGAGCTGCAGGGCGTGGTATCGGGCCCACCCGGGGCCGCCGTCCTCGACGGCAACCTGGGCGTGCGCGGGACGAGCCTGATCCGGTTCCTGGGCTGGGCCTCGGGCAGGCCCCTGCCGGTCGACACCAAGGGCGATGGCACGTTCGGCATTCGCGCCAAGATTTCGATCGGGCCCACCCGTGCGGAAGCGCGCGAAATTGTGGGCGACCTGTCGGGTACTGCCGTCTACGGCACGGCGAGCTACGCCTGGGAAAAGCGACCGGAGCTGTCGATCCAGGTCGAGGCGCCGCAGCTCGATGCCCGCGCCCTGATGCCGGCGGGATCGAGCCTCGGTGACCTTCTGGACGGCATCATCTACGGCTCCGCCGCGGCCGAGCGCGGCCCGGATGCGGCCAAGCCCGGCTGGCGCAACACCCACACCGACGCCAAGATCCGCCTCAGCGCCGGCCAGGTGATCACTGCGGCCCGTACCTACCGCGACGTGGCGATGCAGTTGGAGCTCAAGGGTGACCGCCTGCGGCTGCCGCTCTTGCGGGTGGCCGGCGATGACGGTTTCAGCCTGGAGCTCGAGGGTGAGGTGCAGCAGGTGGCCTCGCGCCCCAAAGGCAGCGTGCGCGCGGTCGCCACCGCCGAAACGGCACAGTCGATCGCGCCGCTGGCGGAACTGCTCGGCATGCCTGAGGGCTTCCGGCCCGGTGAGCGGCGGGCACAGGCGCTGGCCCCGCTGCGCATGGCCGGATCGTTGACATTCGGTACACGCACGGCAACCTCCACCGATCTCGTTCTCGACGGCGAGGCCAACGGAGCCGCCGTACAGCTGAGCGGCCGTTTCGACGGCGCCGCGGGCGGCTGGCGTGCCGGCGCTGCCGACGTCACGGTCACGCTCGAAGGCGCCGACACCGGCGCCCTGGCCGCACTGCTGGCGCCCGGACGCTCCCCGGCGCGGGCAGAGAACGGCGGCCCCGGGCGGCTGATCGTCAAGGCCAGCGGCGTGCCGTCCGAGGGGCTCGCCTGCATTGCCAGCATCGAGGCGGGCGACGTCGGCCTCGATTTCCGCGGCCGCATCACCCTGGCGGATGCCGGTAACGCGGTTGCCGGCGAGCTGGAGGTCAAGACTGCCGACGGCACGCGCATGGCGGCGCTCGCGGGCCTGTCCCCGCCCCTACGCCTCGACGGCGTGCCGGTGGCCGGCACGCTCAAGCTCTCCGCCTCCGCCGCCGGCATCGAACTCGACCGGCTGGCCCTCAAGGTCGGAGGCAGCGACGTGAGGGGGCGGATCGCGCTCGCCGCCGGCGGCGACCGGCGCCGGATCGAGGCCCGGCTCGCTGTCGACGAGGTGAGCGTGGCGCGGCTGCTCGCGCCGCTGCTCGACCAGCGCCTGGTGAGCGTGACGGGTGCGGCCGAGGCGGCGATCGGCGGCCGGCCGGCGCTGTGGCCGGACGAGCCCTTCGATGCCTCCGCACTGGAGGCGCTGGAGGGGAGCATCCACCTCGATGCCAAGCGGCTTTCGCTCTCCGACGGCATCGGGCTCGGCCAGGCCAGCCTAGACGTTGCGATCGAGGGCGGCCGGCTCGAGGTCAAGCAGCTCGAGGGGACGGCGCTCGGCGGGCGCTACCAGGCCTCGCTGCGCATCGAGAAGGTGCCGGCCGGCGCGGAAGTGACGGGCAGCCTGCGCCTCACCGGCGGCACGCTGCAGGCGCTCGACGGGAGCGCCGGCTGGAAGCCGCGTGCCACCGGCACCATCGCCGGCGAGATCAAGTTCAGCGCCCGGGGCCAAAGCCCGCGCAGCGCCATCTCGGTGCTGCAGGGCGGCGGCACCCTGGAGTTCGGCGAGGCCAGGCTGGCGACGCTGTGGCCGGGCGCCATCGGCGTCGCCGCCGAGGCCGCGCTCAAGGCCGAACCCGACAAGCTCGCCGCCACGTTGCGGCAGGCGCTGGCCGCCTCACTCGGTTCCGGCCAGCCGCCGCTGCCGGGCCGCATCGCGGTCGACATCGCCGACGGCCAGCTCGCCGCCAAGGCGTTCGTCATCAACACCGCCGAGGGCCGCGCGCAGGCCACCGCAAGCCTCGATCTGAGAACGCTGATCTTGGAGTCGGAATGGCGGCTCGAGCAGAAGCCCGGCGCCGGCCCGGGCGACAAAGCGCTACCGGCCGTGATCGTGACCTATCGCGGCCCGGTGGCCGCACTCGGCAGTCTGGAGCCGCGCATCGCCACCGACGCGCTCGAGCGCGAGCTCGCGGTGCGTCGCATGGAGCGCGACGTGGAGGAGCTGGAGCGGCTCAGGAAGCTCGACGAGACGCGCCGGCGCAGCGACGCCGAGCGCCTGCGCCGGCAATTGGAGCAGGCGCCGCCGCCGGTGCCCGTGCCGGTCGCGCCGGCGCCGCCGGGCGGCACGCGGCCGGCAGCACCAGGCTGATGCTGGCGGGCAAACGTTTCATGTATGCCGGTCCCGTGCCTTGCGGTTGTAGGCGAGAATCCACACGCGCACCGCACTCGAGAGGCCGCTCTTGCCGCGGGTGCCGTCGATGTCGGCGACCAGGCGAGCCACCGACAGGCCTTCCGCCGTCGCGGCGGCCTTGAGCGCGTCCCAGAACGCCGCCTCGAGCGAGATCGAGGTGCGATGGCCAGCAATCGTGAATGAACGCTTGACCGGCCGGCTCATGGTGCTCCCCAGGTGCACCGCGCAGGCTTTACCCGCGGACAAGGCCCCGCCGGCTGCGGCGGGCGGCGGGCGCTTCTAGTCCTCCCGCTCGGCCCCGCGGTCGTCGCGGCGCAGCCCGTCGAGGCGCCGGGCCTCCAGCGCCTGCTCGGCCGTGGTCTTGTTGCGCTGGCTCTTGGGAACGCCGAAACGCGCGCGCTTCTCGTTGGCGCGGCGTTCGCGCTCGGCCGCTTGCTTGTCCTTGCGGTAGCGGCTCAGGTTGATGACGGTGCCCATCACGCCTCCGGTGCAAGCATCCTCTTGGGGTCGACGATCCGGTCGAACTCCTCCGCTGTCACGTATCCGCCGCCGACGGCCTCCTGCCGCAGCGTGGTGCCGTTCTTGTGCGCGGTCTTGGCGATCTTGGCGGCGTTGTCGTAGCCGATCTTCGGCACCAGCGCCGTCACCAGCATCAAGGAGCGGTCGAGGGCGGCGCTGATGTTGTCCTCGCGCGCCTCGATGCCGACGACGCAATGGTTGGTGAAGCTGACGGCGGCATCCGCCAGGAGCTGGACCGACTGCAGGAAGTTGTAGGCCATCACCGGATTGAACACGTTGAGCTCGAAATGACCCTGCGAGCCGGCGAAGGTGATGGCGGCGTGGTTGCCGAACACCTGCACGCACACCATGGTCAACGCCTCGCTCTGCGTCGGGTTGACCTTGCCCGGCATGATCGAGGAGCCGGGCTCGTTCTCCGGCAACGAGAGCTCGCCGAGGCCTGAGCGCGGGCCCGAGCCCAGAAAGCGGATGTCGTTAGCGATCTTGAAGAGCGCAGCGGCCGCCGCGTTGATGGCGCCGTGGCTGAACACCATGGCGTCGTGGGCAGCGAGCGCCTCGAACTTGTTGGGCGCGGTCACGAACGGCAGCCCGGTGATGGCGGTGATGCGCTCAGCCACCTCCTCGGCGAAGCCCTTGGGCGCGTTGAGGCCGGTGCCGACGGCGGTGCCGCCTTGTGCCAGCTCGCACAGGCCCGGCAGCGTCAGCTCGATGCGCGCAATCGCGTTGGCGACCTGGGCGGCGTAGCCCGAGAACTCCTGCCCCAGGGTGAGCGGCGTTGCGTCCTGGGTGTGGGTGCGGCCGATCTTGATGATGTGCGCCCAGCCCTTGGCCTTGGCATCGAGCGCCTTGTGCAGCTTGCCCAGCGCCGGCAGCAGCACGCGCGAGGTCTGCTCGGCGGCGGCGATGTGCATGGCGGTGGGATAGGTGTCGTTCGACGACTGGCTCAGATTGACGTGGTCGTTGGGATGCACGGGCTTCTTGGAGCCCATGGCGCCGCCCAGCATCTCGATCGCCCGGTTCGAGATCACCTCGTTGGCGTTCATGTTCGACTGGGTGCCGGAGCCCGTCTGCCACACGACGAGCGGGAAATGCTCGTTGAGCTTGCCGTCGATCACCTCCTGCGCGGCGGCGACGATGGCCTGGCCGAGCTTGGGGTCGAGCTTGCCCAGCGCCACGTTGGCCTCGGCCGCGGCGCGCTTGACGATGCCGAGCGCGCGCACGATCGATTGCGGCTGCTTCTCCCAGCCGATCTTGAAGTTGCCGAGCGAGCGCTGCGCCTGCGCGCCCCAATACTTGTCGGCCGCCACCTCGATGGCGCCGAAGCTGTCCGTCTCGGCGCGGACTTTGCCTGATGCAGCGGGCGTGGACGCCGTCATCGGTGCTCTTCCCCTGGGCCCAAGAGTTCGATGATGGGCCGATGCCCTAGCACGGTCAAAGGCGCGGCTCCAGAACAATGCGAGCTTGAGCATCGCCAAACCTCGAGCGTGATAACGGAAAACCTAGCAAAGCTCCGGCGTGTGGGTGAATGAACTCTTGGTAAGGTGAAAAAACTACGCACGGACGCGCTCGATGCCGCCGCTGCGCACGGAGCGGCCGATGGCCTCGAAGGTGCGCACGTTGGCGGCAATCTCCTCGAGGCTCACCGGGTAGCGTGCTTTGCCGGCAACGGCGCGGCCAAAACTTTCCAGGTTGTCGCGCACGGCCGGGTGGGGCGGCAGGAAACTCGCCACCGGGGCCTCGCCGCGGCGGACGCTGGTGACGTCCCAGCCCGTGGGGTGCTCGGGGTGCGTACGGTCGCGGATCTCGACCCAGCCTTGCGAGCCGAACACCGCGACGCGCCCCATGAAGGGCGTTGCCAGGATTGCAGTCAGGAGCGCGGTGGCGCCGCTTTCGAAGGCAAGCATGATGCCGAGCGTATCGCCGTTGGCAAATGTGCTGCCCCGGGTCGCAAGCCGCGCCCAGACCTCGACCGGCCGGCCGAAGCAGGCGATCGACAGGTCGACGAGATGAATGCCGGTGGCCGAGAGCGGGCCGACCGGGGCGTCCTCGGCGGAGAGGCGCCAGTTGTCGGGCGCGAGCGCCAGGAACTTGTCCTGGCTGAAGTTGCCCTCCAGGAGGAGCCCGGTGCCGAGCTCGCCGGCGGCAAGCCGCGTCCTCAGGTCGATGATGCCAGGCTCGAAGCGGCGCTCGTGGCCAATGCCGAGCACGACACCCGCTGACCTCACAGCGGCCGCGGCGACCTCCATCTCGGCCGCCGTGGTGCACAGCGGCTTCTCGCAGAACACAGCCTTGCCGGCCTGGGCGGCGGCGACGATCTGGCGGGCGTGATGCTTGTGCGGCGAGCACAGGATGACGGCGGCGATGTCGGCGCGCTCCAGCGCATCCTCGAAGCGGCCCGAGACGGCGAGCCCCGTCGCCGCCGCTGCGTCGCGCGCCTGCTCTAGGGGATCGATGCCGAGCATCGGCCGGATCACGTCGCTGCTCGATAGCTCGCGCAGGATCGTGCGACCCCACCAACCCAAGCCGACCACCCCTGCCTTGATCATCGCCAGCCCGCCTGCCGCTACGCCTGCCCGTGCGTCACCCGTGACGCTCGCCCCATGCATAGAGCGACTTCAGCACGGGGCCAAGCGCCTCACCCCTGGCGGTCAGGAAGTACTCGTAGCGCGGCGGGTGCTGGGCGTAGAGCCGGGTCGCGATGACGCCCTGGGCTTCGAGCAGTTTGAGCCGCGCGGACAGCGTGTTGGGCGCCACGCCGGGAAGGCCCTGCTCGAGCTGCTGGAAGCGCTGCGGCCCCCTGCGTGTGAGATCGCGCACGATCAGCAGCGACCACTTCTCGCCGATCACATCGAGCGCGCGCGCGACGGGGCATCTCTGGCCATAACCGGCACCCATGCGGAAAGCTTAGCCGATTGGCTCGTTTTTCTCAAGTGACTATCTATCGGAAAGTGACTATCATACCTATAGCCATTGGGATGCGGCCGCCGCGGTCCGCGGGTGGCCGGGGCGGGCAGGCAAGCTGGGCCTGCTACTGTCTTGCGGGCCTGACATGGCGCGCTGCGATGATCGAGGGAGCAATCTCATGACCGACGTAGCAGCAAGCCGGGCGCCGGCTGCGCCTGCAGGAGGCAACGCGCTGCTGACGGCGCGGGTGCTGCCGACGCTGCTGCGCCTCACCCTCCCCAACCTCGCCGCCATGCTGGTCGCAGCCCTGGTGGCGATCGCCGAGACCGTCTACGTCGGCGTGCTCGGCACCACGCCGCTGGCGGCGATCGCGCTCGTGTTCCCGCTGTTCATGCTGATGCAGATGATGTCGGCGGGGGCGATGGGCGGCGGCGTCTCCTCCGCCATCAGCCGGGCGCTTGGAGCCAACAACGTGGAGCGCGCCGAGGCGCTCGCCCTGCATGCCGCCGTCATCGGCATCGCCGCAGGGCTTGGATTTACGCTTCTGTTCGTGGGTATCGGCGGCACCATCCTGCGCGCGCTCGGCGGCAGCGGCGCCGTCCTCGGAGAGGCTTTGAGCTATGCCAACGTGGTGCTGACGGCGGCGATCTTGGTCTGGCTGCTCAACACGTTTGCTTCGATCGTGCGTGGAACCGGCAACATGCGCGTGCCCTCGCTGACACTGCTGGCAGCCTCGGCGCTGCAGATCGTGCTCGGCGGCAGCCTGGGCCTCGGCATCGGGCCCATACCGCGCTTCGGCCTCGTCGGCGTGGCGGCGGGGATGGTGATCGCCTACGCGCTGGGGAGCCTATTCCTCTTCTGGTTCCTGACCTCGGGACGGGGGCGCATCACGCTGCGGCTCGGCGCCGCCCGGCTCAACCCCGAGATGTTCTTCGACATCCTGAAGGTTGGAGGGGTTGCCGCCTTCAATCCGTTGCAGGCTGTGCTGACGGTGCTGATCCTGACGCGGCTGGTGGCCGATTTCGGCCCTGAGGCGCTCGCCGGCTACGGCATCGGCGCGCGGCTCGAATTCCTGCTGATACCGATCACGTTCGCCGTCGGCGTCGCCAGCGTGCCGATGGTGGGCATGGCGATCGGCGCCGGCGACGTGGCCCGGGCGCGGCAGGTGGCGTGGACGGCGGCCGGCGTCGCCGCTATGGCGCTGGGCCTGATCGGGCTGACGGTGACGATCGCACCGGGCCTCTGGTCGGGCCTCTTCACGAGCGATGCGGCCGTGCGCGCCGCCGCCGACACCTACCTGCGCTGGGCGGGGCCGGGCTTCGGCTTCACCGGCGCGGGTCTCGCCCTCTACTTTGCCTCGCAGGGCTCGGGCAAGGTGATCGGGCCCGTGCTCGGCGGCACGGTGCGGCTCGTCACCATTGCGCTCGGCGGCTGGTGGCTGGCGGCGAGCCACGCGCCGGTCTGGAGCCTGTTTGCGCTGGTCGGCATCTCGATGGTGCTGTTCGGGCTCACCACCGCGACCGCCGTGCAGGTGACCTCGTGGGAGCCAACCGGGCCGCGGCGCCAGTCGGGGTCGTAAGGCGGGCCCGACCTCAGACGGCGGCTTCGTCGGTCTCGCCGGTGCGTATGCGCACGGTGTGATCGACCGGCGAGACGAAGATCTTGCCGTCGCCGATCTTGCCGGTGTTGGCCGCGCGCTGGATCGCCTCCACGGCCTTGTCGGCCTGCGCGGAAGCGACCACGATCTCGATTTTCACCTTGGGCACGAACGCCACCACGTACTCGGCCCCGCGGTAGATTTCCGTGTGGCCCTTCTGGCGCCCGAAGCCTTTGACCTCGCTGACCGTCATGCCTTGGGCGCCGAGCGCGGCCAGCGCCGCGCGCACCTCTTCGAGCTTGAACGGCTTGATGACCGCGGTGATGAGCTTCATGGGGGCCCTCCATTGCCTCGTTGCCGCATCATAGCGGTTGGGAGGGCAGCAGGCGAGCGACCTGTCGTGCCGACAAGCGCGCCCGGTGCGCTGGAGGTTACGATCAGATCACGACGAGCCGGCCCATCAATCCGGCCTGCTCGTGCCCAAGAATGCGGCAGTGATACGTGTAGGGGTGCGCCCGCCTACTCTCTCCTCTTGGAGGCCTTGACGGTCTCGACGGTCCAGGCCTGCAGCGTCTGCAGCTGCGCGCGCAAGCGGGCCTCGGCCTGCTTGTAGCACTCCCGCTCGTACTCGAGCGTGATGCGTAGGGCCAGCTCGGCATTGGCATCCGGCGGCGGTGGGGCGAGCGACGCCATTTTCCGGGCATCGGCCAATTCTGCCTCGCAACTGGGCTGGCGCGGCTGTGCCAGCAGCTCGGCGCTCGGCGGCACCAGCGTGGGCCTGCGCGCCGCCTTGACGGGCCGCGGCGCGGAGCTTGGGCTCGCCGCGTAGCCGTAGTCCTTGTATTCAGGAGCGCAGGCGCCGAGCGCCAAGGCGCACAGGGCCGCCGCCAAGCCCGACGGCAGGCGCCTGAAGCCAACGCCCGCGACTGCCGGCGCGCCCAACAGCCTGAGGATGTGCCCGCACCAGACGAGAGGAATGCGCATTAACACCGACGCGTGACTGGTTCCCAGCTGGCATGCTTGTCGTCAGAAATTGTTCGAAAAAAGGTGGTGATCGCCCTGCGCGCTAGGCCCCTGACGGGCTCGCTGGCCATGGCGACCGTCTTCTTGACGCCTTGCCCAGCCTGCGCTCAGCGCGCTTGCGCCGATGACCTCTACGATGCGCTCTCCATGCGCGTCGCGCATGCTGTCGTAGCGCCAGCGTTGCTCTCAAGCGGGGCGTCCAAGGTCCATGTCATCCCCTCGTCGCTAAAGGCCAGCGTTGCCGTGCCGGAGAGCATGCCGGGCACGATTTCCTGGAGGATCACGTGGCCATAGCCTTTTCGAGGAAAGAAATTTGCTGCCGCAGCGCGCCTCTCGCGCCAGCTAAAGACGAGCCGCCGTCCCTCGGCGCATTCAGGCGCTTGCCAGGTGATCTGCAACTTGCCGGCGGGCACGCAGAGCGCACCATACTTGACTGCGTTGGTCGCAAGCTCATGCAGGGCCATCCCCAGGTGCTGCGCCACCTCGGGCAGGAGCATCACGGGAGGCCCCTGGAGCACAATGCGATCGGTATCGGTCTCCGCCAGTGACGCGAGCTGCGAGCGCACAAGATCGTCGATCCTCGCGCCTTCCCAATTGCGCTGTGCGAGAAGGTCGTCACATTTGGCAAGGCTGGAGAGGCGCTCTCCGAAGTTGCGATGAAAGCTCTGCAAGTCTGGACTGGATGCCGCCGTCCGGCGAGCGATGGCCTGCACGACCGCCAACAGATTCTTGGATCGATGCGTGAGCTCGCGCATGACGAATTGCACACGCTGCTCCGCCTGGCGGCGCGTGGATAGGTCGACGATCGACGCAACGACGAACGTCTGACCATCGATCCTGAGGGGATTGAGCCCGATCTCGACCGGAATCTCCCGGCCATCCTTACACCGGCCAAAAAGGTCGCGCCCGAACCCCATCGGCCGTGCCGCAGGGGCCCCGCTGTAGGCCGTTCTCAGCGCTCGATGCTGCTGGCGACGCGCCTCGGGCAGCAGAATATTGACGTTCTGGCCAATGAGCTCGTCCTTGCGATAGTTGAACAGGCGCTCCGCTCCCGTGTTCACCTGGCACAGCGTGCCGGATCTGTCGGCCATCAACATGGCCACCGGCGCATGCTCAAACAGGGATTTGACGCGCTCCGCTGCCTCGCTCAACTCTCTGGTTTGCGCTTCGACCCGCTGCTCGAGCATGGCTCTGACGATCCGCAATTCCGCCAGAGTCCGTTCGTGAGCAGCGATCTCTGCTGCCAGATCGGCTGCCGCGCGCTGCGTTTTGTTGGAGCTTGTTATGGCTGTGTACTCAGATGGGCGGCCAACCGCTAAGGCAGCCTGCCGGTCGAAGAACGCGGGCAACTCCTAAAAGAAGAGCGCCTGGCTCACGACCACGCGCACGGCATCGGCATCGAAGGGCTTCGCCAGCAGATAGGTTGGCTCATGCGGCTGGCCGGTCAGCAACCTTTCCGGATACGCGGTGATGAAGACAGCCGGTGGCGAGCCGCTGCGCTGGATCTCGTTGACGGCATCGTTGCCGCTGCTGCCGTCGGCCAACTGGATGTCGGCGAGGATCAAGCCGGGTCGCGTGGTGTTGGCAAGGGCCAGCGCCTCGGCACGCGTGCGCGCGATGCCGAGGACGTTGTGTCCCAGCTCCCCCATGACCGACTTGAGGTCGTGGGCGATCATCAGCTCGTCCTCGATGATGAGGACGTCGGTGGCAAGCTGCTTGGCGATCTCGCGGCGCGCCGTCTCGACCAGCGCGCTGACCTCCGGCACCGAGAGCTCGAGCACTTCGGCGGCCGTCTCCGCGGTGAAGTCATCCAGCGCCAGCAGCATGAAGGCCTGGTGGGATCGGGGGGTGAGAGCATCGACGCGCCGCTTGACAGCCGGGGTGGTGGGCGTCGGCGTGGCGAGCGCGCGTATGCGCTGGCCCATCGGTCCGTTCGAAAGCCTGCAGAACATCCTGTAGAGGGCAATGCGGGGGTCCGCGTCGAACTCGCCGCCGTCGGCCAATGTTTCCAAGGTGGCAGCCACCACCGCGTCGCCGCTCGGCTGGTCACCGGCACACATCCGTGCCAGTCGCCGCAGCCGCGGGGCAAACTCTCCAAAGGTGTCCGGTGCAAGCATCAATTTCGATCCTCCCCTAGTTCCCCTCTCGCAGGCCCATTGTTTGCCGCCTCGGCGATGAGAGCCGCGCCATATAGTGCAACGCAAGTGCTCGCGACATGTCCCTTCAGTGGTTCGCGCACAGAGAAATGATGTGGTGGGGCGAATATCGTGTGCGGGCCGTGCGAAAGGACGCTCGCAGACTATCCGATAAATGACATCGGCTATAGTATTTGTCCTCGCTGGTCGCGTCCTCCGATTTGTGCAGGTGGAGGTGCAGAAGTCGCCCGTGCGGAGGCAGATGCTCCAAGACGGTGATGCCGCGACGGCGTCGGGTCACTGCTGGGCGGAGCCGCCGCAGCCTTGATGCGGCTTGAGCACGCGCTTCGTGGAGGGCGGATGCGTCGCCAGCTTGGCCGCCGGGCGCATCGGGCGGCGCACCAGCTCGCCTCCGCAGTTGGGGCAGCGCCCGGCTGGTAGGCGCTGCGCCGCGCACTCGGCGCAGAAGGTGCATTCGAACGAGCAGATCAGCGCATCGGCGGCGGCGGGCGGCAGGTCCTTGTCGCAGCATTCGCAGTTGGGTCGCAGCTCGAGAGCCATAGCTTCCTCCAAGGGAACAGTGGACGTACCGGCCGGAGGCCTCGTCATCTCACCGACAGTCGGCGGCAACGTCGGCGAATAGATCTGCACCCAAGAGCAAGCCCATAGGTGGCCTGGGTTCCGGCCTATTCCCGTTCGCGCTCCCGCGAACGGCGCCGGAATGACGATTGAGGGCGCGGCGTCCGGGAACGCATCAATAGAACAGGCTCGAGACGCTTTCCTCGCGCGCCGTGCGGGCGATGGCCTCGGCCATCAGCGGGGCAATCGAGAGCACGCGGATGTTCTTGGCCGTCTTCACCGCTTCGGTCGCCTGGATCGAATCGGTGATAACCAGCGCGCCGAGCCTCGACGCCGAGATCTTGGCCACGGCGCCGCCCGTGAGGACGCCGTGCGTGATGTAGGCCATCACCTCGGTTGCACCCTCCTGCAGCAGCGCGTTGCCGGCGTTGACCAGCGTGCCGCCCGAGTCGACGATGTCGTCGACCAGGATGCACCGCTTGCCTTTGACGTCGCCGATCACGTTCATGACCTCGGACTCGCCGGCGCGCTCGCGGCGCTTGTCGCAGATGGCGATCGGCACGTCGATGCGCTTGGCGAGCCCACGCGCGCGCACCACGCCACCGACGTCGGGCGACACCACGACCAGGTTGGAGGTGCCGTAGTTCTCCTGGATGTCGCGCACCATCACCGGGGCGGCGAACAGGTTGTCGGTCGGGATGTCGAAGAAACCTTGGATCTGGCCGGCATGCAGATCGACAGTCATGACGCGGTCGACGCCGGCGCGCTCGATCAGATTCGCCACCAGCTTGGCCGAGATCGGCGTGCGCGGGCCCGGCCTGCGGTCCTGCCGGGCGTAGCCGAAGTAGGGCATGACAGCCGTGATGCGCCGCGCCATTGACCGCTTCAGCGCGTCGACCAGGATCAGCAGCTCCATCAAGTTGTCGTTGGCGGGGAACGACGTCGATTGCAGAACGTACACGTCCTCGCCGCGCATGTTCTCCTGCACCTCCACGAACACTTCCATATCCGCGAAGCGCCGCACCACGCTCTTGGTGAGAGGGAGCTTCAGGATGCCCGCGATGGCATCTGCAAGGGGGCGGTTGCTGTTGCCGGCGACGAGCTTCAGGCGCGTCGCTCCCCGGCTACGGTTCGCGTCTCGCGTATCGAAGGGCATCGACAGCACTCCGTCCACTCTGGAGAGCCTTCTAGCAAGGGGCCCCGCAGGTTGTAAACGGTCTGTGACAGGTCGTCCGGGCGGCTCGGGCCCTCCAGCCGGCCGACGCGGCGGCGACCTCGGCGCGAGACCTCAATTGACGGCCCGGGCCTGCGGCAGCAGCTTGGCAATGCCCTGCGCCGCCGCGCTCGCCGCCTGAGTGGCGGTGGGGCCCCACTTGGCATCGAGGGAGCCTTCGGGGATCTCGTTTCGCTGCGACACCGTGCCGAGCTTCTTGCCGGCCGGATCGCGCACCAGCCACTCGATCTGGATGGCCTGCTTGCCGTCCTTGGGCGGGCCCATGGTCACCGAGCCTTCGACCCGGTAGGTGCTGCCGCCGGCGGCGGTGTCGGCAAAACTCACGCCCCGGTTGGCGAGCTCGCCCTTGATGGCGGCGGTCAGCGACGTGCTGCCGTCGCCGGGCGCGCCGGTGACCGAAGGCACGACCGCCATGACGGGTCCGCCGCGCGGGATGCTGGCCGTGGTCGGCCCGGCGGCCGGCTGCGGGGGCGCCGCCGTGGCTGCTTGCCGGGGTGCGGCCGGACGCGGCCGTGCCGGCGGCTCCGCGACCACTGCTGGCGCCTCCGCCTGCTGGGCGCCGACGCCCACCGGCTGCGACGCCACGTTGGAGGCAACCGCGCCCTGGCCGAGATGGCTCGGCAGCCACGCGCCAAAGGAG
>Ga0247727_10001676_pt1 | contig 51914 bp, 34 predicted proteins | sample WisWelCaveWW1625_FD_202498 | JGI IMG/M metagenome (GOLD analysis project Ga0247727, IMG submission 202498) | Biofilm microbial communities from Wishing Well Cave, Virginia, United States - WW16-25 | ecosystem: Environmental > Aquatic > Deep subsurface > Groundwater > Cave microbial mat | place... | reverse complement strand
TTCGAACCGCAGGCTTCGTTGCGCCTTCTCAGCAGGTTTCTCTTCAACCTGCATCACGGTCCGAATCTCTCGGCGGAAAAGGCACCTTATCTCTGCATCAGACCACTAGTAGACGGCCACTTCCGACTCCGGCACCCAACCGGTGAGGTTCTTGCCCAGGCGGATCTTGAGCCAATCACCGCGCCGCTCGAGCACTTGCAGCTCGGTGCCTTCGGCGAGCGGCTCGTTGAATGCAGGATCGTAGCCTTCGCCGTTACCCTTGCGCGCGACGATCTCCTTGGTGATCACGCCGTGGCGCGAGAATTCGATGCTCATGACGTCCAGCGAGAACGTCAGGCCACAGAGCAGGAACAGGATCACCGCCGCGGCCAGAGCCGGGCGGATCGCCCGCCGCCGCGTCCGCAGCAGCACTCGGGCGAAGGCGAGAACGAACACCAGCGCCGCGGAGCAGAGGAACAGCCGCGCCTTCAGGGGATACGACAGCCACGTGCGCCAGAACAGCAGGAGCTCGAGCAGCGAGGGATCGGTTTCCGGGGAGGGTTTACCTTGCACCGATTCGAGGTTGGCGAGCAGGTAGGGGTCGCGCGGCCGGTAGCGCAGAGCGCGCCGGTAGGCCGCGATGGCCCTGCCGTTCTCGCCCGCCTTCGCGTAGGCGTTCCCGAGGTTGTACAGGACCGCGCTGTTCTCGTAGCGATCCTTCAGCATGGACTCGTAGAGCGCCGCGGCCTCGAGGAATCCTCCAGGCTCGACGGCGCTCGAGAACGCCGTCTCCGCATGGTCGAAGGCCCGCAGCTCGTCCTCGTCCGGCAGGCGCGAGCATTGCGCGAGAAGGCCCGCCGCGAGCAGAGCGAGCACCAGAGTCCGCCCGCTCACAGCCTGCCTCCCTTCCTCAGCACCGCGCCCAGCTCTTCCAGCTTCTGAGCGGCGCGTGCGCACTGCTCCTGCAAGGTTTGTCCGCTGCCGCCGTAACGAGCGCCATCCAGGGTGTCGATGAGCGTGGCGACGTCGCTGGTCAGGGGCTCGCCGACGCCAAGGCTCACCATGGCCGTGAGCGCGTCCTTGTGAGTGAGACTCTTCTCCTCGATCGCAGCGACGTCCGCGATCAGCCCGCTCAACGCGCCCCGGCACAGAAGGCTCGCCTCCACGGTTTTGCCCTGCGCCAGCATCCCCTGCGCCGCGCGCAGACTGTCCCGGGCCCGCGACAGGGCGCTCCTCTTGCGCAGAAGCAGCGGATCGGCGTGTCGCCTCTGCCAGAACACGACGCTTGCCGTCAGTCCGCAGAACAGGAGGGCCATGAAGAGGAGCTGGCCCAGCACCGCATGCATCTCGACGCTCTGGTCGGCGAGCAGGCCGTGGTCCGAGACGTTGGAGAACAATCCTTCGGCGCGCGCCTCGATCGACGTCTCTCGATCTGCGGGATCGGCGCGCACGATGTCCGCCCCGTCGAGGACCGTGGCCGATCCGACCTCGATGGCGATCGGGCGGCTCGCGATCGTGACGTACTCGCCGCGCGCCACGTTGAAGAACGACAGCGGCACGGCCGGCACCTCCTCCACCTGCTCCGACAGCGGGCGCAGGCTGTAGGTGAAGACCCGCCGACCGCCCTTGGTTTCCGACGTTGCCTCGTAGATCTTGAAGTTGTGCGCGAAGGCATCGATTCGTTCGAGAGCGGGCGGCGCGACGTCGGCGAGGTTGCCGGCTCCCGTCAAGGTCAGCATCAACGTCATCGGATCTCCGACGCGCAGCTTGACCGGCGAGACCTCGGCGCCGAGGTCGAACTCTCCGACGCCGCCCGTGAACGTCTCCGGCCGACCTTCGAGCGGCACCTCGCGGACCGTGACCGCGACCTTTTCGCTGACGGCGTACACTTCCTTGAGGTCGGGACGATTCCCGCCCCTCGACACGGAGATCACGACCGGACCCTTGAACGACACGGCCCCGAGCTCGTAGACGCCGACGCGATCCCCGACGTAGATTCGCTGCAGCCGGTAGACCCAGTAGCGATCGGCTCTGCCCTTCAGGTCCGCGAATGCGGCGAGGTCGGATTCCTGAGCGGGCCTGCCGTCGAGGTCGAAGCGCGTGCTCTGCGGCCCGAACAGGGACAGCACGGAGCTCGCGCTCACGCCCTGGATCTGGAATCCCGGCTGGTCGCCGCGCGCCATCTTGTGTCCGATCCAGTCCTGGACGCCCGGCGCGCGCAGGCCCTCCGCCACGGTCAGCCACGGCAGATTCAGCTCCGGACCCTCGCGGAAGGGCGACAGAGGATCCTGAGCCGAGTACAGCTCGGGCAGCCCGTGGATCAGGATCGTCAGGGTCAGCGTGAACGACTGCGTCGGAAAGATCTCCTGCGGGCTCGCCCGGAGATCCAGACGTACGAGGTCCTGCTTCTGCGGCGTGACGACGCGCAGACGAAGCGACTCCCCCGCGAGCGCCTTTCCATCAGCCACCACGCTGGGCGCGGGAATCTCGAGGTTCCCCGTCGACCTCGGCGTGAGCTGGTAGAACCACTGGATGCCGTATTCGCGGACCTCGCGGCGGATGCCGTTGAAAATGGAGATCTGCGAGCTGTCGAACGGCTGCTCGCGAAGAAGCTCGACGTCGAACTGATCGAAGCTGCTGAGGTCGGGGTCGGAGACGTCCCGCGCCTGGTGAACGACGATCTGATAGTCGACCGACTCCCCTTGATAGATCTCGGCGCGGCCAAGGCTCACCTCGATGCGCGGCTCTTCGAGCCCCGTGGCGACGCACAATGCCAGCGCGTGGCGGCGAAGCATCGACATCACCAGTCCTTGTCGACGGGGATGGGAGCGGCCGCCTTCTGCAGCAGCTTCTCCTGGTCCTCACGGTGCTTGCGCTCGCGCTCGCTCGCCTTGCGCAGCAGCGCCTGCGCCTGCTCGCGGGTCATCGGCCGTTGCTGCTGTGAATCCTGCGGCTCTGGTTGCTGCGACTTGGACTCCTGGCTCGGGTCGTCCTCTTGTGGCTTGGAATCCTCGGAGCCTTCCGAAGGCTGCTGATCCGGTGAGGAGCTCCCTTCCTGCTGGTTCTTCGGGAGCAGCGCGGCGATCTCCTCGAGCAACGAGAGGGCCTCATGGGCGTGCGGATAGGCGCCGGGCGCATCGGACTCTTTCAGCGCGTTCTCTGCCGCGTGCGCGGCGGCGGCGATCCTGGGCTCGAGCTCGCGCGCCTTGTCGACGGCCTCGCGCAGGCTTTCGGCCTCGCTCCTCTCAGCGCCGAGGGCAGGAGGCTCACCCTGGCTGCCCGCTGCGGATGGACTCTGCGCCGCCGCGGCCTCCATCGTCTGCAACAGCTGTTCACCCTTGAACGGGAGCGTCGGCGCGAGGGCCCCAACCCTGCGCTCGACCTCGTTCAGCGGCAACAGCGGCGAAAGGTCGGTGGGAGGAATGAACTCGTCGGTTGCGGTGGCGGGAGCGTCGCCCTGCAGGCGCGAATCGGGCGGCACCCATTGCTCGGTGGTGTGGACGACGCCGGTCTGAAGGCCCAGGGCGGCCGACAGCGCACGATCGAACGGCACGATGCCAAGCCACATCCTCTCGAGCGGATCGAAGGCATCCTTCTGATGGCCGAGGGCGCTCTCGAACAGCGTGCCTTCGAGATCGGCGGCGGCCTCCTTCATCGAGGTTCCTGATTGATCGGCGAGCCTGAGCATCGCGTCGCGCGCCGCCTCGAGGGCCGCTTTGTTTGGATCGTCGGGTCCCGGCGAAGGCGCCGGCGCCCCCGAGGGCGGTTTGCTTCCAAGAGCCTGGTCGAACTGCTCAGTGATCTTGGTCTTGAGGGGCTCGATCTCCTCGGCGAGCCGGTTCTGCGCGTCCCCTAGCGACTTCACCGCCAGGCGCCGCATTGGTGAGTCCTGCTCGGTCGCGATGGAGCGGGTCTTTGCTTGCAGCGCCTCCTCCGTCGACTTTGTCAGCTCGAGGAATTCCAGCAGGTTGAGGTCTTCGCGATTCTTCTCGCGGTCGCGCTCGGCCCAGGCGTTCTCGATGTACTTGAGGAACAGGCGAAGCACCTCGAGATTGTGGCGAGCGTCGGAATGCTCCGGCTCGATGTCCAGGGTCGTGCGAAAGTCCTGGATCGCCGCGCGCAGATGATCGAGCCCCTCCGCCCGCTTGTCGGAGACTGCGTCCTGTGGCTGCTCGCCGAGGGCCGCCAGCGCCAGATCGCACTCGAGCTTTCCGAGGTTGTACCAGGCGTCGGCCGAGAGGATCGGGTCTTTGTCGATCGCGGCGACGTGGTACAGCTCGCGAGCCTCCTTTTGCATCGACTGTGCGTGCCGGACCACGGCTCGGTTGAAGGCGAGGATCGAATCCTCGGGGCGTGCGACAGAGGCTTCCTCGAACTGCTGCGCCGCCTCGTCGACCCTACCCTCGGCCAGCAGGCGGATGCCGTTCTGGTTGAGCTTGCGGGCATCTCCGCCGTAGGCAGGCGGCGACATTGAGGCGAGGAGCAGCAGCGCTGCGGAGGCAGCCGCCGCGCGCCGCGCGTACGGGAACAGCAGCGTCTCCGCCAGCAGGCACACCACGCCCAGCACGACGAACCACTGGAATCGCTCGCGGTAGCGCTTGCGCTTCTCGGCGTGGATCTCGCCGGCCTTGAGATCCTTGAGGTGCTCCTCGTACACCTCGCCGAGGTCGTAGACCGAGGTTCTCGCCGGCACGTAGGCACCCGCGGTCTTGAGCGCGATCTCCCGCAGCAGCCTCTCGTCCATCTTCGACCACACTTCCTGACCCTGGTGCTTGGCAAAGGTGATCGAGCCCTGGGCGTCGCGCACGGGAATGCGCGCACCCTCGGCGGAATCTCCCAGGCCGATCGTGAAGATCTTGACCTTGCGCTCGGCGGCGAGGGCCGCCGCCTCCAGCGGATACGAGTCGTGGTCCTCGCCGTCGGTGATGAGCAGCAGCGCCTGGTCCCGGCTGCTGTCCTCGGGCAGGGCGATCAAGGCCTGGCGGATGGCGTCGCCGACGGCCGTGCCACCGAGCGCGGCGCTGCGCGGACTCAGGTCGTCCAGGGTCGACTTGAAGAACCCATGGTCGACCGTCAGCGGACAGGCGAGCGAGGCCCTTCCGCCGAACGCGATCAGGCCCACCCGGTCACCGCGCACCTTCTCGAGGAAGTCGCGAACGTCGGACTTGGCCCGCTCCAGCCGGTTGGGGGCGACGTCCTCGGACAGCATCGACTTCGACACGTCGATCGCGATCATCACGTCGGCGCCGCGCTGGCTGACCTGCTCGAAGAACACGCCCCAGCGCGGACGGGCGAGCGCCACGACCAGGCTTACGACCCCGAGCAGGAGAAGGGCGATCTTGACCAGGTCGCGCTGCCGGCTAGGCGCGGGCAGGAGCCGCGCCCCCATCTCTTTATCGGCGAAAACCTCGGCCGCGCGCCGGCGGCGGCGCAGGGCGTACGCGGCCAGCAGGCCGACGGGCACCGTCAGCCACAGAAGGAGCAGGGCCGTCGATCGATCCCAGAGGATCTCCATCAGTGCACCTTCATGGCAGCGTCGAAAAGCGCGTGCAGCGCAGGACGAAATCCAGCAGCAGGAGCAGAAGGCCCGGTACGAGCGAGAGGTCGTACAGCTCCCGGTACTCGGTGTACAGGAGGCTGTCCGTCTCTGTCTTCTCGAGCCGGTCGATCTCCTCGCACACCCCGCGCAAGGAGTCGGTGTCGGTGGCGTTGAAATACTTCCCACCGGTCGTCTCGGCGATCGTCTTCAATGTGGTCTCGTCGAACTCGACCTGTCTCACCACCAGTTGATCCCTGCCGAACAGGTCCTTGGTCGGGAACGGGACCGGCTGGTTCGAGCCGACGCCGATGGCGTACACCTTGATCCCGAGGGCGTGCGCTGCCTGCGCGGCATCGAGGGGCGAGACGATGCCGGCGTTGCTGACGCCGTCGGACAGCAGGACCACCACCTTGCTCCTGGCGTCGATGTCCTGCAAGCGTTCGACGGCGAGCGCCAGCCCGTCGCCGATCGCGGTCGCGAGCTCCTCCTCGTAGAAGTCGCGGTTCAACAGATTGCCCTGCCGATCGTGGATCGGCTTCGGGATCTTCACCGTCTCGAGGATCGACAGGAGCGCACCATGGTCGAGGGTCAAAGGGCAGACGCCCTCGGCGAAGCCACCGAACACCACCAGGCCGATGCGGTCGTCGGGACGACCGGGAAGATCGCCCTTGCCGGCGACGAAATCGCGGAACACGTTCTTGACGACTTCGAGTCGATTCTGGCGCTTGCCTTCGATCTGGAAGTCGAGAGCCTCCATCGATCCGGAACGATCGATGGCCATCACCATCGAGATCCCTTCGGTGCGTACCCGGAACTCGGCGCGCCCCTCCTGAGGGCGGGCCAGCGACACGACCAGGAGGGAGAGGCCGAGGAAACGCACCGCGGGGAGGCCGCGCTTCAGGCGCTGCGCCAACGAGCGCGGAAGGTTGCGCAGCCCCTCGAGGCTCGAGAACACGATGGAGTAGCGGCGCGTACCGCGCTGCGCCGCGACCAGAACGGCGGCGGCCGGCAGGAGCAGCAGCAGCCAGAGCGGCTCGGCGAGTCGGAACGTGGTCACGCGGCGATCTCCACCGGACTTTGGAGACCGACGAAGCGCTTGGCGGTCTCGAAGCTGTGCTCGATGTCCTGCGCGCTCGGCTGATAGGCCGCGAACTTCACCAGGTCGGCGGCCTCCAGGAAGGCGCGCAGCTGGCGTTTCTTCTCGGCGTCGAACGAATGGCTCGCCTGCATGGCGTTCAGGAACTCGTCGGTGGTCTGCTCCGGGGCGCGGATCATCGTGGTGCGCTCGATGAAGCGCCGCACGATCAAAGTCAGCTCGACGTAGAACGATTTGATGTCGCCCTTGCCGAGGAAGTCGGCCTCGAGCAGCGCCTCCATCTCGAGGTGCGAAAGCTCGGTCGGCGTGTACAGCTTCTCGATCGGCACCGGTTTCCGTCGGAGCCTGCGCCAGAAGAAGACTGCAAGGATGGCGGCAGGAGCTCCGAGTCCGACTCCCCAAAGCAGAAGCCTCGACAGCGGCTCCCCGGGCAGCGTCTTTGGCCCCTTGAGAGGCCGCAGGTCGGCGAGGCTCGGAGTCTCATCACCGACGCTCGAGGTCACCTCGACGGTCAGCGCCTCGGTCTCGAGGGTGTGCTCCTTGCCGTCGCCGTCGGCACGCGCATCCTTGAACTGAACCGGGATCGGCAGGATCACCTGCTTGCCCGCCGCGACCGGCTCGAGGCGGTAGATCTGGCGGAGCACCCGCCTCTTGTCCTTCCATTCGACCCTAGGCTCGTGAAAGTCGCGGATCACGAAGCCGCCGAAGGAATCGCCGAACGGAGGCAGCTTCACCTCGACTCCTTCCTCGGCCTCGATGGTGAGGGTCAGCGTCGGCTCGTCCGACAAGCGCGGACTCTGCGGCGCGAGCTCGACCACCACTCGCACCGGGCCGAGCTCGGCCTGGGTCTTCAGCGACGCGGCGGTGCTCGCGGGCAGGGGCCCGTTCTCGAGCCTTGATCCACAGCCAAGGATGAGCACGACCAGAGAGGGGAGGAGCAAAGGGGCGCCTCCACCTTCTGTGGCTCGAACGCGCACCGGATCTCCTGCGTTCACGAGGTCTGGTCCCTCCAGTTTCATCGCGAGGTCGCGCCGGCGCTGGCGGAATCGAGCAGCTTGACGTCGTAGCGCTTCATCAGATCGCCCGCAAGCTGGGAGAGGATCTCCGCACGCTTGACCTCTGAGTAGTCGCGGATCACCTGCTCGTTGACCTCCTCGTAGGCTGGCTCGCGCGATTCCTGGGAGCTCTCGACCAGGGCCAGAAAGCGTTGTTCGCCGACCGGCAGCGGCTCATGGGTGAAGTCGCCGGGCTGCATCGACCAGAACAGGTTGGCGAACGGCTGCCACTTCGGGTCAGCGCCGCCTTCGACGAGGTGGATGCGCTGCGGCGGTCCGCGCTGCTCGGCTTCCTTGACGAACGCCTGCGCGTCGACGATGCGGCTTTTGAGGTCCGGAAGCGACTCGTCCGGCTCGAGCTCGAGCAGCAGGATGTCCGCGCTGCGCGGAGTGCGGTAGTCGCCGCGATGCGCCGCGAAGTACGCCTCGACGTCCGATTCCGTGGGACGGCGGGAGGAGAGCTCCTCGCGCTCGAGCATGAGGGCGAGAAGACCCTGCTCGCTGTCGCGGACCATGTCCTTCAGCTCGGGCTTCTGGTCGAGCAGAAGCTCGCGCGCCCGGCGGGCGAACAGATCGGTCCGCAGGATCTCGGAGAGGACTTCCGCGCGCCTCTCTTTCGAGCTCCACTGCTCGAGGAGAGATTGGCGATCCTGCGCGTCCACGGCGACGGAGGGCCCGAGCATCTGGTCGACGCGGCGCTCGATCCAGCGGTCGAGGTCAGCCTCGGTGATCGACTCGTCGCCGTAGGTCGCGACCACTTTCGAGCTGTCCGGCGCGCCGCCCGCATCGACGCGGCGCGCGAGCTCGCGGCCCACCTCTCCATGGAGTCCGAGCCTGCGCAGGCAATCGATCAACCGGGTCCCGAGTTCCCTGGGAAGCGCAGCCGAGCCTCCCTTGACGGCGATCTCGGCGGCGATGAAGTGTGCGGCGGCGAGGTCGAAGTCGCCGGCGTCCATGCGCAGGCTGCCGGCGTGGTAGAAGTGCTGAGGCCGGTCCTTGTCCTCCTGTGAGAGCGCGAGGAACTGCTCGAACGCACGCGCCGCCTCCCGGGGCAGGCTCTTCTGCTCGAGAGCGAGCGCCAGATCGAAGAACTCACGGGCGCGCCCCGGATGCGAGGTCGCGCCGCCGTGATCGGACGGCCCGCGCCACCACAGAAGCAGCCCTGCAGCCTGCATCAACGCGATCAGAACAAGGAGCAAGGGCACGAGCAGGGAGCCGTGCGGGTGCGTGCGCAATCGCTGCGGGGTCTCAAGGGAGAGTCGGGGGGCCATCGGCTCGGTCATGCGCGGACGATCCTCGATTGCATCAACGGCGCTTCTCGCGCTTGCGAAAGAAGCTCATGAGCTCGCGGATGTGGGGCTCGGTGGCGGACGTGGCTCCGGACCCGGGGACGATTCCCGTGACGATCGAGAGCTCGTCGACGCCCACCTTGGCAAATCCCTCGGAGAGCTGCCGGTCGCGGGTGGCGGCGCGCTCCGCGAACAATGCGCGCACGCGAGGGTGGTGGGTGTCCAGCTCGACTCGTTCCCCGGTCTCCGCGTCCTCGAGCACGACGAAGCCGACGTCGGGCACCGTCTGCTCGCGCGGATCTGTGACGCGGATGGCGACCAGATCGTGGCGGTTCGCGGCGATCGACAGCTGCCGCTCGAAGCCACTCCCGAAGAAGTCGCTGACCAGGAACACGACGGCGCGGCGTTTCTGCACCCGGTTCAGGAACTCGAGCACGCGGTCGATGCGGGTCTCCCTGCGGACCGGCCGCGCCGCGACCAGCTCGCGCAGGAACCGCAGCACGTTGGCCTTGCCCTTGCGCGGCGGCAGATAGCGCAGCACGTCGTCGCAGAACAGCGACAGTCCCACCTTGTCGTTGTTCTTGAGCGCCGAGAACATCAGGAGAGCGGCGATCTCGATCACCAGGTCGAGCTTGCTGCGGCGGCCGGAGCCGAACACTCCCGACGCCGACACGTCGACCAGGAAGATCACCGTCAGCTCGCGTTCCTCGCGGAAGCGCTTGATGAACGGCGTTCCGGTGCGCGCGGTCACGTTCCAGTCGATCGAGCGGATGTCGTCGCCGGGCGTGTATTCCCTGACCTCGTCGAACTCCATTCCCCGGCCGCGGAACACGGAGTGGTACTCGCCCGCGAACAGATCGTTGACGGCTGCCCGGGCCACGATCTGGATGCGGCGCACCTTCTGCACGATCTCGGCGATGCTGGGTTCGCTCATGGGGTTTTCGGGTCCCTAGGGAACCGGCACTTCGGCGAGGATGCGGGTGACGACGGCGTCGGCGTCGACCTCCTCGGCCTCGGCCTCGTACGACAGGATGATCCGGTGGCGCAGGACCGTGTGCGCGACGTCTTTCACTTCCTGAGGAGTGACGTAGCCGCGGCCGGACAGGAACGCGGCCGCGCGCGCGGCCATCGCCAGGTAGATCGAGGCGCGCGGCGAGGCCCCGTACTCGATCAGGTTCTCGAGATCTTTCAGGTTGTATTCGCCGGGCTTGCGGGTCGCCTGCACCAGCGCGAGGATGTAGTCCTTGACCTTCTCGTCGAGATAGATCAACGCGACCGCCTCGCGCATCGCGAACAGGTCGCGCGGCTCGGCGACCGGGCGCACCTCGGGAACCCGGCGGTCGAGCATCAAGTCGACGACCTTGCGCTCCTCGGCGGGGCTGGGATAGTCGACCTTGACCTTGAGCATGAAGCGATCGATCTGCGCCTCGGGAAGGGGATAGGTGCCCTCCTGCTCGATCGGATTCTGGGTCGCCATCACCAGGAACAGGGGGTCGAGCGCGAACGTCTGCTCACCGATCGTCACCTGGCGCTCCTGCATCGCCTCGAGGAGCGCCGACTGCACCTTGCTCGGCGCCCGGTTGATCTCGTCGGCGAGGATCAGATTGGAGAAGATGGGTCCCTTGCGGGTGGTGAAGGTGCCGTCGCGCGGACTGAAGATCAGCGTGCCGATCAAGTCGGCGGGCAGAAGGTCGGGAGTGAACTGGATGCGCCGGAACTCGGTGTGGATCGCGGCGGCGAGAGCCTTGATCGCGGTGGTCTTGGCCAGTCCCGGCACTCCCTCGAGCAGGATGTGGCCGCTGCTCACGAGGGCGATCAGGAGGTTGCTCACCATCGGCTCCTGCCCGATCAACACCTTGCCGACCTCCGAGCGGATGCGATGGATCGTCTCCGCCTGGCGCGCGACCTGGTCACGGATTTCCTTTACGTCGACCTGCATGGGTTCCTCGCGAATGGTTCGCTCGATCCTTGGGGCCGTCTCAAAGGCGAAACAAGTTACCGCGGCGGGTGCCGATCCAGGCCGGCCGGCGGCCCGCTCGTCGGGTGCGAGAAGGAGCGCCGCACGCGTGTGCTGGTCAGCGGAAGGCCTGGTCCTGGCCGCAGTGCTCGCGGCAATCGTCGAGGGTTGTGATTCCTCGACCCACTCACCCGGGACGGCCGCCGAGGACACCGCGAAGACAACGTCCGCGGCGCCTCCCAAACCTTTCTTCCCGGCGCGCACACATACGGATTCATGGGGGGAGGTACTAAAGTGCGAGGTCACCCGGGGAGAATGGACTCTGACCCGGGGGAGTCGTTCGCTCGACCTCGACGGAGATGGCCGATTCGAGCTGCGCTGGGTGGAGCGCGCCGGCAAGCCGTGGCTGGAATGTGTCGAGCCAGGTCATATCGCCCGGTTTCCCAGGGTCCCTGGCCTGGGGCTTTTCCGGCATCTCCTGCTCACGCCGCCGAGGGCGCTGCGACCGTTCGAGATGAGGGAGGAGGGCGCAGAGCCACTTTCGCTGTCGACCGCGGTCGAGGTCGACCGGCAGTCGGTCGTGATCGCGCGAGTGATCCGGCCCGAGGAGGGGGGCGGAGGCTGCGTGGCGTCCCTGGTGACGACGGCGATTCACTTTGGCGGCGGGGAGGATCTGCCGCGAGTGGATTCATTGGAGATCGAGGCGGAGTGGGTTTCTCTCGAGCGCGGAACGATGCCGCTGCCGCGCCTGCCGGACGACTATTACAGCCAGCGGGCCGGACTGCGGCGGGCGATCGAACGGCTGTTCCTGCACGAACGCTATCGCCACCCGTCTTTCTGCGCGTTCGACTCCATCGAGCTGGATCGCGATCACCTGGAGTGGAGCGGGACCTCCGGTCGAGATCTGTGCTTCCTGGCGGTCGATTCACTTGCGGTGCTGGTCGCGGACGCCGGGCTTTATTTTCCCTCGCGCCATCCGCGGCGATTCACCAGCCAGGGTCGATGGCGCGACCCGGACCTCTTGATCACGCTCGGGGAAGGAGGCTGGCAAAGTAAAGCGGCGCAATTCCCTGCACTCGATCCGGCGAGCATCGAACTGCCGCTCGTCCTTGATCCTGCCGATCCGGATCGAAGATTCCTCCTGTGGCGCCGCCGTGGCGGCTTCGAGCGCTGGCTCGCGGCAAAGGTCGTGCAGATCGTCCCGGACCAGTACTGCGAGATCGAATGGCAGGACCTCAAGGCTCACGATCTCGAGGAGCCCAGAGTCGCTCGCTGCAGGGAAGTGATCGTCGTCGACCCGGACGGCGAGCCGGTCCCTGGTGCGAGCGTGATTGCGCGCGTGGCCTCGCGATTGCAGGACCTCGATCGAGCGAAGGCAGAGGAACAGCTCGGAACCTTGTGGCGAATGGACGGCAGTCGCCGGCCGCTCGCCAATTCTCTGTGGACCGCGGTCAGCGACCGGGACGGCGTGGCGCAGGTGCCGGTGCCGGTGCAGGCCCTGGAGCAGGAAGTCGAATGGCTGGCGTTCCAGACCGACGGACATGCGCGAATCGGGCGGCGCAAGGGGGTACGCAACGAACCAGGAACCGGCGGGGAGCTGGTGATCGTTCTTCTGGAGTGCACCCCGGCACGAATGCACCGGCCTTCCGTGGGCGGGAGTCGCTTGCCCGCCACTCTTCACCTCCGGGATGCGGCGGTGCGGGTGCTCATTCCGGCGCAGGAAGAGTGGTTGCTGCCGGCTCTCGACGAGCAGGCCTGGCTCTGGCTCGATCCGCCGTTCCATCCAGAGGTCTTCAAGGTGAACCTGAGCCCGGGCGCATGCACCATGGTCGACGCGACGGTGCGAACCGACCTCGAGCGCCGTATCCACCTTGTCGATGCCGACAGCGGCGCCAACCTTCTGCGCGCCGGCTGGCGGCGAGGAGATCCGGACTCCAACGGAATCTGGGGAGGCCTGCGCATCGCGGAGCTGGTTTCGCAGCCCCCGGGCGCTGCGCGACTGCGATTCGGAGAGATCTTCATTTCCTCGGAGTTTGCAGGGAAGGAAGTGAAGGTCGAAGTGGCATTCGATCATGGAAGCGTTGCTCTCACGTCGGCCGCCGATTCACCGCGGATGGTGGAGATCGGCGTCGCGTCGACGCGATGAACGCCGAGGTACGATTCCCGGGTGGCCACGGAAGTCAGCTCTGCTCTCCCGCAGAGATCTGGAGCGGCCCATTCCCCTGGATCCGATGATCACCGACGACTGGATTCAACGCTGGAACAACGGACAGATCGGCTTTCACCTTGCCGAGGTGAATGACCGTCTCCTTCATCATGAGCGCGAAGTCTTCGCCGGCTGCTCGAGCGTGTTCGTGCCGCTGTGCGGCAAGTCCAGGGACGTCGCCTGGCTCGCTCGGCGGGGATATCGAGTGCACGGCGTCGAGTGCGCCGAGACGGCGGTACGGGCCTTGTTCGACGAGGCGGGGATCGCCTGGGAGATGCGCAGCGAGGGGCGGTTCAAGGTGTTCGAGGGCGCGAACATCCGCATCGATTGCGGCGATCTATTCGACCTGTCGGGGCCGCCGGCGATCCCGTTCGACGCCGTCTACGATCGGGCCTCGCTGATCGCGCTGCCCCCTTCGGAACGGCTGCGGTACTCGCGGTTGATGATCTCGCTGCTCAAGCCGCGCGGCCGGATGCTGCTCGTCGGAGTGGAGTACAACACCATGGAGATGCAGGGGCCGCCGTTCTCCGTTCCCTGGGTGGAGGTCGCGACCAGCTACGGATCTGCGGGACGCCTCGACTTCCTCGACATGGAGGACATCCTCGAGAAAGAGCCGCGCTTCAAGCAGCGCGGCCTCACCTGGCTGCGCGAGTACTGCCTCGCCTTCGAGAAACGCCCGTGATCCATGCAGTGCGGTCATCATCCGATCTGTCCGGGGTGTCCGCTGCTGGATCTTTCGTACGAGGAGCAGCTCGAAAGAAAGCGCGAGCGGCTGGCGCGGGCGTTGTCCTGGTACTCCCACCTGCCCGCGCCTCCCGCGGTCATCCCTTCGGCGCACACCGAGGGATACCGGCACCGTCTGAAGCTGCCGGTGCACATCCAGGGTGAGGAGGTCGCGGTCGGCCTGTATCACCCGCGCACGCGCAGGGTTCTTCACACTCCGGACTGCCCGGTGCTCGAGCCAAGGCTGCGCTCGGCCTTGCAAAGGATGATTCCGTGGCTGCGGGGAAGAGACGGGATTCACTCGATCGACCTGCGTCTGTCGCGGGCGAGCCGGGAGCTGCAGGTCGTGCTCGCCTGCCGCGGCGGAGATCTTCCAGGAGGCGCGCGTGCCGCGCGCGCTTTGATCCGTCAGGTTCCAGAGCTGCGCTCGGTGGCCGTCAGCATCGCCGACTCCAGGGAGAAGAAGGTGATGGGACGCCAGCCGCGCGTGCTGGCGGGAGTCGGGCACCTCGACGAGAAGATCGGGGACACCCGCCTGCGCATTCACAGCGGTGCGTTCTTTCAAGTCGATCCGCGCCAGGCCGAGCGCCTGCACCAGATCGTGCGAGAGATGGCGGCCGGCGCCTCCCGGGTCATCGATCTTTTTTCGGGAGTCGGCGCCTACGCGCTGATGCTCGCGCCGCACTGCGAGCGGGTCGTCGCGGTCGAGGAGAACCTGCAGGCAGTGCTTGCCGCGCGGGCACTCGCGCCCGCAAACGTCGAGGTCCTCCACCGGAAAGTCGAGGAGCTGGACCTGCCGCAGGATGGTTTCGACGTCGCCGTGCTCAATCCCGCGCGCAAGGGCAGCGATCCCCTCACCCTGGAACGCGTCGCTCGCACGGCGCCGCGCCTGATCTATGTGTCCTGCGGACCGGAGTCGCTGGCGCGCGACCTCGATGCTCTGGCGAGCTGCGGCATGCGAACGCGAGGCATGCGTGCCATCGACCTGTTCCCGCAGACGGAGGAGGTCGAGACCGTGGCCCTGCTGGAACGCGGACCTCCTCGGCAGAGGTTCCGTGTCGAGGGCGGCTGGGCGCGCGTGCCCTGGCCGCGTGGATGGTCGGGCGCGGAAGGACGGCCGCTCGAGGTGATTCTTCTGGTGATCGGCGGGACGCCGGCGCACGGATCGTGGATGGGTGCAAGGTTCCAGCGCCTCGCGACCGTCGCGACCCATTCCCTGGTGCGAATCCAGTGGCACAGGCCCGTCGAACCATTGCTCAAGGCGTTGCGGCGGATGGGGCAGCCGGTGGCCGGAGATGACCCGCGCACAGCCGCGTTCTTTTTCGAGAAGGCGGGGCTGTGCCGCCCCTTCCTTCACGTCGAGAGGTCCGACCGCGGGTCAGCGCCCTGGCACGGCGACCTGGTGCAGGCGCTTCTCTATCTTGGAGTTCCGGCGACGAGGATCGAACGCTGGCAACGCCGTGACGCCCCGCCGGGCCATTGATAAAAAGTCTCGTCGTCCGTCTCAGTACGCGGGTTTTCGGGAACTTCGGGATGGCCGCAGGGAGTCGCAGTCCCGATGATCCCCTGGTCGAATCTCAAAGGATCCGTCATGATCTCGATCGCTGGTGCTGTCCTCGCGTTCGCCGCAGTCTCCCTTCCGGTCACCGCGGCGCAGGATTCCGGAGATGAATCCTTTGGCGAGCGCGCCTTCTGGTGGGTCGTGCCCGACCTCGATCTCGATGAGATCGACGCGCTCGCGCGCGGTTTCGACGTGCGTGGGACGTACGCGGATCGGACGCTGGTCCGGGCCCAGCCGCGCGACGCCCTGGACCTCGTCGAGATCCATCCCGAGAGCCGCTCGATCGGGGAAGCCCTGGAGGGCGAGCGTCTGTACAGCGTCAGCCTCAGGCCGGGCGAATCCCTCGAGAGCGTGCCCTTCCTCAGGATGCTGCTGCTCGAGGAGTCGGTGGCGATCCTGGCGGCTCCGCTGGACCGGCGGATCGACCACTGCTTCATCGCGCGATTGATCCGCGGGCGCGATGGCGCCGCCTTCCATGACGGAGTCGCGCCGGTGCCGTTGCGCAGGCAGAGTCCCGCGCGCCGGCGTGACGACCAGTCGTATGCCGCGGGAGTTCCGCACGATCCGCGCATCCAGGGCTGGGTCGATCAGGTCGACAAGAGCCTCCTCCAGGCGACGGTGACCACGCTCAGCAGCTACACGACGCGGCGTTCCGACAGCTCGACCGGCGTGCAGGCGCAGAACTGGATCCTGAATCAGTTCTTGCTGCTGGGCTTGTCGGCATCGCTGCACAACTTCGATTCCAACGCCGACAACGTGGTCGCCGACTATCCCGGGGCGCTCGACCCGGCCAAAGTGGTGATCGTCGGCGCGCACTACGACTCGATCAACGGCTCCGGCAGCGTCGCCCCGGGCGCCGACGACAACGCCTCGGGCACGGCCGCGTTGCTCGAGATCGCCCGCATCCTGTCGTCCAGCGGGGCGAGCCTGCGCTTCACCGTGCGCTTCATCGCGTTCGCCTCCGAGGAGTTCGGCCTGCTCGGCTCGGACGCCTACTCGCAGAAGATGGTCAACGACGGCGTCGACCTGGTCGCGATGCTGAACACCGACATGAACTCCTACCGGGCGAGCGGCGACGTCGCCGATCTCGACTTCGTCACCACCGACACGACCGGCTGGCTGACCGACCTCCTCACCTGCGTTCACAGCGTGTACGTGCCGGCGATCGGCAGCAAGAAGACCTCGCTCTCCGGCGGCACCAGCGATCATCTCTCGTTCTTCCTCGACGGGTTCCCGGCCGCCTTCTATTTCGAGGACGTGCCGAGCTACAGTCCGTACATCCACACCTCCAGCGACACCGTGGGCACCAGCGCCAACGACTTCAATCTGTCGCGGGACATCACCAAGTCGGTGCTCGCGGGCACCGCGCACCTGGCGCAGCCCCTCGACCTTCAGATCGACCACACGCCGCTCTCCGACAGCTCGGATTCGTACAACCCCTATCCGGTCGTGGCGGAGGTCAGCTCGCTGATCGGGTCGAACCCCGCGCAGGCGACCGTCTACTACGACGCCGGCTCGGGCGAGGTCGAGAGCGGCATGTTCCGCACCGGGACGCCGGACGAATGGATCGGCCAGATTCCCGCCCAGCCGGCCGGCACGCGCATCCAGTACCGGATCGAGGCAGGGGACGACCAGGGCAATGTGGAGGTTTTCCCCAGCACCGGATCTCTGGAGTTCCTGGTCGGCCAGCGCAACACCTTCTACTTCGAGAACTTCGAGGCCGGCGAGGGCGGCTGGACGCACGGCGGCACCGAGGACGACTGGCAGCGCGGCAAGCCCGCCGGCAAGTCGACCGACCCCGCGACGGCGTACTCGGGAACGAACGCGTTCGGCACCGACATCGGCGGCTCCGGCTTCAACGGCGAGTATCGATCGAACGCGGACTCCTTCCTGCGATCGCCCTCGATCAACGCGACCGGCAGGACCTCTGTCCATCTGCGCTACGCGCGCTCCCTGGGAGTCGAGGATGCCGTCTACGACCAGGCCGAGCTGCGCCAGAACGGGACGCTGTATTTCGGCAACCCTGTGGGCGGCGGCTCCGATCACTTCATCGATGCCGGTTGGATGATCCACGACATCGACCTGTCGGCGACCGCGGACAACCTCGCCGACGTGCGCATCCGCTTCGAGCTGACCTCCGACGGAGGGCTCGAGCTCGGCGGCTGGAACGTCGACGACGTCGAGCTGTACAGCCTTGCGAGCGGGCCCAAGCCCTCATTGTCGCGCGATCGCGCCTTCGTGTCCTTGTCGCAGGGCGGAACGACGGTGTTCTCCCTCGATCTCGGTGCCGCCAACGGAAATCGTGGCTACGCGTTCTTCGCGGGCGCATCGGGGACCTCGCCGGGCTTCGACATCGGCACGGCCCACGTCGCGGTCAATTTCGATGCGGTGACGGCGACTTTCCTGCAGCTTGGCGCGTTGATCCCGGGCTTCTACGGTCAGACCAATGCTGCCGGCGCTGCGCAGATGAATCTGATGCTTCCTCCGGGACTGGATGGCTCGCTCGCCGGCCTCCGTTTGTACTTCGCAGCGGTGACCCTGGGTCCGAGTGACCTCGCGAGCAACTCCGTCGAGCTTCTCCTGGTGGAGTGACGGTCGCGGTGCTCGAGCGCCGCGCGCCTGAACCGCAGGTGTGCAGGGCTTTCACCCGTGATCCGGGCAAGGAGGTCAGTTCTGATCCGATGCTGCGCTCGATCGGAGCCTGGTGCACCTCCGGGAGGGCGTCCGGGAAGGGCGCTCGCCGTCACGGCCTTCATGGTTGCGGGCTCGTTGATGGCTGCGTGGCCTCTCGCGGCAGGACCTGAGGATTCGGTGGAGATCGAGTGGAACGGGAAGACCTACGACGTGACCACTCTGCTCCCGCTCCTCAAGGAAGCGACCCGGCCCGCGGTGGCGATGTGGAACCAGTTCTCTGAGTCGCACGATTACCGGATGTGGCTGACGGCCGACGAGCGAGCTCTTCTCGTTCTGCCCCGGACCCACAAGAAGGTCAAGGCATGGCTCGAGCTCATCCACAAGACCTGCGAGTTCGTCGACCGTTCGATCCCGGTGCCGGCACCGCCGCCGCAGACTCCCGACAAGAAGGACGAGCCGCCGATGTTCTGGTTCGACGCGGAAGGTCGGTTCGAGGTCGACGGCCGCAAGCTTGACGAAGGCACGGTGATCCTGCTCGAGACGCGCGACAAGCTTGAGTATCTCAAGATGATCGACTTCATCGTGGCGGCCGATCCGTCGGTGGCCGATCTCCTGGAGCCCTCGCGCCAGGCGGTGGGGTTTGTGTCGGAGAAGCCCTGGGTGGGGGCCTGGCTCGCTGGCAGCGACGACCTCGAGGAGTGGAGCCCTGAGAACGAGCTGGTCCATCGCCTGGCCCATCTGCTGCTGATCCGGCGGTTCGGCAGCCTGCCCCTGTGGCTCAAGCTCGGCTACGCCTGGGCCGTTGAAATCGAGGTGCGCAAGTCGATCTGGTGCTTTCCGTACCGCAATGAATTCGTGTTCGAGGTCGAGCACACGCGCTGGGAGAGCGACTTGAGGCGCTGGTTCCAGCGGCGTGCCGAGCGCCCCCTCGAGATGGCGGAGATCCTGGCCCTCAAGCGCGGTTCCTGGAACCCCGAGGCGTCCCTGCTCGCCTACGGTCTGACGGCTTTCCTGATGCGCGCCTATCCACAGGAGCTGCCCAAGGTGATCGAGGCGCTGCGCATCGCCCAGCGCAGGAGCGCGGTGCGCTTCAACCCGGACGGAACCTGGACCGCCTCCGCCGAGTCTCAGCTCGACGGCGGCATCCAGCAGGAGATCCTCTCGCAGCTCGCGAGCCGGCGGTTCCTCGAGGAGCTCGGAGAGTTCTGGCGGACGGGAAAGCGCCCGTCGAACTGATGGAAGAGCGCGAGTCGTCGCTGCTCTCGAGGATCGCGACGCGCGAAGCGCTCGCGATGGCCGAAGGTCGCCGGCGCTGGGCACGTGTTCTCGATGTTCACCAGCGCGCGTGCGAGCGGGTGCACGGACTCCTGCTCGCCGAGCCTTCGGTGTTTCCCGACCGACTGCTGTTCAGCGCGGCATCGCTGGTCGAGGAGGAGAGCGCCTGTGGCGGACGAATCGGGCTCGAGGAAGCGCTGCAGAGGCTGGTGGTGTCCGATCTGTATCTGGCGGTGGCCTGCGGCCAGGGAGTCGAGTCTGCCTGGAAGCGGTTCCGCGGGCAGTACAGGCGCCTGATCGAGGCAACCGCCGCGCGGGCAGGAGGAGAAGTCGAAGCCGACGAGCTGCTCTCCGAGCTGTTCGTCGGCGGTGCGCGCGGAGGCGGACGGCTGCAGAGCTACCGAGGCGAAGGATCGCTCGCCGGCTGGATCGAGATCCTGGTGAGAAGGCGGATCGAGCTCAAGCGCAAGCGGTCCCGGCGCGAGGAATCGATGGACTCCACTTCCGTGGTCGAAGACCGACCTTCGCCGCTGGAGCAGCTGCTCGAATCCGAGCACGTGAAAGTGTGGCAGGAGTGCCTGGTGAAGGCGGTGCGTGTGATCGATGGCGATGACCGGCGCCTGCTCCGGTGGGTGTTCTTCGAGGGTCTGCGCCAGAAGGAGGCGGCGCGCAGGATCGGGTGGCACGAGGTCCAGGTGTGCCGACGGTTGCAGCGCGCGACGGCGGCGCTCATGCGCACTGCCCGCGAGTGCGTGCGCGGCCGTGATCCGAAATGGGACACGCATGAAGTCCCGCCTCGGGCTGCCGCGCGCGTCATCGGCGCGGCCATCGAACAGGTGTTGCTCGACTCGGCGCCCGCCACCCGCGATGGCCCGGCCGGCGGAGCGTCTTGAAATTCCGCGGGAGAGGAGTCTCGTGTAAAGGAACGGCGCGGCAGGAACGTGGCGGCTTCGGCAGCAGCGGTGTCGCGAGGAAACCCCGCGGAGGGATGAAGCTCAATGAGCTCGGAACCGGAAGAGAGTGCGCGATGGATGGCAAGAGTCGGAGTCGAGGGCGAAGTCGACCTGCACCGGCCGGGCTGTCCGCCGATGGAGCAGCTCGTCGGATTCAAGGAGCGCCGCCTGCCGCGCGGGATCGATGAGCAGATCGCGGTCCATCTCAAGACCTGTGTCTTGTGCAGAGGGGAGGTCTCAGCGCTGGCCGATCACGCACGTGGCGGACCTGCCTTCGTTCTTTCGCGGTTCGCAAGGTACCTCCCGGCGGTCGCGGCATTGCTCCTGATCGCAGCTCTGCTGAGGGCGGTCTGGCCGGGTCGCCCGAGCCTGGACGAGACGCTCAAGAGTGGTGAGATCGCGCGGCTCGAGCGAGACGTGGCGGAGCTCCTCGACGCGGAGCTCTGGGAAGAGGTCCTCCTCGAGGGTGGCCTCGACCCCGCCCTTCGCAAGGAAAGGGCCGAAGCCGCAGCCATGCTTCGGGCCGAGACGTCCGCGATCCGGCTGTGGTCGCCGCGCCTCAACCAGGAATCACCACCTCTGGCACTTGAGTGGGAAGGACCCGCCGCGGACCAGGTCGAGATCGAGCTCGCCGGAAGCAACGTCGCTCGCTTCGACGGCAAGGAGGCGCTCGCCGAGTCCGGCGATTCGGGACAGCGCCATTGGATCCTGCCGCTACCCGAGGATCTGGTTCTCGATGCCGATGAGGTTTACCGCTGGCGGGTTCGCACTGGTTCCGTGAGCGCGGAGGCCACCTTTCGCATCCTGGGAGGAACCCGCCGGGGCGAGATCGAGGCGCAGAGGCTCGCGGTCCGCGAGCGGTTTCACGACGCGCCGTTGACGGCCGAGTACGTCACGCTGTTGCTGGAGGATCAGTGGGGGCTGCGCGAACGGGCGCGCGCCCGCCTCCTGGAGCTGGGAACGAGACAGCCCGACCTCCCGGGCCTTCAAACCCTGCTCGCCGCGATCGAAGTGCGCCTGGGCGTGCGCGCGCCGCGATGACGGGCCGCGGTCGATTGAGCTCGAGCGTGGAGAAGTTCGAGGTCTTGACCTCCCCCGTGGGATGTTCTCCGAAGGCGACGAGGACCAGGGTGTTTCCCGCCAGTCCGGGAGGAATCTCCGCGCTCCAGTGAAGAGCACAGCTCGAATCGAACGCGCCGAGCGCGATCGGCACGTGCACGGGCAACCCATTCCACTCTGTCACGCTGAGGAGGGCGATGCCGGAGGGTCGTCCGCCGTGGATGGTCCTGGTGATGGTGTCTCCGGCGAAGGCCTCGTCGCTTCTTGGAAGGAGCGTGAGGCTCTTGACCGAGAACACGTAAGCCGCACCCACTCTCTCGTTTCCTCCGCTGTCCTTGCGCGGAGCTCCGACGACCAGCTCTTCCCCCTCGACTTCGAGGTGGAATCCAAGGCTGTCCTCGAACGCGGCGTCGAGCGGACTGGGTGCCGGCAGCTCGATCCAGCGTGTGCCGTCGAACCACCAGACATAGGCGGCCCCCGCGTTGATCGCGTCGCGATCCGAGTTGAAGGCGCCGACGGCGACAATGTCGGAGTCGATGCTGACCGCCCATCCAAAACGATCGCCCGGCATCCCATCGCAGGCAAGAAGCTTCTGCTCCTCCAACCAGTTCCTCCCGTCGAAACGGAACACATAGGCGGAACCGGAATCCTCTCCGTGATCATCGTCTCCCCACGCGCCCACGGTCGCGACGTCGTCTCCAAGCGCGCAGTGGGCACCGAAGAGGTCTTCGCTGGCCGCATCGGAGGCAGTCAGGATCTGCTCCTCCTTCCAGGCGCCGCCAAGGAAGCGGAAGACGTAGGCGGCGCCTGCGCGCGCGGCGCCGCGGTCTGCGTAGCGTGCGCCCACGAGGATCCGGTCTTCTCGCATCGAGACCGCGTAACCGAACTCGTCCCCGGCGGAAGCGTCGGATGCGATCAGCTTGGCCTCTTCGACCCACCCTGTGCCGTCGAAGCGAAACACGTAGGCGGAGCCCGCGTGGCTCAAGCCCGAATGCGAATCCTTGAGGGCGCCGCAGACGACGAGGTCGCCGCGGGTTGCAATCGCCCGTCCGAACAGGTCACTGCCCGAGCCGTCGCTTGCGGTCAACTTCTGCTCGTGGACCCAGCTCGTGCCGTCGTGGCGGAAGACGTAGGCGAGGCCGGTGAACGGAGCGAGAGAGGAATCCTGCAGCGCACCGATGACGACGACGTTCCGTGCTGCGTCGCTCGCGATTCCGAATTCATCGGCGGGCACCGAATCGGGCGCTGTGAAGTGGTCCTCAAGGACGAACTCCCCGCCCAGCCTCCGGTAGATGTACGCCTCGCCCGGACTGCTTCCCGACATGCCGAATTCGTCGCAGCCCAGGCACAGGACGTCTCCGCTGCGTGCGATCGAGCGGGCAAAGAACTGGAACGGGGGATCGCCCGGCGGAACGATCCTCTGCAGCTCGGGGATGTCGCACTGCGCCGCCGCGAGTCCGGGAAGTCCGGCCGTCAACAGCTGCAAGCAGATGCTGAGGGAGATCAAGGCCGGGCCGCCGATCGGTCGCACGGGAGCGAACTCCTACTCGAAGAGGATCTGCACACGATTGCTGATGGCGCCTCGATTGGAATCGTCGAGGCCGAAGGACTGGAACACGAGGCGCAGGCCGCTCAATCCCGGAGCGACGACCGACGAGAATCTCCAGAGGCGGTCCAGATCGAACACTCCGAATGCGAAGAACGAGCACGAAGGCTGACCCATGATCTCGACCAGTGCCAGGGCACCCGGCCCGCCGATCCGGCCCGCGCAGGTCGTGAAGTCGATGGCGGAACCCTCGGCGGAGCTCGTTTCGATGTCGAGGATCAGCGAGGAGAGCTCGTAGAAGTAGGCCGAGCCGACGTTGGCGAGCGCACCGTCCGAGAACGGCGAAGTCGCTGCGGCAAAGTCGCCGTCGAGAGCCACGGCGAACCCGAAGTCATCACCGGTCACGCCGTCGCTCGGGGTGAGGCCGGCAATCCTGGTCCAGTTCCCATTGTTCTGACCCTGGAAAAGATACGCGGGCTGAGGCGGTGCTTCGACGTCGTATTCCTGAATCGTTCCAACGAGCAGGCGGTGGGACTCAAGCGTGACCGATCCGCCGAACCTCTCGTGACTGCCGCCTGCACCGTTCAGCCTGGCGACCTGCGTCCAGGCTCCTCCGTCGGATTCGAACAGATACACCGCCCCGCGGCCTTCGCCGCCACCGGCAGCGTGCGGTGCGCCCACGGCGACGCGCCCGGCCTCGACCGCCAGCGCCCAGCCGAAGTGATCAAGAGCGGCTCCGTCCGAGGCGAGAAGCTTGCCTTCCTCAGTCCAGCCGAGATCGCTGTGCCGGTAGACGTACGCCGAGCCGGAGAGCTCTCCCAAGTCATCGGCCTCGAAGGCGCCCAGGACCGCGATCTCGCCGCGGAGCGCGACGGTGTATCCCAGTCGGTCCCCGATGGCTCCGTCACTCGCGCTGAGCCGAGCCTCCTCGACCCAGCGGCCGCCGTCGTATCGAAAGACGTATCCGGCACCGTCATCGTCGCCCGATTCGGTGCTCGGCGAGCCGATCAGGCACCGGTCCTTGCGCACGACGACCGAGCGGCCGAACAGGTCGAAATCATCCCGGTCGCTGGGAAGGAGGATTTGTTCTTCCCGCCAGCGTCCGCCGCTTCGGCGAAACACGTAGGCCGCACCGGAGAAGTCGGTATGGAATTCCTTGTCGGGGGCGCCGACGAGGATGACGTTCTGGAACACCGAGACCGTGCGCCCGAAAAGGTCGAACTGGTTGCCGTCGCTGGCGAGCAGCTTCTGCTCGAAAACCCAGCTCGAACCGTCGTGGCGATAGACGTAGGCCGAACCCGACCACGTGCCTTTGTCATCGTCGAAGTAGGCACCGATGACCGTGACGTTTCCATGGATCGAGATCGAGCGGCCGAAGGCCATGAATCCCTTCGGGTCGTCCGCGCTCACCTCCTGCGATTCCTCGATTTCGCATTGCGCGCGCGCTCCGCCGGCCGAAAGGCCGCCGGTGACGAGAACCGGGACCACGAGATGGGTCGCCAGGCCGCAAAACGAGAAGGGGAGTGCCCTCAATGCAAGCGCCTCCGGCGAGTCGGGATGTACTGATCCGGGCTTGGGGTCCGCGCAAGAATAACTTCCCGTCCAGGTTCGTCCTCGACGATGGGCGCTCAGTATGGGAAGTCATTCCTGCGCGGACCCTTAGGAAAGCTGACTTCATAGCACGGACACCCCGGCGCACGCATAGGTTTCCAGGGACTGGGAAGCGGCGAGAGGAGGCCCGGGTCAGTCACTGCGGGTCTACGTTTCCGAGCGTGACGTCGGCCTCCAGATCCCGATCCTGGCGGCGGAGCTGGATCTTCACTGTATCGCCGAGAGCGTGCTTGTTCAGCTCCCGGAAAAGATCGATCAGCGAGGGCACCGGAACCCCGTCGACGGCGAGGATGACGTCGCCGGGCTTCCTCTTCCGAGTCGGCAGCAGCCCGGCGCGCTCTGCGCCGCTGCCCTTGATGACCTCCCAGACGAGAATCCCGTCGTCGATGCCGAAGTGCTTCTGCCAGTACGCCTCCGCGTACTGGATTCCGAGACCCGGACGGATGACCCGTCCATGACGAATGATCTGGGGCACGATGATGTTGACCGTGTCGGACGGGACTGCGAAGCCGATCCCGGAATACACGCCCGAGGCAGTGAGGATCGCGGTGTTGACGCCGATCAGCCGGCCGGAGCTGTCAAGCAGCGGACCACCCGAGTTTCCGGGGTTGATCGCTGCGTCGGTCTGGATCATTCCCGAGATCGGCCGTCCCGTCGCCGCGAGGATCTCGCGTCCCAGGCCGCTGATGATCCCGGTCGTCAGGCTGTGGTCGAGGCCGAACGGATTGCCGATGGCGAGCACGGTCTGACCGACGGCGAGGTCGCTCGAACCGCCCATCGGCAGCGGTCTCAGGAGGTCGCCGGGCGCGTCGATCTTGAGCACCGCGATGTCCTTGTCGGGCGCGCTGCCGACCAGGCGCGCCTGCCAGGTCGAATGATCGCTCAGCGTCACCTCCCATTGGTGACCGCCGTTCACCACGTGGGAGTTGGTGACGACGTACCCTTGATCATTCCACACGAAGCCGGAGCCCGTTCCCTGCGGGATCTTGGTGAGGTCGAGGCTCGTGGGGTCGCGCTCGACGCCGAGGGTGGTGATGAACACGACCGAAGGCGCCGCGGACCCGAACAGCTCGATCAAAGCCCGTTCGGCTTCCTGCAAGCCGGGACTCTGGACGACGGGTCGAGGCTCTGCGTCGGGATCATGAGTCGACAGACCGCGAGTGCTGAGAAGATTCCAGACGAGGAACGCGGCGGCGAGGAGAACAGCGCTGATCGACAGCGGAAAGTGGTTGAACATCCGGCGCGAAGCGGAGGAAGGGGAGCTCATCATTCGATTCCTCGTGCGCAACTACCTGCGGGCGCTTTCCCGGGTTCAGCCGCGTTGCGGCACCACACCAGGTAGTCGTTCGCGTCGGTCGAGTCACAAAAGGCCTCGAGGGTCCGCTCCGGACGCAAGCCGGAAGGAGCCCTGAGGAGCTCGATCCTCTCCAGATCATCGAAGTCGTGACAGTAGCGGGGAGTCTCCTGCCCCCCAAAGGAGAGCAGCGCGTCGCCGGGCTCGAGATCGGCAAGGTCGATGAGCCGGTCCTCGAACGCGGACCGAGGCAGGATGCGGTCGGTGGAGCGCGGGTCCTTGCCGAATCTCCACAGCGACACGACGAGGCGACCACTCCCGGCGAGCTGGGCCGCGAGATCCCGGGTCAAAGCCTGTCGTTCCTTGCGACCCGGCACGTGGTGCAGCAGGCCGAACGCGACCACGACGTTGAACTCGCCCCACTCCTTTTGGGCGAGCGGAGACTCGAGCACGTCTCGCTGCCGCAGCTCGAAGCGCACTCCGGAGGCTTCCAGGGCCGCGCGTGCCACCTCGATCAGGAACGGATCGCTGTCGACTCCCTGATACTCGAACGCCGCGGAAGGCGGCATTCGTTCGCGGAGGAACCGGGCAAAACGGGCGTTGCCGCAGCCGACGTCGAGCACTCGCGCTCCGGGGACGCACAACGAGTCGTGCAGTACCTCGAGGAGCCGCACCCAGCCCGGCCAGGGTCGGTTGCGAGTGGAGTGGAACTCCGGTCCCACCCGTGAGTAGAACTCGCGGTTGAGCTTTCGAAGTCGGGCCGTGGTCTTGAAGTCCATCGAGTCGCTTCCTGGGATCGGCGTCCCGCGAGGGCCCGAGGGTTCTGGAATGCGGGCGCCCCGCCCTTGATGCACCGCCAGAGATTACAGCGATCTCTGCCTCCCGGTACGATGAGCGCAGAGCTCGATGAATGCAGTGGAGCATTCTTGATGGACGGACTCGTCGCCGGGAATGGTGCAGGACGAGAACGCGGACGACGCCTGATGGAGCGTTTCCGGGCGTTCGAGCCGGAGCACCACGAACGTCAGCTCCTCGCGATCCTGGACGAGGTGCGCGCGGTGAGCGTCGGGGACGCGAAGGCGCTCGGCAGAATCGTGCGCCGGCATCCCAGGAACGGCAACGGCGTCTTCTCCAAGAGCGAGATCATCCGTGCGTTCCGGCACTTCGCACCGGTTCTCGGCTGGGAGGGCGAGGAACCCGCGTTCCTGGAAAAGCTGCGGATGAAACCGACGCGCACGCTGAGCGGCGTCACGCCGGTGACCGTGCTGACCAAGCCGTTTCCCTGCCCCGGGAGATGCGTGTTCTGTCCCAACGACGTGCGGATGCCCAAGAGCTACCTGTCGATGGAGCCGGGCGCGCAGCGAGCCACGCTGAATGCCTTTGACCCATGGCGCCAGACCCACTCGCGCCTGTGCACCTACCATTTCAACGGCCACAGCGTGCAGAAGGTGGAGCTCATCATCCTGGGAGGAACCTGGTCGCTGTACCCGGAGCCCTATCAGATCTGGTTCGTCAAGCGCTGCTTCGACGCGCTCAATGAGTTCTCCGGACCGGGACCGACGTGCGAGGTCGGCGAGGCGCAGGGTCACGACTTTCTCGATCTCGGCGAGCAATTGCACGGAGCGAACCTCGAGCGCAGCTACAACGAGGTGGTGACCGGTCACTTGCGCAGCCGGCTGTCGGGACGGCTCACGTCGAACGACGAGTCGGCCGCCTGGGAGGCTCTGGTCGAGGCCCAGCGCAGGAACGAGAGCTGCAGTTCTCGCTGCGTCGGACTGTCGCTCGAGACCCGCCCCGATGAGATCGACGAGCGCGAGGTCAAGCGTCTGCGCCGGCTGGGAGCGACCAAGATCCAGATCGGGTACCAGAGCCTTTCGGACGACGTCCTCGAGAGAAATCAGCGGGGCCACACGGTGGCGGAGTCGGCGGAGGCGACTCGTCTGCTGCGGGCTGCGGGATTCAAGATCCAGGCCCATTGGATGCCCAATCTCCTCGGGTCGAGCCCGGAGCAGGACATCGCGGATTTCGAGCGGATGTTCGCGAGAAGGGACCTCCGGCCCGATGAGCTGAAGATTTATCCGTGCAGCCTGATCGAGAGCGCCGAGCTGATGCGACACCACGCCTCCGGGGAGTGGCGGGCGTACTCTGAGGAGGAGCTCCTGCACGTCCTGGTCGAGTGTTTTCGGCGGGTCCCTCCCTACTGTCGCGTGACACGGGTCGTCCGCGACATCCCCTCGCACGACATCCTCGCCGGCAACAAGACCAGCAACCTGCGCGAGCGGGTCGATGCCGAGCTGTTGAGCAAGGAGATTCACACCCAGGACATCCGTTCTCGGGAGGTGCGAGACCTCGAGCGGCACGGCTCGCAGCCGGTGCTGCAGGAGCTTCACTACGGCACCTCGATCGGTGAGGAGGTGTTCCTGCAGTTCGTGCACGAGGACAATCGACTGGCCGGATTCCTGAGACTGGGACTCCCGCGAGCGCCGGCGTTCATCGGCGAGATCGAAGGCAGCGCGCTGCTGCGCGAGGTGCATGTCTACGGTGCCGTCGCGGAGATTGGCGAACGGGGTCGGCGCAAGGCCCAGCACGCGGGCCTGGGGAGACGTCTCGTGCGCCGTGCGGAGGAGATCGCCGCCGCCGCGGGCTTTCGCGACCTTGCGGTGATCTCCGGCGTCGGCACGCGCCAGTACTATCGGCGCTTGGGATTCACCGACGGGGATCTATACCAGCATCGCATGATTCACCATCGCTTCGCGCCGAATTGAAGCGCGGCGGAAGCCGAGAGTTCAATGTTGGGTGCCGGACTCTGCCAAGGCGGGCGCAGGATCGACCTTGGGGGAGAGGTTCTGCTCGATTCTCGAGAGGGCGCTCGCCGTGACCTGATGGAGTGCGCGCTGCACGTGGGCGCACAGATCGTGATGGATGTACCGCGGCACGCGTGTCTCGTCGAGATGGGCGAACGGCAGCGAGCCCGTGCCTCGGTAGTGGGTCATGTGGTCGAACAGGTTCTGCTGCTCGTCCTCCGATCGGAGCAGCTCCTGCCACAGCAGCTGTTCGTTGTGGTGCAGAGCGAAATCGACTCCCACGAACGAATGCATTCGATAGTCAAGAGGGTCATCCCTGGGCTCTCGTGCGGGCGGGTGGATCTCTGCGAACACGGCGGCGAAGTCGCGAAGTGTTCCCTGCAGGATCACCTGGGCGCCTGCTCTGGCAGCCTGGTCAGGAGTGGCAACTCGCACGACGCGCTGAGCCACGCCGCGCCTTTCGAGAGCGAGGGCGAAGTAGTCCGCCAGCCCCTCAAGGATGGGCCTGGACGAGGCGCTGCCCACGCCCGTGAAGGGAAAACCGAACCATTTGAACGACGCCGTTCCGGTCCATCGACCTCTGCGTTCGCCGCGTTGCCCGCCGCCGTTGGTCGAATCCTGATCGAGGTTCCCCGGCCGCTCTCCGAGGGCGAACCAGTAGTGCTCGAGCACGAAGTACTGGCTGCCGACGAAACCATCGTTCAAGGAGTGGTCGCCGCGCTGGCAGTCGGGCCGCTCGTCGAGGAAGTCGACCACGGCGATCGTGTCGGCCGTCAGCGGCGTCGACAGCGCCTGGACCGAAGGAGGAGTCATTTCGACCGGATCGATGGTCACGGAGCCGCAGGAGACAAGGCACGGCAGCGCCACTCCGCAGAGCAACCCTGCCGCTGTTCCCAGGAGCAAAACTCTGTTCATGGTTGCTTCCCGATCAGAAACGAAACATCAGGCTCAGGCCACCCTGGAAGCCGGTGACGAACTCCTGGGCGCCCTTGGTGTTCGAGTACATGAGATGCAGGAGACCCTCCAGACCGATCGACCAGCGCGCACTCAGGGCGTAATCGACTCCGGCGCCCGCATACACCCCGGGGCCGAGGATGTCGAAGTCGTCGTTGAGATCGCGAAAACGCACGGTGTTGTACGTCATGCCTGCAGTCCAGGTCGGTCGAAAGCGCCGTCCCAGCCGGAAGAATTCCCGATAGCCGAGGGCATAGCTGACGTGCGTTCCCTCGAGATCGCCGGAGATTCCGGTCATGGAGGCGCCGACCTCGAGGGCATGGGCTCTCTCCTCGTAGGCTCCGACGTGGACGCCGTACATGATTCCGATCCCCGGATGGGGCCCGTCGGTGCTGATCGGATCGGCCTCGTAGGACTGGCTGAGCAGCGAGCCGCGGGTGCGTACGTACTGGTTGAGGGTGTACGGAGAGGCCGGCACCGAAACGCAAGCCGGCAGCTCCAGCAAGGCGATCGAAAGGAGGAGCCCACGCATGGGAAGGCCTCTCATCCGTCCCTCTGCGGCAGGTCCAGCACATCTCCGGAGCACACGCCCGTCCACTCGAGGACCGTGCGACCGTTGCGTTGGACGCGAACAGCGAGGTTTTCGCGTGCGCCGATGCCGATGACCAGGCGTCCGGATCCGTCATCGCCGCGTCGATCGACGGTACGCCGAAGAGTCCGGCCAGAGAACCGACCCGATCCGGAGAGGTCCACCTCGACGAGATCCCCAGCCTCTGCGCCGACCCGGATCGTTCGAGGGAGATGGTTGCGTTGCAGATAGGCCTCCACACCCTCCGAACGCGCGACCAGAAGGTCGAGTCGGCCGTCGCCGTCGACGTCGAACGAGCCGACTCGAAGGGCGGGTAGCGGCGAGCGGGGCATCAAGCCGGGCCAGCAAAGGTCGTCTTGATCGCAGAGCACCGCACGCAATCCTCCGGAGGGAGTGATGTGGACCTCGTCCTCGCTTCCGTCGGCGTTGAGGTCGACGCGGTGGGGAGAGGCGGGCGTGCCGGGTCGGGGCTCCGCCGCCAGCCAGTGATCGAAGCGCGGGTCGATCACGGGCACGGCCACGAAGCCGCCCGAAAGAGGCTGGCGCTCGTGGTCGAAGGCCGAGGCGAAGGTCTCGTCGAAGTCGCCGCCGGGACCGCCGAAGACCCCCATGTCACTGCGCGTGCCGTCGGCATCGAGGATCCTGGGGCTGCCTGCGTCCAGGCAGGGGGAGGACGCGGCGAGGTGGAAGTCGCCACCGTTCTCGTCGACGAAGCCGGGATCGGCCACCAGATTCCCGACGTTGACTGCCGGTGGGTCGAGCGCATTGATCAATGCCGGATCGTTGATCGAGGAGTCGGTGTCGGCGTCAGTGTAGCCGTCCTCCAGATCGTTGTAGAAGAGGAGCGGATCACCGCTGGTGTCGCCCTCGCGCACCGAGCGAAACTCCGACTCGGAGACGATGACGTTGGTGAACACGGCGTCCGTGAAGAAGTCGAGACTGATCGCGGCCTGCTTCGATCCGTGGATGGTCACGTTCTCGAGGACGAGATCTGGATTGGGCGTGGCCTTGTCGCCGTTGATGAGAATGGCCGACTCGGGCGTCGAGACGATCAGGACGTTGCGGAGCGTAATCGTTGCCTTGCCGTTGGAGCCAAGTGCGGAGGTCAGGTTGTCGACGATCAGGCATCGTTCCACCAATGAGTCCGCGTCAGACAAGAACAGCGCCCCGGCGTTGAATATCTCGAAGTCTCCGCCGACGTTCCCGGTGTCGTTGGCGGTGATGATGCACTCGCGCAGTCTGACGGCGTGCTTGACGGCCCGCACCGCCGCGCCCTTGGTGTCAAAGCCATTCGTCAGCGTCAGCTTCTCGATGGTGAGAGGTCCGCCCGTGCCGGACAGCCCGATAAAGAGAGGTGCTTTGCCGTTTCCCTGAAGAATGGTCGTCGAAGCGGACTCGCCGCGGAAAGTGAGTCTTTGGCTGATGGAGAGCGCGACGGTGTAGGTTCCAGGCTTGATCTGAATCGTGTCCCCGGGGGCACTGATCGTTAGTGCATCGAATACGTTCAGGAAGGGATGAGCCTCGGACCCGTCGGCGATCCCGGTGTTGTTCTTCTGGTCGATGAAGATCGTCTTTCCCGCGGGAGGCTCCGGACCTCCCGATCCCTTGCCGGCGGTACCGAAACAGGAAGTGAGGCAGGAAGCCAGGAGCGCCGCAGCGCCGAGCAAGAGTCGCCCTCGAGGTCTCTTCAACACGGTCTCCACCTTCAACCACCGACGTGCCCTTCGGCAGATCGACGTTCAACAGCGGCGCGCTTGACGGTTCCCGGCCGGTGAACGCAGGCCCATGATACGCGGGAAAGATTTTCCGGCCTGCTCACCTCTGCGAGTCGTCCCTCCTGCAAATGTGCAGTCAAACAGCCGCGTTCTCAATGTTGCGCCCCATCGGGGACGATGAACCCAGGGAACCGTGTGACCTCCACGATCCACCAGTCGTGCCCGCTCTGAACAGGCACATGCGAGGGTCCGATCTTGAGCTCGAAGAAAAAACGCAACAAGCACCGGGCAGAATCACCGGAATCCGAGGATCATGACGCGACCGGCCCTGCGCAGGGGAAGGAGTCTCGCGAAGAGAATCCGGATGCCCTGTTTGCGCTCGACGTTCCCAAGGCCGCTCACGAGGACGACGAGCTCTTTGCCCTCGATGAGATCACCGAGGACATGGGTTCCGACGACCTGTTCGCCATCGAGGACCTCTCGGAGGCGGTCGGTGCACAGGGCGGAGCCTTCGCCTCGCCGACACTCAGGCAAGGCGAAGCGGCGCCGACGGCGGACGAGTTTGCGGTCGTCGACGACGGGGAGCTGTCGGACGACGAGTCGAGTCGCCCCGTGCCGGCGGATCGGGCGGAGGAAATGGCCGCCGGGGAAAGTGGAGGCGAGGCGGACCTCGATCGCCAGGCGGATGATTTCATGAACCAGCTCCTCAAGAAGGAGGAGCAAGGTACGCTCCGGCCCAGGAAACCGGCGGCGGAATCGTCTGCGGCCAGGCGCGGAGAGAAGGAGAGTTCCGCCGCGGACTCGTCCCCGAACTCGCGGAAGAATTCCAACTCATCCTGGCTTCCCGGAGACTCCGCGGAAGAGCTGTCGGCGCCGGCCGAAGCCGACGATCTGGCCAGCTCGTTCTCGGATCAACCGGCTCCGGCCTGGATCGACGACAAGCAGTTCCCGGCAGACTTGCCGGATCTTGACTACGACGAATCGGAAGCTCCCGCCGTCGAGCCGCCGCCGATGGAGAGCATTGACACTGCGAAGGAAGGTGGAATCGACCTCGTCGACGCCGGCGACGACGAGCTGGCAGGAATCACGGCCGACCGTTCCAAGGCACGCTCGTCGGCATCTCGTTCCCAGGCACGCCCGGCCGCTGCATCCGCTCCCAGACTCAAGGTCGTACGCCCGGTACCGAGGACTCGTCCGGTCTTCAAAGCCGCGGCCGCCGTCCTGCTTCTCGCCGGAGGCTGGATGACGTGGCAGCGGCATCCCGAACTGATCAAGGACCCGTACCACAAGTACATCTCCCGGTACGTCGACCAGTACTTTGGCGACGACGAGACGATGACCGTGTCTACCGCCGAGCCTCGGCGTACTCCCAGAGCGACGAAACCGACGGAACCCCGCACCCCACCCGAGCCGGTCGTCACCGCGCCGGTGCTTCCGGAGACGCCGCTCGACGGCGAGCCGTCTTCCAGCGAAACCGTAACCACGCCTTCTCGAATCGTGGAGAGCGAGGCGCAGCCCGCGCCGGGCGCACCGGCGCTCGTCCATTCTGAGCCGATCCTGACGCCGACTCTTCCCGTGAGCACGCCGAGCGTCGTTGTACACTCGCCCGAGCCGGTCCGAACCTCCAAGCCATCCTCAACCACTGAACCCGTCCCGTCCGCGCGAGTCATCTCCCCCGTGCAGCCTTCGGTTCGCGCGGTGCAGGTCGGAGAGGACGTGCCCAGGATCTCGAAGGTCAGTGGCCAGGCACAGATCAACCTCGAGGCCATCGTCGAGCTGTCGAACGGCTACCACTTCCGCGGTCGCATCAAGCGCATCCGCAACGAACAGCTGACTCTTGCCGATGGTGCGGCGGAGTACACCTTTGATCTCTCCGAAGTCCGGGTACTCAGCAGCTCCGAGCCAGAATTCAGGCGAGTGGATGAGTTACCTCAAGCCTCAGTGACTCTTCTCAACGGACAACGGTTGCGCGGGCGTCTTCTCAAAGAGACCGAACAGCACGTTGTCCTGGTCTTCGAGGCAGGACAGATTCTGGTTCCACGGGGGGACATACGGCAGCTTTCGTATTCCGGCAGAGTTCATTTCTGATTGATCCCTGCCAGGGTTGAGTGCCTGCGTCGGCGCGGACTCTTTCGTCCGGAGGGATGTCCACACTCAACCCAGTCATTCATTGCAGGAGGCGAGTGGCCGCCGCCTCAACCACCGGATCTCTCCCATTCTTCCAATCCTCCGGCGTCCACCCGACCTCGACGTCCGGAACGACGCTCTGCGCCTCCAGTGGTTCGCCGTCGAGGCGGGTGATCACATAGTGAGCGAACGACACGGTGACGCCGCTGGCGGGCAATGTCTGCCACGGCAGCAAGGGCTGGATGGCTTGATTGAAGTAGCCGGAGGTGGGCGCGCCGAACACCTGGCCACGGCCGGAGAGCTGGACGGCGATCGCCAGCAGTTCAGAGCAGCCACCGGTCCAGGCGTCGACCACGACGGCGAGCGGCCCCGCGTAGGGCTTCATCCTCGGATCCTTGATCTCCTCCTTGGGGATTCCGACAACGATCGGCCGGGTGATGACAGCGCCCGGTTTCTCGGCCTCGTCGCGGCTGACAATCGTGGCGACCGAGACCCGGTCGAGCAGCAGTCGATTGAGGATCGTGAAGGCCAGTTTGGGATCCCCTCCTTCGTTTTCCCGCAGGTCGAGGATGATCCCCTTGGCGGACTTCGCCGTTGCATCCTCCAGGGCTTTCATGAACTGCTTGACGACCTCCGGAACGAAGAACGACCGTACCTTGATCACGGCGATGCCGTCGTCACGCATCATCAGCTCGGCCAGCACCGGGACGACGTTCATCGTGGAAGGTGCGCCGCGAGTGAGCTCGACCCCGATCGTGTCCGAGCCATCGGTGAGCTTGAGCCTGGCCTTGGATTCCTCTGCGCCGGTGAGGAGGACGTTCAAGGCGCGGGCACGTGCCATCGCCTGCGAGCTGCAGCTGAAGGTTTCCTTGAGAAAGACCTCGAGAGCGTTCCAGACCATCTGTGTGGGCCGGCCGTCGATCTCGATCAGCTCCATTCCCGTCCGGACGCCGGCGGTGGCCGCTTCGGACGACTCGGTCACCGAGTCCACGAACACTCGGTTCCCGGAGGCCTGGCAGCTCAGGCCCGTCACTCCACGCCAGTACGCGGCGCCGTGCATGCTGAGGACGGTGAGCGTGTGATCCGCGAGACGGGAGAAGAACTCACGCAGGACCAGGTAGTAGTCGAGATTGTCCGCCGCCCTCTGGATTCGCGGCCGGAACTCGAAGTAGAGCCGCCACAGGTCGACCCCGCGGGTCCGCGGCGGGAAGCTGGCCGTCGAACGATCCGGGTAGGTGCGGATCACGTTGCTGAAGATCTTCTCGAAGTCCGCCAGGCGCATGGCCTCCTCGATCTTCGGACCCTCCTGATCCATCAGTCTCACGCCATTGAACAGACACCCATTGGACAGGCGGATGTTGGTGTTGGGAGCCAACGGCTTGCCCGGCTCGAGATCCATCGCACCGTAGAGGGGCATCGAGGGACAGATGAGATCGAGGAACGTCGCCACCTTGGGATCTTCCGTCGAGCTCTCCGCGAGGTCGCGCAGCGATTCTCCAAGCTGATGCCCGGGAACACGAATGGAGTTCAGACTGTTGAGGAGGAAGCTCGTCGTGCCATCGCCGTACAGGTTGTCGATCTGCTCCCACACCTGTCCCAGGCCTTCACAGGGAGTTGCCTCCTTGACGTCGGGATTGGCGAGCTGCGCCAGATGGCGCAGGAACTCGGAGAACGACTCCAGGATGCGCCGGTCCAGTCCCGCGGTTCGCGTCGCTGAGCGCATGAGGTACATCTGCAGGTAGGCCGGGATCGCGATGTCCATGATCCGGCCGTCGTAGGGGAGCACCGGAAGGACCTGGCCTGCATTGATGTATTGGACGGTGAGCGTCTCCTGACCGTCCGTCCAGTAGAACCTCTGGCTGTCGGGACGGACACGGACCCGAACCTTGATGTTGAATGGCAGCTCCAGGCCGATGCCGCGACTCAGGACGCGCCGGGCGAGAATCAGATTCTCGAGGTAGGCCTCGGCGTCCTTGCTGCTGAGCTCGGTGGACTCCAGGAAGATTCCCTCGCGTGCGATCGTCGAGGGATGATCTCGCGATTCCTGCGCGAAAGGCAAGAGCAGAAACAGCATGCAGATGACGGTCATTCGGAAGGTCCTTGATGGGGTCGGTTCATCGCTGTGGCGGGCTGAGTGTAATTCGTTCGCAGGTGCGGGGCAAACTCGGCTGCCTCCGCCGAAGATCGGATTTCGGGAGCCTTGACCTTGGGAAAAGCTTGCAGCCCGCTTCGCGGGCTCACAGTCGCGGTCGCGGTCGCTGCTCTGATCTGGTTCGGGTGGATGGCTCGGAACTGCCGGGACACGGAACCGGACTCCGCTTCAAGCGGGGACGACGGGCGTTCTCTGGATGGCTCGGCGGAAGGACCGCCGACGATGGAGCGCGTCGCGGATCTGCGTTCGGACCTCACGCGGGCCCTGCTTCCGGTGGACCTCCTGGACAACGACGGAGTCCGTTTGCGATCGGATGCGGGAATGATGTCTCCTCAGAGCGGAATCCTGCTCGTTCCCCTCTCGTGGCTCAACGGCGTACGGACGGTCCGCATTCATCTGTTGGACAGCGCGCTCGACGTGGAACGCGTCCTGCTCGCCAAGGAAGGCGGAGTCGCGCTCCTGGTCGACCCGGCGATTCCGGCGGGAGGAATCACCGTCCGTGCAGGACCGCTGCTCGAGGGCGAAGCCTTGTTCGCGCTCGACCCACAGGCGCATGAGCTCCGGGGCATCGGACTCCTTCGTTTCGCGGCCGGGAACAATTCGGCGTCCTTGGCGGGCAGGCGGCAGGGCTCGATTCACGATCGCTGGATCTTTGATGAGGACGGGCTGTGTATCGGCCTTTGGCGGGGGGACGAGCCTGAGACCGATGCCTGCTGGATACGACTTGATGCCGCACTTGCTCCTTCGGGCCGGGAGCCGGTGGCGATCGACGGCGTCTCGGCCTACTTCTTCGACCCTGATCCGCGGGCGCGGATCGATCGTGGCGCGCTGTACCTCGCAGCCGACGAGCCCCTGTGTGCGCTGCGGCAGTTCCTGGCGGCCCTGGAGAGAGACCCTGCCGCCGAGACTTCGCTGCGCGATTCCCTGTGCCTGGCGGTTGCGCTCGAGTGCTCCAAAGTGCTTCGCGGAGGAGCCGTTGCGCAGGACTGGGAGCCGATGCTGATCCGATGTTGTGACCTGCAGGATCCGCGTCCTCCCTACTGGCTCTCGATGTGGTTCTTGTTCAACGGTCGTTTCGAGGAAGCGGTCGATCGGCTGAACGTCGGGCTGGAGAGCGATCCGCTTGATTTCAACCTCCGGGGCGCGCTGCGAGCGGCGATCGCGGGATGCGCAGAGGAGCGCCGGGAACGGGGCGAGCTGCTATCGGCGATCGTGCTCCTGGAGAAGGGCGTCGTTCAATTTGCCGATGACTTCGGACTGATGTTCGATCTCGCGGGTCTGTACTACGATCTGGGGACGAAAGACCAGGCGTTGCACTGGCTCAAGAGATGCGGTGCCACCGCCGACCCGGCTCGATCGGAGCATCTCCAGGCATTGATTGACCGGGTCGAGGAAGGCCTCGACGCCGTCCTTGTGTACGACGATGAACAAGGCGAGCTGCCGTTCACGGTCACCGCCGGCCCGACCGAGCTCACGGCCGTCATCTTCGAGCGAGAAGACGAAGGGGAGCCACTCTTGTGGCTCACGCCGCAGGCTGCCGGACGGTTGCAGCTGCAGCCGGCCGACCGGGAACCGACCGAGCCGTGGTCCGTGACCGTGCCTCGTCTGGAGATGTTGGGACACACTCAGTCGGACGTGACCGCCTCGGTCGGGCCGCTCCCCTTTGCAGACGTGGACCTTGCGCTGTCGATGGACTTGATCGAGCTCTTCGGCGAGCTCCGTCGCCAGGGCAGCCGCTGGTGGCTCAACCTCAGATGGCCGGACTTCGGCGACTGATCATCCGATCCGGCGGTGCGTCAGCGGCGGGCAGTCGACGACCGTGCGCAGTCCCGGAGACAGGGCGGCGATGCCCGAGGCCGCGTTGAGCAGCGTGGCGACGGTTGCCAGGTCCCCGGCGACGCCGCCTTCGAGCAAGCAATGAATCGGAGGCTCCGCGTCCAGCCAGATCTCGTCCCGGGGGTCAGGAGCGCCGAGAAACATCTTGAGCTCAATCTCCACGATTCCGCAATCGGTCGTCGCGGTCAGTCGCTGATCCTGGCCGGCGACCGCACCTTTCTCGACGTTGACGAAAGGGGTCTCGACCTTGGTGTGCGCGACCACGGGCTCGAGAGACTGCACGATTCGTGGCGCCCCCCAGCCCAGCGCATGGCACAGGAGCTCCGCCGATTCCGGGAGGCCGACGTGTCCGAGGTCTCCAGCCCTGGCACGCGCGTGGAATTCATCGACGTCGAGGCCCGCTCCCACCTTGATCTGAAGCTGACCGCGCCGCGTGCGCGTGTCTACGACGCGCGTCATCCTGACCCTGCGTACGTTCAGGCACACTCCGCTCAACACCGCGGGCAACAGGTCGAGGACGAATCCTGGGTTGACGCCCGTCGCCAGGACTGCGACCCGGTGCTGCTTGCACAAGGCGTCGATCCGCGTGCTCCACTCCGGCTGGCGCAAGAACGGGAAGATCAGTTCTTCGCAGCTCGACACCACACTGCGTCCACCCTGGATCAGAGTCTCGAGCACCGGACTGATGGTCTGGATTCGCGACTGCGTGCACAGGAGGATCACGCGTGCCTGGGTCTGCTGCAGCAGCTGCTCGACGGAGGAGACGACGCGAATGCCGCGCGGCGCCTCGGAAACGAGCTCGGACAGCGGCTTGCCGACCAGCTTCCTGTCTGTATCGCACGCGCCGGCGATCTCGATCGAAGGATGCATCAGCGCGTGCGCGATCGTGCTGCGGCCGATCGGTCCCAGTCCGATGAAAGCGACGGCGACACGGGAGGGGGCGGCGTTCATCCAGGAGCTCCTTGCAGGTCGGTGCCGTTCTGCCGTTTTCGCCTGGCGGGTTCAAGCAGCAGGCACGCGCCCTGGTCGGGGCGTGCTCGAAATCCGGGCTCGACGAACACGGTCGCCGTGGGATCGAGAAGAATGCAGGGGCCGGCGACGGGTGAGCAGAGACCGACCCTGCGGTAGATCGGAATGCGTCGGGCTCGCAATCCTCCGGACGGGGTCTCGACGACCGTCCGGCCGAGGCCTGCGCGGGACGATCGGCGGTCTTGCGACATCTCGGGAGGAGAGTGGGGAATCGTGATCTTGCGGATGGCGGCGGTCTCGACGGCCACGCTCTCCAGAAAAGCGTGGTCGAGCGCAAACCCGAAGCGCCGCTGATGCAGTCGCACAAAGGCCTTCGCAAAATCCTTCCGGAACGGTACCACCAGCTCGTGGGACTGGCCGCGGTAACGCAGTGCGAGTCGCGACTCGATCCTGATTCCGCCCGGTCCGAGCTGGTCGAGCATTCTGCGACGTCCCTGTCGCTCGAGCAGCGCGCGAACCCGGTGAAGGTCGAGGAGCGCTCCCCGTTCCAGGCGGTGACTGGTGCCCAGCGTACGCACCACTCCCTGCACCAAGTCGATGCGCGCGTCACTCGAGGCCATTCCGAAAGCGGAGATGGCTCCGGGAAACGGCGGGATGACGACCCCGAGCATCCCGAGTCTCCTCGCCAGACGGCAGGCGTGCAGCCCCCCGGCGCCGCCGAAGGCGAACAGCAGGAGCTCGCGCGGGTCGACGCCGCGCTCGAGGGTGATCTTCTTGATCGCCTTTTCCATCGCCGCGTCCGCGATGTCGAGAGAGGCCGCCGCAATCTGGTCGACGCTGCAGCAAAGTCGCCGCGCGAGCGGCTCCAGGGCACGCCGGCTGCGGGCCCCGTGAAGACTCAGGCCCTCGCCGACGATCGTCATCGCAGGGATCCGTCCCAGCACGACGTGTGCGTCGGTCAGGCAGGGAACCAGCGCCTTTCCGTAGCACGCAGGGCCGGGGTCGGCGCCGGCGGAGACCGGGCCGACTCGCAGCGCGCCTGCGGCGTCCACCCACAGGATCGACCCGCCACCGGCACCGATCGTGACGAGGTCGATGGAGTCGACCAGAAGCGGGCGCCCGCCGACCTCGATCTGATCGGTGCGCTTGAGCTTCCCGTCGATCAGTCCGACGTCGGTCGAGGTGCCGCCCATGTCGAACGAGACTGCGCGCGGCTGCCTGCGGATGCTCTTCATGAATCGCTCGGCGGCGGCCATGCCTCCCGCCGGACCCGACATCACCAGGCGCACCGGAAGTGAGGCAGCGTCCGCGGCGCTCGTCAGGCCGCCGCTGGACTGCATCACGTACAGTCGATGGGGATGAACCGCCTGGCCGAGCCTCTGGAGATAGCTTTGCACGGAAGGCAGCAGGAACGCGTTGGCGATGGCGGTCGAGTAGCGCTCAAACTCACGGATCCGTGGCGCGACGACGCTCGAAAGGCAGACGAGAGCGCAGCCTCGGCGGCTCAGGAACCGTCCGATCTCCTGCTCCGCCGCGGGGTTGGAGTACGAATGGAGGAACCCGACGGCGATCGCGTCCGGGGCGAGCACGCGGATCCGCCTCCAGGCGCGTTCGAGTTCCCGCGGAGAGGGCTTGGTCAGGCGCGTGCCGTCCGCGAGCGTGCGTTCACCGACGCCGATCCGATGATCCCTGGGGACGAGGACCGCGGGTTTGCGAGGATGAAGATCGTAGAGCGGGTGACGATTCTGCCGGCCGATCTCGATCAGATCCTCGAATCCTTCGTTGGTGACGAACGCGACCTTGCAACCCTTGTTCTCCAGCAGGGCGTTGGTGGCGATCGTGGACCCATGCACGATTCCGACCGGAGGAATCCGTGCTCCGGGCCGCATCTCGAAGAACCGCTGCAACGCGCGCAGCACCCCCAAGGAAGGATCCCTGGGAGTCGTCAGGACCTTGAGAGCGAGAGTCTCGCCCGGGCCCAGGGCGAGGAGGTCGGTGAAGGTTCCACCGGTGTCGATGCCGATTCGCCAGAGAGGACCTGACCGACGGAGCGGGACGCGGCGGTGGTTGCGCATGGCTGGCGCGATGATGCCAGTGGTTTCCGTTGAACTCAACGTCCGCGCGAGGTTGCGTGGTAGGCTTCTGCCGCGGCGACGGATCGAACGTCCGCTTCGTGGCTGAGAAAAACGCGGGAGTACAAGCCTCCGCCACAGGTTGGGATCGAGATGACGCGATGGTGGATTGCCGGACTGCCGTTCGCCTCCTATCTCCTGGGTGCGTTGCCCGTGGGGCTGTGGATCGGGCTTTTTCGTGGGATCGATCTGCGCGAGCATGGCAGCCGCAACATCGGCGCCACCAACGCCGGCCGGGTCCTGGGCAGGCCCATGGCCTACCTCGTGTTCGTCCTGGACTTCCTGAAGGGAGCGTTGCCCGTCGTCCTGGCGCGATGGCTGCGAGAGGAATCCACTCCGTCGATGTCGTGGGTCGTGCTGTGTGGAGTGCTGGCGATCGTCGGGCACATCTTCCCGGTGTACCTGAAGTTTCGCGGCGGCAAGGGCGTGGCGACCGCGGCCGGAGTGTTTGCCGCGCTCGATCCCGTCGCCACGGCGGTGGCCTTCGCGAGCTGGTATCTCCTCCTGCGCGTCTTCGCGATGGTGGCCCTCAGCTCGCTGATCGCCGCCTGGCTGTTTCCCTTTCTCATCGTGCTCTTCCACCGGGGTGCTCTTCAAGGTGAGCGCCGGTCGATTCTCTGGTTCTCGCTCGCCGTGGCGGTGCTGATCACCGTGAGCCACCGATCAAACATTGCGCGGATGCTGCGCGGGGAGGAACCCCGCGTCGGCCGAAACCGCCGGGAATCCTCTTTATGATCGAGAAAGTCTTCGTCATCGGCGCCGGCGGGTGGGGGACGGCCCTCGCTCTGGTTCTCAACGAACGAGGAGTCGACGTCACGCTGTGGGGGAACGATGCCCAGTACGTCACGGAGATGGCGGGCACGCGCCGCAATCCCCGCTATCTGCCGGGAGTGGAGATCCCGCGGCGCGTGCGCATCACCCAGGAGCTTCAGGCCTGCACCTCGTGCTCGACGGTGTTCTCGGTCGTTCCCAGCCAGTTCCTGCGCGCGACTCTGGAACGGTTCCGTCCCCACGTGCAATCGGTCCGGCTGGTGGTCTCCGCGACGAAGGGAATCGAGCATCCGACGTTGAAACGACCCTCCGAGATCATCGCCGAGGTGTTCGGCTCGGTTTCCGTCGTGGTCGTCAGCGGACCGAGCCACGCCGAGGAAGTGGCGCGGCGCATGCCCACGACGGTCGTCTCCGCGTCACGGGACTCCGGCCGCGCGCTGTACATCCAGGATCTCCTGCATACGGAGCGCTTCCGGGTGTACACCAACTCCGATCCGATCGGCGTCGAGATGGGAGGAGCTCTCAAGAATGTCGTGTCGATCGCGGGCGGAATCGTCGACGGCCTGGGGTTCGGCGACAACACAAAGGCGGCCTTGTTGACGCGCGGCATGGTCGAGATGGTGCGCCTCGGCGTCGCCCTCGGCGGTGCTCGCGAGACGTTTTTCGGGCTCGCCGGCATCGGTGACCTGATCACCTCCTGCTGCTCGCGCCATGGTCGGAACCGCGCCGTCGGCGAGCGCATCGGGCGCGGCGAAGAGCTCCGGGACATCCTGGCGTCGATGATGCAGGTGGCCGAGGGTGTCGGAACCTCGGACGCCGTTCACAAGCTCTCCCAGAAGCTTGGCATCGAGATGCCGATCTGCGCCGAGGTGTACCGCGTGCTCCACGAGAACAAGGATCCATCGACGGCAGTGCGGGACTTGATGACGCGCCAGCTCAAGGAAGAAAACGAGTGGTAGAAAGGGACGCCCCCGGTCCAACGGAATCCTGCCCGCGCACTTCGATCAATCACGGAGTCGAGCCGGCGGCCGCTTTGGAATTCCACGCGATCGACTACCGGTCCTTCCGAGTCTGGCCGCCCGTCGTGCTGGCGCCCATGGCGGGAGTGACCAATGCCGCGTTTCGCAGGCTCTGTCGTGAGTACGGCGCAGGGTTGTACGTCAGCGAGATGATCAGCGCGCGCGGCTTCATCGAGGAGCACCGGCGGACGCGGCATCTCAGCGCCTTTGTCGACGGCGAATGGCCGCGATCGCTCCAGCTCTACGGCACCGAGGAACACTCGCTGTCCGAGGCCACGCGCCGGCTGGTGGCGGAATCCGCCGTGGATCACATCGACCTCAATTTTGGCTGTCCGGTGCGCAAGGTGACGGCCCAGGGTGGCGGCGCCGCCATTCCGCTGAAGCCCCGGCGCATGGCCTCGCTGGTGCGGGCGGTGGTCGCGAGCTCGGGCGCGGTTCCGGTCTCCGTCAAGTTCCGGAAGGGCCTCGACGAAGCCCATCTGTCGTATCGCTCGTCGGGACGGGTGGCGGTCGAGGAAGGTTGCGTCGCCGTGGGGCTCCATGCGCGGACGGCCGCGGAGCTTTACTCGGGCGAGGCGGACTGGAACGCAATCGCGGATCTCAAGGAGTGCGTGCCCGAGATTCCGGTCCTGGGAAACGGTGACATCTGGGAGTGCTGGGATGCATTGCGAATGATGCGCAGCACCGGCTGCGACGGTGTGATCGTCGGTCGCGGCTGCCTCGGACGACCGTGGTTGTTCCGCGAGCTCACGCAGGTGTTCTCCGGGGAGATGCCGGATCCGCCCCCGGCTCTGGGCGAGGTGACGCAGGTCCTCCGTCGGCACGCCCGTGCTCTGGTGGATCTGTTCGGTCCACGCCAGGGGATCCTGGAGCTTCGCAAGTGGTGCGGGTGGTACCTGAAGGGGTTTGCAGGAACCGCTCCGTCCCGTTCCTCACTGATGCAGCTCTCGTCGCTGGATGAGCTCGACCGGGAGCTTGGGCGCCTCGATCCAGAGACTGCGTTCCCGATCGCGGCGCTGCGGGTGAAGAGGGGAAAACGAGGTCAGACCCAGACGGTCGCATTGCCTCACGGGTATCTCCAGGACCTCGATCAGAAAAACGGTCTGGAAGCGGAGGCGGATGTGACGGTCGATGGCGGCTGAGCCAGCAACGTCACGTCAACGCCCGAAGGACGAGCAAGATTGCCAGTTGCTTGCTCGTCCTTTACCCGATGTCAGATTCCTGCCAGCCCGCCTGGCCGGCGGCGATCAGCCGAGCTCGAGGCGCGGTCCGGAGGTGTCGAGGACGATGCGATAGCGTGTCGACCCGGTCGAGTTGAGAAACGCCATCAAGTCCTGACAAAACTGGATCGGAACATCCGTGGGCAATGTCAATGTCCGTCCGGCCGACGCCTGGTGGATCCTGCGCACGGAGCTGGGCCCCACGATCCCGGTGGTCGCGATCCCGTCCGTCGCCGACATGCGTCGCCCGCGTCCCATGCCCATGCCCCGCGGTTTTCGCGGCTTGGGCTCGCTGGGCGGAGGCTGCACGGCCTGCGCGACCAGCGGCGTGATCACCGACCGGTACTTGGGATTCAGCGAATAGACCCGTTCGCCGTTCTCTTCGCCGATCAGGACCATCGGATCCCTGCCTGCCGAGCTGCAGATCCGCTGGGCGATGGCATAAGCCACCCGCTGGCTCTTCAGCTCGCTGGCGCGGACGAATGGGGCTTCGGAGAGCTCGCGCAGCAAATACTGCACGTGCGGCGAAGCCGCCAGAACTGCACGCGTCAGTTCTGATTCGGTCCAGGTCTCCGGACCACCAGCCACTGGAGGCGGGGCCCCCATCTGTGGGAATAAGGAAATCTCGTTCATGCGGTGTGTCCTTCTAGTCGGAGAGCAGTTCACCTCGGTCAGCTCTCCAGACCTCGCGTTCCAATTCGCGGGCCCCTCGAGCCGATGAAGTGGATGGACTGTGCTGATACCTTTCGCTAGGTGTCGAGCGGCGGGGCCGCCGCTTTCAGGTCGGGATCATCGAGGTTTGGACAGACCTAGTCAATAGTACTGATGAAGGTCCAAATCCCTCCGACGGGAGTGGCCTGGATCCATGGGTTGTACAGAGGTCCTCCACCGGTCCCTTTTCATTGCGGAGAGCCGTTCCGGGGCGGACCGTACTGGGCGAGCCCGGCATTCCTACCAATCAGGCCGTCCACGAGGTTACGCGCGACATAGAACGCGAGATTGGGGTTGCTCCGGAGGCGCCGCTGGCAATAGGCAACGGCTTGCGCCCAGTCCGACGCAAACGGCACGTACAGGCGAACTCTGGGCTGGATTCCACCGCAGGTCGAACCGTCGACCATTTGGCGGAGAAATGCGCCGCGCGGAACTCCATAAAGCATCTGGATCTCGAATCTCTCGGGTCCGATTCCCTGCGGCAGCACGATCTGCTCCAAGAACCGCCGTATGTATTTGAGGTCGTGGCTGGCGAACTCCACGAATGCGTTGCGGCGGAGAAGGGCGAGCGATTGCCGGAGCAGTGCCTCTTTCATCTCGATCTTGTTCGACAGGGCAATATCGTGTTTCTCGGGATAGATGCCGATGACTGTTCGAATGCGCATTCCCTCGGGCACGCGCAGCAGATCCTGCTCGGTGCGATGCAGTCGGCTCTGAAGCACGGTTCCGACATCGAACCCCTCGCGGAATAATCGCAGTGCGACGTCGAGAGTGAAGTCAGTCCAATGATGATCTTCCATGTCGATGGTCAGCGAGACGCGACTGCGCCGGGCAAGCTCGGCAAGCTCCTCGATCGCCTCGACCGATCCGGCGGCATCGCCTCCCCGATCCAACGGCGACAGGGTGAACGACGACAGCTTGACTGAGACGGTCGGTCGGACCTCCGCCGACGAGAATCGGGAGTCGGAGGAGCATTGAAGAACCATCTGTCGATACATCTCACGATTGGCATCGACCAGCTGCTTGGAATCGATCCCCTCCGCGAGCAGGTCGAGCGTCGTGAACAACCCGCGGCGCGACAGCTCGTAGGCCACGTTCATCCCGGCATCCAGGCTGTCTCCGGCGACGTAGGGCCGCGCGAGCAGGAGTGTGATCCGGTCGTAGATTCTGTGGAACATGGTCTTGATTGAACCTGGTCTCAGAGCCTGAGCAAGAATCGCTCAGACTCTGAGTTTCCTTGCTGGTGGGGGAGGCGGACCCTCCCCCACAACGGCCGCGACACGCGGCTCTGCGGCGGGCCAATGAATGCTCACGCTCTCAGTCCGTTCATCCATCGGATCGTGGTTGGTCGAGAGAGAGGATCAACGACTCGAGCTGGTCGGGCCCGACCGGTTCGAGCGGAATGATCTCGCCGGTGCGCAGCCAGAAGACCTCGAGACCGGGCAGCTCCTGAAGCTTCCATGCTGCGCGTACCGCGAGCGCGTACAGGGAGAGCGACGCGGCATATCGCTCCTGGAATCCGTCGCGCTCGAGGCCGCGGTCGGTCTTGTAGTCGGCGACCACCCAGCGACTGCCGCGACGATACACAAGGTCGACGAAGCCGCGGATCGTCGCGGCGCCAAGGCGGCAGATCACGGGCATTTCACGCGCCACGATCTCGACGTCCTCAAGGTGGCTCTTCAGGGCCTTGAGCACGGCAGGGCAGAGGATCTCCCGGACCCGCCCTTCGATTTCGGCGAGGTCGAATCCGCGGTCGTTCGCAACCCAGGCGGCGGCCTGCGCGAGATCCTCCGGTGACGGTGGCACAGAGAGATCCCATCTCTCGAGCACGCGGTGACAGACGCTGCCCAGAAGCTCTCCGGGGAGCCGCCGCGCTCCGCCCGCGGCCGCCGGCCAAGGTGCCCGGCTCTCTTGCAGACGCGACGGGGCGAGCAGCAGAGTGCGTTTCGCGCGGAGCTGAGTCAGGCATTCCTCGAGCTTGCCGACTGCGGCCCGGAGAGTCGAAGAGTCGGGCTGCCGCGATGCACCGAGGAACCGCTTCGGTGCCGGCTGGGCGATCCGGCGGAAAGTCACCGACCCGGCACCCAAGCGTTGAATCGGCGCGTCGTCCGCCAGCGGATCATGAGTCCAGTGCTCGAGCGCCTTGAGCCAGGACCAATCGCTCGAAGCTTTCGACGAATGATTGACCAGGATCAGCCGGCGGCAGGCGCGAGTCGTGGCGACGTACAGCAGCCGGCGATTCTCGGCTCTGCGGTGCTGCTCCTCGCGCACATCGCTCAACACGGACGCCAGATTCCTGGCATGGTCGCTGCTCAGGGCGAGGAAGGATCGGCCGTCTCGAAGAGTCAGGCGGCGTGCGAGGGCGCCGTTCGATCGGTGCGGAGGTTCCCTGCGGTCGAGGTCCGGGATGATCACGATCGGGAACTCGAGCCCCTTGGCTTTGTGGATGGTGAGAACGCGCACGGCATCGAGGCTCTCGTCCACCAGCGAGCTCTCGCTCTCCGCCTCGGTGCGTTCGAGATCGCGGCTCCATTCCGTCAATGCCAGGAGGAACGGAGTCGACGTGTCGCCCACTTTTTTCTGGAGAGCGAGGGCGAGCTTGCGCACGTTCGCGACGGCCTGGGCGCCGTCCCGGGAGGCAGACAGGATGGTGAGAAACTCCGACCCCTCGAGAATCGAATGGAGGGCGGCGCCCAACGGTTCGGAGGCGAGCTGTCGATGCCACTCAAAAAGCCGTTCCGCGGCAGCGCGCGCGCGCGGCGCCTGCTTCGAAGCCAGGGCGCGAGGGACCGTGAACTGTCCCTGGGCCTCCCGGGCAAACTCCGCGATCTCCTGGTCCGTGAGCGCAAACAGAGCCGAGCGCAGCGCCCCCAGAAACGCGATGGGGTCGGTCGGGTCGGCGGCGGACTGAAGCAGGCAGAGAGCCTCGTCGATCTCGGAGCGCAGGGCGAAGGTCCGGCCGCCGTCGACGATGAATGGCACGCCGAGGTCGCGCAGCGGCCGGACGTAGTCGTCGAGGTCGTTCAGCGAGCGCAGCAGGATCGCGATGTCGCGCGGGCGAACCGCGCCATCCGTGAGCCATCGACCGATCTGCTCGGCGATCGCCCCCCCTTCCCGGCGTCGTCCCTGCCTCCTCAGGCGGCCGGCAGCTCGCGAGCCACGATCCTCCTCGTCCTCGACCACCGTCCAGATCTCGATCGGTTCCTCCTCCGGCTCCGGACGCGCGCTGCACAGACGTTCGAACCCGGATTCGGCGCGACCCGACGGCGGAAAAAACCGTTCGAACAGGACGTTGAGCGGCTCGAGCAGAGAGGGCGGGGCACGGAAGCTTGCGGACAGGACGCAACGCAGCCCACCTTCGCCTTCCACCTTCAAGGTCGCCCTCTGGTAGACGTCCAGATCCGCACCTCGGAATCGATAGATCGATTGCTTGGGATCTCCGACGAGGAACAGCTTGCCCGGCTGCAACCTGACCTGCCAGGCGTCTGCCGCCGGTGCGGACGTCGGGTCCTCGCACAGAAACCAGGCGATCTCGCACTGAAGCGGGTCCGTGTCCTGGAACTCGTCGATCAACAGAAGGTGGATGCGCCCCGACTCGGCACGCCGAACTTCATGATTCCTGAGGAGAAGACCATGCGCCGCAACCAGAAGTTGATCGAAAGTGATCGAGCCCCCCTCCAGGAATTCGGTCGCAATCCGGCGGGCGATCGGCCGGCAGCACTCAAGAGCAAGGGCACAGAATGGTTCGTCGATGCTGCCGATGTCGAGGAGCCGTTCGCGGCTGACCTTGAGTGCCTGGCTCACTCCCGCCGGCTGAGTCCGCGCCAGCGACCTCGGCACGCCGGGAAGCTTCTCCTCCAGTTGGAGCCGCGGTGCGTGCCTTTTGAGCGCCGCGTGGATCGCCGCCGGCGATTCCGTGGAGGCGATTTCTTCCCAGAGCTGGCGATGCGCCTCCAATACCGCGGAGAAGCGGGTCGCTCGCTCGGGAGAAAGTGCGTCCTGCAGCCGGTCGAGGCCCTCCCTGACCGCCACCATCTCCTCTCGCCACTCCTTGAAGAGAGACTCGGGGTCGCAGGTCTCCTCCGTGTCGGGGAGCGATATCAATGACTGCACCAGACTCTGCACGTCGGGCAGCGACAACCGTTCCAGGATTGCGGACAGGGAATCGGCCTGCTCGCCGGCAAGGCCGTGCTCCAGGTGCTGCAGCAGGCTGATGCGCAGGTGGCGGCGGAAGCGCGTGCCGTCGTCGATCTCGGGCGCGGGGGGCAGAGACGCTTCCTTGGGCCAGCGACGTAGAAGGCCGTAGGCAAACGCGTGAACGGTGGCCACCGTGGGCGGATCGATCAAGGCGGGTGCGGCGCGTTGGCGGATGTCTTCGAGCGACATTCCAATGCGCGCGCAGTGCTCGAGGATCCGTTCCGCCTCGGTGGATTGCGACGCAATGGCAGATCGAAGCACGAGGAGCGCGCCCCGCAACCGCCCGCGCATCTGAGCGGCGGCCTTTTCCGTGAATGTGATCGCGACGATGCCGGCGGCCGTCCTTCCTTCGGCGATGATCGCGCGCAGCATCTTCTCGACCAGCAGGCTGGTCTTGCCGGCACCGGCTCCGGCAAGCACGCACACGTTGCGGCGGTTCTCAGCGAGGGCGCGCTCGCGCTCGAGATGGTCGGGAGGGGGCTTCATTCCTCGTCCTCGTCGGTCTCGGTTTTCTTCCTGCGGCTCAAGCCGAAGAAGGCGGCATGCGCGGGGTGCTTTTCGACGCGCTCGAGGGTGGGTACGTGCCGGTGCCTGCAGGCCCTGCGGTAATCGCACCGCGAGCAATTCGCCGGTCTCGACTGGTGAAAGTCCGACCTCAGGGGATATCGCCCGGTGTCGACGACCGCGAGCAGCGTCTGCAATGCAGCGGTGACCTCCTTGCTCTGCTCCTCCAGGTCGTCCACCGAATGCGCCAGGCATGGATCCTCGCGATCCGGGTCGAAGTTGCGCAGCGCCAGAGCCTCGACGGATTCGACATCGAAGCCTTCGGCTCGTGCGGCGAGCCAGTAGAGCTGCAGCTGGATCTGGCTTCCGCACCTGCGCCGCAGGGCGGTGAAATCTTCTTTCAGCTTTTTCAGCGATGTCCACTTGTAGTCGGAGATCGTGACTTTCTTGTCGGGTCTCTCGCTGATGCGGTCGATGCGTGCCTGCAGGGGAAGAGAGCGGTCGCCGACGTTCAAACGAGTGAAAAGCTTGAGCTCGAGGTGCGCAGGAATCGCTCCGGCGCGACCGAGGCGGCGAAGATCCCATCTCACGAACGGAAGGAGCTGGGCGGCGAGATTGTGCAGCTTCCAGCGCGCAAGCCGAGGGGGGATCCGATGGCGCCGCAACTCCCGATGCCGCTCCAGCTCTCCGGCGGCCGCCTCGACCATTTCGGGCAGACGGCGCGATGCCTCGTTCTCGACCTGCGCCGGGTCGAGGGGTTGACCCGCCTGGAACAGGTCCGAGTACAGGAGCTCGAGCGTCTTGTGTACCAGCGTGCCCATCTCGAGGGCATTCCACTCGAGGTCGGTCGGGTCGGCGGGCGCCTGACCGATTCGGAGGCGGTGGCGAAAGGCGAACTGGAGAGGGCAGCGTCCGAGCATGTTGAGTGACGAGGCGCTGAAGGTCTGCTCGAGGAGTTCGGTGCCGAAGTCTCCGTCGTAGGGCAACGCCGCCGCCTGAAAGGATTCGATGGCGCGCAGACGCTTTAGAGCTTCGAGGGTCGATGGTCCGGAGCCGATCGTCCGGGCCAGCGTCTCCACCGCCTCGAGATTTCCGGCGCTCGAGAGACCGACGAGAGTCAACGCCTCGGTCCGCGTCAGCATGGAAGTTTCGTCGTGGAGCATCGCGAGCTCTTCGCGCGGGTGGGCGGGATAGACCCTTGTTGGCGCGGACGGGCCAGCGAGGTCGAGTCGTTCGAGGAAAGCCGAAGGGTTGCGCACTTGAAGCGAGGAGTCTGCCCGATGCCAGCTGATCTCCAGACGCTCGCTGACCGAGTGCACCAGAAGATCGAAGAGCAGCTCTTCCTGGTCTCGAGCCTCCGCCTTGGTCCTTAAGTCGATGCCCTGCAGCTGTGCCAGGATGCGTCGGTCCGAATCCGGGAGGAAGACGTCCTCGGAGGGAAGGCTCGGCAGCAGATCCTCGGTGCAACCCAGCAGGATCGCTCGTTTCCATGGAATGGCGCGCGCTTCGTGCATCTCGAGAACGCGCACCCCGCCGCTCGGCGGCGGAGATGGAACGGAATTCACGATCTCCCGGCCGAGCTCCACGCCGAGGAGATCGCGGACATGCTCGAACTCGGGAAGATCACCGGCCCATTCGCTCCACTGGCCTGCGACCCTTCTCAATGAATCGGCAAACCAGCCTGCATCGAGGTCTTCTGCGAGCTCGGCGAGGACCTCCAGTCGACGACAGGTGGTTCCGGCCGTGCGCCAGCGCTCCTCGATCTTCGACGGAGAGAGTCCTTTGACGTCGGCAAGAAACTCGTCGACCGGCACTCCCCTGAGCAGCGAGCTCAGCAGGAACTGGCAGCGCGCCGCTGCCGGTTGTTCGGCACCTGGACATGATGGAAAGGCGTCGATCGGCACTCCGAGGTTGCGCGCTTCCGCGGCGAGATGGGGAAGAAAGGGCTCCATGCGCCGAGCCAGGATCGCGGTCGATTCGAGCTCGATTCCGTCTTCGCCCTGCCATTGGAGGACACGTCGCAACGCACGCTTGATCTCCTGGCGCGGGTGGCTGGTCTCGATCCTCTCGACTCGGGGGACATGGGCGGTGGAGTCGACCGTCGGGTGCCTTTCGCCCGCGCCTCGGACCATGCGCCGGGCAATCATCTGCAGCCTTTCGTCCGGGGAGGTCGGCACGAAGTGGGAGACCGGAAGCTTCCCGGCGAGCGCCTTGATCAAACGCGCATGCACGGCGGTGAGATCGTAGGCGCCGTAGTGAAAGACGCGTCTCCAGGGAAGGTCGGCGCTGCCGAGGACCTGGGCGGCTCGTGCGGCAGCCGACGCCTCGTCACCCAAGCCCCTCTCGTTCCATCGATGCCAGTCTTCCTGGAGTCGCACGAACAGCTCCAGGGTGGCTCGCCCTGCGGAGGAGAGCCTCTCCATCCGCCGCGGGAGCG
>Ga0247727_10001675_pt1 | contig 51925 bp, 60 predicted proteins | sample WisWelCaveWW1625_FD_202498 | JGI IMG/M metagenome (GOLD analysis project Ga0247727, IMG submission 202498) | Biofilm microbial communities from Wishing Well Cave, Virginia, United States - WW16-25 | ecosystem: Environmental > Aquatic > Deep subsurface > Groundwater > Cave microbial mat | place... | reverse complement strand
ACCGGAGCGGGCGACGCTTTCGGTTCCGGTTTCGTCGCCGGTCTTTTACGAGGGAATTATGAATCAGGAATTATGAATTATGGGAAGGAGGATATTCAATACGCCATTCGTTTAGCTACCGCCAATGCCACCTCCGTGGTTGAGCAAATTGGCGCTACCGAGGGCATTTTGACTAAGGAAAACTTCGTTTCCGATTCCCGTTGGCAAAAGCTGGAGAATTCCACAGAACCGCTCCTTGCGGGCGGCGTTTAATGTAATATACTTTCATCATCAATGAAGAGGGCTAAATCAAAACCCAAATCACCAGCTATGGCAAAACCAATGAAACCATCCAGCGATTATTTAGCTCGCATTAAAGTTGTGGGCGTGGGCGGCGGGGGAGGCAACGCGGTTTCCCGCATGCGTGAAAGCATGCAGGTGCGCGGCGTGGATTTTATCGCGGTGAATACCGACGCGCAAGATTTGGATTACTCCAGCGCTAAACAAAAAATTTATATTGGCAAAAACTTAACGCGCGGTTTGGGCGCGGGCATGAATCCGGAAGTCGGCCGACAAGCGGCGGAAGAGAATCGTTCGGAAATTATAGAATCGCTCAAAGGCGCGGATTTAGTTTTTATTACCGCTGGTTTGGGCGGCGGCACTGGTTCCGGCGCCTCGCCGGTCATCGCGGAAATCGCCCGTGAACTCGGCGCGCTCACCGTGGCGGTGGTCACCAAACCCTTTTCTTTTGAGGGCGCTCAGCGCGCGCGTATCGCTCAAGAGGCGTTTGGTAAATTGAAAGAAAAAGTGGATGCCATCATCGCTATTCCGAACGACCGTATCTTTGGCATCATCCCCAAAGACACGCCTTTTCTCAAAGCGTTTGAATACGTGGATGAAATTTTAAAATCTTCCGTGAAGGGCATTGCCGATCTTGTGGCGATGCCCGGCATTATCAACGTGGACTTCGCGGACGTGCGCACGATTATGCAAGAAACCGGCACGGCGCTGGTAGGCGTAGGTTTATCCGTCGGACAAGACCGCGCCGCCAAAGCCGTGGTGCAGGCAGTCAGCTCGCCGCTTTTGGAAGTCTCCATTGAGGGGGCGAAAGGCATTCTTTTTAGCGTTGCCGGCGGCCGTGATATGAAGATGAGTGAAATTCATGATGTGGCGCGCGTGATTACCGAATCCGCGGATTCTTCCGCGAAGATTATTTTTGGCGCCTACCACGACAAGAAACTTAAAAAAGGTCAGCTAAAGGTTACGCTGATCGCTACCGGTTTTAATGGGAATTCATTCAAAAACGGAGAATCCAATATGTCCAATCTTTTTGCTTCCGCGAGCTTGGCAAAAGAAAATAATTCTTTTTTTACTCCCGACCAGCCCGCTAAAGAACCGGTAAAAAATACCCAGCCCGCGCCAGCGGAAAAAGAAGAATCCAAAGGCGACGAATGGGACACACCGGCTTTTCTGCGCAAGCGAAAAAGATAATGATTAGAGATTAAGGATTATTAAAAACTTGTCTTGCAATAGACAAGTTTTTGTTTTATTCTATCCTCGTCCTTTGACAAGGAGAGTGCCTATGAGTAAGGCCATTTTGTTTGATGGAATTCGCTCGCCATTTTTGAAAGCTGGAACTATTCCCGATTTGAGCGCGGTAACGCTTGGCTCTCATGTTTTAAGGCATTTGGTGGAAAAGTATAATCTGCGAGGCACTTCACCATTAGTGATCGGCGCCAATATCGGCAATCAACTTCTGCATCCCGACGGTTCCAACGTGACGCGCTATATCGCGCTCGCGTCTGGATTGTCCCAAGCAACGCCCGCTTTGACTGTGAACATCAATTGCGCGAGTGGTTTAGAAGCGGTTATTCAGGCGGCGATGCGCGTGGAAGCTGGCATTAATGATGTTGTGTGGGTAGTCGGCGTGGAAGTCATGTCCGATTATCTCGCGGTTTACAACCGTGAACAGCGCGGGGTCCATGGGCAATGGTTGGCTGCTAGTAAAGAAAAGAAGTGGTGGAAAAAGTATCCGCGGCTTCTTTCTTTGTGGTGGAAAACAAAAACCATGCCTCATGCTCCGATTTGGGCATTGGAAAAAGGCCTGACTGATCCATTCGTGCATTTGAAGATGGACCAGATTGCTGACGCCATTGCCAACGATAAAGAGTATGGCTCCAGCAAAGAAGAGCAGGATCTTTTTGCTTTGCAGTCGCATCAGCGAGCTTCCAAAGCTCGCGCGAGCGGACGTCTGGCAAAAGAAATTCTCCCTTTTGGTAAACATGTGCATGACAATGGTATTCGCGACAATCAAACTCTGGATGATCTGAAGTATAAAACTAAGCCTATATATAAAGGCGGTACGACCAGCGCCGGCAATTCTTCACAATTGACTGACGGCGCAGTCGCGCTGCTGATTGTTTCGGAAGAGGTGGCGCAAAATCTTCTTACTTGGCAGGTTGATTCCGAAAAAGAGAGAAAGAGACTTCCCATGGCGGAAATCTCCGCGAAATTCTCTGGCTACGCCGGCTGTGATCCGGCGCGCATGGGTATTGGTCCCGTTGGCGCCGTGAAAGATGTCTTGAATAAGATGGAAGGTGTTAGTTTGGAAAATTTTGATCTAATTGAAACCAACGAGGCCTTTGCTTCGGTGGTGCTGGCGCAAAAGAAACTTCTGGAAAAAGAGGGAATCGGCTATTTGGATTTGGACAACAAGGTAAACGTGAACGGCGGCGCGATCGCCCTCGGCCATCCTTTGGCCGCGAGCGGTACGCGCTTAGCTCTCACTTGCGCCATGGAACTTCAGCTCCGCAACCTTAACCGCGGTCTCGTCACGCTTTGCGTTGGCGGCGGTCAAGGTGTGGCGTTGCCACTGGAAAGGAGGACGCTGTGAACAAATACAAAAACTGGCTGGCTGAGGAAAAGAAACATCTCTATTCCTTAAAACCTTTTGTGGTTTTGAAGCTGAACCGTCCCGGTGAAAACACGCTTAGCGAAGCCGCTCTAACCGAGCTTGAGGTGTCAATTCGCAAAGATTATAGCGGAAAAGTCGGCGGCTTCGTGATTGTTTTGGAAAACTGCCTTGGCGCGGATGTCAAAGAAATTCAAGCGCATCAATTGGCTCCCGATCGCGGCTTGGCTAAAAACGAGGTTATCTCTCTTCTGGAGCGAGCGCACGATTTTGTTCAATATCTGGAAAAACTGCTGGTGCCCACGGTGGCGGCAATTTCCGGCCATTGCCTTGGCGGAGGTCTAGAATTGGCGATGATGTGTCAGGCGCGCGTTCTGGCGGATACTGCCAAAACTCGCGTCGGCTTGCCGGAAACCAAGCTCGGTTTGATTCCGGGTTTCGGCGGCACGCAGACCATGCCCCGCTTAATTCCTCTAGAAAAGGCGTTGGAGCTGATTTCGGAAGGAAAAATAATCGGCGCCGCAGAGGCGTTGGAGCTGGGCCTGGCTGATCGTTTGGTAAAACCGGAAAATTTGGTGGAAAAAGCCGTGGACTTGGCGAGTATGCTTCGCACTGGCGAAGTTCGTCCGCGCGCGAAGCGTTATCGCCACACGAGTTGGCGTAAGATTCCGCTGGTTGGACGTTTCGCGATTTCATTCTTCACTAAAAAAACAGTTGCCGCGAATGAATCCAGCGCCGCTTATCCTGCCGCCGGCAAGGCCGTTCAAGCGATTTTGGCGAGCCGTAGCTTTCCTTATGGCTTGGAAAAGGAAAGAGAATTGTTTGTAGATCGTCTCTTCAGCGAAGAGTCCCCGAATCACATCAAGGTGTTTTTCGCGGAAAAGGAACTCAAAAAGCGAAACTGGTTCCCGGAGATTTACGCGAGCGTTCCTAAAACGGTTGGCGTAGTTGGCGCGGGCGTGATGGGCCGGGCGATTGCTTACAGCATCGTTTCCGCCGGAATTCCCGTGGTTCTCTATGACAACTATCCCTCTTCGCTTCACGCCGGCATTTCTTGGATTGAGAATATGTTTAAGAAAGCGGTTTATAAGGGAATCATGTCTGAAAAGGATGCTTGGCAACGTCGTGGTTTGTTAACGCACGCGAACGGCCTCCAGGGTTTCGCGAAGTGCGATTTCGTGATTGAAGCGGTGAAAGAGAATCTCTCCATTAAGCGCGATCTTTTTGGGCAACTGGAAAAGGTTGTTTCTAAAGACGCGGCGCTGATGACTAATACTTCTTCCATTCTCCCGAGCAAAATCGCGGACGGCTTGAGCTGTCCCGAACGTTTCGGCGCGATGCACTTCTTCAATCCGGTGGAAAAAATTTCACTGGTGGAAGTGGCCGGTCACGCTGGCACCGTTAATCTTTATAAAGCGATGGCGGTGGAGCTGGCGCGCAAAATCGGCAAGGTGCCGGTGGCGCTGGAAAAAGAATGTCCGGAGCTTCTAGTGAATCGCGTGTTGATCCCCGGTCTGATTGCGAGTTTCACGCGCGCCAAAGAAAAGGGCATTCACCCCATGTTGATTGACAGAAAATTCAAGAATAGGGGAATGCTGAGCGGCCCGTTTGAAACCGGCGATCTGGTCGGTTGGGATGTAATGCTGGATATTTTGAAAGAGATTTCCTGCAATCATCCTGATTATCCCAGCGAAAAAGATCTTGCCAAGATTATGGATTCCAAACGTTTGGGTAAGAAAACCGGCGTTGGATTCTATCACTGGCAGGGAGACCGGCGAGGAAATTTCAATGATAGTATTTTGGATACTTACCACACAGGCTTCATTTCCGAAGGCGGTTCGGTGAGAAGTTTCGCCGACGTAATGCGGCGTAGCTTGTATAAAGGCGACAAAAACACTTGTGGCGTCGTTAGCTCGATTGTGGACGAGGCGTCCGATAAGATGGCGGACGAAGCCGTTAAGATTATGGAGGAGGGCGTTTGCTTGGATCCGAAGGTCATCAATTTAGCGATGATTCTCGGTTGCGGCTGCGCTCCGAACCGTGGTGGTGTCTTCGGTCTCTCCCCGAAATACTGTGGCACAAGTTTCAACACGCTTTAAAAGAGCAACCCCCGACTTCGCTTCGCGAACGTCGGGGGATTTTCTTTTTTTATTGCTTTCAGCAATAAAAAAACCCTGAAATTCTTGAAGGGCTTCCTAATTGTCTATTCTTTGCATTGCAATGTAGTGCTGGCCGCCAAACTCTGCATAACTTTTTCTGTAATGGCGCTCACTAAGCTCGCGGTCGCCGTCGGCTGTTCATTAAATTGCAAAACTTCTTTCAGCATGGCTTGCGCCTCCGCTATCTTTTTCACCAGCTCCGGTTGTTTGGTGGGGGAGTTTTCCAGCGCCAGCTGAATTTCCGCCAAGTTTTTTTCTAAATCCGCCGCCAACTCTTTTCGCTTATATGCTGGCGTGGCATACAAATTTTCCGCCGTATCTTTCACTAATTGCGGCACGTAAGGGCTTTCATTTATATATGTCAGCCCTTTTTCTTTGATGCTGTCTGGCAAGAAATAAAAAACCGTCCCCGCCACCAAAACCAGCCCAGCTAAAGAAATAATCATTCTAATCACCTATTTAGTATAACAAAAAACCGCCATTTCATCTGGCGGCGTTTGGCTAGGCCGAAACTTGAAACCGATCCTCTAGGCACTTTCGCAGTGCCTCGTAGGTATTCACGCTTTTGAAAATCGTAACTCGCAGATAGCAACTCGGGCAAATAATCGCGTTGTGGGTGGCAGAAACTGATTTCATTTCCATATATCCGTCATCACCGCATCCATCATGCAAACCAACGGAGCAATTGAATTCCAATTTATCCGAATTTTCTCTTGGCGGATTTTGGACGCCATTTTCCACTAATCGCTCACCGTTTTTCCCAAGAGGAATCGGATCGAACATAAACACCTCCGTCAAGGAATCTAAAACTAAGTTAACCTTAAAAAATTTTTTTGTCAAACTAAAAATTCAAGCGCGAGTTCTTAAGTTTTCGCGATAAAGAATTAAGGATTCTTTAATAACCCTCCATGCTCTTTCTTAAGTTTGTTGATTTTCGGATTAATAATTACCTGGCAATACGGCGACTCTTGATTGTTTTTGTAGAAATTTTGGTGATGAGTTTCCGCTTTATAAAATTGTTCCAGCGGTTTTAATTCGGTCACAATCGGATTTTTATATTTTCCGGAAGCGGCGAGTTCCCGCATAAAATCTTCCGCTTGTTTCTTTTGTTCGGGTGTCGTGTAAAAAATCACCGAGCGATACTGATTGCCCACATCATTGCCCTGACGGTTCATGGTGGTCGGATCGTGCGCGGAAAAGAAAACATCCAACAAGTCGCGATAGGCGATTACGTTCGGATCAAACTCCACCTTAATCACTTCCGCGTGTCCGGTTTCGCGTCCGCTGACATCTTCGTAGCTCGGATTATCCATTGAACCGCCGGCGTAGCCGGATTCCACCGCGTTCACGCCTTTTAATTCTTCAAACACGGCTTCGGTGCACCAAAAGCATCCTCCGCCAAAAACTGCTGTTTCCATGCAGATAGTATAACAAAATTGTAAATTTGTGGGATTAGTGTAAAATATTTTCGGAACATTGAACGGAGGTTCGCATGCTCTGTTTGGCTGATTTAGAAGTAATAGAAGCCCGACGACGCCTTGTCGAAATTCGGGATATAATTGCCCGCGAATTATTTCGTAGTATTTTGCACTCTGCCGAATGTGAAGCTGCCATAGCAGCGATGGAGCGTCGTCGTCGCTGGAACGAGATGATCGGGCGATGTCATGCCAAGACAAAGAGGGGCGAGCCGTGCTCTCGCCGGTCAATCACTAGATATGAGCAGCTTTGTTGGCAACATACTCTTGGCTTTTTGTGGGATCATGACGTGTGGGGCGAGGATGAGCTGGAGGGCGGTTCATTTGAAGAGATGTTTTACAATGCTGATTGGTATATGCAAACTTACAATCCATGCGCGATCTGCGTTGAGGATCCGCCGGAGATGAAAGGTATTAATCCTTGCCCAAACTGCGGAGGCGAACGTGAATACGCATTATTACTTAAGAATTAAGATTTCAACTACACCCTCAAAGGTGTTTTTATTTATTATCATTACGATCTCGCCATAAAAAAGGCGGGCTTTGTTAGTGATTAAGGATTAGAGATTAAGGATTGAAATTATTTTATTTCAATAATCAAATACTTTTTCTCACCCGTTGGAGTTTTAATTGAGATTTCCTCGCCCTTCGCCTTGCCCATCAGCGCCGCGCCGAGCGGGGATTTGAAAGAAATTCTGCTCTTGGCGGGATTCGTTTCCTGCGGCCCTACAATCTGATAGATCAAATTTCGTTGTGTGTTGTTAGTTGTCTGGTTGGTAGTCTGTAAAAGTATTATTGACCCCAGCTGAACCGCGCCGGTTTTTTTCGGCGTTTTAATCACCTCCACTCGCTTGAGCTGGTCTTTCGTCGCGTAAATCTGGCGATAGGTGCTACGCAGCTTCCCCTTGGCCGCCTGATACTCGGCATTTTCCGAGCGGTCGCCAAAAGCCGCGGTTCGCGCCGATTCCGCGATCAATTCCGGCACCGATTTTTCCAGCCGTTCCAGTTTCAGCTTTAGTTTCTTCGCGCCTTCTTCAGTTAAATAAACCGTGCTGGTATCGCGCGTCATCAATTTTTCGTGTCTCCGTAGGGGTAGTCGCATGTTTAATTAAAAATCGTAATCAGATAGCCGTCCAGTTCCCGCTGGCTTAAATCATAAAAATTCTTATTTTGTTCTTGCAGATATTTTGCCAGCGCCACCCCCACAAAGCGCCAGTGCCAGGGTTCAAACTGATAATATGAGTTGTCTTTGGGATAGGAGAGCGTGAAGCCGAATTTGTAAGCATTGGTTTTTAGCCAGATGTAGGCGGGAGTTTTTTCAAAACCGGATAAGATATCCTGATTGCCGGGCGTGGTGAAATCCACCGCCGTGCCTAGCTGATGTTCGGAATATCCTTGGTCGGCGGAAAATTGGTTGGCGGTGCCGGCGCCGTAAATCACTTTATACCCCTCTTTCACCGCGGCTTGTTCCGTAAAAGAGCGGTAAGCGGAAACAATTTTCAGCGTGATGCCGTCGCCGCGCGCGGCTTCCAGCAAGTCGCGAAAATGGTTCGCCGCGCCGGAATGAATCAATTGCGGCCGATTTTTTTCATAAAGATATTGCGGGTCCAAACTGGAAAGTTGGGAGGGGATATAATTCTCGTTCAAAAAATATATCTTGGAATATTTTCTCAATAGTTCCGGATCGGTGGCGGTCAGCTTTTGTAAGTTTCCGACAATACCCGTAATTTCCCCGATTTTCACCTCAAACCCGCTGTTTTTGCCTTGTTCTATACGTAAGGCCTCCGAGGTGGCATCATATTTATCTTGGGCGAGTTGAACATCCTGATTAAGTCCGGTAATTTCCTCCCGTAGGAGATTATTTTCTTGGTTTAGTTTCCAATTCCGAAATCCGCTATAAGATAGAAGCCCAACCGCCGCGGCTACTCCCAGCGCCAGCAAAAGAGTTCTTTTCGGAATTGAGAATAAATTTTTCACCCCTTAATTTTACCACGAACCCATTTTGATTTTCATTTGCAAAAACCCAGTTTTTCGGTATAATAATAAAAGTTCTAAGTCAGTAGTCGTAAGTCAAAAGTTGTTAGTCGTTAGTTTAATATTCCGGCGTAGCTCAGCGGTAGAGCGGCTCCCTGTAGACATTACTTGCAGCTTTCCGTCGCAAGGCGGATTGAAAAATCTCTGGATAACGGTGAAACCCTAATCTAATTGGTAGATGGGCAATACCGTGGGAACCCCGAAATAGTCGGGGGCACCGTAGAGACTAGATACAGAGACATCCCACGTGGATGGTGATATAGTCCACCCCTTTTGGAAACTTAAGGACAAGTGTAAGGAGATGGTCCCAGGTTCGATCCCTGGCGCCGGAGCAATGGAAAAAATATGGATTAGTTTAACGGTGGCATGTGCCTTTTCGGTCGGTTTTTTTACAATTTTCCCAGAAATTAGAAATTATTCAGTTGGACAGATATATTCAACTGTGGGTCTTGATAAACCGGTGATAGAAATTATTTCTCATAGTTTTTCTGAGGACCAGCTACCGCCACAATGTCGGGGCGGTCCATATTTATCAACGTCGGATGAGCATCTGCATCAATTTGCGAATATATCAAATCAAACTTTTATTAATCTTAATCCAGATCACGATTTAAAATTTACAATAAGGAGTAGCAGTGAATATATTGACTCTCCAATTACAATTACGAAAGTCATCTTTCAGTATGTTGGATTTAAAAAGGTCCCCTACACCACAAGATATTCAGCTATTATGGAATGTGGCGGTGGTCCCGACACCGAAAAAATTTACTCACTTGACCCCGGTAAGTTAATAAAGGCTATTAATAGAAAAGTTTCACCTGATTTAGAATTAGAGGTTTCAAATGAAAATGCTGAAAAGTTTGACTATCTAGTTTTGGATAATAGCGTTCCTGAGGAGCGCTTGAAAGTTTTTGTACCGTTACGTCTTCAAGATCAATTTATTGATGGATTAATTAAATTTCGGTTAAAGATAGTATCAATGTATAAAGGGGCTGAGAATACTTTTGTGACTTCTGAATATGTAATTGGTACTGATGAGTGGGCGAGAGCTGTTCGGCATTAAAAATGATTATACAACAATCAAGTGAAAACTATTTTCATCCCAGTCTTAAATCAGAGTAAGTAACTTTATTAAAGGTTAGCAATTTGTTAGAATAAAGAAAGAGAAATGAAAAATATTTACAACACATCTAAGGGGCAGCTTATTGCCATGTGGATTTTTGGAATTATTGGTTGGTTGCTATATTTAGCTGCTGGACAAGACGACGGTTCGGGTTTTATGCTTTTTCTGTTTATTTTTATTCCATTTGCCCTTGTTTTCTACACAATTGGCTGGAAAAATAATAAAAAAAGTTAATATATTTTCGCAGGGCAGTGATTTTATTCGTTTCTTTTCATAAGATCATATGCAAAAATCACTCCATTTTTGTTGTTTGATAAACAAATCGAATCAGCGATCTAATTTGATCAACTTATCGTTATTTGTTAATATAACAATATGAGTACCGCTACTATTGAGAAAATTAAAAAGGAGATCAAGCAAGAGCTCTTGAGGGAGTTTATTTTGCCAATGTTAGGAAAATCCAAGGATTCTGAGGGCGAGTACAAAGAAGGCTTTATTAAGCGAGTATTGAAGATTGCGAAAGAAAAACCGAAGCATAAATACAATAGCAAAAATTTTTTGAAACTTGTTGGATAATGCGCGAAATTGTTTTTAGTGATAATTTTGTTTCTTCTGTTAAAAATCTTGACCGCGTAATAGCGGTCAAGATTAATAATGGACTAGCGTTGCTTCAGAAAAATGCATTTCATCCAAAACTTCACACCAAACCATTACGAGGTAAATTAACGGGCTTCTACTCTTTCAGGGTTGGTCGGGACTATCGTGTGATTTTTAAGTTTCTTCAGAATAAAAATATTTTTCTGATTAGTGCAGAACATCGTAGTAAAGTTTATAAATAGCTCATATTAAGCTCATATTATAAAAAATAAAAATGTCCAAGTCAAAAGAATCACCACACAAACTGCCGGAGGATTTACGAAAGGCCCTCGCCAGCGACCTGCCTGCCGGCAGGCAGGCGCGGGCAATCTGGGAGGATATCACACCGCTCGCGCGCAATGAGTGGATTTGCTGGGTCATATCCGGTAAAAAAGCAGAAACGAGGGATATTCGTATTCAGAAGGCGCTCTCTAAGATGAGAGGTGGGATGCGCCGGCCATGTTGCTGGGGCGGTTGCCCTCATCGTTCCAAATAAATTAAGAATTGATATAATAAACTTATGAAAAAAATTACCCTCATTAATTTCGCCGTTATAATAATTTTAATCGGCGCGGGAATCTTTTTCTTCGCGGGGGATCGCGGGCTTCTCCTCGGGCAATCTGATTTTGAAGGAAAAAACACAACTTTCACTATCAGCGGAAAATCGGTCACGCTCGTAAACGGCATCTCCGAAGCGCCGGCCGTTTCTGGTTCTGCTTCAAAAATCACCACCCGATATTTTGGCAACGAAGCTACGGGTGATTTAAACGGAGACGGCTTAGCGGACATCGCCTTTCTGATTACTCAAGAGAGTGGCGGTAGCGGAATTTTCTATTACGCGGTTGTGGCGCTCAAAACTGAAAACGGCTATAAAACCACCAATGCTTTTCTAATTGGAGATAGAATCGCTCCGCAATCCACCGAAATAAAAACTATCTCATTCCGTGGCATTTCAGCTTCGGAACTGCACGTGAACTTTGCCGAGCGCAGACCCGGTGAACCAATGACTGTTCAGCCGTCCGTTGGGGCAGTGCTTCTTCTTAAAGTTACTTCCGAGGGAGTGCTGAACGGTTTGATGGAATGAATAAAAAAAATCCCAATTTTTATTCCGAGAAGGAATGGGATGTAGTTGTTATCGGCGGCGGTCCGGCGGGCATGATGGCGGCTGGTCGTGCGGCGGAAAAAGGCGCTTCCGTGCTTTTGATTGAGAAAAACGAAATCCTCGGTAAAAAGCTTTTGATTACTGGCGGCGGACGCTGTAATGTAACCAACGGCGAAACGGACACGCGTAAACTTCTCGCCAAGCTCAAAGGAAACGGCAAGTTTTTATTTTCCGCCTTCACGCAATTTGGCGTCCAAGAGCTCCTGAATTTTTTCCACTCGCGCGGCTTAGAAACAAAAGAAGAGGCGAACTTGCGCGTCTTTCCCAAAAGCGAAAAGGCGCGGGATGTGCGTGATACGCTTGCTGAATATTTAAAAAAGACCAAGGTTCAATTGCTCATGGGCATTCCCGTAACCGGATTTACTAAAAGCGATAACCTTGCCATCGGTTCGGTGAGGCTTGGTAATGGCAAGGAAATTCACGCGCGCGCGTATATTCTCGCGACTGGCGGCAAATCCCATCCGGAGACCGGCTCAACCGGTGACGGCTTTGTCTGGTTGGAAAATATTGGACATCGAGTGATTAAACCGATTCCCTCGCTCGTGCCAATCTCGATCAAAGACGCCTGGGTGAAAAAGTTGCAGGGCATCAGCGTGCCGGATGTCAAAATTAGCTTGTTGCAAAACGGAGAGAAGCAGAATTCTAAAATCGGAAAAATTCTTTTTACTCATTTTGGCGTCAGCGGTCCAACGATTTTAAACATGAGCAAAGAGATTGGTGAATTGTTGGAGTATGGGGATGTGGAAATAGTCTTGGATATGTTTCCGAAGTTAGATCCGGGCGCGCTGGATAAAAAGATTCAGGCGGTGTTTGCCGGGCATAGCAATAAGATGTTTAAAAATTCTCTCGGCGAACTATTACCCTCGGCGGTGGCGGCGGCCATCGTGGACATCTCCGGCATCGACGGCGATACGTTCTGCCATAGCGTAAAAAAGGATCAGCGGCTGGCGTTTGCGAAGTTGCTTAAGGCCATGCCAATGAAAGTAGGGGGCTTGCTCGGCGCGGACAAGGCGATTGTGACGAGTGGCGGTGTGGCGCTGGAGGAGGTAGGTTTCAAAAATATGCGCTCGCGGCTTTTTTCTAATCTCTATTTGGTCGGGGATGTTCTTAATATTGACCGTCCCTCCGGCGGCTATTCTCTTCAGCTCTGCTGGACTACCGGTTATGTGGCGGGAGAATCGGCTTCAGAAAAATAAATTCGGTTTGTCCTAGTAAATTATTCCAATGCTTTGCAAACAACAAAACACCCGATTCGGGTGTTTTGTTGTTACAGAACTAAGCTACTGTTCTTAATTCGTCGTTGCGAAAGACAATCCTGAGCTGATTGCTTTGTTTCCGGCGGCATCGCTGGATTCCACTACAAAATAATAGGTAGTCGTGGCGCTTAAGCCAGAGAGCGTCAGGTCGTGGCTCGTTATGTAGCTATTGGACGAAACCATGGGTGTCGTTCCGGTAGCCAAAACTGGTGTCGCGGTGCTATACCAAACCTTGCTGGTCGCCGCCTCATTGGTTGTCCAGACAATATGGACAGAACTTGAGGAGGCGTTCGTTACGGAAATTCCAGAGAGCGAAGGCGCTGTGATGTCCGGCGCGGCTTGAGTGGCAAACATAAATTGGGCGGAAACCGCTTGGTTGCCGGCGGCGTCTTTAGAAGTCACCACAAAATAATAGGTGGTGGCTGAAGTAAGTCCGCTCAAAGCCAAATTATGGCCGGTAGCTAAAGAAGCAAAGGATATCATTGGTGTGGTTCCAGTGGCGGAAACAGGATTTGTGGCGCTATACCAAACAACGCTATCCGCGGACTCATTTGTGTTCCAGGTGATTGTCGCGGCGTTCATGATTGTGCCAGTCGCTGAAACTCCCGAAATTACCGGCGCCATCGTATCTGGGATTGGCGTAGGCGGAGTGGAAGTCGCGAGCTTCTTTGCGATTCCCGGAGGCAGAATTTGGCATGTCGGGATAACTGGCTTGGCGTTTTTCTTCAGCCATCCTGGAGCGATTAAATGCCCCGGTGGAACAATCGCGCACGCTTGTTTATTCCCGCGCTCATCTTTTTCTTCTCCAAGTTGATTCTTTCCCAATTCTTTATTAAGCTTCTCTAAAGTTTTTTGGCCAACATTGCCCACTTGCGACAACCCGTGTTTTTTCTGGAAGCGTTTTACCGCGTTTGAAGTCAGCGTTCCAAAAAATCCGGTAATTTTACCTTCAGGAAATATTTCCGGATCGGCGGCGAGTATAATCTGCAGAGTTTTCACGTCCTCACCGCTCATTCCTTGGCGAAGTTGGCGTATCAAGCTAAGCGTCTCTTTTACATCTTGCGCTGCCTCTCTCACTTCCGTTGTCGCTTTCTTTTGAGTCTCAGCCTTTAGCTGCAATTGCGTTATTTGTTGTTTCAAGCTTTCAATCAGAGCTTGCATTTGAGTTACCGTTGAAGTTTGCGCGGATGCCACAAGGGAATTGCCGAACAGAACAGCTATGGTAAGTGAGCTAAGAATTATTTTTTTCATGATATTTATTTTTTATATTAAATTAATTATTACAAACAATAAAACATCGACCCTTATAATATAATAGAAGACGCTCGTCTACGAAACTTATTACAGAATATTAAAACTAGCAAATTGTGTAGACGCAGCTCATTTTGAGCCGTTTTTTATTTTACGAAAATAATTTTCATAGTATAATGCAGGCATATGCCCATTCGACAAACCATGCCTACCGGCAGGCAGGCTCAGGATAAACAAAAAATAACCCCGTTTTTATGGTTCGATAAAAATTGCGAAGAGGCGATGAATTTTTATGTTTCGGTTTTTTCTGGCAGTCCTGTTAAAAAGGGTGAATCTAAAATAGTAAAAATCAAGCGGTATCCCGAAGGAATGGAAGAAGAACACATGAAAGGAATGGAAGGCAAAGTTTTAACAGGATTGTTTTTACTAGAGGGGCAAGAATTTATGGCGCTTGATGGGGGGCCGTTGTTTAAGCCAAATGAATCAGTCTCATTTTTGGTTGACTGCCAAACTCAGGAAGAAATAGATTATTTTTGGAATAAGTTTATCAATGATGGCGGAATGGAAAGTCAGTGCGGGTGGCTTAAGGATAAATATGGCTTTTCTTGGCAAATATCTCCTCCGATGGAAGAATTTTTGGGAAGTTCGGATAATGAAGGTTTTAGACGCGCAATGAAGGCGATGCTTCAAATGAAAAAGATTGACGTTGAAGGTTTGCGGCGGGCCTATGGAAATTAAGCGCGAACCCAAAAAAATCACCGTTTATTTCAGAAATGATTTTCGGAAATGGCTAAAGAAGAATCACAAGAAAGAAAGCAAGATGGCGGTCATCGTGCATAAGCGGCATACCGGCAAACCCGCCCCGACTCACCGCGAACTGCTGGAAGAGGCGATTTGTTTCGGTTGGATTGATACGATGATCAATCGTTTGGACGAAGATACTTTTCTTCGTAATTTTTCCAAACGCAATCAGAATAGCCGATGGAGTGATAACACTTTAAGCTACGCGAAGGAATTGATTAAAAAAGGAAAAATGACCAAGGAGGGTTTGAAATTTTATCGGTTGGGACTTCAGAGGCCGACGCACGATCATGGCATTCCCAAAAATCCCAACATGCCACGCGAACTCGCGGCGGTTTTAGTAAAAAATAAAGTCGCCAAAGAAAATTTTGATAAATTCTCGCCATCCACCAAGAGAGTTTATTATCGCTGGCTGCTTCGCGCGAAATTGCCGGCCACTCGCCAGAAAATAGTTGAACAGATCGTTTCGGAAATGCTGGACATGGCAAAAAAATAAACAAAAAATCGTCCCGACGTTTGTCGTGGACGATTTTGATTTAACCTTACCAAGGGTTGCAAATGTCGCAGTTTCCCGGAGTGTTTTCTCCCGGAGCCAGCTTTTTGTACATCCAGAAAGAGTGTCCGCCCTCGCCGGAACATTCGTAGCGAAAAACCTGCTGGCCGATGTTCGAAAGTTCATGGTAGCCTATTTGCTCTTCAGTTTCGCCACTTTCTCTTAAGAAGCGAGTGTAGAAGATGGCGCCCTTATATTTTTTCAATTCCGTCGCGACCTCCTCATGGCTAAAACATTCTATCTTCTTATGCTCGCCATCCTCAAACACCTCCAAAACAAAACAGGCAACCTGGCCGAGAGTGTAGTGGTCGGATTTTTCTTGGCTCATTTTCACCTCCAAGAGCTGATGTCAGTTTGTCATGAACCCGGATTTGCTTCAATTGATCTTTTCCCACGAAAGTTTCATACTAACCAAGATCTTTAACAGGGAGGAAAGCCATGGACGCGAAAAAGGTTTTCCATCATGATGACCCTCCGTGCAATGCTCGCTTGGTGGATCGCTATTGTCCTGAATGCAAGTTTCATCCCGACATACAGAGCCTCTGCATTTATTACTACTGCCCATCTTGCGATGTTCCTTTGGTGAATCTGAAGTGTGATAAGTGTCAGCATTCTTTTGAAATTCCTCGCAGCGTAAGGGAGATGCTTAAAGCAAGGGCAAGAAAGAATCCTTTTAAGCGTGGCCGTAAGCGATAGATATTTTTTAGTTTTTCAATGACCGGCAACGGTCATTTTTTCTTTTGTAATGCGTGTTTCGTCAATCCTGTATGCATTGTATGATATGTGGATAACTTTCATTTGACACTATCGCGCGCTCTCTCTTATAATTAAATTATGCATGAACTACAAACCAAACTTTTAAAAATATTAAAGCGAGTAGATTTTTCCAAAACCAGTTTGCGGGGGCTGGCAAAACTCGTGGACGAAAAGTATCCGCAAAAAATTAAACACCACCTCACCCAGTTGGAGAAAAAGGGGCTAGTTGCCATTGATTGGCCGGATAAAAAGCTTTCCATTGCCAAGCCCGGCGAAAGCAAGCTCTCCTCGCTTTTGTCCATTCCGATTTTAGGCAACGCCAATTGCGGTCCTGCCACTCTCTTGGCGGAGCAAAACATTGAGGGATATTTAAAAATTTCCAAAACCGTTTTAGGTCTCCGAGCTATTGGCGATTTCTTCGCCATTAAAGCATTCGGAAATTCTATGAACAAGGCGAAAATCTCCGGCCGCAACATTGAAGAGGGGGATTATATTATCGTGGACCCCAAACAGCGGGTTCCGCACAACGGCGATTATGTACTCTCTATTATTGATAACGTGGCGAACATCAAAAGGTTTTTCCGCGACGTCAAAAACCGGCTGATTATGCTTATGTCCGAATCCACCGAAACCTATCCTCCTATTTATATAGATCCCCGCGAAAACTATTATGTCAGCGGCAAAGTTATCTACGTCATCAAGAGTCCCAGGGGCAGAATCTGGTAAAATTTGCCCTCAAGATAAACTCATAGTATAAATGGGTTAGTCATTTCCCATGGAGGTCGAATGCCTCTTCTTCAGCTTGCTGGACCGATCCAATCACCGAATCACTTGGAGAAAGATTTTGGCCAGCTAACGCCAGAACAGAAATTAACAGTAACCGAGATTATGCGAATTTTTATGGAGGGCTTGCGCGGCATTCTCAAAGAAGCCACGCCGGTTTTCTACGACCAGAATCCCAACGAAAGACGCCCATGTGAGACTTGCGCGTTTAATCCAAGCACGGATTCTTTTTCGGGATTTACCGCGACCGCTTATGGTATGATGAAATCAATTCGAGATGTAAAACCGTTTTTCTGTCACGACAATCAGCCGAACTGGAGAGATAATGTGGTCGATCACCCACAAGAACTGAAAATGTGCCGAGGGTTTCTTGCTCTGATTTCCATTCACTATGTATCGGCTCGCATGATTGCCGATTCTATCTTCAAGTCGCTAGAAGAAGCTGGCCTTCGGCCGAAGCGCTAAGCCGCCATTCCCTAAAAGATGGCGGCCTTTTTATTCGCTATTCCGCCACGTTCGTGCTATCCTTTCAAGGATGATTAAAGGGAAGGTAAAAACCGACCTGGATAAGAAGTTTCAAAAGGTATTGAAAACACCCGTGGGCTTTTCTTTCTACAAGGCCATTCACGAATTTGTTGAGCATATTGAAGCCAATTCAGCGCTTTCTTCCGTGGTTCTCTCCAGCGCCAAAGCTAACCGCGAACTGAACATTCCGAATAAATACGGTTATTTGAAGCAAATTTATCAGGGCTTGGAGGACGCTAGCGGCAAGCCGAAAGGCGACTTGGGTCATACCCGATATGTGGTGCTTTTGGAGTTAAATAAGATTAAGAATAAGGACCTTTCCGAGAGCAATTCTTTCTGGCGAAAACGGGAGATGTTCCGGAAGCTCGTGGGTGAGATTTATCAGCGCATAGTCCCGGATTTAGTATAAATCACTCCTTTATTGACTTCGGATTAGTTTTCTGCTATAATGTAAAGCAAGCTAAGAGATGTCGTCGAGTTTTCTAGCAACAAAACAATTAAGCAATAAACAGATGAAAGGAACTATCAAAACTCTCACTGACCGCGGATTTGGTTTCATTTCCCGGGAAGGAGAAGCGAAGGACCTCTTTTTTCACTCTAAAGAATTGAAGGGTGTTACGTTTGATGAACTCAAGGTTGGCGATATGGTCAGCTTTGAAGTTGTCGACGGTCCAAAGGGCCCGAGCGCTACCAACGTTTCCCGCGCTTAAGCGAGAACGCAAAAACCGTCCCGTTAGGGGCGGTTTTTGATTTTCAGAAAGATTAAATATACACTTCAGCTAAATGGATTATCCTATTCGAATCAACAAGTATATTCGCGACCAGGGACTGGCTTCGCGCAGGGAGGCTGACGAGCTAATTGCCGCCGGCGTGGTTTTTGTGAATGGGCAGAAGGCTAAAGAGGGCATGATGATTAACGAGAAAGATAAAGTAGAACTCCGAAATATCCAAAAAAAATCTTATATTTATCTGGCTTATTATAAACCGCGCGGCTTGGCGACGCAGGCGCCGAAGGGGCAAGAAAGCGTGATTACCAAATTTCGGGCGGAAGGTCTTTTTCCGGTTGGGCGTTTAGACAAGGAATCCGAGGGACTTTTAATTTTAACCAACGACCGCCGGCTGACTGCTAAAATTTTGGGAGTGGAATCGGAAACTGAAAAAGAATATTTAGTGAGGGTGCGCGAACCGCTTATTAAAAACATTGAGCGTATTTTTCAAAAGGGCATGGAGACAGAATCGCTCGGCAAACTTTTACCCGCTAAGGCGAAGGTGGAAAGCGATCATAATTTACGGGTAATTTTACGCGAGGGTAAAAAACACCAGATTCGCGTGATGTTGGCGGAACTTAAATACACTGTGGAATCGCTTAAGCGCGTGCGGATTGGCAAGTTAAAACTTGGCGACCTTAATCCCGGTCAAACCCGCTCCCTCACCGAGCAGGATTTTTAATTCGCTTAAGTTGACTTTTTGCAGTTTTTTGGTAAAATATACCAATGCGAATTTTACTTTTCCTGAAAAATCTTTCCCTCAATATTTTTAAGAAAGCGTTAGAAAATAAATTACGAGCTGGCGCTATTGCCTTCGTTGCCCTGCTAGTTGTCTATTTCGGCGGCCGGTTGATTTTTGGCGGTTCGGAAGACACGCGTTATCTATTGGCGCGGGCGGAAGTCGGCACGCTAACCATCTCGGTTTCCGGCACCGGCCAAGTTTCTGTTACGAATCAGCTGGAGGTTCGGCCGAAAACTTCCGGCGAAATTATTTATGTTGGCGTGAAAGACGGGCAAGAAGTTAAGGCGGGAACTCTAATCGCTCTAATTGATCCGGCGGAGGCGCAAAAGGCCGTCCGAGACGCGGAGATTGCCTTACAACGCGCTCAATTAGAACTGGCTCGTTTAAATGGCGGCTCAATCAATCAGGAAAATGATAACGGTTTTAACGCGGTTGCGGACGTTTTTAATAATTTACCGAGTGTCGTTTCCGGTTTAAAAGACATTATTTACGCAACTGGCATCACCGGCGGTCTTCAGAATAACGCTTCTTACTATGGTGACACCGGCCGTCTAATTTCTGAAAGTCAGGGTTATGATCAAAACGCGGTTTACGCGGCTTATGAGTCCGCGAAAATCTCTTACGAACAAATTTTTCTTAAATATAAATCCACTTCCAGATTTTCTGACGAAACGGAGTTGGCGAATTTAGTGAGGGAAACTTATGAGATGGTGAAAAAAATTTCGGAAGCGGTCAAAGAAACCGCCGGCTTAGTCCAATTTTATCAGGATCAAGTTCGGGAGGAAGATATTGAGCCCTTACCGATTTCTTACGCCGATCTTAGCAATTTAAACAGCTACATTACCAAGACCAACGGTTATTTAAAATCTCTAAACTCGGCGAGGGAATCTTTGGCGAAGGCTAATTTAGACGTTACCTTTCAGGACTTGAGCGTTCAGCAGGCGGAAAATTCTTTGGCGGATGCCAAGCGTCGGCTTTCCTATAATTACGTTCGCGCGCCGTTTGACGGCTTGATCGCCAAAGTTTATGCCAAGCACGCCGACGCTGCTTCTTCCGGTTCGGCGGTGGCGACTTTAATCACGAAAGAAAAAATCGCCGAACTTTCTTTAAACGAAGTGGACGCCGCTAAAGTGCGGGCTGGCCAAAAATCCACGCTGACTTTTGACGCCATTCCGGATTTGCGAGCGGACGGCGAGGTGATTTCCGTGGACACTCTGGGAACTATTTCTCAAGGCGTGGTCACTTATAATGTAAAGATTTCATTCCGGTCCGACGACCAGCGCGTCAAGCCGTCCATGAGCATTTCCGCGGACATTGTGGCTTTCCAAAAAGAGAATGTTCTTTTGGTGCCAAGCGCCGCGGTGAAGCAGAGCGGGCGAATCGCTTACGTGGAATTGCCGAGCGTCCGTGACGCGGCTGTTTTGGGCGGCGCCGCCAATCTTGGCAGCGCCGTATTGACTGATCCGACTGTTCAGAAGGAAGTTCAAATGGGCGAAACTAATGATGAGTTTACGGAAGTTGTCAGTGGTTTAATCGAGGGCGATAAGGTGATTGTGCGGGTGATTAGTGGCGTGAGTAATACTTCCGCTACCGGCGGGCAACAGCAAGGATTCTTCCGAGTCGGGGTGAGCGGTAATCGCGCCGGCGGCTCCGCTCGTTAATTTTTAGAAAGACATGATTGAGTGTAAAAATATCGTCAAAACTTATAAAACTGGCGATCACGAAGCTCGCGTTTTAAAAGACGTTTCTTTCAAAATTTCCGAGGGTGAGTTTGTCGCGATCATGGGCCCTTCCGGTTCCGGCAAATCAACTTTGATGCATATTTTAGGTTGTCTGGATACGTCCACTTCCGGTTCTTATTTTTTAGATGGCAAAGATATTTCCCAGCTCTCGGATGACGAATTGGCGGATATCCGCGCCAAAAAAATCGGGTTCGTTTTTCAGGCGTTTAATCTTTTGCCGCGCGCCACGGTTTTGCGGAACGTGATGTTGCCGCTCGTTTACGCTGGCATGTCGGACGTGGAGCGCCGAGAGCGGGCGGGGAAAGCTTTAGCGGGCGCCGTTTTTCCGGAAAATTTCTGGCAGCACAAAACCAACCAGCTTTCTGGCGGCATGATGCAAAGAGTGGCGATTGCCCGCGCGCTGGTAAATAATCCGGCGTTGATTTTAGCCGACGAACCAACCGGAAATTTGGACAGCCGCACCGGTGAGATGGTGATGGCGACTTTGCAGAAGTTGAACGTCGAGCAGGGAAGAACCATTGTTTTAATTACGCATGAAAAAGATATCGCCGAACACGCGCGGCGCGTTATTCAAATCCGCGACGGGCAAATAGTTTCCGATGAAGAAAATAAAAACCAGCGCGTCGCCGCTTCAAATTTATGATTATTCAAGATCTTTTTCACGAAACTTATACCGCTCTTTCCGCCAACAAAGTTCGGTCCAGCTTAACGATTTTAGGCATCGTCATCGGCATCGCTTCGGTAATTTCCATGGTTTCCATTGGGCAGGGGGCGCAGGGCTTAATCCAATCCAGTATTGAGGGCTTGGGTTCTAATTTGCTAACCGTGATGCCGGGCGTGATTCAGCCGGGTAGGGGCTTAGTTTCTTCCGGACGCGGCGCCGCGCAAAGTTTAAAAAACGAAGATGCTGAAGCGCTTAGGAGAATTGACGGCGTTGCTAATCTAGCTCCGGAGTTGAATCGCCGTTTTCAGATTATTTCGCCCGTTGGCAATAATACTAATTCCGCTATTTTCGGCGTTGGTCCAGAGTATTTATCAGTCAAAAATTTAAAAATTTTAGCCGGTTCTTTTTTGAACGATAATCAATTGCGCGGCTTAAGCCGCGTGGCGGTGCTTGGCTCCACGGCGGCCAAAGATCTTTTTGGCGAAGCCGAAGCGTTGGGTAAAACTATCCGCATTGGCGGAGCGAATTTTAAAGTCATCGGACTTTTGGAAGAAAAAGGCGGGTCCGGTTTTGGCGGCCAAGACGACGCGGTTTTTATTCCACTAACCACCATGCAGAAAATTTTAGTCGGCGATAATTATCTCACGGCGATTTCCATCAGCGTGGCGGAAAAAGACCGTATGACGGAGGTACAGGACGAAGTCACATTTGTTTTAGCCGCCAAGCATCGCGTTAGTCCGGAGGAGCCGGATTTTTCCATCATTTCTCAGGCGGATATTTTAGGTACGTTGAACCAAGTTACCACCACCTTCACGCTGTTTCTCGCGTTTGTCGCCAGTATTTCTCTTTTAGTCGGCGGTATTGGAATTATGAATATGATGCTCACGACCGTGACCGAGCGCACGCGGGAAATCGGCTTGCGCAAAGCTATCGGCGCCAAGCGGAAAGATATCAGCCGACAATTTTTGGCGGAATCCGTGGCGCTAACTTTTTTGGGCGGAGCTATCGGCATTATTTTTGGTTGGCTGATCTCTTTGGCGGTTTCCACTTTCGCCGGCATTGCCACTACCGTGTCTCTTTCCGCCATTTTAATCGCCGTGAGCGTTTCCGCCGGCATCGGAATTATTTTTGGCTATTATCCAGCCCGCCGCGCCGCCGCGTTGAACCCGATTGAAGCGCTCCGTTACGAATAAAATTATAAATTTCTCTTGACCCGCGTCCAGCTCGCGTGGTAAAAATTATTGAACCAGTCGAGGTTTAATAAAAAATAATTAAATAAAAATGAAAAAGTATTTATTAGTTTTGGCGGTGGTCGCGGTTTTAGCGGGAGTTGGCTTGTCTTCCGATTCTGCTTATGCCGCTACGGACTACTTTTTAAAGTTGGACGGCGTAAAGGGCGAATCGACAAACGCGAAGCATAAGGATCAGATTGAAATTATGTCCTGGAGCTGGGGCATGTCCAATTCTGGTAGCATGAGCAGTGGCGGCGGTGGAGGAGCGGGAAAGGTCAGCTTTCAAGATATCTCCCTTATGAAAAAGGTAGATAAGTCCTCTCCGAAGCTTTTTGAGGCTTGCGCTTCCGGCAAGCACTTGAAGGAAATGGTTTTGACTAGCACTTCTGGCAAGCGTTTGGATTACTTGAAATATACTTTCCAGGACGTTCTCTGCACTTCCATGACTACTTCTGGAGGCAGTGATGCTCCGATGGAACAGGTTTCTTTCAGTTACGGAAAAATTGAAATGCAGTACATGCCGATGGATCTTTCCGGTTGGCTCCGCGCCGCTTGGGACATCGTAAGAAACGTGGTTTTTTAGAAGCTTATTTCGGCAGAAAAACGCTCCGGTTTTACCGGAGCGTTTTGTTTAGGAGTAAAATAAAAAAGCCCGTTCGTTTTTTAACTACTTGGGCTGGTTAAAACTTTTCCTTGCGGGGATTGGACTCTCTTTCAACAACTTTGATTTTCACTTTAAATTTGTTTTCCAGGTCCGCGATCAGCGCCGCCGACATATTTCCGTAAGCCGTGAATTTCCATTCTCGGTCGTTGCCCGGAACGCCAAATTCCAGATAGCCGATGAAATCGCGCTTTTTGCGGAGAAGTCCGAAAAAGCGGCGCTTCTTAGTTGGATCTAAATCGTAGAGAATCCCCATATTCCATCTCCCCTGCACGGATTGTAACTCTTTTCCATCGCAATCGGCTGGAACAAATCCGCGATCGCGAATAAACTCCACCAACTCGTTGCTGTTTTTGAGTCTATTGGTCGGTTTCGGATCGTCAACGGTTTGCGCGTCCAAAATCACAGCCAGCGCAGGTTTCGGTTTCGGCAATTCCACCGGCGTAGTGAATTTCAGATCGAAATCTTCTGGAGCAAAAATGGTGATGGCTTTATCGCCAGGATTCCAAGGGATTGATCTGGGCATGGGAATTGCCGTTGGAAGATCTTCTGCTACTGGCTCTAAAACTATTACGTCTTCGTCAGGTTTTGGCACCACGCCCGCTTCTCGCACTAACTCTCTGACATCAAACAATCCCGAATCAGTCATCACCGCTCCACTAGATACATCGCTCTTAGAAGAAGTAAACGCTCCATTTTCAGAATTTTTTTCGTCTGGTTTTTTGTCTTTCTCCGGTTCTGGCTTTGGAAAATAAGGTGGGATAGCAAACATAGCAATCTCCTTGTTTTGGGAGTTGTGTTTTGTGGAACTCCCTCAATGAAAGCAGTTTTGACCGGCGCTCGTCAAACATTTAGAATTTGCTCATGCGGCTTTCCGTCATCATTCCCACTTATAATGGAGAGGGCAAAATTAAAGAAACTATCTTTTCCACGCGCAATTATTTAGCGCGCCAGAGTTATGATTGGGAGATTATCGTGGTGAACGATGGCTCTACCGACAGAACCGCGGAAGTTGTGCGTGAATGCGAGGCGCAAATACCGGAATTAAAATTTATTAATAATGAGGCGAATCACGGCAAGGGGTTTGCTGTCCGACGGGGGATGCTGGCCGCTTCCGGCGAGAGTCGTCTATTTATGGATGACGATAACTCTACCCGCATTGAAGAAATAGAAAAATTCTGGCCACATACTCGCGAAGCTAAGGTGATTATCGGCTCTATCAATATAGAAGGCGCGCTGGTTCAAGAGGGCGCCCAATGGTATCGGCGTTTTTTGGGAAATCTAGCGAAATATATCATTCGCGCCGTCAGCGGTCTTTGGGAAATTAAAGACACGCAGAGGGGTTTTAAGCTTTTTAGCGCCTCCGCCGCCGAAGCGATTTTTTCCAAACTTACCATTGAACGCTTCGGTTTTGATATTGAGACGCTGGTTCTCGCCAAAAAACTTGGCTTGAAAATCCAAGAAGTTCCGATTCGCTGGAACAATCCCGCCGCCTCCAGCGTAAAACTGGCCAGTTATTTCGCCACCCTCAAAGAACTTTTTCAAATTCGCTGGAACCTCTGGCGGGGATGGTATAATAAATAAAAGGTCTAAAAAGAAAAAAACATGCTTAATCAAAATAAAGTTGCTTTGTCGCTTGGCGCTTTCGCGGGTTTCATGCACGCCGTTTGGTCCGCGCTCGTCTGGCTGATGCCGGAGAACGTACAGTGGTTCTTGGATTGGATTTTTGAAATGCATCATCTTGTGAATCCAGTGGCCATTACCGAATTTAGTTTAACTAATTCGGTTATGTTAGTTATCACCACTTTTGCGATGTGGTTCGTTTTCGGTTGGGTTTTTTTCTACATCCACAACTGGATTATGGCGAAGAAGTAGGCGTGTTCGCGGAAATCAAAAAACGGCTCGGTATTTACCGGGCCGTTCGCGTTTTTGGTTCAATCATGCAGGCGTCTTCTCCCGCTTCAAAATAAATGCATTTTTCTTCAAGCGCTTCCGCGAGTTCGGCTAACTTTTTTATCAGTTTGGTAATTTTTATTTTTCCCACAAAAGCAACCTTGAAGGCGCGGGATTCATCCGCGACCACTATTTTGGCGGATTCTCGCCAAATGCCGCAATTGGGAATGCGGAAATCCGTGTAGGCGCCGAACTCTTCCGTCAAAAAATTCTGCAAAACTTTTAGGGCCGTTTTGCCGCCAATTTTCCATTTCAGTTTTTTTACTGGGATTAGGAAAAAGGCCGGCCTGCCCAAATCAATCAGTTTGTATCCCGGGCGCTCAAACTGTTTCCAAGGGTTTCTCAAGGAAGCCTCCATTTCAATGAGTGAATAAATTTATACAACAAAATCCAAAAAATAGCAAGAAAAAGCGCCGCTTTTAGAAAGCGGCGCTGGTCGTTCGCAAATCTCGCGAGGCGACATCAATGCGGCCGGGAATCGGCGTAAACATCAACCAGAAGCCAGGTGTAATTCCTTTTTCCAGCAAAGTTTCATGCAGGTTGGAAAGCTTGCCGTTTACGGCTCGCTGAACCACGTAGAAATGCGCTTGATAATCGTCTCGGAGTCGCCGCGTAATTTCTCGAACGGGGCAGTCGTAGTATTTCTGGTCCAGAATGCGAATCAGTGTGTCCATGCCAATCAGGAAAGAAAATCCGGAGAAGCGCTCGGCTTTATCCACGAAGCGTCCGGTATTTTCCGTGAAGAGCACGGGCGCGAACCAGCGGAATTGCTCAGAGCGAGCCAAGAGTTCTTCCCTCGGAATCGCTCCTTTGTCGGGATGATTGGTGCTGATGGCGTAAACTACATCCATGCCAGTTGCGAATTTTGCCTGGCGGGCGAAATTGCGATGGCCGTGATGCAGGGGATTGAAAGACCCGTCAAATAAAATATGTTTTTTCGGATCCAAATCTGCCGCCGTTCCCAAAGTTTCATTGGGATGAATCAAGAGGTCTGCCAAAGAATCTCGTTTGGAAAGTTTTTCCAAAAGCGAGACGTGCTTTTCAATTCTCATCTCGCCGGCCGCCAGAATTTGTTCCAGTCCAGCGGTTTCCAGTAGTAAGTTCAGCGCCAAGTGGTCGGAAATAATTCCTTCGCCCTCGCGTCCCAGTTTTCCATAACCATCCTCGTTTTTTTCAAAGATGTGGGAAGCGGAACGCAGACCGGAATCGGAACTGGCCGCCAGAAACACTCGGTTTTCGCCCCGTTTCGGGCGATTCGTGGTGATCGTGGCAGTTAGGCCAAGTCCAATAATGTTTTTTCCAGTTCCACCGCTCCGAATATCCAATTCCATGCCGCGATGCCGAGCCGCCACCGCCATGCGGAGCGCCGTTTCCGGCGAACAGGATTTTTGCGGTTTATGGCCAAGAAAATCGATTAAAGCTTTTTCGCTGTAAGGGAAAACGGCTTCTAAAATAGTTTGCGAAGCGCCGGGAATTTTGCACAAGGCATCTTGCACTCCCGCGCCCGCTCCGGTGCAGGCTATGACTGCCCGTGCCGGAGAGGCGTGAAGTTCCGCGATTGCTCTGGTGAGTTTCTCGTTCATAGTAGTCCTCCTTTAGGTGAGTTCCGCCCGGCGGCGGATATCGGCGAGATTTTGGCGAACCAAGAGTTCACCGTTTTGGAAAACGGGAATCAGTTCGTCCGGCAAAGAGTTTTCGCCTTCGCGACGGGTTACAAACCCGTCACGAGGATCGCGCGTCAGCATCAGCCGGCCGCGCTTGCTGTTCTTACTCGGGTCAGTCAGGGGGCGTTTGTAAACATCTCGTTCAACGCCATTAACGACGGCGTGCGAGCATTTCATGGCGAAGCGTTGTGTGTCTCGGTTCAAGTCTTGTAGCAGTCCACCGCCGGATCCAAAGGCCACGCAATCCACAGACCATCTTCGGTTCATGACCGCTTCCAAAATTCCACCGACAGTAGTGCGCTTAATGCCATCGCCTTGAATCAGGCGAACCTGTGAGGGCAGAACGCGATATCCCTTGCTGTTTGTTACGAAGCCAAAAACATTTCCCATGCTTTCCAAAAGATCTGGCACGACTTGTTCCGGCGAACCAGAATCAGGCCTAATTACCAAGCAACCATTACGCGCCAAAACTTTTTCTTTCAGGTCTTTGCCCCAGATATTCACCACCGCGTTCTGGACATCCCAAGAGTCAGAAACTACCGCCACCAATCCAGTGGGGAATTTTTCCAACATATTTTCATAAGCCTTTCTCTCACCAGTTTCTCCCCATGAAGTAATTGTGGAATGCTCCGCTGCCGGAATACTGAAGCCCGGCATCTCGGAGTCGTAATATTCCATCAAGAGTTCGCAGGCGGCGAGCGTGTCCGTTCCCATGAAATTCACCAGGTGTGCCGCGCCGCCAATCGCCGCGGATTCGGAAGAACTTACCCCGCGGAAACCAAAATCATGCAGTTTGAAATTCAGGTTTGCTGGCGAGGGGTCACCAGAGCGTTCCAGCGCCGCCTTGATCAATTTTCTCATCTCGCGAGAAATCGTCGCCACCGTGCAGGGATACCAAACTTTCACCACTAAAGTTTCCAAGTAATTCGTCAGCCAGAAGCAATCGGGGCAGGTGTTTTCAATCGTCAAAACAACATTGCCTTCGGGAACCACGGTTCCTTCTCGCACGGCTTTGATAATCACTGGCAGTTTGCCGCCGTGTTCGTTCAAAATATGCTCCCAACCTTTTTTATGGAAAAGCTGGTCATTGCCGAAATGCGCCGCGAAGAACTTTTCCGCTCTCGCGATTTTTTCCGCCGTCACCACTTGTCCGGTCAGATGTTTCTGAATGAGATATTGCAGACCGAAGAAAACCACCTCTTGATACTCTCCACCCTTGCGAGCTTCCAGATAAGAATAAATCTTCGTCGTGCCAGGAGGATACTGGCAATGATGAGCCGCTTTATACGAGTCAGTTTGGAGAACAATGTTTTCTAACATATGCGTACTCCTTTCAAAGAGCGCCTCGCGCTTCCGCCTTGGAAGTGGAGGCGACTGCTTCCTTCAAGAGGCAATCGTCTCCACTTCCACAGCGTTTAAACTATTTCAAATATATCACTCTCTTTAGCCGTGAAAACATAGAGCTGAGCGGGTCTGTGGGCGATGCCGCGTTTCTGCCGGCTTAGATTTTTAATCATGCCGAGCTTGAGAATTTTTTTGCGGAAATTCCTCTTGTCCATTTTTTTCCGCAAGATGATTTCGTAAGCGTTCTGCATTTCTCCTAAGGTGAATTCTTTTGGTAAAAGATGCTGAATAATGCCGGTGTAAGTAATTTTCCCCTGCAGGCGCTTGGTGGCGAGCGCCGCGATTTGATTATGGTCGTAAGCGAGTTTTGGCAAAGAAAAAACATTCTGCCAGACAGCGCCGGACGGAGTTTTTATTTTCGCCATTTTTTCCGGAGAAACTAAAGCGAAATAGCCAATGGAAACTACGCGGCCCCGCGGATCGCGCTTGATATTGCTAAAAGAATAGAATTGTTCCAAGAAAAGCTTTTCTTGGATGCCGGCTTTTTGCGAGAGATTTCGTATCGCAGCCATCTCAGCTGTTTCGTGAGGAAGAATTAAACTGCCCGGCAGGCCAGGAACATTTATGAAGTAGGGCGGCGCGTTCACCGTGATTAAGAGGGTTTTGAGCTGGCCTTCTATTAAAGTAAACAAAACCACGTCGGTAGCCAGCACGGCGAAACGCAATTTTTTGGGATCCAGCTGCTTCATATATCTTAGTGTAAGTATTACACTAACAAATCAACCCGTCAAGAGTCAGAAAAATTATTTGCAAAATTCGGATAAATTAGTAGTTTAGGATTATACTTAAAAGCGTTCCTTCAAAACCAAAAATCAAGGAGGCCCGAATGCCTTCTCCTAATCAATATCGTTTGCAATGGCACATGGAAGCCAACCTGCAATTGGCGGTGGTGTTTGTCAAAACCGGAGCTTCTGCCGGAGATTGTTATATTGAAGCCGTTACGGAACAACACAATTTGAACCAGTATTCGGGCCCTTTCAATATTAAATATAAATCTTTTACTGGAGCGATGGATGTGGAGCAGATTCAGAAATTTATACAAAAGAATTTACCCGGTTTGCGCGGCCGGGAAATTCAGGATGTGTTGGGGATTGAGGTGTTCGATAGGGATGGTCTGCATATTCTTTTTGATCCGCCGATTGAAGTGCGAAAATAATTTTTTGCCAGCGTTGACGGCGCTGGTTTTTCCGTTATTATGTAGAGCGGCTCTTTCAAGGAGGTAGTCATGCTCTTTATCCAAGCGATTCGCGCGAATAGTTTGTCGTTGGGTATCGGCGAGAAAACCCTTGCGAAGTTTTTTAAAGATCGGCTTCCAGAAATAATTTCCGAGGCGACAGTTGGTGTTTATCAACATATACCCGTTTCTCCTAAGGATATTATCATTAAGACCTTTAAAGAAAACGAGATGGATTCGTTACGGGGATGTCTTGTAGTTTTAAATGTTCTCAGTCAGAATATTGCTGATTTAGACGAGCCGCGTTTCGTGGAGCGGGTTACTACGGGAGTAAAGGTTGGTTTAGGAGAGTTGAAGGAGAGTCTTGCTGACGCGAAAGTTCTGGTCTCTGTTTTCTCGACCAAAATTGTTTGTTGTATGAAGTAGTCCATTGCCCGATTTCTTTCGGGCTTTTTATTTTCCCCCTTGTCATTGCGCCGCTCATGGAAATGGGCGAGCCTCGCCCAAATTATAATTTGGGCGGGAGCGAAGCGCGGCAATTCCTGCTACAATAAACCCATGGTTTACTTTTTATATTTAATCTCCATTCTCTACGGCCTGTGGGGAATTTGGGCGATTCTTTCGCCAAGACAGGCCATGCGGCAAAACGTCGGTTTAAAAAATAAAATGCCCCACCGCCTGCGCGGGCTGGTGACATTGGCGGTTGCTGTTCTGCTTTGGCAGGCCGCGGTTGTTACTACCAATCCGCTCTTCGTGATGATTCTCGCCGCCTGCGTGGCTTTCAAAGGTGCGTGGCTTTTGACCATGAGCGACGCCTCGCACGAAAAGTTGATGCGTTGGGCGGGTAGTTTTTCCCCACTCGCCATCCGCTTTTTCGGCGCGTTGGCAGTGGCGCTCTTCTGGTATCTTTATAAAATAGTGATTTTCGGCTAACGCCGAAACCGTCCAGATAAGCTGGGCGGTTTTCTTTTTTATTGGGCTATATTTTGTTATATTTCAAAAGAAGTTTAAATAATGGCCATGGATAATCTTTTTACAAATTACATCAAATCAGTTTCAAATAAGTTTTCACACAAAGAGACGAGCGAGATGGGATATCGCACGGATTTTGAAAATCTTCTCAAGGGTGTTTTTGAATCAATTAATGTTAAGCGTATTGATCATGATGCGCGAGCGAAACAAGGAAATAAGCCCGATTTTATTGTACTCAAGAACGATGTGCCGATTTTGTATATTGAAGCAAAAGATATTGGTACTTCTTTGGATAAGGTTGAGAAGTCGGAGCAGATGGTACGTTATTTCGGTTACGCGAATCTAGTTTTGACTGACTATGTAGAATTTCGCTTTTACAGGAATGGCTACGCGTACGGCGAACCGATAAAAATCGCTGACCATGATTTGAAAGAGAGGGCTATAAATCCTCATCCACAAAATTACCAGCTACTCGCAAAAACGCTTCGTGATTTTGCTCAATCTCACAAAGAACCCATTAAATCCGGTGCGCATCTTGCCAAGATAATGGGTGGTAAGGCGCAAAGAATTAGAGATAATGTGAATCATTTTTGGGTAGGAGAGTCAGAACAAAATCGGGAGATTTTCCGCGTATACGATGCTATTAAAAAAATGCTTGTTCACGATCTTTCGCACGAGTCGTTTGCGGACATGTATGCTCAAACTCTCGTATACGGCCTTTTTGTTGCCCGTTATTACGATGACTCAGCTGATACTTTTTCTCGTCAAGAAGCGCGCGATCTTGTTCCCGCCTCAAACCCATTCCTCCAGCATTTTTTTGATCATATAGCGGGACCAAATTTTGATAAACGATTAAGCTACATCGTCGACGAACTGTGTGAGGTATTTCAACATGCCGATACCAAAAAACTTGTTGAAGAATATATGGCGGACGCCGATCCGATTATTCATTTTTACGAAGACTTTCTTAAAGAATATGATCCAGACTTACGTAAAAAAATGGGAGCGTATTATACGCCACTACCAGTTGTCAATTTTATTGTTCGTTCAGTTGATCAAATTTTAAAAAAAGATTTCGGGCTTGCGCAAGGACTTGCCGATACCGCAAAACTTCCCGACGGGAAACATAAAGTGCAGATTCTTGATCCGGCTGTTGGTACTGGAACATTCATTAGTCGGACAATCCGCGTTATCTATGAAAATCTCAAAGCTCAAGGACAAGAAGGACGCTGGCCTACGTATGTCCACAATGATTTACTTCCTCGTCTGCACGGATTTGAATTGATGATGGCTCCATACACTATTGCGCATCTCAAATTAAGCTTATCTTTTAAGCAGACGGGTTTTTGGAAGTTTCACCGTCGTCTCGGTATTTATCTTACTAACTCGCTTGAGCAAGCGGAAACGCAAAAGAATCTACCCTCCCTTGGTCTTGCTGAAAGTATTGCTGAAGAAGCAAGAGAGGCAACTGTAGTAAAAAATACCACGCCAATTATGGTAGTGCTTGGCAATCCACCCTACAGCGTAAGCTCCTCAAATAAGGGGGAATGGATACAAAATCTGATTAAAGAATATAAAACTGGCCTGAAAGAAAGGAAAATAAATCTCGATGACGATTATATTAAATTTATCCGTTTCGCCGAACATTTCATTGAGAAAAATAAAACCGGTGTCGTCGCGATGATTACTAACAACTCGTTTATTGACGGCATTACGCACCGTCAGATGAGAAAACATTTACTTGAAACATTTGATGAGATTTACATTCTTAATCTTCACGGTAATTCTAAAAAGAAAGAGAAAGCTCCCGATGGTGGAGCAGACGAAAACGTTTTTGATATTCAGCAGGGGGTATCCATAAACATATTTGTCAGGAAAAACGAGAATAAAAAAGGCTTGGCAATCGTTTATCATTCAGAAATTTTTGGAAAGCGAGAATTTAAATTTGAAATGCTCAACAAGTCAGATATCGAAAAAATTAAGTGGCAGAAATTAGAGTATTCGGAACCATACTTTTTCTTCGTGCCAAAAGATTTTGGTGCAAATACGGAATACGAGAAAGGGTTTAAGGTTGACGAACTATTTGGCACATATTCTTCCGGAATTGAATCAGCAAAGGACGATTTTATTGTTAAGTTTTCCAATAAAGAGATTACCGATTTAAGAAATTTTATTGAAGTCAGCTCAGATAAGGAAATATCCAATACATATAATTTGAAAATTGAGAAAGCCATCCAAGTGAAAAATGATTTCAAGGATATTATTGGTGAATATACAAAGTTATCTTACAGACCATTCGACACCAGATATACGTTGTATTCATCTAATAGTACTGGTATTTGGTTTCGGCCAAAGTACGAGGTGATGAAACACTTAGTCAAAGGCAATCTGGCCCTACTAACTTGCAGGCAACAAACGAGTTTTGGCTTCCAGCATGTTTTTATAACAAATACTATAGTTGAAAGATGTGCTGTGTCCTTGCAGACTGGCGAGGTTACTTATGCGTTCCCACTTTATCTGTATGTTGAAGATGGTTCGAAATCAGCAAACCTCAAAAAAGAAACTGTCGATGAAATAGAAAAAAGTGTTGGCAAAGTCACGCCCGAAGATATTCTTGATTATATTTATGCAGTCTTACACTCGCCGAGCTACCGCAAAAAGTATAAAGAATTTCTCAAAATAGATTTTCCACGCGTGCCATATCCAAAAGATAAAAAACAATTTTCGGCACTTGTTATTCTTGGTCGCGAGCTTCGTGAGATTCATTTATTAGAATCGCCAAAAGTAAGCAAATTTATTACGACATATTCAATTTCCGGTTCCGATACCGCTGAAAAAATATCTTATAAAGATGGCAAGGTATTTATCAATAAAGAACAGTATTTTGGCAATGTTCCCGAAACAGCTTGGAATTTTTATATTGGCGGTTATCAGCCAGCTCAAAAGTGGCTTAAAGATCGCAAGGGTCGCGCTCTTTCAAATGGCGATATAGAACACTACCAAAAAATCATTATTGCATTAACGGAAACAGACCGACTCATGAAGGAAGTTGATCGGGTTATCTTATAAGCCGGAGCCGCGTATTATGCGGCTCCGGCCGAGCGAGGCGTACTTTTCTAGCGCCGTTGGTGAATGGCAATAGCTTAATCAGTTCTCTTTCTCCGCGAGCTCTCTATAAGCCAGTATCTTTTGCTCAAGTTAGCCTCTTTTTGTCTTGTCTACAACCACAGCATTTTTCACAACCTTTTTTAAGGCTTTGGCTGCGTTTTTTGCTCCCTGCATTCTTTTGTATGTTTCGGTAGTGGCAATAATTTTATTATTTGTTCCTTTGACGGTGACATACAATTCATTGTTTTTAGCTTTATTGATGATTATTTTATTACTTCTCATCTTGATTTTGTTTAAATATTTTTTTCGGTTCGACGAAGCCGATAGAACCATTTTATTTTTATGAAATTCAAATGTCAAGTTTATTAACATTCATATGTTTGACTTCTTTACATAAATCTATATACTCTAAGTATGGGCAATAAATATGTGCAATTTATAAAAGCGCTTAGAACTAAGCGCGGTCTTTCTCAATTAGAATTGGCAATAAAACTGGATATTTCTCGTCCGTCATATATAGCCATAGAGCAGGGGAAACGAGAATTAACTCTTTCGGAGGCAGAAAAGCTAGCTGAATTTTTTGGGGTATCTCTAAAAGAAATAGAAGGCGGCATATTTGCAAACTACGAGAAATACAAGCAAATGATTCTTGCGTATATAAGAAATGCTGGATCAAAAAAGGACGGGCGTATCACAAAAACAAAACTTGCTAAGCTTGTGTATTTGGCAGATTTTGCGTGGTTCTATAATCACCTTGAAAGTATGAGCGGCATGCAATATAGAAAAATCCAATATGGACCAGTCCCCGATTCATATTTTCGGGCGGTAGATGAACTTTTTGAAGATGGACAAATTGAAATCACTCCCACACAAGACGGAGCAATGCTTATTTCTCAAACAAGAAATGGAGCGAAAATTGCATTATCTGAAATAAGTAATGATGAGGAAAGGCTTATAAAAAATATTTCTCATAAGTGGAAAAATAAGAATACAAATGAGATAGTTGCTTTTACCCACAATCAACTCCCGTACGCTATTTGTTCGGAGAATGAAATTATTCCATATGCATTAATAACTCAAGAGAATCCCGAAGATGTCTACTAATTATGAAGTTGCTATAGAGCCATTTACTGAAAGGCATTTCATTAGAACCTTTACTAAGAAATACAAAAGAGCTTGGGACGTTACTCTTTCTGCCCTCCTTCGTGAATTTCAAAGCTTTGATGTCATTCTAGAAAAAACCATTGCAGAAGAAATTACTGATAGAAATGCTGATATGGTTATTTATAAAACCGAGTTTAAAATCTCAGGAACACGAGAATCAAGACACGGTTCAGGAAATAGATGCATTGTGGCTAAACATAAAAATATAAACAAAATTTTTGTTTTACTTGTATATCACAAGAATGATCTAGGCAACGGAAACGAAACCGCTAATTGGAAAAGAGTAATTAAGGAAAATTACCCAAATTATACTAGTCTTTTATGAGCTTTTCATTTTATAAAAATTTTATCTCTATCTGTTATAATCATCCTTAGAGATTAAAGATTAAACAACATGTATCGGAAAACTCTTTCTAATTGGAAAATTTTAGTCAGCCTGCTTTTGGTGGCGGGCGGTTTGTATTGGGTCTGGGCGAATTATTTCGCTTATGACAATTACGATGCTCTGCTGGATTTTCAAAAAGAATACGTGGCGGCGATGACCGCCGATACCTACGGCGGCAAGACTCCGCAAGAAACTTTGGACTTATTCGTTAAAGCTCTCCGTGCCGGTGATATTGATTTGGCGGCAAAATACTTCGCGTTGGATGATAAATTAAGCCGCGAGAAGTGGATAGTTGTGTTGAATAGTTTAAAAACTAGTAATTTACTATCGCAAATGGCTAATGATATTTCTTCAAAATCACAACCAGATATTAAAAATATAACCGGAGAAGATGATTATAAATTTGTTCTTTATGATTCTAATGGAAAGGTAGGCGCCAGAATTAACATGCAATTTAATAAATACTCCGGCGTCTGGAAGATAGAGAGTTTATAAGCTAAAAATCGCCACCTTGGGTGGCGATTTTTTAATAGATTCTTCACTGCGTTCAGAATGACGAAATTTAGATGGCAGTTTTTGGATTTTAGAAAAATTTTATCTTGGTAGTTTACAATATTGCCATGAAAAGATTGGCCGGTTTTGCGCTATTTTTACTTGTCTTTTTACTGATTACTCAAAACGCCTTGGCTTATGGTGTGGAAACGCACGCCTTTTTAACCGACGAAGTGGTGAAATTCTACAATCAACGCTATCCCAACCAAAAAATTATCCCAGAGCTGGCGCCCTATTTAATAGACGGTTCCCGCCATGAAGACGAAACCCTGCGCTACATGAACCACTTTTATGATCCGGTGAATAATCGCGGTTTAGCGGATTGGCCCTACTACGGCGCCAGCTCCAAGGTTTGGGCGGAAGACGATAGTAATCAAAACAAACTCGCTTATAAAATTTTGCCGAACTCCATTGCCACCATTCTGACCGCCGACCAATATCAAAAGGTGGATGCTTTTATTCGCCAAACCAATTTTACTTGGCAAAAAGCCGTGGAGCTTTACGCACACGGCGAATCCGAAAAGGCCTTTTATGCCATGGGTCATATTATTCATTTATTGGAAGACGTTTCGGTACCGGACCATACGCGCAATGACGCGCATCCGCCTTTTGATGAGGGCGGTAGTCCATACGAAAACTGGACGCATGATTTTACTCGGGAAAATCCGGATTGGGCTTTAGCCGGTCGCTTGCTTGGCAAAAAACCGATTGGTCTGAATTACTTGGCGGAATATTTTGACGCCATGGCGAATTATTCTAATAATAATTTTTATAGCAAGGATTCAATTTCCAGATATTCTTTTCCGGAACCAGATTACTTTGATGGAGATAGCGAAGATACTTTTGTGTATAAAAAGGATAAAGAATTTGGTGATTATAAACTTTTGATTACAAATGGAACTTTCAATTGGGCTATTATTCGTGATGGAGAATTAGATTCTCCAGAAATTCTATCGGACTACTGGCATCGGCTCTCCGTAAAAGCCGTTCAGTATTCCGCCGGACTAATAAATTTATTTTTCCAAGAAGCCGAGCAAGCCAAAACCGCTTATGAACTGGAAAAAACCCAGCGGCCGTATCTTTCCACCATTATTAATGGCATCAGTTCCATTTTTGGCAGGGGAGAGGCGCGCGATATTGGCGATCAAATTGATCAATATAAATTGGCGGCCGTGGCGCCGGTAGGGAATGCTATTCCTCCCGCCTCCGCTAAAAGCTTTGGCGAGGCAAAGCGGAATGATGACGCCGAGATCCTTCGCTCCACTCAGGATGACAATGAAGTAAAAAATCTCGCCGCGGAGACAGTCAATTTCTGTTCTTATCCAACCACCAAGGACATTATTCGCAACGGCGTAACGTTAAACGAAGTCGCCTGGATGGGTTCGGTGACGGACGCCGATAACGAATGGTTGGAACTTCAAAATCGCCATGACGCGGAGATGGATATTTCCGGCTGGCAAATTTTAGACAAAGACGAGCAAATCAAAATTGTTATTCCAAGCGGAACTAAACTCGCGCCGCGCGGATTTTACTTGCTGGGGCGCGACGGCGATAAAGCGGTGCCGGCGGTGGCGGCGGATTTGGTTTATAAATCCAGCGGCAACGGTTCGCCCTCGCTTCGCAACAGTGACGAAGGTCTGCGTCTTTTTGATAACCATTGCGAGTTGAAAGATGAAGTGATCGCCAGCCCAAGCTGGCCAGCCGGCCACGCCAGCGATCGGCGCGCCATGGAACGCGGCGCCGATCTTTCTTGGCACTCTTATTTCGGCGCGATTGAAGGCGGAATTTTAGGCACGCCCAAGCGTGAAAATAGCATTTTGAATCAAATAACTTATAACGCGCAAATTACTAGCTCGGGCGGTGGTATGACTCCAAGTAATTCCGCCAGTGAATCAACTAATCAAAACTTTCCATCAAATAATAGCCAGTCATCTAATTCCGAACCTCCCGCGACAAACGTGCCTGAGTCAAATTCCGGCGTCAATCACCTTGTTATCAGCGAAATTTTTTATAATGCTGTCGGCTCGGATAGCGGCAAAGAATTTGTGGAACTTTATAATCCCACTGGCGCGGACGTTAATTTGGACAATTACTCGCTTCAACTTCAAACCGGCACGGACACTCCAAATTCGCTGGTGAAAATCGGCTCCAAACCCGAAGACAATAAAATCATCAAAGCCAAGGGATTTTTCCTGGTTGGATTAAACGGATATACCGGAACCGCTGACGCCAAACGCTCCGCCAGTTTAACCAACAGCTTTTCGGAAACTATTTTACTCAACGCCGATAGCGGGGAAGTGGATCGCGCCTCTTATTCTGGCGCGGAAGCGGAGGGAAGCAGCTTAGAAAGACGCGCCTATGCCGAAAGTTGCCAGTCCGCCACTGGAAGCGGGGAATACTTAGGCAACGGCTGTGATACAGATAACGTCAGTGATTGGGAAATTCGCCCCACGCCTAATCCACAAGCCACCGGCAATTTACTGGAGCCGCGCCAAACCGCCAGCGTTGAAAACTTTCAAATCACTTACAACTCCAGGGGACTGGAGTTGAATCTTTCTTGGACAACTTCATCCGTTGCGACTACCTCCTATAAAATTTTTGACGAAAACAACAACCTTCTCGCCGAAACTTCCTCCACCACTTTTTCCATTCCCACTCGCGAAATTGGCCGTGAATTTAAATTCAGCGTTGCCGTTCAAGATGCCGAGGGCTTAACCGGCACCAGTACCGAAACATCCGTCAGCGTTCCGAGTTATTTTTCTTTGGTAAATTTTTCTCGCGAAGTCGCTACTGCCACCACTTACACACTTAATTTAAAGTGGAACAGCTACCCGTTTATTCCTAAAGACTGGGTGCCGGACAAGTGGCACGCGGTGATTTTTTATTATAATTCCGAGGCCACTAGCACTAATGATTTAGTTTGGATCTCGCAACCAACTTGGGAATACCGCGCCTGGGGTTTAACCGTTCCGCGTGGTCTAAAAATTCGCTATCCAAATTGTATCGGTGGAGAAAATCTCGGCTCTTCGCTGATTCTTCCGGATTCGCAAAAACGCTGTGATCCGCTTGCCGGCAATCACGCCAGCTACGCGCTCAATTGGAATCAAATCAATAGCGAGGGAATTTCGCTAAACGTGGATGCCGCCACTTTTAGCACCACCACCCCAATCGCCGGCGAGGATTATATAACTATGGCTTTTTACGCCTATCAGCCCGGCTATGAACCGCATAACTACGGCCTGCGTTTTGTTTCCGCCGACAAAACTAAGTATTACTTAAACGAAATTATTTCCGTGCCACCGCCCGAGCCAGAGCCCGATCTTTCTACGGAAACCTCTACCACTACGCCAGAAATTTCTAGCACCACTCCTCAAGAATAATTTTCCGTGTTATTCTCTTGGCAGAACTGAAACAAGGGAGAACCGGATGAATCCCTATATCGTGGCGGGGCTGACCGCGGTGATTCTAGGCATCGCTGTGATTCCTTGGAACGCCGCCGTGCGTGGCGGCATGAGTAATGGCGCGCTTTTCGCCATTCAAGGTTTAATTTATTTTATTGTGGGAGCGATCTTACTTTGGAGTCGTCAGGAAAACTTGGCTTACACCTTCAAGCTTTGGGTGTTCGCGATCGCGGCTTGCGTTTTATACGTTTTAGTTTTCTTTACCTTTAACAGCGCTTTGAGTAATCCTAAAACTCGCCTCTCTATTGCCGTGGCCATCATGGCTACCAATCCAGTCATAACTTTAATCGTGAACAGCGCCGTTCAGGGAGAAATGCCAAGTTTCGTGCAGATTTTTTGCATCTTGATTACGCTTGGGGGAGTCATTGGCCTGATTCTCACCGAAAGCCACGCCGCTCCCGAATAGGGCGGCTTTTTTATTTTAGTAATTGGCAGTTGCGGTTATGTTATAATTAAATTATGAAATACTTTGTTTATTTATTAATTTTAGCGGCGGTTGTCAGTCTGGTTTATTGGGTTATGCCGAGCAAGGATGTCGATGCTCCAGCGGAACAGCAGACCACGGGCGGAAAGAGCGTAGTTCAGCCTGGTGGAATTGATGTGGACGCGGGCGGCAAGGTTCTGGTGTCTATTAAAGGTTTTGCTTTCGTTTCGGACAATATTAAAGTAGAGCCGGGAACAAAAATTACTTGGACTAATTTTGATTCGGTTAGCCATTCGGTAATTGGCAACGGTTTTAAGAGCGGCACGCTTGGCAAGGGGCAGACTTATTCTTTCACCTTCACGAAGCCGGGCACTTATACCTACTATTGCGGCCTCCATCCCGACATGAAGGGAACGATCTTAGTGCAATAAGCAAATTAGAAGAAAAACCGACCCGCAAGGGTCGGTTTTTTGGCTTAAATACTACACTTTTTGACCTTTTGAGTTGAAATTATATTTGGATATGCTATAATAAGGAAACATGAAAAAAGCATCCCAGTTGCTTATTTTTGTTGCCATTTTAGCCCTAGCGCCGCTTCTGGCCAGCGCTCAAGAGGTTTCCAATGAGAGGGTAGCCAGAGTTTATCAAAAGAATAGTGACGATCACTACCTTTTAACCGTTCATCGGTCGGTGGTGGCCGCTCGGCGCGACTTTTTCCGAAATCTTTTTATCTATTTCGGCGGCTTTAATTTGCTGGAATCTTTTAATGTGCCGGAAGAAGTTGAGTTGCAAACTCGCATTTTCAACGATCGCGCTGATTTAGAGAGCTATCTTTTAACGCAGTATCTCTATCCGATTTTTACCGAAAATAATACCTTACCTCCGGAAACGCCGGCGCGGCAAATTTGCGCGGCAAACTCTAAAAATTCTACCGACAGCGCGCCTCGCGTTCTTATTGCCTTGCCGAACGCCGGTCCGGCCTTTTTACCGATTGCCATTGGTGGCGCTAATTTTGGCGATGGCGCTATCCCATACTTCAATAGCACGCCAAGTTTATCCATCTTTAATTTCAGCACGCAAAACATTCCGCTGATCGGTTCCGTTTCAGTTGGTTTTACTTTGGTCCCGCCGGCGATTTCTGCCACCTCCAGTGATTTGACTATTGAGTATTGTGGTCAGCAATCCAATTCTTTTCCATTTGAAATAAAGTAAGGTGAAAATTTTTGTCAGCGTAAAACCAAGCGCGAAGGAAGAAAAGGTTTTGCGTCTGGATGAAACGCATTACAAAGTTTTTGTAAAAGAGCCGCCGAAGGAGGGGCGCGCCAATTGGGCGGTGATTAGAACATTGGCAAATTATCTGGAAAAGCCAGTCACCAATCTACGAATCGTTAGCGGCCAGACCTCTCGCCAAAAAATTTTAGAGATTTTATAAAATATGAAGCCACGCAAAGTCGCCATTTTTGATATCGATGGAACTATTTTTCGTTCCAGTTTGTTGATTGAGGTTACCGAGGCGTTGATTCAGGAAGGAATTTTTCCGGCACGCGCCAGAAAGACCTACGCGGCGGAATATAAAAAATGGTTGGACCGCAAGGGGAATTATGATGACTATATCCGCGGCGTTATCAACTCTTTTGACCGTTTTATTAAAGGCGTTCAATATAAAACTTTTTTAGGCATCGCGCAGAAAGTGGTGAATTTTCACAAAAACCGCGTCTATCGTTTTACCCGCGATTTAACTAAAAAACTGCGTAAGCAAGGATATTTTTTACTGGCGATTTCCAAATCCCCCAAAGCCATTGTGGAAAAATTTTGCCAAGAGCTCGGTTTCCATAAAGTTTACGGCCTGTATTACGAAACCGACCAACGCGAGCGTTTCACCGGCAAAATTCCATTTTTTGATTTAATGTCGGATAAGGCAAAAATTTTACGGCGGGCGATGAAGAAAGAAAATCTTATTTTAAAGGGATCTGTGGGGGTTGGGGACTCGGAGAGCGACATCCGCTTTTTGCGGCTTGTGGAAAAACCGATTTGTTTTAATCCTAATTCCGTTTTGTATAAACACGGCAAACGGCACGGCTGGCGAGTGGTGGTGGAGCGCAAGGATGTGATTTATAATTTATAGATGAAGAAAATATTTTTAGTGTTGGGATTATTGGCTGGCTTGGCGATTGCTTACTGGTTGATTTCCCCGCTTTTTCTGATTAAGGAAGTTAATGAAGTTTTAGAAACGACTCCTGATTCCTTGGTTTTAAAAAACGGTAATTTTATTGGTTTAGCGAATCATACCGCTTCTGGCGCGGCGAAGTTGATTAAAATGGGGGAGAAATACATAGTGCGTCTGGAGAGCGATTTTCAAGTGACTAATGGTCCCGATCTGTTTGTCTATTTTGGCAAAAAGGGCGAGTACGCCTCAGAAGCCCGTCTCGGCGCCTTAAAGGGTAATATTGGCGGGCAAAATTATGAAGTTCCGGTGGATATTAATCCGGCTGATTATGACGAGGTCTGGATCTGGTGCCGAGCTTTTTCCGTGCCGTTCGGTAAGGCGGTGTTGAAATAATAAGGAAGCTCCTCGCCCCGCTCGGAGCAACAAAAAATCCGGTATGAACCGGATTTTTTGTTGCCTCAAGCTTAACGCATTCCGCCCCGGCGGAAACCACCTCCACCGTTGCTTCCCATGCGCTGCTTATGGCAGTCGCGGCAGCGAAGCTGGTCCAAGCGAGAAGGATCAGGCTGGAACGGCAATTCGGTAATTTCATTACCGCACTGCGCGCACTTCCAGTTACCCTGATACATCTGGCGCTGGAAACCTCCACCGCGATTGTTATCAAAAGCCATTTTGCTTTTATTTTGTTTTTTTTAATAAACGACCTTACTGATTCGAAAGCAAAGCGGCTATTGACGGCCTAACTCGCCTGTAGAACCTAGTGATTGAAAGTATAGCAAAAAAACGTTGCATTGTCAAATTGGGAAGTTTTTGCTAAGATGGGCGAAGCTTCTTTGATGGAGGAACGCCCGTATGATTGGACGTCAGAGGATTTACGCGTTGGTGGCAAAATATAATAAATTGCTGCCCGCTGAAGATGGTCGCGAGGATTATATCCAAGCCCAAGATATTTTAAGAATCATTCCGATTTATTTCGCGGAAAACCGACAATCGGAGATCATGAACCAATTGGGATTTCTTCAGGCGATTCTCTGGCGCAACCGTTTGCTGACCTTGCAAGAAATTACTGAAGATTTGAAGCCCGATCCCATGGATTCCATGGATCTCCTGATTCAACAGGTGGGTGGGTTTCGGAGAAGCCGATTCAAAATAAGACGGCATCGTTTTGGCGTTTCCGCGGATGAAAGTTTTTTCGCGGAAGTGCTGGAAATTTTGAATCCGCCGGAAAAAATGGGTCGGTTCTATGTTTATGAATTCAAGTTGGGAGATCCTTATCAGGCTTATGAATTCAATTCTTTAGCCACCGCGATTGCCGCCTGGGAAAAAATCCATATCGGCTTGGAAGATTCCTGCGCCCAAGTCCGATATTTTCCTGGCTTTGTGCTTGGCTATACTAGCCAATACCGCCCATGGTTTTTCGCGCTTCCACATGAAGAAATTGATGGCTTGAGAGTTAAGGAAATCACCCCTTTCGTTTCTCCGGTCTAAGAAAAAATCACCCAGCGCCAGCGTCCGTATTGATCTTTGTGGAATTCTTGTTTTGTATAACCGGCTTGCCTGATTAGTTTGGCAATCGCCGGTTTTTCTTTGGAATCAAATTCCATCCAAATTTCGCCGCTGGGTCGCAAATGATTTTTCGCTCCCGCGATGAATTTCCGAATGATTCTCAAGCCATCCGGCCCGCCGAATACCGCCGCGCGCGGTTCATATCGCAAAACTTCTTTACTGACTTTTGATTTATTTTTCAACGGCACATAAGGCGGATTTGCCAAAATAAAATCGTATTCGTCTTTAATTTGCGAAAGTCCATCGCTTTGGAAAATTTTGCCTCGCAATTTGTTTAATTTCAGATTAATTTTTATTTGCTTTACAAATTTTGGATTTAAATCCACGAACTCCACGCGCGCTCTTTTTAGATTTTTTGCGGCTGCGATCCCAACGCAACCCGATCCCGAGAAAACATCTAATATTTGTATTCCTGATTCATAATTTCTGCTTCCTGCTTCCCGTAAAAACTGCTCCGTCCAGTATTCCGTCTCCGGGCGGGGGATGAACGGCTTTTGCGAAAGGTCTATGCGGCAACGCAAAAAAGGCGTCCAGCCGATAATGTAGTCGGTCGGCTCCCCAGCCTTTAATCTCGCGGCGTCTTTCAGCAGAGCGGGTTGCCAGCGGGAATTGTATTTGTCGCGGAAGATCATCGCCAGCTCCCGTTCAAATTCGCGCTTTTTCATAATTCGTGTGTAGTATAATAGAAAGTATGATTTTAGTCACTCATGGCCTTGTTGGCGCCGCCGCTTCCAGAATTTTCACAAGCAATCCCATTTGGGCTTTTGTAATTGGTTTTATTAGTCATTTTATTTTTGACATGATTCCTCATTGGGAATATCGCATCCGTTCGGCGCAAAGAGACCCTACCAATCCAAAAACTATTCAAGATATGCCTCTCGGGCGGAATTTTTTAATTGATGCCTCGCGATTCGGTTTTGACGCCTTAGCTGGCGTAATTTTACCGATTTTAATTTTTGACGCCGGTTGGGAGAATCCCTGGCCGCTGATTTGGGGCGCGGTTGGCGGGATTCTGCCCGATCCTCTGCAATTCGCTTATTTCAAAATTAGGTGCTGGCCGCTCACTTGGTTGCAGAAATTTCATGTCTGGATTCACGCTAATATTAGTTTGCAAGACAGGCCTTCCGTTGGGATCCCGTTTCAGCTTTTGATTATTTTAGCAGTTGTTGGAATTTCTTTTTATTTCAACAACGGATAGGCCTAGAACTTTGAAAGGCTAAACCTCGATCGCTTTAGCGATTTAGGGGTCGCCCGATCAAGTTTGCCATGCAAACTTGATTTAGGGAGGTGATGAATATGCCGCCCTGGCGCCGCGCGTTAGAAATCTACGCCAAGCGTTTTTCCGACGCCCCATTTTTTGAGCTAATCGGAGCGTTGATGCTTTATAAATTTGACCGCGAGTCCTTACCAAACCTTATTAGCTGCTTGCAGTCCGAAATTATACTTGCCAACGCGCTTTTTGATTACGAAATTTACCGGCTTTGCCAGCCCATTGGCCGTCCGGCGCCTAAAATTGAATTCTGCCCCGAACCGATATGCTTAATCATCGGGGAGCGGAAAATAATTTTTCTCTAAACCCATCTTTTACAGAAATGAAAAAGATGGGCATTTCTTTTTATTGAACTTTTTTCGGGCGAGGTTAGAATAGAAACTTGCTCTTTCCAAAAACAGCGCGCAGGGAGGTGCGTTATGTCGGAAACCATCAAGCCGGTTTTTACTTGCGATCGTTTGCCGGAAGTTCTGAAAGACCGCCCCTTAGAATTAGATTTTCAGGAATACGAATTAGAAACTAAATCCGCTATTTATCATTATTCCAATTGTTCGCCTTGCCAATTGATTGGAATTTCCGCTCTCTCGCGCCGCGGTCCGCTTTCTTGTTTTCAAGTCCAAGAATTTCTTCTCAAACATCCCGGTCCGATTTACGCTTATTCGCCCAAGTCATTGGGGGAGTGGCTGGCGATAGAGCACATCTGGGGGCGTTTGGTTGTTTTTAATGAAGACGCGCCGGAATATCGTCAGCATTATGGGGCTTGTGGAAAAGCCGCCTGCCAGAAAATTCAGGAAATTTGGTTGAAGCATCAAAGGGGAGAGGTAAACGATCTTTTAGTAGAAAGAGCGACTATTCCTTTTTTGGTGGAAAATTTTGCCGAGCAAAATTGGGATATGGAAAGAGTTTTTGAAGCCCAGCGCCAGCGAGTTTCCGCCTACCCAGAAGAAATTGACATTCATCTCACCACCTTGCACAGAATTATCAATCATTCGCGCGAAAACAAATAACCCGCTCTTCAAGGCGGGTTTTTCTATATATTTTTTCTCATCCGTATTTTATATTCCTGGAAGCCCAGCTTTTTCCAGAGAGCAATAGCCGGTAAATTTTTAGAGTAAACCGAAAGTTCAATCGTCGCGAGTTGTTTCTTTTGGAACCATTCTAGCGCCGCGCCAAAAAGTTTCTCCGCCACGCCTTGGCGGCGATATTTTTCGTCTACCGCCACGTCCGCCACTACACCAATTTTTTTATGAATGGAATAGCTTGGTCCGTCTTCCACGCGCGCCGCCAAATAGCCAGTTACCTCGCCGTTTTCTTCCGCCACAAAAAACGCCGAGTCTTTATGTTTGGCAATTTCTTCAAAATAATCTTCCAATTCGGTAAATTCTTCGGCGGTTTTGTGGTCCTCCGGGTCCAGCCGGTGATGATAATCAATTAGAGCGCGCATTAGCTTGGATACCGCCGGCCGGTCTTTTTCTTCAAATCTCCTAATTTCCATGATTATTCTTAAGCTATCAGTTATCGGTTTGCCTGTAAAACCATTTGTGCTAACATCTCAAATATGAAAAACTTTATTATATCTATTTTAGTCGTGGGGGCGTTCTTGGTCGGCGCTGTCTATTATATAAATAATCCGGATACTCTCGCCTCACTAACAGGCGGTTGGGGAAGTGGAAATAATAATATGAATCTAATCACTTTAAAAACTAATCTAGGCGATATTCAGTTTGAAACCTACGAAAGCGACGCGCCAAAAACCGTAAAAAACTTCTTGGATCTCGCGGCGAAGAAATATTATGACGGGCTCACTTTTCATCGCGTCATCAAGGGCTTTATGATTCAGGGCGGCGATCCGAATTGTACGCCGGCGCGTTCAGCTGGTTTTTGCGGCGCGGGAGGTCCCGGCTATAAGTTTGAAGATGAATTAAATCCGGACACCGCTTCTTATAAAGCCGGCTACAAGCGGGGAGTGGTGGCGATGGCGAATTCTGGTCCGAACACTAACGGCAGTCAGTTCTTCATCATGCACGCCGATTATCCCTTGCCGAACAGCTACAGCATTTTTGGAAAAGTGGTGGCGGGCATGGAAGTAGTGGACAAAATCGCGAGCGCACAAACTGACCCAAAAGATCGTCCGGTGCAGGCGGTAGTTATTAATAGTGTGGTAGTTGGAAATTAATTCAGTTCTTCAGCCCCCGTTATCCCTACTTCATGCTTCATGATTCACCGTTAATCGGCGCGCATGTTTCCACGAATGGCGGGCCGGCCAGCGCCATCGCCAACGGCGAAAAACTGGGCGCGAATGTCATTCAAATTTTCGGTTCTTCGCCGAAACAATACGCGGTGCGTTTTCCCGCCGAAGGCCAGGTGGCGGAATTTCGCGCCGCACTCCAAGGAAGTTCTATTCAGGCTCTTTATCTTCACGCCGCTTATTTAGTCAATCTCGCCAGTCCGAAAAACGATATCTGGACAAAGTCCGTTTTGAATCTCACTGGACATCTGCAAATTGCGGAAATGCTCGGAGCGAATGGTTTAATTTTTCATACCGGTTCCGGTTCGGTGAAAAATTTAATTCGGGGAATGAAAGAGGTTCTGAAAAAATCTCCCGGCGAAGCCCAGCTGATTATGGAAACTAGCTCCGGCGGGGGAGAAAAAATTGGGGATGAGTTGGATGAATTGGCGGAGGCCTTTCACGCGGTGAATTCTCCGCGTGTGAAAATTTGCTTTGATACCGCGCACGCTTTTGCCGCCGGCATGATTGAGGGATACGAACCCGCGCAGATTAAAAAATTCTTTGACGAATTTGAGGTGAAAATCGGTTTGCAAAATCTGGTGGCGATTCACGCCAACGATTCTCAAGCGCCAGCTAATTCCAAAAAAGACCGCCACGAAAATATCGGGCAGGGGCAGATTGGTTTGGCGGGTTTTCAAAATTTAGCCAAAGAAAAACGCTTGCATCACGCCGCCTGGCTGTTGGAAGTCCCCGGCTTCGCCGGCGAAGGCCCGGATAAAGAAAATTTGGAGATTTTAAGGGGGTGTTTTTAATCGATAATCACGAAGCAGGAATTATTAACTAGGTTGAGGAAAGAGTAATTTTAGTTTATGCTGATTCATATGTTATTTGACTGGCTCTTCTCCCTCTTTAATTTCTGGTTTATCGGCGGCCTCTACTTAGACGGCTGGGCGCATAACCACTTGGATCTTTCCGCTGAAGGATTCTTCACTCCGTGGCACGCCGCTTTTTATTCCGGATTTTTTCTGTCCGCGCTCATCCTCTTTCTTTATAGAAAAAAACTTCCTCAAGAATATAGGGCTTCGCTTTGGGGCGCGGGCATTTTCTTTTTAGGTGGAATGGGCGATATGATTTGGCACACGCTTTTTGGCGTGGAAGCGGATGTAGAAGCCCTGCTTAGTCCAACTCATTTAATTTTGGCGCTGGGCGGCACCATGATGGTGGGTGGCGCGATGCGCTCCATTTGGTCCGAAGACGCCAATAAGAAAACTTTTCTTCAGCGTTTACCCGCGCTCTTATCTTTCCTGTATTTCTATTCCTTTCTGACTTTCATGAATCAGTATTTGAGCCCGATCAGTCATCCTTGGTCGGCGATCAGCCAGCGAACGCAAGACGAATTTTTCGCGCAAGCCATGGGTTTCGGCGGCATGTTTGTGCACGTGGCTTTGTTGATGGGTATGGTTTTGCCGGTGTTACGACGTTGGGAATTTCCGAGAGGCGGCTTCACTGTTATTCTTACGCTCAACACCCTCGCGATGGCTTTTATGAAGGATCATTTTCAATTTGTTCTGCCGGCGTTTTTCGCGGGCTTGCTGATTGATGTTTTATATCAATATCTCAAACCGCGAATGGAGAAACGTTGGATATTTGGAATTTTTGCCTTCACGATGCCTTTTATCCAATACGGACTTTATTACGGAACCGTCGCGCTGACCGAAGGTATTTGGTGGTCCATTCATCTTTGGGCTGGCGCTATTGTTTTGGCTGGCGTGGCCGGTTGGCTCTTAAGCCAGGTGATTTGGGAATCAGATAAAAGCCTGTAATATTTGGGGGCTTGGGTCGTCATCTACTGCAAAGGCCAACTTTGTTATAATAAAATTATGGATACAAACATTAAAAATTATTTAGGATACGCGTTAATTGCCGCGCTCGTCGGCGTGGTGCTGGTCGGTTTTTGGTATGTCAGCGTTTATGGTCGTTCCGTTCAGCCGATAGCCACATTTTCTTCCATGGGAGAGTCTAAGGTAGTCGCCATTCCAGATGTGGCGCAGTTTTCTTTCAGCGTGATTACGGAGGGCGGAAAAGATTTAGGCGCGCTTCAAACCCAAAACGTGGAGAAGTCTAATAAAATTATCGCTTTCTTAAAAGCCAATGGCGTGGAGGCGAAAGACATTAAAACGCAAAATTATGATGTCCAGCCGCGTTATCAATATTATTCTTGCAACCAGGTTTATTCCGGTGGCATCGCGGCTCCGTGCCGACCTTCGGAAATTGTCGGTTATACAATTACGCAGAGCGTTTTAATTAAAGCCCGCAAGTTTGATAAAGTTGGCGAACTTTTGTCCGGCGTGGTGACGAATGGCGGTAATAATGTTTCTGGTCTGAATTTCACTATTGATAATCCGGACGAGTATCGCAATCAGGCGAGGGCGGAAGCTATCGCGGAAGCCCGCGCGCGCGCCGAAGCCATTGCTTACGCCGGAGGATTCCGTTTGGGGCGTTTAATCTCCATTAACGAGGGCGGCGCTTACCCGATTTATTACCGAGAAGCTTACGGCCTTGGCATGGGCGGCGACGCGGTGAAGTCCGCTCCGGCGCCGATGATTGAACCGGGTTCGGAAGATGTGAATGTGACGGTAACGGTGGTGTATGAGATAAGATAAGGTTTTAGCGTATAGCGTTTAGGGTATAGAAAAATAAAAAAGCCCCTCGATTTTAATCGAGGGGCTTTGCGTTTATTCCGGTTTTTTCAGTTCTTTGCGGAGATCCGCGGCTAGTTTGCGGAAGGCCTCGCAGATAATCGGGGCAGCTTCCGGTCCGCAAGAGTTGATCTCGCCATATTGCGGTCCGGGTTTGCCATAGCAATAAGGCGGTTCGCGATCCCACTGGCGTTTGGGAATGATATATCCCAGCATGTCGTTGGAAAGTCCGAAAACCAGCTTATATTTGAACTCCGGCAACTGATCAAAAATCAGCGGCTCAATCGGGGCGTTGGGGAAATCGGCGCCAGGATCCGCGGGGTTTTGCACACCACCAATCGCGAGTTCCGGATAAAGTTCTCCCGGAATAATCGCCATCGCCACGGGACCGATCGTCAACAAGCCAACCTCGCTCAAGAGCAGGGGCGGAGTTTTCTTTCCGTCTGGCAGTTCCCTGGACAAGCGAATAGTTTCTCGCTTGATCGCGCCAATCGTAAAGCCGATCAGAAATTGCGGGTTGTTGAGAGGAATCTCAATTTCCGTTTTGCGGAAATTCACCGGGCCGTAGAAAAATTCGTTGTCTTTGGTGGCGGCCAGCGCGCGTCGCGCCACCATTTGCCCATATTGTTCCACGCGATCGTTTCTTTTTTCCGCGAAGGGTTGGCCGAGGTCATCCAGTTTGGGGAAGCGAGGAGCCGTCAGTCCGCCTACCGATCCGCTCACGTAAATAGCCACTCCGCCGCGCGCCTTTTCGATTTCATCCCTTACCACTCCCGGAAAGTCCGAAGAGACCACGCGGCGATCACGGTTCAGCACTTCGGGGTGAATGCCCCAGTTCATCATCGTGGCGAGAATTTTTCCGCCAGCGTCTTCCGCGGTGAGAATCCAAAAATTCTGATCAATGACATTTGGCAGGCGGCTATCGCCAATGAGTTCGGGAATTTCAGTTCGGCCAACGCGCAAGCGCGCGAGCCGTTCATTTTCCACGCACTTTTTCAGCGTGGCTAACACTCCTCGGCGAATTTTGGCTTGGTATTCGGGATTCACGCCGGATTTCGGCAGGGGTCCCCAATAACCAATCGTGTCCGGCCCGGAGTGGGTGTGCGTGCTGGAGATAATCAGATAGTCAATCGGATTGTCCGGATTGGCCTTCGCGTATTCTTCGCGAATTTTCAGCGTTTCGTCACGGAAAAGCCCAATCAAGTCCAAGGCGACAATCGCCACTCTTTTTTCTTCATATTTGATAGTCAGGCCGCGTGCCCAAAGTTTGGAATGAACATCCGTGGCTTTGGAATTTGGATTGAAACCCGCCAGCCAGACATCCGGCTCTCCCAATCCGACAATCGGCGTAATCTCAACTTTCGCGGAGCCAACTTTAGGAATCGGTTCAGCGGCATTCAGAATTGGACAAACGCTAAGCAAAAAAATGAGCGCGAACAAAAAGCGGTTCAGCATAATAACCTCCTTTGCCCGTCCCGAAGTGGTTAGGGCCGGTTCAAGGTTCCGCGTATAAATTACCATTTATTTTATAAAAAGAAAAGCCCCCACCTTTATTCTCGTTGAGAGAAATAAGGTGAGGGCAAAAAATCAGGGCGTCTTCGAAGGAGAGGAGAAGACCGTCACGGTCCGGACGCCGGTTACGGGGTGGATTTGGAAGTCCATCCGCACGCCCGACTCCGGCGTTTTGATGCTGGCGTTCCAGTCCTGGATCTGGCCGGTGCGGGTATTCCGCAGGGTGACGATCATGGTCTTGTGGTGCTGGTCGTAGCGCGGTTCGCCCTCGCCCAAAATCTCGTAGGGCGTGCCCCGCTCAATCAGCGTGAAGTTGCGCGGCGTGCCGTTGCCGTCCATGCGATGCAAGGTCATGGTTGCGAGGCCGTTGGCGATGCCGAGACCGGCAAACAGAGTAGCGAAGATCACGCGACCGCGGATGGCGCTGGCTCCGCAGAGACAAAGCGCGACCGCGGCAATGGCGGTGGTGACGACGGACAGCGTTTGAACCGAAAGAACGCTCATCGCCCAACTGACGTACGTTTCCCAGGTCATGACATCCTCCTTTGGATGTTGGGGTTGTGCCACGCAAGATCGCGCTCGCGAGGCGAAGAAGAAAGGTCTGGAATTAAAATATCTTATTTTAGATTCAAAGTAAAGCTATCGGTAATTCTCTGGCGGATGCCGTTTTTGCGTGGGATTTTCCCGCCAGTCCTTTTCCGTGAATTCATGCCAAACAGTTCCGATTAAAACTTCACATTTTCTAATCTCTATGTTTTGCGCGGCGTTGTCGCTTCGGAAATTTTCCACAATTTGCCTGGCATCTCGCAATAATATCCCCGAATCGGGGGGTTCTTCATAATCTATGATTTTGTTTTCAAAGTTTTCCAACAGACCAGAAATTTTTTTTCGGTAAGTAATTTTCAGTTTATACTCCGCATACTCCCTGAGCATGAGAAACATTTTTGACTCCTTTCTGAGAACTGGAAAAATTTTATAATAATAAAAAGCCTTTACCAATAGTTAAGA